>Ga0154385_1034_pt1 | contig 1396 bp, 2 predicted proteins | sample RifGroB1_FD_105628 | JGI IMG/M metagenome (GOLD analysis project Ga0154385, IMG submission 105628) | Spirochaetes bacterium GWB1_36_13 | reverse complement strand
GAAATCTTCAAAGATTATAAGAAACGCAGTAAGCCGCTGAAGCTGAAAACAAAATATTTAGATCCAAAAGACGCCGAACAGAACCTACATTTCCAGTTTCAAAAACTATTTGAGATTCTTCACTGTCTTCCGGTGCATGTAATTCGTCTCGACCGTGTTGAAGCCGATGATGTTCTTGCCTATCTGTGTCAACGCTTTGATCAAGATCAAAAAATTATAGCTTCTGGAGATAAAGATTTTTTCCAGATGCTAAACGAAAAGACTATTATTTACTGTCCCAGTAAAAAGATATTAAAGACTAAACTAGACTGTGTTTCTGAATTTGGGGTGCATCCGAACAACTTTGCTCTTGCCAAAGCTCTCACCGGAGATAAAAGCGATAACATCAAAGGAATTTCAGGACTTGGATTCAAAACGCTGGTCAAGTTGTTTCCGACGTTCAAGGACGAACAGAAGATTAAGCTTTCTGAGGTGTTTGATTTGTGTGCAAAAAAAGAGAATGAGTCGCCCAAGTTCCCGAGTATCTTGAGCCAAAAAGACCTAGTTATACTCAACTTCGATCTCGTTCAGTTAGAAAATACAATCATGGGAATTCAGAACATTGAAAGGATCAAGAACGTCCTTGATCAAGAGGTGTCGTTTACACAAACTGCCCTTCGGTTAAAACTTTTACACGATGGACTCTTGTCAATTGGACAAAGTTTTTTTGATACCATGCTTTCACTTTCGTGTAGGGTGCCCAAACGTTGAGCCGATCGAAAGGCGAGGGTTAAAAAAACAACATGCAGAATAGTCAATTTTCTAGGGGTTCTCATTATGAACAAAGCCTGATTCACACGCTCATATCAGATCATAGTTTTGCTGAACAACTGCTCGAAGTTCTTGATCCAAGTTTTCTTTCTCTTGATCATCTGAGAGAAATTGTCAACATTATGAACAATTTTCGAAAAGAGTTCAAGACTTACCCCTCTTTCAAGCTGCTCGTCTCTATTGTTGCAAAAGAAGTTCAAAGTGAACTTTTGAAAACGGAGTGTCTTAATTTTCTTCGAGCGATTGAAAAGACCTCGCTCAATGGTGATTCGGATTATATAAAGAAAAGCAGTCTTGATTTTTGTAGAAAACGCTCATTGATGACGGCTCTTGAGAAGGTTCTTGAACTGGCCGAAGGTTCAAACTATGAACAAGTGGTTTCTGTTGTTCAAAAATCCCTGGAACTTGGCGCCGAGAGGGACATCGGCCACATTTTCACCGATCATTTGGAAGAACGTATGGCTAACATTAAACGTTCAACGGTTGCAACAGGATGGCAACCTATTGATAAAATCCTCGGCGGGGGTTTAGGGCGAGGTGAGCTAGGAGCGGTTATTGCGCCCTCGGGATTTGGAAAATCATTTTT
>Ga0154385_1034_pt3 | contig 1596 bp, 1 predicted proteins | sample RifGroB1_FD_105628 | JGI IMG/M metagenome (GOLD analysis project Ga0154385, IMG submission 105628) | Spirochaetes bacterium GWB1_36_13 | reverse complement strand
GGAGCTAAAAATGAACACACCAAGACACACCAAGACACACCAAGACACACCAAGGAGTCAGTAAATCGGTATTGATTTTCTTTATCGGGCTGTTTTCCTGTTCCAAAAAACTTCAGGAAGAACCCAAAGACATGGAAATGACTTCTCAACCTTCCCAAACTTCGCAGGTAGCCGGAGATTACAATTATTTTTTTAAGGTGATTGTGCCCGAAGAAAAAGTTTTAAATCGTTCTGAAGAAGAATTAATAACAAAAAATATCAACAAAATGAAAGAAATATTTGATAAAAATTTAAAACTTGAAAAAGTGAAAGATTTAAATAACAATATATCAACTCCTGCTTATACTGCCGCTCTTGTTTTGATCTCAAAAGATATAAAACAGATAGGAGGCGACCTTTATCAGCAAGGAGCAAAAGTATTGTTTTCTTATGAAAATTTATTGATTGATAATTCAAATCAAAAAGATTTACTTGTTAACAAATCGAATGGAATAAAATATAAGGTTTATACTCAAAAAAAAGATTCATTAACAGAAGACTTCCTGATATTGAATCTTCCTATATCACGAAGTGATGATATTTCAGATCATTTCCTTAATATAGAAATCAACAATACAGAATTATTACAAAGTTTTACTGATAATATGTTTAACGCTTTAGAAAATATTGAAGGAGTTGATATTAAAGAAACTTCATCTACTACATCTGTTATAAAAACAGAAGATGGGGAAATTAACATAGAATATGAATATGTTGAAATGCCTTCGAAAGGATTTTGGAAAAAAATTAAAAATTTTGTAAAAAAACATGTTCCTATAGTTAATACTTTTCTTGCTGCTCCATGGTGGATGCAGGTGGGCTTTGTTGCTTTAGGAGTTTGCTATGTTGCAGGTCCATGCACAGCAGTTTCTGGTGGAATCGGATTAATTATGTTATTTTAATGATGATACTATTAAAATTATAGAAGGGGAAATTAACATTTCCCTTTACAAACTACTAAAATTCTTATTACAAGGATATTTTATGAAACCATTAAAGTATTTTTTTATCTTATTTCTTTTCGCTTTTACTCATTCTTATACTTTTGGATTTGAATCTGTTGTTAAAGTAAGACCGGATTCTCATTATTTTTCTTTTGGGATAGGTATTCCGCTTTTTTCCGTTTTTCACAATGGAGAAAAAAATGAGTATCAAAAAATTCCATTTACCAGTTTTTCAAATGCAATCGATTTTCATGCTCATTTTACAGTTACCTCTTTCTGGACAATCGGTATTGGTATAAATATAGTCGAAATTGTTCCAAAAAAAGACAGGATAACCCCTTTTATGGATGAAAAGAACGAACCAACCAGTATCGGGCTTTTTTATCTTGACCTCAACACCCTCTTCTTCCTTGATCATATCGGACAGGGATTTTATCTGAATGCAGGAGCCGGTATTCCTGTGATATCTGTCATCAAAGGGAAAACATTTACACATTCCGGAAAAATTCAATATGAAACTGGAGATGATGATGGAGATTTTCTTTTAAAAGGAGGATTCGGCTATGCTTTTGAAGAAGTGCTTTTTGAAAGATCAATAATGGTCGGAATAGAT
>Ga0154385_1007_pt3 | contig 3867 bp, 7 predicted proteins | sample RifGroB1_FD_105628 | JGI IMG/M metagenome (GOLD analysis project Ga0154385, IMG submission 105628) | Spirochaetes bacterium GWB1_36_13 | reverse complement strand
GTTCGGCTCTCTCCATACCTGATGTAGCTGTGTTTCTGCCAAATTTTAACTATATTAAATCCTATCTCTGGCAAAACTTTCTTAAACTTTTCCCGCCACCACCCGTCTTTATGATATGCCCAATCTTCCCCTTGCGAGCCGTAGAGGGCGAAATTAAGATGTTCCCTATCCGCCCACAATCTCTCTGGTCGGGTGGTAAAAAATCCGCAAATCCTCTCCATGTCAGGAGTCTCCACAATCAGTTTCCCGCCGACTTTCAACCAAGCATGCCACTGCTTCAATACTTCAAGTCCCTCTTTCCTACTAAAATGCTCCAAAACATGAAGGGCAATAATCTCCTCTAAATCAGAGAACTCCATTGTACGGAAATCTCCGAGAATGTCAGGTTTCGCACTCTCCTCAATATCTATATGAGTGAAACCTTTTCGGGGCATTTTTCCCGAACCGATTTCTAAGCGCTTTACTTCCATTCTACAAAATAAGAATGATAGTTTTTATAGTGATTTCGCAGATGTCGGTAAGCTGGCCAGCCATGCTTATCGTAGAAAAGTTCCTTGTTAATATCCGAGATTCGGTTCCATCCTTTCGTCTTGGTAAGAGTTGTCCCGACCCTATGTCCTATTGTTATTTTCTTGGAAGTCGCCGATTCCATTCCGTTTAACTTTATTCGCCATGCCCAATCTAGGTCATCCACCGACCAGTCGAATCTCTCATCAAATAAACCTATCTGTCGAAAGAGAGATGTTCTAAAAGTGTGGGCTGGGCCATAAAGAAATGGCACTACTCCTATCTCATCTTTAGTGCCATCCACTGCTTTCTTAAAAACTTCCCATTTATCAGTTTCTACATAGCCAGGTGAAACACAAGGGTAAATTTCAAGTTTCTCCAATATATCTTCCAGCCACCTCTCCCCGAACCAAAGGTCATCATTATAAACACCGAAGATTTCCACTTCTTTTTGGGCGGTGATGGGGCGAAGAATCCTATTTATTTCTTTCGCCCCGTATTCTTCTCCGATTATTCCAAGAAGTTTTAAGTTCTTAAAATCCTCGGTGGTCGCTTCAAACTGCGTCTTAAACTCTTCTAAAACTTTAGGGAACTTTGACTGGACAACAATAACTATCTTCTTATTGTAAAGTGCTGTAGTCATGCTTTCTGGTGTATTCTTTCCGCAAACCGCCCAGATGGTAAAAGAAGTTATTTAATTTAGGACATTTGTTGGAAGAAATCCGCTTTCCCTGATAAGCGAGAGTTTCCCATCCATAGTTACCATTCCAGCTAACATCTTCTATGTTCCTGAAAAGACGCTTGATGTATCTCTTCTTAGAACTGGTGCCGACATGCCGAAAAGGGATGGCGTAGATTGGAGTATCATCATCACTCCGCACAATTTTCATAATCTCTTCCATCAACTCTGTAGTAAAAATCTCATCGTCATCCACTTTTAATATCCACCCTCCCTTGCTCTCATCCTTCATCTCGTTCAAGAGACGAGTCAACTCTATGTCCAGTGGGGAGTTTGTCCACGCCTTGCCTAAGTGTTGAATAGCAGCAGTATCTTTCACTATTACCTCATCAGCATAAGGTCTGACAGACGCTATTGCCTTATCAAGAAACTCTCCTTTGTAAGTCAGGATATTAACGGAAAGCTTCACAATTCCGTATTTTCTATTGGTGCTCTAAAATTATAACCTTTCTTGAAAGCGAGGTCTTCGGCCAATGGATTCTTCTCCATCGTCACCATCAGATAGCCTTTATCGACAAACTTATCCGCCCATTTGCTTCCCGCCACTCTGTGTTGGAGGAATCTTCCTACTTCAAGAAAGTCCTCTTTTCTCATCACCCAGCAGTTAGAACCCGCCTTGGTGTTTAACAAAAGTTTCTCTCCGTTAAATTCCAACTCTCCTTTCCAGCATTTGGCTTGGCGGTGTTGACGGTCTGTCCGCAAAGGAGTCACGCCTATTTTTCTATCGGGGTGAGCTTCTAGTATTCCTATACATTTCTCCAGCCAGCCCTCTTTATACAAAATATCGTTGTCGGAGATACAAATGTATTCGCCTGTTGCCATCTTCAATCCCTGATTTCGGGCAAAACCAAAACTCATATTCTTGCGATTACGGATATAGCAGGAGATATTGCCATCGTTTGTCTGGTCGAGAAGAAACTGACTGTCTTCATAGTTCCCCCCATTGTCTACTACGATAATTTCTGGGAAAGAAAGCCCTGTTGTTTGAATCAACGAAACGATACACTCCCGCATCTTCTGGGAGCGAAACTCGTTCTGTGCCCAATGTACGACGATGATACTTACTTTTGGAGTATCTCCTTCTGCCATTTTATGTATTCGGTTTTCCCGAACTCCCCGTCAATATCCAACCATCCTTTTTTAGCGTTCACGGGATAGACAGGGCCTCCAACCTTTCCCTTTCTCCAAGCAATTTCGAGGGGAAGATATTTTTCCGCAATCTTCCTTAAAGCATATTTGCCATACTCAACTTGATGTATCTTTTCTTCTTCGGGCAAATCTCTCATAAAGTCGTCAAGTTCTTGGTTGTCTTGGTAGGGGCGGTGGTTGGTAATGCCAAAATGTTTGGCAAGGGCATTCGACATATCGTCCATATCGGGACGCATAAGAACGATGTCAGCTTCCATTATGGAGGTAAGGTCGGTCTCTATTCCTATACTTCTTGAAATCGTTTCTGAAATTGGCGGGAGGATTTTATCTATGAGTGTTTTGTAGTTTAAAAAAGCGGGAAAGTCATAGACTTTATAAAGATAGGAGATGATTAAATCTCTGGCGTAGCCCGACATTGTTTCGTCAGGGCCGTCCCCTAATACTAATTCCGTCTCACCCATTTCATTTAATTTTTTATACATCTGGTAAAGCGGAAAGATATTGAAATGAGGGATTACTCTCCCGATTGCCTTAACCGCAATCTCCATATCTTCGTCAAGATTGCTGTCGTCCAACTTGACGATGATGTGTCTTAGCCCTAAATGTTCTGCGACCAATTTTGAATACTTTATCTCATCATGTTTCCCCTCTGGCAACTCCACCGAAATAGCGAACTTTGGCTTTATGAGTGCCGCCAACAAACTGCTATCAACTCCGCCAGAAAGGGCGAGGGGTATTCCCAAATAAGGTTTGATGTTCTTAGTTATTAGTTCTTCAAGATTTTTCATTTTATGTATTTTTATCTTCTCTAACTATCGAAAGTTTCGGTTTAAACGACTTTATCTCCAAAATCGGTTTAAACGACTTTATCTCCAAGATAGGAATTATGTAGGGGAAAGCAGTAGTGGTGGAAGTGGTTGAAGTGGATGTTGATGTAGTAGACGAAGTAGAGGTAGAAGTAGATGTACTGGAAGAAGTCGAAGTTGAACTAGAGGTTGAACTTGTTGTGCTAGTACTAGTAGTGGTAGAGGTCGAGGTAGTGCTTGTAGTAGTCGAACTGGTAGTTGTGGTGGCTCCATCAAACTGAAGCCAGCGTTCATCATATTGCCTAGTAGCTGCGTTGTAATTTTCATTCGGCATTGAATTTTCCTACCTACTTTCATCGGGAATGTTAAGTTTCTCATATTCCTTAATCATTCTTAGCTATTTGCTTACCGCTGTTCTTTTGTCGAGATTCTTGCTGTAGCCGCATTATCTGAATGTTTAATTCCCGCAGAACTGCCTGTAATCGTTCAAGCTCCGCTAAAACATCGTAGGCCTGAGCTTTAAGTTTCTCTATTTCGTTCATAATGCTTTTAAGTCGTTTATCAGGGCATCGACTTCCGCTATCTCTTTAACGAGCGCCGCCCTTTTAGCTTGGACATTTTCTAGGGTTAGGGGAGTTATCTCGTTTGAGGTGTTTCCCATCTCGT
>Ga0154385_1011_pt2 | contig 4934 bp, 4 predicted proteins | sample RifGroB1_FD_105628 | JGI IMG/M metagenome (GOLD analysis project Ga0154385, IMG submission 105628) | Spirochaetes bacterium GWB1_36_13 | reverse complement strand
CTTGCGAATTTTCCGCTTCTTTTTTATGATTTATTCTTTACTGTAAAGGATTTTTTTACTTTTTCAGGGTTGACTATTTAAGGGCAGTTCTAAAAATAAAAAAAATTGTCATTTCGATGAGCAAAGCGAAGAGAAATCTTTTACAATATCAATATTTTAAGATTTCTCACTTTGTTCGAAATGACGGGAAAATTAATTTTTAGAACTCGCCTAGTGAAAGAAAAGAGCAGAATCATCTGCTCTTTTGATTATTCAGAAAATATTATTTTCCGCCTTGCTGCATAGATTCAGCAATTTTAGCTGCAAAGTCAATTTTCCATTTTCCGTCTTCTTTGATCATTGGAATCTCTTCAGAAGGTTTGGAAGCTGTTTTTACAGTTACAGTTGCTTTGTCGCCTTGGATGTCTGCTTTAACCACTTCAAAAGCGTTTAATTCAGCCATGAACTGATCTGATTCAGAAGCGTTTGCTTCAACCAGTTTAACAAAAAAGTCTTTTCCTGTTAAGTCTTTGAGTTCAAGCATTTTTTTCACTTGAGGATCTTCAGATCCGCCTGCTTGTGCCATTGAAGCCATCAGGTTGATCATAGCTTTTAAGCTGGTTTCAATTTTTGCAGTTGTATCTTTAGAAAGAGCTTCATATACTGCACCCCAATTCTTTGCTTTTACAGCTTCTACCGCAGCTTTTACAGCGCTTTCAGGAGTATCGGATCCGCCTTTGCAGGATACGATAAACAGCACTGAAAGAAGAGCTGCTAATGCAATCTTGATTTTTTTCATTTCGTTCTCCTTAAAATCAGAAAATATAAGTAATTAAAAAATAATAATAATTTCTTTATTTTTTAAAAAAATGTTTGTATTTTCGTTTTTTTTTTATTTTTTAAAAATTCTGTACTGAAAAATTAAAAACTTACGATAAATTTATTTATCATTTTCGGGAGAAAAAGGGATGCTTTATTACCTTTATGAATACCTTTACCCTCTAGGGCAAGAGTATAAAATTTTAAAAATATTCAATGTTTTTCAATATGTTACATTTCGATCGGTGATGGCGGTGCTTACGGCATTGATTATTACTTTTATTATCAGTCCCAAGATTATCCGATATCTTCGTGAAAAAAAGATCGGCCAGTGTATCCGTGATGACGGGCCGAAAACTCATCTCTCTAAATCAGGAACCCCGACAATGGGCGGAATTATTATCATTATTGCAGTCTTTTTCTCTTCTTTGCTGTGGGCAAAACCGGACAATATTTTTCTCTGGGTCTGTCTTTTTTCGATGATCAGTTTCGGAGCAATCGGGTTTATCGATGATTATCTTAAGCTTATTAAAAAAAATCCAAAAGGTCTTGCGGGACGGTATAAAATCCTGGGGCAGTTTATTTTCAGCGCCGCTATTATTTCAGTACTTTACCTTCATCTTCCCCGAACACTTTATTTTCCTTTTTTCTCTGACCCGATTCTGGATTTGGGGATCTTTTTTATTCCTTTCGGGCTGATTGTGCTGATCGGTTCTTCCAATTCAGTGAACCTCACAGACGGTCTGGATGGACTCGCTATCGGGCTTTCTCTTTTTGTGATCGCTACTTTTGGAATTTTCGCTTATCTTACCGGACACAAGATTATTTCTGATTATTTAAAAATCCCTTTTATCGCCGGAACCAGTGAAATAACGGTTTTTCTGGCTGCTCTTGCAGGAGGCGGGCTTGGGTTTCTCTGGTACAATTCTCATCCCGCAGAAATTTTTATGGGTGATACAGGTTCACTTTTTCTGGGAGGAACCCTGGGAACAACCGCAGTTATTTTAAAAAAAGAATTTCTTCTGCTTTTAGTCGGCGGTATTTTTGTCGCTGAAGCTTTATCCGTTATGATTCAGGTTTTAGTTTATAAAAAAACAGGAAAAAGAGTTTTTAAAATGGCTCCTCTTCATCACCATTTTGAGCTGAAGGGGTGGCATGAAAGCAAAGTTATCATCCGTTTCTGGATCATAGGTCTCATGCTTTCACTTTTGGGTCTTGCCACTTTAAAACTGCAATAGCATTACTGCTGGGGTAGTTTTTCCTTTACCTTTTCTAAAGATTCTTTGTAGTCCTTAAATTTTTCAATTTCGTCTTTTGCCGATTCGATTTTGTCTTTTCCTTGATTGATCAAAGAATTAACATCGACTTTGAAAATTTTAAGTCCAAAATATCCGATTCCAGCCAAAAGACCCAGAATCAAAATCCATTTAATCAGTTTCGCCATTTTCACCCTGCCGTTATTATTTAGATATTTAAAATAACGATTTTATTTTTTTAAGTCAAAAATTTTGAGTGAAATTAATCAGGCTGTCGATTATTATTTAAATTAACTCGGACACCGAGCGGAGTCGAGGTGTCACTTCGGCTGTACTCAGTGACCGTACGGCTTCGATTAATGACCAAAACAAAGCTATGAAAGATTGCATCGGAAAAGACAATGACACTTTCTGATCAACTTACAAATATCAATGATAAGAAGATGATTGATGGAAATTATTTTCAATAATCCACATCCTGAATACAATAAAAATGATTCATAACAAAAAGTATTAAAAAAATCATCCCGCTTTGTCAAAACCGGGATGAATTAAGAAAAGATTTTTACCAGAATGATCGAACGCTTTGTAAATTTTGGCTCAATCTGTTTTGAAAAATATTTGTATTTATCGTTTCGTCAAATCCATGTCCGACAGCAGGGTCTGAAATATTAAACTGTATTTTAGTGGTATAATTCAGATTACTGCACATAGCCGGATTTATTCCTACGCATGTTCCCCCTCCCTGAGAACTAATTGTATCCCGATTTGCCTTAATTATATCAATTCTGGCGCTGGCTTCCTCAAACATATTAATATAGCTGTCATATCTTCCGCCTCCGACAAAAACTCCATCACCATGGGCTGGATTGACAAACATAAACTGGAGATAAGGTTTGTCATAGCCAGCATAAAGAGTGTTAAATGCAGCTCGACTATGAGCTACCATAAGCAAGCCGTTTCCCGCTCCGCCATAACCTGCCAATATTTTGGCATTGGTATCGGTAAAAAGAGTTCTGAGTTTGGTATCCAAGTCAAAATCATATCCTGTCCAGCTATTATAATCTAAAATTGAGGTAGCGCTATAAACTAACACAACGGGGTTTCCATTCATTGTAGAGGAGAGGTCACCGGCATTTTTAATAGCTGACTGAAGGTTTGTGTTTGACCCGTTTACATAAGCCACTCTATATGCCGCATAAACCGTTGCCGCTTCCTCTCTGGTGAGAGTAGGAGAGCCGGAAGGGCTTTTTATATTGGTTGTCAGCTGTCCGTAAGAATCTTTGACTCCTGTAACAACAAACATTTGAGCATTTCTGTCTTTATCAGGAATCTGCATCCCGCCAAGCGAAACGGTCGATAAATCTAAATTTGTGCCAATTCCTTTTGTAGGTTGCATTGCTAGATCTAAAATAATATTATCCATTTGCGCAGTGAATGCCTGCAGTTCATTTGTAGGAACAACTCCATTGTATTTGATTGGAGAGATTCCACTATAGCCCTCGACCTTAAAATAAGCTTTTCCTGCTTCATTGGTGAAACTGATTTCTTTATCATAAGGCTTTACAATTACCCATGGGGAATAAGGATAAGGAACACCTCCAGGACCTATTCCATGAGTAGCAGCAAGAGGAATCAATGCCCAGCCGGAAGGCGCTACTTCTCCCGCTACAATGACTTCAGGGTAGGTTGTACCATAATATGCAGACTGATATGTCGAAGGGTTCTCTTCGTATGTATTCGTATTTCCAGTATATATTCTAAAATTCAAATATATTTGAGCCAGCCAGCCTGGTGACCTATAAACAGCTACAGAGGAATTAAAATCACCAGAATCATAATAAGATACATATGTAGGGAAAAATGTATATTGTCCTTTGATTTTTCCCATATAATGGTGTCTATGAATATATGCTGGGCTAAAAGTATTGTTATTCCAAGAACCTATTTGAAAAACGGCATCATACCATCTATACTCTGGACTGTAAGGCGTAGTGAAATAATTTGGATCTATTTTATAACTGGATATACTATTAAATCCCATGTTCGCAGTATATAAATCCCAAGGAGCAACTAGCCAATTTGTCGCTGAATTATGCGGTTTCTGTGGTCTTTGAGCAGATATATGCTGCCCGTTTTGCCAGAAATCCAGATAGTATTTTAACCAGTAAGGATCGGTTTCGCTTGCTTGATATTGGCCCAGCTTACTGGTATCAATACTAACTACAATAATATAGGGTAATCCTGACCCGCCCGCACTTTTGACTTCCATTGATTTGATTAATGTCCCCATTAAAGGATTATCGTTACCGGAAATACTCGTTATGTTTTGAAGAAGTACTGAATTACAGATTAAAATGCTTGTGTCGTTATCAGTATAGGTATCACCTGCGTTATTATAAGCAATAGCTTTTAATGCGTATGTTCCGTCAGCGTAGTTTTCTGTGTTCAGAGAAAAAGAAAAAGGACTAACAGTTGATTCCCCTACTTTAGTAGTTCCCAAATAATACTCAAGCTTAGTGACACCAAAATTATCGCTGGAGCTTACTTGCAAATTGACTGTTCCGTTTACACTGGCTCCATTAGTAGGTGATATAATATTTAAGGCCGGAGGTATTCCGCCTGTTGCAGGGATTGTGTCGCCTCCCCCGGTACTACTCGTTGTTTTAAATTTTCTTGTATTCACTCTGGCTTCAGTAGGAAGGGGACCACTATAAAATCCATTCCCGCTGTCAAAAATTTGATAATAAGTACTATTCGTAAACGCCCATACCTTAAATCGATCACTATAGTTCCAGACTACCGCCACATCATCTTTTCCGTCTCCGTTGTAATCTCCCGATGTGACTTTAAACGCTTCTGGCATGGATCCGGAAAATC
>Ga0154385_1023_pt1 | contig 5566 bp, 5 predicted proteins | sample RifGroB1_FD_105628 | JGI IMG/M metagenome (GOLD analysis project Ga0154385, IMG submission 105628) | Spirochaetes bacterium GWB1_36_13 | reverse complement strand
GGTGATCGGCTTAGATAACGGCAATGATGCAGGTCCTTATGATTTTGCGATTTGGACAAATACAAATAATCTTGGCTATGTGATGACCATGAAAGAAAACGGATTGATAGGAATTGGGACAAATAATCCGCAAACCCATTTGCATGTATATGGAAATACAGCTACATCCCATACCTATATCCGCTCAGAAGGGCTTTTTGGAGTTTTTCAGAGCTTTTCAAACGGAAAATCTTCATTGTTTTTTACTGATCCAAATACTGGAAATTTGATTTTAAGAGCAGGAACTATTGACAGTTTATTTATCAATCCTGAAAATGGGAATGTGGGGCTCGGCGGTAATCTGGGAATCGGCACATTGAGTCCGACAAGCAAACTTCATGTTGCCAATGCTTCAGGGGATACAAGCATTGTGGTGGAAAAGTCTGATTATTCTTATGGAGCCAGTATTTTAGAATTGAAAACTTCAGACGGAGCGGGGAGTTTTAAAAAAATGCATATTGGTCTGGGCAGCGGGGCAAGAGGAGATCAATTAAGTAATAAATTTTATCTATTAGATTATGAAAAAGGAATCCGAATGGTTATTGATGATAACGGCAATGTAGGAATCGGTACAACTTCTCCTACAGAAAAACTGACTGTGGCAGGAAATATTTATGCCAGCGGGACGGTCACCCAAGCTTCGGATTTCCGCTATAAGAAGAATATCAATCCTCTGGAAAATGCGCTGGAAAAAGTGCTTTCTCTTCATGGAGTGTCATTTGAGTGGAAGCGGGAAGAGTATCAGGAGAAACATTTCACTCAGGGAAAAAACATGGGCTTTATCGCGCAGGAAGCGGAGAAAGTGGTGCCTGAGGTGGTGCAGACGGGAAAAGACGGGTATAAATCCATGGCGTATGCCAACCTGACAGCGTTATTGGTGGAAGCTTTTAAAGAATTGAACGGCAAGTTTGAAAAAACGCTTCGGGAAAATGAAGAGATGAAACAAGAAATAAACGAACTGAAAATTCAAAATCAGGAACTTTTGAAACGCCTTACGGCTTATGAATCCAAAATGAAAAAAATAGACAGCCTTCTTTCAAACTTAAATCAAAAGGTTGTCCAATAATTTTTATTTTTCTTCATCGCTGGAAGTGATTTTTTTCCCTTCTTTATCAATGGTGTATTTTTCAGAGACAATCACGACAGATTTTCCGTTTTGAAAATCTCCGGCATCTTCAAAAACAGGGTCAATGACAATTTTTCCTTTCGGGTTGATATAACCGTATTTTCCATTGATTTTGATCCATGCCAGCCCTTCATTGAAGTTCCCAGCCAGTTCAAAAACTGCCTGAATTGTTTTTCTGCCTGTTTTATCAATATAGCCGTAGAGACCTTCTTTTTTATACCATGCCAGCCCCTCGGAAAAAATTCCGGTCATTTCAAATTGCGGTTTGATGGCTGTTTTTCCTTTCTGATTAATAAAACCGTATTTTTTATCCACTACGATCCACGCCAGCCCTTCAAAAAAATTGCCGCAGAGTTCATATTTGTGAGAAATAATGAGTTCTCCCTTTGGGTTGATATACCCCCAGAGTTTTCCTTTTTTTACGGCAGCCAGCCCTTCTGAAAACTCAAGGACAAAATCATATTGAGGTTTTACGGTATATTTTCCGGAAGGGTCGATAAATCCCCATTTTCCGTTTTTTTTGACTCGGGCGTATCCTTCAAAGAAATCTCCGGCATAATCAAATTGAGCAGGAATCATGATATTGCCTTGTGAGTCGAGAAACCCCCACTGATCCTTCTGGAGGAGCCGGATGTAGTTTTCGCCTGTCAGGCTGTAAGAAATGATGAAAAAAAGAAGAAGAACAAGGAACTTTTTCATTTCGAGCCTCCTTATTCATTGATTATCGGAGTCTGGAAGTCGAAAAATAATTGAAAATAAAATCAAAAGGCTTTGATAATAACCCCTTGCAGGCATTTTTCATTTCCTTTCTTATCCCGGGCAGCTGCTTGAAAAAGAAATTTCGCAGCAGTTGTTTCAGATGAAATATCCCATGAATAGATCAATGAACTGGCAGAAGCGGTCTGGCTGAGGGTGGGAAGAGGAATCGAGCTTGCGCTTGAAATAGCGGATTCAGAATAAATATTAAACCCCATGATTTCTATTCCGCTTTCATCCGAGGAAGAGATTTGAATCGAAACAGGAGAAGAGAGAGCCCAAAAAACAAGACTTGCGTCATTGATAGAAACCGATTCAAGACCTTCCAGAGTAGGGCAGGCTGCAGTTGCTGAAAATACCGGAGAGGTAATGATTAAATCAGGAGGAGTTTCATCTTCGCTGAATTGAAAAAGCGAACAGGAAGCGGTCAATAAAAAAATGATGAGAGATATCAGTACTTTCATGTCCATCTCCTAAAATTCCATTCTAAACTGGATGCCCCAGTTGGTCATTGTGTTTCTTCCTATCTTTTCCTGCCAGAAAGAAGATTCAATCTTAAAGATAAAAAATTGATATCCGATTCCAAAGGCAAAACTGCCATGGAGAAAACCGAGCCGCAAAAAGATGACTTCCGAAAGGGTAATCTCGCCGCCCAAACGGATTTTCTGATAAATCAGGGGGTAGTCTGTGTTGTTGAAAAGATCATTGAATTCAATTGAAAAAACGAGGTCTTTTAAAAATTTTCTCGGAATTGTGCCCAGATGCTTAAACTCATAAGAAGCCCCGATGCCCAGCTCAGTTTTCAAAGAGTCGTAATAGCCTGCAATTTCTTCATCCGAGCTTGATTTCCAGACGGTTGGAATCTTAATCGGATAATAGCTCATGGGTAAAGAAGCCAGATTATAAACCACGGCTCCAAGTTCAAGGTTTTCATAAGAGTAATATGCCCCTATATCAGTTGTAATGGAGACGGTACGCGCTGGATTCAGCTTTTCAGTTAAAAAATCAATCGGGTTTCCCATGTTGGCCATATCGGTAAGATGGATTGCAGTATTTTTACCTTTAATTCTCTGAAAAATTTTAGTTGAAAATCCCCAGTAGAGTTTTTCCCATTTACTCCCTGTAATTTCTATCGGCAGGGGAAAAGAAAAACCGGCCGCCGCTCCAATATCATCTATGATATTAATATTGGCATAAACATCGGTGTAGGGAAGAAAACTGAAATAAGTGCTTACATCTATATTCAATGTATGAAAAACTACAAGCTGAATATTGCTGACTTTAAAACCCACATATAAAGGACCTGATAAATTGATGTATCCGAAAAAATTTTCACCTGTCCTGATCCGGTTCGTCAGACTGCTCAGATTATCTTTAGCGCTGTATATTTCATTCAGGAGTTTGCTGTTGGCAAAAGTAAAGTCAAAAAGATAAAAACCATTTTCAACATTCAAAATACAGGCAGGGTTGTAGAAAACGGTGCGCAAATCACTGGTGTGCGTAATCCCTGTGTTTCCCTTGCCGATATAATCAATGAAAGTAGGAAAAATGTTTTTCTCTCTGGCATAGGAGAGAGGAGAAAAAAGAAAAAAAACGAAGAAAAAAAACAAAAATAGGATGCTATTCCATTTCTTCATTTTTAATCGGCGAGAGTTTTTTAATTTGATCTTCAATTTCAGAAAGCTGGGTTGAAATTCTTGCATCGACGGCTCCAAATTCGGAAGTGACAATACATCCGCCCCTGTCCACATTCGGGTCTTCAAGGATTCGGATATTTTCAATTCCTTCCACAGTTTCAATAAATTCTTTTTTATACCGGGTAACGGTATAAATATCATCCGGGTTGACACGGATTGTGACTTCTGCCCGCCCTTTCAGTTTTCCAAGCGCGGCTAAAATATTATCGTAAATCACCCGTTTGCTGGTTTCGCTGATGGTTTTCACTACTTTTCCGGCAATCAGAAGAACCAGATCAATCAAAGCTTTTTCAGTCTCATGGACAATGGTTTCTCTTTTTTTGATGAACTCACCGGAAATTTTATGAAGGACAGAGATAATTCTTCGCACTTCCTCGTCACCGCGGTTATAGCCGTCTTCTTTTCCGATTGTAAACCCTTCAACCGAAGCTTCTTTTTTCAGCTTTTCAGCCTGTTTTTCAGCTTCCATCAAAATATTTCTGGCTTTAAGCTCTGCTTCCTGAATCAGCTGATTTCCGCGGAGGTCGGCTTCTTTTAAACGGGTATCGTAATCTTCGTTGATTTTTTTGACTTGGTTGAAAGCCCAGACTTCAGCTTCTTTTTTTATTTTTTGGGCTTCTTCTTTAGATTTGAAAATAATTTCATTGTATTTGTCTTCAGCTTCTTTTCTTTTATCATCCAGAATTTTTTGAATTTCTTCAGGGGAGGGGCCTGTCGGCTGTTTGGAAATTTCTTCTCCTTCCTCATCGGTATGTTCAGAGAAGGATTCAATTTTAGGAGGTTCAATAATAATAGGTCTTACGCTTTCTTTAATCTGCCTTGCTTTAATGACTTTTTCAGACATAAAAATTCCTCTGTTGTTCAATCTTTTTAACTATCGGAAAAAGGATTTCAGATATTGAAATTTTGGTAGCTTGGTTTTTTATTTTCATTTAATAACCAGTCTGTTCTTCAATAAAGAAAGTTTTTAATCCTAATTGGGTTTTCAGATAGTCTCCCAAAGCAATGACCCCGAATTTCTCAGATTCGTAATGTCCCATAGAAATAACATTTAATTGAAAATCAATAATGGTATTATATAAAGAATGTTCAATTTCTCCTGTAATCAAAATATCCAGATCGGAATCGGCAAACTGTTTTAAAATATCCATTCCGCCTTTCCCTGAAACGACAGCCGCTTTTTTGAGTTTCTGGTGCCGGTTGATGATTTTCCGAACCGTGGAAGAAAGCATCACGCAGCGGTGATCGAGTTCTGAAAGATTCAGGGAGAGATTTCCCTGAAATCCGATGGGTTGACCTCCGTAATTTCCAAAAGGCGCAATATCGGAGAGTTCCAGTTTTTGAGCAATCTGATAGTTATTTCCCAGAGGCTGGTGAAGATCCAGCGGAAGGTGAAGTCCGTAGAGCCCCAAGTTGTTTTTAACTAAAAGCTCCATTTTTGTGTAGTCTCCATGGGTAAACGGAAAAGGTTTTCCCCAGAAAATCCCGTGATGAACCAGTAAAAGGTCGGCTTTTCCCTCAACTGCTTTGCGGATAGTGGGTAGATTGGCATCGACTGCCAGGGCAATGCTGTTGATTTTTCTTTCATAGTCGCCGATTTGAAGCCCGTTGATGGCGGCATCGCTGATTGCATGAACATTAAAATGTTTTTTTAAAATCTGATCCAGTTCAAAAAGAAGCATAAAGACCCCAGTTGTTTTTATCAAACGATCTATTAATAAATTAATTAAAAATTTAACGAATTCCAGATTAAAAAGAAAAAGAATCGGCAAACAATCTGTTTTTCAGGGTAGCAATTTTTTTTTGTGGCAAGGATTAGGAATCTTTGTTCTATCAATCTGTTTGTCAACCTTGGAAAACCCTAAAGATTTTTTACCCACAAACCCCCAGCCCCTTATCTCCCAGAGGAAGACAAGGGGAGTTTTTAAGATGAATCTCTGTTATTTTT
>Ga0154385_1039_pt1 | contig 6261 bp, 4 predicted proteins | sample RifGroB1_FD_105628 | JGI IMG/M metagenome (GOLD analysis project Ga0154385, IMG submission 105628) | Spirochaetes bacterium GWB1_36_13 | reverse complement strand
TTGAAAGAATTTGTTTGATATATTTAGAGAAGAAAAAGCGGAAAATCTTAATCGGCGAATTCCGGCAAATTTAAATCGGTGCTGACAATCTGTGCGTTTGTCCATCCGAGCTTTAAAAGATTTTGAGCGACTTCTTTTTTTTCCTCAATTTTTCCTTCAATCTTCCCCTTTTCAATCCCGATTTCTTCTCCTTCTTTCAATCCATCCATCTTCGCCTGCTCAATCCTCCCCCGTTCGTCTTGGCGGTAGATCGCGATATTGTCATAGACTTCCAGTTCTTCTTTGTTCCAGCCGTATTTCTGGAGGGTTTCAAAGGCGGACTTTAGTTCTTTTTCATTCATTGATTCGGGCACGACTTCCAGATTTTTGGCGTTTTTTAGAAAATAGATCCATTTATCTTCAATGGTTTGGAGTTGGTGTTCGTTTTTATTGAACTTGGGCAGTTCTACAAAATTGAAATAAAGGTCTTTTAAGGCGTGTTCCTGGGTATTTTGGTTTAAAATCAAGTGAGTGGAAAGATACTCCTGGGATTCAAAGATATTAAAATCAAGGATTCCGAGAAAAACCACCTGATTGAGATGCGGATAGTCTTCGCCGATTTCGATTTGATTGACATAGGCTTTTGAAGTGTAGTAAAGCACGCGTTTTTCAAACCCGTTAGCCTTTGCCACCTGCATTTCTACGAGATAGGAGATGTTTCTTTGATCCTTGCACTTCACATCGAGTACAGTATTTTTGAGCTCGGCGATTTTAGGAACTTGATAAGGATTCTGTATCTCAACTTCAACGATTTTTTTGCCTTCTTTCAATTTGAGGAGGCTGTTTAACAAACTGATGAGAACTTCTTTTTTCTGATCGTTGCCGAAGAGTTTTTTAAAAGCCACATCATTGGTGGGGTCTAAGAATTTCATAAAAGATACTCCTCAAAAATGCAAAACATCGCTTCAGTCATAAAATTTAAGCAATTGAGAGGGAGGAATGAACTAAAAGATTTGTTTTACAATGTTCACAATCAGATTGAGGTGAAAAATTCAGTAAAAATGGATAGGCAATAGAAAACTTTGTTTTTAAAACCAGCGGTGTTTTATATCGATCAAAGAATTTGGTTTAAATGGCTGTGATTTTTATTATATTTATTTTTGGTTATTTGGTATAAAATTTTTTCAAATCAAGGGATTTTAGAATGATAGGAGAAACAGTGCATGAAAGGTTTAAGCTGACTGAAAAAATCGGGGAAGGTGAAACAGGCGCTTTGTTTTTGACGCATTCTCCGGATGGAAAAAGTTTAGCTTTGAAAGCGTTTCATCCTGAAATGATTTTTGATAAACTGGAAGTCTTGACTCCGCTGGTCAGTCTTTTTGAGAATCAAGGCAGCAATAAAATTGCCCGGGTTCTTGAGGCGGGTCGGTGGAAAGACAGTCTTTATCTGGTCAGGGATTATATAAAAGGGACAAGCCTGAAAGATCTTTTAAGCGAAGGAAAAAAGTTTTCAATTCAAAAATCAACGGAAATTATTCTTTCGATTGCAGAGGGGCTGGATCTTCTTCACAGCCGGAATGTCTTTCATGGCAATTTGAAACCATCCAATATTTTTTTTTACGATCAGGATTCTGAACAGGCAGTGCTGACTGATTACGGACTTTTTCCTTTGCGTAAAAATCATATTTTATATGAAAGAAAAACAATTCCCGATATTTTTTATTACAACGCCCCCGAGCAGACAGGTCTTTTAAAAAGGCCGACCGATTATCACTGCGATTTATATGCGCTTGGAATTATTTTTTATCAGCTTTTGACAGGAAAGCTCCCGTTTCAGGAAGAAAGACCCGAAAAACTCCTTCATCAGCATCTGGCTGGAAAACCAATTCATCCCTCGGTTTACAATCCAGAGGTTCCTGAAATTATTGAGTACATTGTCTATAAACTTCTTCAAAAAGAGCCAGAGGAAAGGTTTTCAAAAATCGAATTTTTAATCAATGACCTGAATAAATTTTTATCCGATATGCCGGCGTATCAGAAAAAAGAAAAATCAGCCTTTTTCAAGGATTTGAATTTTGATATTGATATTGTGGGCAGGGATAAAGAAATCCAGATGATCGATGAACTTTATCATAAGAAAGAAAATTTTTCCCAGATTCTTTATATTTACGGGAAATCCGGTCTTGGAAAAAGCAAGCTCTGCAAATCTTTTCTCCAGAAAAACAAGGAAGAAAACCATCAGCAGTTTTATTACAGTTGTTCAGAAGCCTCAAAAAATATTCCTTATTCAGCCTTTATCAACAGTTTGAAAGAATACTGGAGCAAGGAAAGCAATGCCGGGGCTGTCAGAAAAATCAAAGAACGGATTATTGAAAAACTCAATCAGAAAACCGATATCCTTTATTCGCTTTTCCCCTTTCTGGACGAAGAATTTTTATATAAAAACAAAAAAACAAGTCAGAAAATCAAGGAAGACCGGGAAGAAATTTTTTATACCCTGATTCAGTTTCTGGAGATTGTCGCTTCGGGTGAAGATAAAATTGTATTTTTTTTAGATGATGCTCACTGGCTTGATAATGAGAGTTTTAATTTGATTTTAAGACTCAGTCAGATGGCTTCGGGCTATCTTTTTCTTTTTATCCTCACGGGCAATCAGGAAAAAATGCCCCTTCATTTTATACGGCAGCTGGAAGAGTATAAAAACAATATTCTTTTTTACGAACTGAAAAAAATGGAAAAACATTTTATTCCCATGATGGTCAATATGATCGTCAATACCAAGCAGACTTTTCCTGAACTTCTTTATCAGGCGGTGGAAGAAATATCAGACGGTAATCCTCTTTTTATTATTGAAATGATTAAAAATTTCTACCAGTCCCAGATTCTGTATTTTAAAAACGAGCGCTGGTATGTGGATCAGTATAAGCTTAAAAATACGGATTTTCAGAAAGATATATTTGCCCTATTAATCGAACGGCTTTCCAAACTGGAAGAATCTGAAAAAGAAATCCTTTCTTTAGCGTCTGTGATCGGGAATGAGTTCAGCATTCAGCTTCTTGAAAAACTTTATGAAAACAAAAAAGGAATCATTGACCTCAACAAAATGATGAAAACTTTAGAACGCGCCCAGGAAGAAAAAATTATCGGCAAGCTTCTTTTTTATAAAAACAAAGACTACTATTTTTATCACGATAAAATCAGAGAAACCCTCTACCTTCAGATTTCTCTATCTGAAAGAAAAGAGCTTCACCTCCTTTCTGCCCAGATACTGGAAGAAGAACTCAAAAAAACTGAAAATGAAGAAAATATTTTTTTGATTACCTATCACTATGAAAAAACGATTCATAAAAAGAATTTTCTCCATTATTCCTACTTGTCTTATGAAAAATCTCTTTCCCTGTACGCCTACGAACAGGCTGCTTTTTATCTTAAGAATTTTGTGGATTTTTATCTTTCCAACCAGTTGATTGATCGGGAGATATTGCAAAAAATCATTGACCTGTCTTTTCTTTTGCAGAATATCGGGAAAATAGAGGAAAGTATCGGTTATCTTGAAAAAGGCTATGAATGGGCGTGTAAAAACAACCGGATCGAAGAAGAGATTGAGTTTCTTTTAAAAATAGGGACAGCTTATTACCTTTTAAACCGCCCCAATGCGCTGCCTTACTACCAGAAAGCGCTGGAAACGGCGGAAAAGCATAAAATCATGGTCAAAAACCCTTATGTTTACACATTTTTGGGTGCGATTTATTATTTTCAGTATGAACTGGAGCAGGCCGACTATTATTTAAACCTGTCGATGCAGTTTATTGAAAACGGGTCGCTTGAAAATACGATCCGTACCTATGGGATCAAGTGCTGGAGCGATGTCGCGAAAGCCTCTTTTGAAGAAGCCTTGAAAAGTGTGAAGGAAATGGAGAAGCTGATACCCCAGATTCAAAATCCTGTTTTTCTGGCGCAGATTTACCATTATTGTTCCACCTACTACAATGCGATTGATTTTGAGAAAGCTTTGAAATACGCTTACCTGTCTTACATGCACGCAGAAAAATCAAATAGTTATGTTTTTCTCTATTCTTCTCTTTGTACCAAGGGAATGGTTTTAAACCGGATGGAGAAATCCGAGCAAGCCTTAAAATCTTTTGATGAAGGGCTGGAAATCTCCAGAAAATACCAGATTTTTATCGGGGAAGATATGTATTACGCTCAAAAAGCCTTTACCCTGATTCTTTTGAAACGCTTTGAGGAGGCCAATCAGCTTTATGAGGATTTTCAGAAACAGAAAAAAGAGGTTCATGAAGGATTTTTGTCATTTCTGGTTTTTATTTATGTGCGGGTCGCTTATTTTCTTCTGAAAGAACGCTATGAAGAGGCGCTTGAAAAAATTGACGAGTTTTTAAACATCTGCGAAAACAAAAAAATAAACATTATGAAGCCCTCGGGACTGGAATTGAAAATATTTATATTGAATCAGATGCAAAAAACAGATGAAGCCGGAAAAATTAAAACCAAACTGGAAGACCTTTTAAAAGAAAAACCGGAACTCTTTTTTTTAAAAACAGAAGCGGAGCATATTCTTTCTCTGGTAAGAGAGTCAAAAAACAGCCGCAAGCCGGGAGCTTTCCTGACTCAGAATATTAAAGAGAGTTTTCAGCTCAATAATATTGTCCAACTGGCTCAGATTATCTCAAACGGTCCTGAAACCGAGGACTTATTAAAGATAATTCTGGATAAAGCCCTGGAAATGACAGGGGCGGAGAGGGGAATCCTTTTGCTTTTCAATCCCAAAAGGCAGGAATGGCTTTATTCGGTGAGAAAAAATTTCAGCAATCCCGAATACTTTATCCCGGAGTCTATTTTAAAAGACCTGGAAAGCCATAAAAAAGGGGTGCTTTTAAATGACCTTGCTTTTAGCCGGGAAGAGAACAAAATCTTTTCAGCCTTGATCACTCCCCTGATATTCAAAGATAATTTGATCGGTGCGCTCTATCTGGACAGCAGTCTTTTAAAAAACCTTTTTTGCCAGGAAGACCTTGAAATCCTGAAAGTTTTCACCTCGCAAGCATCTTTGGCGCTTTCTCACATCCAGTCCGACAGCCCCCTTTTAGAAAAACAGGAGGAAGAAAAAGAGAAAGACGATGTTTATGAACGGTTTAATATCAGTAACCGCGAAAAAGAAATTGTCCAGATGGTCTTAAAAGGGCTTTCCAATAATGAAATCTGCGAAAAGATCTTTATCTCTCTCAACACCATCAAAAACCACCTGAAAAACATTTTCAAAAAAACAGGAGTAAAAAACCGGATCGAGCTGGTGCGGCTGTTTCAAGGGGAGAAGGAGTAGGCTTTTAGTTTAATAAATTACTAGTAAATATCATGTAAACAATAAATTTAATAACAAAATGTAATGTTTTTAATAAAAAGATTGTTTTTTTGTTCTTAATTTTTGACTTTATGAAACTGAAAATTAAAAAAAGTGCAGTGTTAATAAAAATTTTTTTCATGAGGTTTACCTCTCTTTTTTATTAATTAGTAAAAAGAGGATTTTGTAGAAATCTTGAATAAAAGCCCTGTGGCAGGAGTGTTTGAAAATCAGTAATTACAAAAAAGGGCCATTGTGAGGCAAAAAAATAAATTAATTTTAAACAAAGATAAAATAAATGAAATGTTAGCATGGGGTCACAGGTTAATTGACATTGCTAAAAACCGAGGTGTGTCTTTAAGGACACTGAAACGGTATTTGAAAGATAATCCTATAAATGAAAAAGAAATAGAAAAACAATATTTTAAAATAAGAAAAGATATAAACTATAATTTTGAAATTAAAAAAAATACTAAAGAAGAAGTTTATAAAATTTTAGATCAATATAAAGACAAATTAACAGGATGGATTAATGTAATAAATAGAAATATTACTGCAATTTGTAAGGTTATCAATATTAATCGAATATATTTTTATGACTATATTAAAGTCAAAAAGATCGATTTGAAAAATTTATGGAATCGCTAATTGTTAAAAAAACAGATTAGTGCTTAATCTATTAGGTTTAAGAATTTATGACAGTCAGTCCTGAAAAAATCAAGAAATACTTTATAGTACAATATTTTCTTTCTTGTCTTATTGATTTGTTTCTCGTTTTACTCGAATATTCCTTTTTTCAGATTTTCCCAGCGGGTGTCAAATCCAAACCCCCTAACCCCCTTATCCTTAAGTCTTTAAGCTGAAGTATTCCCACTTTTTATTCCAAAACATAAATTAAATTATCTAACAATTTCAATAGTTTG
>Ga0154385_1073_pt2 | contig 6793 bp, 7 predicted proteins | sample RifGroB1_FD_105628 | JGI IMG/M metagenome (GOLD analysis project Ga0154385, IMG submission 105628) | Spirochaetes bacterium GWB1_36_13 | reverse complement strand
GTTTTCTTCATAAAGATAAAGTGAGTGGATGTAGTTTCTAGGGTGCTGAAAAAAAGCTTCTCCGTGGTCTGAAACAATCACAAAAAGAGTTTTATCCAAAAGCCCTCTTTTTTCCAATGCTTCATAAAATTTTCCCACAATAAAGTCTCCGCAGTAAAGAGAATTGAGGTATCGGTCAAAATCGGTTTTAGGAGGGACTATTTCAAACTCTTTTGAAGGAATTTCATAAGGGTGGTGAGGGAAAAGAGGCATCAGAGCTGCAAAGAATTTTTTATTTTTATGTTGGTCTAGGTATTCTTCAAAAAGAGGAATGAGAATACGGTCATCGATTCCATTGGAATAGTATTTAAATTCAGGAAATTTTTTCCGGATGGTTTTGATATACTGGGCATCGATCACTTTTTGAAAGCTTTTAGAAAGCATCAGAGTCTGGGAATAGAGTTCTCCGTCTGCTGTGGTAAAAAAAGCAGTCTCATAACCTTTTTTCTGGAGAAAATTTCCAAGATAAAGTTCTTTTTTATTGGCTCTTTCTACAAAACCCCTCCAGTCTGCCCTGAAATTGGTCTGATAGGGATATTTTCCCGTAAAAATCCCGAAAAGAGCTTTCAGAGTGGCTGGTTCTGGAGTGTAGTGGCGGGGCAGAACCAAGGCTTTTTCAGATATTTTTTTGAGATTGGGAGTGATTTTTGCATCACCTGTTTTCAGAAGATCTGTATAATCAAAAAAAGTGGATTCCATAATAATAAAAACAAGATTCATGTCTTTGATTTCGGGATGATCCAGCAGGATAGGATTAAGAGAGTCGTTATTTAAAATAGATCTGGAATCAAATCCTCTTGTTTTCTCACTGTTGTTTTGCGAAGTTTTATTTTGAATTTCAGCTTCATTCGTCTGAGTATCTTTCAGATCCTGTTCGGTCGTGCTTAAATTGTCTTCCGTGAAAAAACTGGATTGAAAGAGTTCAATAAAGGGATTTTTGTCCAGAGAATAAAAATCATGTTTGTTGATTCCTGCAAAAAGGGAAGAAATGATAAAAATAAAAAGTGTAAGAGAGATGAATAAAACCTTTTTTTTAAAAAGCAGAGGAGTTTTTAAAACTATTTTCTTTTTATGAAAAAAGACGGAAAGAAAAAGAAAAAGAAAGGAAAAAATAAGAATGGATAAAACAATGCTGTCAAATTCTTTTGAAATTCCGCCCTGAAAGCTTTCCACTTTATGCGCCTGCATCAAGTGTCCGTAGGAAAGGTAATTTCCAAAAAGCAGAAAAAATTTCACCATCAGTCCGGTGTAAAGAATAATAAAGAAAAACAGGATGTAAAATAAAGATTTTATGATAATAAAATACCATTTTGTTTGGTTCAGGATAAAATAAAAAGGCAGATCAAAAAATAAAAAAATAAAAAACAAGACGGGCAGGTCAAAAACAAGAAAATAGGGAAGGTATGCGAAAAGTGAAAAATCTTGAATCAGGAAAATTTGAAATGTTTTTAAGAGAAAAACGAGAAAAAGATAAAGAAGAGAAAAATAAATTTTTTTATTCATAAAGAAACAAAAAAAAAGAGGGAAACCCCTCTTCTTTTTATTCTCCAGCCTGAATATTTACTTTCAGGGTTGCTTTTTCGCCGGTAGAAAGTTTGATAGCGATGGTGTGCTCGCCGATTAATTTGATCGGACCGGGCATTTCAATATTGTGTTTTTCAACTTGAATTCCCTCGTCATTTAAAATAACGACCAGATCTTTGGCGGAAACAGATCCGTAGAGTTTAGTTCCTTCTACGACTCTTCTTTTGAGCTCTATTTTAGTGGTCTGAATTTTTTCTTTCAGGTTTTGATCAAGTTTTCTTTTTTCTTCTTTTCTTTTTTCAATCGCTTCTCTTTGTTTTTCCAAAATTTTTAAATTGTTGTCGCTTTTTGGAATCGCGTATTGAAAAGGCATCAGATAGTTTCTTGCGAATCCGTCTTTCACACGGACGATATCGCCTTCCTCACCTAAACCGATGACATCTTTTTTTAGGATTAATTCTACCATATTCTTCCCCTTTCTGTTAGTAGTTTCATTTTAACGGTTAAAATCTTGACGGCTTCCGGCTGTTTCTTTTTTCACGAACGGAAGAAGAGCCATGTATCTCGCTTGTTTAATAGCTGTTTTTACTCTTCTTTGGTGTTTTTCGCAGCATCCGTTGATTCTTCTCGGTAAAATTTTACCTTTTTCAGTAACATATTTTGAAAGAATATCAATGTCTTTAAAATCTGGAAAATCAATATCCATTTTGCAGAAACGGCATTTTTTCTTTTTGAAGACAAATCTTGGGATTTGAACTCTTTTCTGCATTCTCTGTTCGCTGTTGTCAGAGGTCTGTTCTCTTTGCTGTTCAGACATATTTTGCTCCTGTATAGTTTAAAGTTATTCGAATTTTCTAAAACGGAAGATCGCTGTCCAGAGAATCATCGTCCATATAGCTTTCTCTTTCAGAAGAGTAAGTGGATTGTTTGGATTCTGACTGGCGGCTGTAGTTTTTACTGCCCCCACCCTCTGAATCTTTTGGCGACAGAAGCTGAAGTCCCTGTAATAAGACAACCACCTTGCTTCTTTTCTCTCCGCCTTCTTTTGTCTCCCATCTTTCCTGGGTCAGTTTTCCGTCAATCGCAACTAGAGATCCTTTTTTTGTATAGTTTCTCAAAGTTTCCGCTGTTTTTCCAAATGCTTTGACATCAAAAAAATAGGCTTTTTCTTCGCCTTTATAATAGTCATTGACTGCTATGGTAAATGAAGCAACCTGCATGCCGGAACCGGTAGCCCTGATTTCAGGATCTGATGTAAGTCGTCCGATTAAGACAACATGGTTAATAGACATTGCTCTATTTCTCCTGATTTACAAAAATATAGCGCATCACCGGTTCTTTCAGGTTCAGCTCTTTTTTTAAAAATTCGTTTTTGCTAGGCTCTGATTTAAGGTTTAATAAATAGTAGAAACCTTTATCCCGTTTTTTGATAGGATAAGCGAGTTTTCTAAGACCCATTTCTTTTTCCTCAAGGATTTCAGCCCCATTTTCCTTGAACAGCTCTTTCAGGGAGTTTTTCAATAAATCTAACTCCTCTCTTGGGTCAAGAATAAACATTACCTCGTACTTTCTCAAACATTCCTCCTCATGGTTTAATAATTTCGCGAGGTTTACTCCGATTAGGGGTGTGCGAAGGTATAAATTTAATAAAAACGACATTCAAAATAAAGTTTTTCTTTAGTATATTTTAAAAGAAAAATTAATAATAAGGACTGAAGATGGGCGCTGCTGAAAAAATGGATGAAAAATATACTTACCAAGACTATTTAAACTGGTCGATTGATGAAAGATGGGAATTAATTGAAGGTCTTCCATACAATATGAGTCCTGCGCCGTCCAGAAAACACCAGGGAATATTAAAAAAACTGTCATTTTCGTTTGAATCTTTTCTCCAAAACAAACCCTGCCAGATGTATTTTGCCCCCTTGGATGTGAGATTTTCTGAAGATACAGTAGTCCAGCCTGATATAATAGTGGTTTGCGATGAATCTCAACTGAATGATAGAGGGTGCTTGGGAGCCCCTGATCTGGTGATAGAAATTATTTCTCCTGCTACTGCTATCCGTGATACAAAGATTAAGCTTGACCTTTATGAAAAATATGGTGTCAGGGAATACTGGATCGTTTATCCCGAAGAAAAAATTGTGATGGTTTTTAAACTCAATGAAAAAAAAGAATACGGAAAACCGGAAACTTACTCCAAAGAGGACAAAATTCAGTCTTTTATCCTCCCTGAAATGGAAATTGACTTAAAAGGAGTTTTTAAGTTAATCTAAAACTGTCCTATCTTCCTGTATGCCGTACCAGCCTCCAGTATCTCCGCCGATTTTTCATGTTTCATCAGGTTATGTTTAAAAAAACTGCTTGAAACTATTTCTCCGGAAATGCTAAGCCAGATTAAAGAAAAATAAATTTAGAGATTCATCATAACGAGGAAAAAAAGGAAAAGAATAGCAGATTTTATTTCTGGTAATTCTTTAAATAATTTTAATTCCCTGTCCTCTTCTTTCAGATTTTTTTTCTACCCGCTTTACAAAAGGAACCTCTAATTCTATATGGGAATGAGAAAGAGTGTCCATTTCCACTGCCTTAATCTGAAGAACACAGTTTTTATCCATATTGAAAATAACACTGATTTTAACCTCTCCGCCCTTTGCATGAGGCAGGTTTTTTAAAGCCAGTTCTCCGTGGTAAATCAGCTCGCTGCTGTCGTCTTTCTGACAAACAGGGATATAAACCTCTTCCTGATTATCTTCCACCGTAGTAAATATCTTGTCGGCGGAAACAGGATAAAGTGTATTTTTTGGAATCAGCTCTACAAATCTTTCATGATGATCCAAGATACCTAAAGAATGCGAAGTGACATCATAAAAATCAATATCCTTGATCTTTTTTTCAAGAATTCCGGCATATACGGCAGCCCCATAAACAACAACTTCATCTTGATTGATATGGCTTAAAAACTTGATTTTGGATTTTTCTTTTAAAACCGCATTTTTGATAGAATCGGCTATACCGCAGATTCTTGTCCCGCCTCCGGCAAAAATAAGACAGTCAATATCTTTGCCAGTAATTTCATTTTCATCCAAAAACTTGTTTAATGTGTTTAAAATAGATTGGGTAAGGGATTGGGTCTGTTCTTTAAAACTCTCCCGGGTTACTTTTTCCTTAATATGAATTTGACCTTTCTCGGTTACAGAAATATATGGAATGGCAAGGTCTATTTCTTCGGCGCTCGAAAGATCTTTTTTTATTCGCTCTGCATTGTTTAATATCTGCTGATAAGCTATTTCATCCTGTTTTAAATCAATATTGAATTCTTTTAAATATTTTTCAATAATAAAGTCGGCAAATTTAAGGTCATAATCTATCCCTCCCATATGATTATTACCTGAGACAGCTTTTACCTTGTAAGACAAATTTTCCCCCAGAATATAAGAAATGTCAAGAGTGCCTCCTCCAAAATCAACGACCAGAATTTTTTTTTTGCCTTCTATCTGATATGCCAGAGCTGCTGCAGTCGGTTCATTAATAAGCTGAACAACTTCAAGCCCGGCCAGATAAGCCGCATGAAGCAGATCCTGCCTCTGCAGGTTATTAAAATAGGCCGGAACTGAAAGAACTATTTTTTTAACCTTTTCTCCGGTAGTCTTTTCAGCGTGATTTTTCAGCTTTTTTAAAACTAGGGCAGCCAGCTCCGACGGACGGTAGCTTCGTCCGTTATAAAAAAATTCATGACCTGATCCTAACTGTCTTTTAATATTTAAAACAGTATTCGCCGCCTCGATGACCGACTGCTGCTTGGCTATCTCACCAATATACACCTCTTCATCTGATTTAAAAGAGATCGCCGTAGGAGTTAGCCTTTCTCCTCTTTCATTGGGGATAATTTCCACTTTATTATTAAGGTAACAAGCAATCAATGAATTGCTGGTTCCAAAGTCTATTGCAAAGATCATATCAGACTCCTTTTATTGATTATTAAATTTTTAGCGTTCTGTTAAAAAAAAGTAACTTCATTTCCTTCTTGGACAGAAAAAACCTCTTCAGTATCCGAAGAATTAAATAAACTATCCATTCTTTGGGTTTCCTGCAAAATAAGATCCCGAATTAAAGACGGATTGACATTTTTTTCAATCTCATAATAGATTTCCATGTTTTTAATTCTCTGATATATTTTATCCAACGAATGAATCAGAGATTCAAAAACCTGCCTTGTAATGTCTTCAAACTGAAGGCTGTATGTTATGTTTTTAATTTCCTGACTGAATTTGGAATTTTCTCCAGTCAAGGATTCTTCCATAATTACGCTTAGGGATGTCAGAGAGTTTAAAACAGATAAAAAAACATCTTTCAAAATAATAATGGTAGAATTCAGAAACTTAGTCTCCACATCCATGGCATTTTTAATATCTATAATCGAGTTTTCAATAAAATCACCGGTCTGCTTTAATTCAAACTCTATTTTTTTTACCATAAGTTCGGATTCGCTGGCTAATTTTCCCATTTCAGTCGCCACTACGCCAAAAGATTTTCCAAACGCTCCGGCTTTAGAAGATTCAATTCTGGCATTGAAAGAAAGCAGTTTGGTTGATTGAGTCATTTTATTGATTTTTTTAGAAAATGTGCTGATGTTTTTTATCTTGTTTTTAATATCGTCAAGTTTACCCACATCTTCCGTCTTTTTTTGGATAATCAAAGCAAGGTCTTCCACCACTTCATTTAATAAAGATTCATATTTTTTATGCACTTCTTCTATGTTTAAAGATTCTTTTGTATTTTTTTCTTTGCTGATATTGGTTTTCAGTTTTTCTTTAATAGTTTCAAAAACTTCGGTTACAGTATGGACTGTGCTTCCAAGCATGCTGTTAAGCTGTTTAACCGTATTGACGGTTGCTTTTTCTATATGCTCCTTTGAAGACGAAAGTTTACAGTTGATATTGGGAATCGTTTCAACCAGATTATTAAGCTCTATAGAAAGCATTAAAATAAGAAAATCCCGGTTGAAAATAAATTCTTTCTGATTTACATTTTTTTCCTCTAAGATTTTTTCATTCTTTTTTAATTCGCTCTGATGTTTCAGGCAGCCTGCTTCTTTTTCTTTCCTGCGGTTATCTTCCATTTTAACAAAAATCCGCAGCTGATTTAATTTTTTTCTATAAAAAAGAGCTGTTGCAGAGGCTGTTATAAATAAAAAAAATAAAACAATTACAGGCATTTTTTATCCTTT
>Ga0154385_1006_pt3 | contig 6965 bp, 8 predicted proteins | sample RifGroB1_FD_105628 | JGI IMG/M metagenome (GOLD analysis project Ga0154385, IMG submission 105628) | Spirochaetes bacterium GWB1_36_13 | reverse complement strand
CTCGGACAGCGATAGGTTAGAAAAACTTGCAAATAAAATAACCCAAAAAATACTGCCACAGAAAAAAATCCCTCCCCTTTTTTTAATATAATTTCAAAAAATGAGCCTGTTTGTCGATTTTTATCAAATTTAATTTAAAGACCTCGCCAAAAGCGATATTTTGATCTGCCCGGTCTGCAGATACACTATGGATAGAGAGATTCCTGACAAATGCCCGGTTTGTAATGTAAATCACGAAAAATTCATTAAAATCCAATGAATCCGTCACCTTTCCTACCCGAGAATTGTGAAAATAGTCCAGAAAACTGCCCCATCTGCACTGCCCCTCACAATAAAATCAAAGAGGTGGAGTAATCGGATTTTTGCCATTTAAAAATCATTTCAGTATATTTACAGGAAATGAAAGAGGTAAAAAACATGAGAAAGACTCTCATCCTGGTCGGGCAGGGGAAATTAGCGAACAGTATAAAAAAAGGATTACCGGATTATTTAAACGATTATCAAATCGATGATTGGGAAAACATTTATCAGTATCCTATAGAAAATCTTATTATTGTTCATATCGGTTCTGGAAGACAGTTATCGGAAGCGGTTGAATTCTGCAGTAAAAATAAAGTTCCCTTGATTCAGGGCTCAACCGGGATGAATATCGAGCGCCAAGATTATAATTTTACTTTTATCGACGCACCGAATTTAAGCGTACTGATGCTGAAATTCATGCATATGATCAAAGAATACGGCGCACTTTTTCAGGATTATCAAATATCCATTACCGAAAGCCATCAGGACACAAAAAAAAGCCTTCCAGGGACAGCCATTGAGATTGCCAATGCCTTAAATGTCAATCCCAAAGAAATAAAAAGCATCCGGAATCAGGATGAGCAGCTGAATACTTACAGTATTCCCAAAGAATCTCTTTCTTTGCACGCTTTTCATGAAATATCAATCCTAGATCAAGGAACCACTCTCCATTTTAAAACGCTGGTAGAAGGCCATGATTCTTATGTCAAAGGCCTGTCAAAAATCATCCAAAGTCTGGATGGACTCGAGGATAAATACTATCATATTCTGGATTTAATTGAAAAGAAATTAATATAGCGCCCCCCGTGGGGTACCCTTAAAAAATTGGCATTTAATTTGCAAACGATAGACAAAAGCCGGAAAAAATAAACCGGAAATTTATATCCCGCTTAATTCCTGTACTTCAAAAACTTTACCGCATTCAGAACATTGTTTATGCTGAAAGGTTAAAACTCCATTGCATTCAGGACATTTCAACCTTTCTTTTTCCATTTCCAAATAAACCTGCATTCCTTTTTTATTTATAATCATCATGTTATTTATTAAACTCTCATGATAACGGCTCCGATAGCTTTTATCCAGTCTTTTGATCAAAACACAAGGATAATCAGGACAATCAGAACAAAATATAATATTTCTTTCATTTGTGCAGTCTTTTATTTTGCATTTTCTGCAATGTTCCGGCTTTCCATCATCACTGAGACGGCATCCGGGGCAGGGTTTCTTCTTTTTTAGATGGGCATAACAATAAGTGCAGTTTATACCGCAAGACGCTATCATTTTTTCTTTGTTTTCTTTACAATTTTATTGTAACTTTTTAATAATTCATTTAATTTCTCTAAATCAAAATACTCCGGATCATAATCATCGCCAAGCCACTCTAATATTTCTTCATATTCTTCTTCTTCCGGATTCTTGACTATTTCCAGCATATTATAAAAACCAGCAATTCCTCCGCAGTCCTCCGGCGGGCAATTCATAGCCCCTTCGATACATTGAATATTAAAAACCTCTTCTTCTTCAACAATTTTCTCTAAAATAATTTCATGCTCCCATCCGTCTCCAAAATCATATTCATAAATCATTTTATCTTTTATTTTTATTAAAACATCCATTATTTTTATATCCCAGTAATCAACCGTATTCCCAAAGCCGTCATCAGATGAATCCCTGTAGTATTTTTTTCCTTTTCTAAATAAATGAAGATGATCATCTTCCCATCCCATTATATCTTGAATCATATCATGAAACTCGGGAAAACAAATTTCCGGATTAATCAAAATTCTTCTATAAATTACCGGATTAGAACCTATTAATGTTATTTTTATTTGATAGTAGCGGTTCACTTTATTTCTCCTTTTTAGGATATGATTATTTCTTCATAAATAAAATATATTGTTTCTTTCAAAACTTGCCAAAAACTTTTTTAACAGAAAGATTTTTTTAAATTATCTGCCTTTCTGGTTTTGAATTTAATAAATTTAATATGTCTTTAATAACCAAATCAAACGGAGAACACTATGCAGACATTTTATACCAAAGATCATGAATGGATTAAAGTGGAAAACAAAACCGGTACCATCGGAATCAGCACTTTTGCGGCTGAACAGCTTGGAGACATTACTTATGTTGAACTTCCGTCAATCGGGAAGACTCTTAAAATGAAAGAAGTCCTCTGCGGAATCGAGTCCGTGAAAGCTGCCAGCGATATTTACGCTCCAGTGAGCGGGAAAGTCATTGAAGTCAATGAGAATCTTGAAAACACTCCAGAAGTCATTAACCAGAGCGCTGAGGGAGAAGGATGGATCGCAAAAATCGAGATCGCCTCTTTAGATGAGCTGAAAAACCTAATGAACCCGGATCAATATAAAAAGTATCTTGAGGATCTCAATTCATGAAATACACTCCCCATACTGAAACTGAAATCAAGGAAATGCTTGCCGATATCGGAGTCTCTTCTGTCAGCGAGCTTTTTAAGGATATTCCTGAATCTTTGAGAACCCGTTTTTTCGATATTCCGAAACCTTTTTCCGAATACGAAATTATTGAACATTTTCAAAAAATCGGTAAAAAAAACAAAACCGATTTACTGCTTTTTACGGGCGGCGGATATTACGACCATTATATCCCTTCGGCTGTCGATGCCCTTTCCAGCCGTGCGGAGTTTTATACAGCCTATACTCCCTACCAGCCGGAAGCAGCTCAAGGGACACTCCAGTCTCTCTATGAATACCAGACTGCTGTCTGCGCGATTACGGGAATGGACGCAGCCAACGCCTCTCTCTATGACGGAGGAACAGGGGTAGCAGAAGCGGTTTTAATGAGTTTTCGCCTTACCAACCGGAACAAAGTCATTATCGACGGATCGCTTAATCCGATTTATAAGAAAATTCTTCATACTTACCTGGATAATCTGGATTTTACCATTATTGAGATTCCCCATCAAAACTACGGGACAAACCGCGAGAAAATCGCTTCTTTGATCGATGATGATACAGCGTCAATCGTGGTTCAAAACCCGAATTTCTTCGGAACCATTGATGATTTTCAGGATATTGCAGATATGATTCATGAAAAAGGCGGTCTTTTAATTCAAACCGTTTACCCTCTCTCTCTCGGCATGCTGAAAACACCGGGCGAAACAGGAGCTGATATTACGGTAGGAGACGGTCAGAGCCTGGGAAATCCGCTTTCATTCGGAGGACCTTACTTCGGATTTATCGCGGTTAAAATCAAACACATCCGCCAGCTTCCCGGAAGAATTGTGGGTGAAACTGAAGATAAAAACGGGAAAAGAGCTTTTGTCTTGACTCTTCAAGCCCGGGAACAGCATATCAAACGCCACAAAGCCACTTCTAATATTTGTTCCAATCAAAACCTGATTGCCCTTCGGGGACTTTTCTACCTTTCACTGATCGGTAAAAAAGGATTTCAGGTCGTTGCTTCTCAAAACTATCAGAAAGCCCATTTTACATTGACAGAACTTTTGAAAATCAAAGGCGTTTCTTTGAAAAACAAAAATCCTTTCTTCAATGAGTTTGTTCTGGAACTTCCTAAAAACGCATCTGAAACAGTGGAAAAAATGCTTTCGAAAGGCATTGCGGCAGGAATCCCTTTAAGTCTTTACACACCGGAAGATAAAAACGCTTTACTCGTGTCTGTAACAGAAAAAAGAACAAAAGAAGAAATTATGAAACTTGCTGAAACAATGGGAGAAGTTTTATGGAACTAATTTACGAAAAATCAAGAAACGGCCGGACAGGCGTTGATTTTCCTCTACTGGACACGCCTTTACAGGAAACCCTTTCTGAAAAATATTTACGGAAAGAAAAAGCAAGCCTTCCTGAAGTGAGCGAACTGGATGTAGTGCGCCACTACACGGTTCTTTCCAAGCTGAATTTTTCTGTTGATACCCACTACTACCCCCTCGGAAGCTGTACAATGAAATACAACCCGAAAGCAACCGAGAAAGTGGCTGGTCTTGAATCTTTTAATATTCACCCGATGATTCCCCAGCTCCCTTCCGGGGAAAATTTTACTCAGGGAGCACTTGAGGTTCTTTATAAATCAGAAAAACTTCTGGAAGAAATTACCGGAATGGACAGTATGTGTTCCCAGCCGATGGCAGGAGCCCATGGAGAGCTGGTGGGGATCATGCTGGTTGCCGCCTATCACAAGGCAAAGGGAAACAAAAAGAAAACCGTTATTGTGCCTGATTCTTCTCACGGAACCAATCCGGCTAGCGCTGCGATGGCAGGATATGAGATTATCACCATCCCTTCCCTTCCAAACGGGGAAATGGATTTTGACCTGTTTAAGGAAGCTTTAAACAATGAAGTAGCGGCTGTTATGATGACCTGCCCCAATACCCTTGGAATTTTTGAGACACGGATCAAAGAAATAGCAGATTTGGCACATTCATTTGACACTTTAATGTATTACGATGGAGCCAATTTAAACGCGATTATGGGAAAAGTACGCCCTGGAGACCTTGGATTTGATGTGGTGCATATCAATGTCCATAAAACCTTTGGAACCCCTCATGGAGGCGGAGGTCCGGGAGCAGGCCCTGTCGGGGTCAAGAAAAAACTGATCCCTTATCTCCCTGTTCCGCTCATTGGAAAACACACAGACGGAACTTTTTTTCTGGATTACAACCATCCTGAATCAATAGGAAAAACCGCTCCTTTTTACGGACAGTTTGGAGTATTGATCAAGGCTTATGCTTATATTCTTTTATTAGGAAAAGAAGGTCTGATCGACGCGACTGAAAAAGCAGTTCTCAACGCCAATTATCTGATGAAGAAACTGAAAGCTCATTATGATCTGCCCTATGACCGCACCTGCATGCACGAGTGCGTCTTTTCAGCCAAGAATCAGCTTCAGCACAAAGTTCACGCGCTGGATATTGCTAAATACCTGATTGATCAGGGTATCCACCCGCCTACAGTCTATTTTCCTCTCATTGTCAAGGAAGCGATTATGATCGAGCCGACCGAGACAGAAAGCAAAGAAACTCTGGACTGGTTTATCGATATTATGATCGGTGCAGCTGAAAAAGCAAAAACAAATCCTGAGGTTCTCCTCAATGCTCCTTTCACGGCTCCGATTTCACGACCGAATGAAACGAAAGCAGCCCGGGAAATTAATGTGAATTATTTTTTTAAAAAATAAACTTTTTAAATCTGCCAAGAAGGAATATTTTTAAACTTATCCTTCTTGGCAAATCTTTTTTTCAACAGAATTAAAAATAATCTTTGTTTTTTAATTTATTTTATAATATCTTTTCTCATAAGAGCTTTTAGGAGGTCGTTATGAAAAAGAGAGTGGTGATTGCTTTAGTTTTATCTCTTTTCTCTTTCTGTCTTTATTCTCAAGGTTCAAAATCGGACAAAAAGATAACTCCTATCACAGGATTTTCAATTGATATCGATAAGATTACCTTTACTGTTTTGAATACCGGATATACAAATAAGTCTTCTTTCAAACTGGAAATCACCAAAAAAAATAACGCTTATGAAATCGCTCTCATCCGTATCAAAGATGATTACGGCAAAATGATGCCGGAACCGATCCAGATTGTTTTCACTCAGGAAGAACTCAAAGACAGAATTGATCTGTGGCAAACGGTTTATTTATTAAACAGTTTTTCAATCTATAATTTTTGAGAGCTTTGTTAAAAAGACTTTACTCCAAAATATTTTAAAATTCTGACCATAACAAAGTAAAAAACAGAGGTTACAACCGATGAAATCAATAAAGACAGATAAAAATTAATTTTATTTTTCAATAAAACTGGAAGAAGAATAAACAAGAGTAGAGATGGGATCACTAAAAAAAAGATTGAATAGGATAAATCTATAATCTTTTCTATTTCTTTTGTTTCGATATAAATCCAGATAAAAGAAAGTAGTGAAAGTAAAGGTATCGAAGCTAATATTCCCCCTATCAGAGAACTCTTTTTGGATATTTCCGATACAATGACAATAATAGGGATGCATTTTATTCTTCCTTGTTAATTATCACAGAGTAGTCCATCTCTGATTTTTATTATTTTTTGTGCATGTTTCATAATTCTTTCATCATGGGTTGAAAAAATAAAGGTGGTAGAGAAATTTTTATTCATTTTTTTCATAATTTCTATAATAACTTCACCTGTTTCACTATCAATATTTGCACTCGGTTCATCTGCTAACACAAGTTCTGGATTTGTGACGAGCGCTCTTGCGATAGCTACACGTTGTTTCTGCCCACCTGATAATTCATTAGGTCTGTGATTTTTAAAGTTAATTAATCCAACTTCTTCTAACATTTTCTCAGCCTTTTCTTTTCTTTCTTTTTTGTTAACTTGAGCGAGAATAAGGGGATATTCAATATTTTCAAAAGCGGTCAAAACAGGAATTAAATTAAAAGATTGAAAGATAAAACCAATTCTATGATTTCTTAAATAAGACAATTCTTCATCGTTTAATAGATTCACATCTTCACCAAGAATTTTCACTTCACCATTAGTAGGTTTATCTAAACAACCTATTATATTTAAAAGAGAAGTTTTCCCTGAACCAGACGGACCCACTATTGAAATAAAATCACTTTTTTTAATTTCCAGATCGACTTTTTTAATTGCTTTTACTTCTGTATTGCCGATTAAATACAACTTACTA
>Ga0154385_1129_pt1 | contig 8107 bp, 8 predicted proteins | sample RifGroB1_FD_105628 | JGI IMG/M metagenome (GOLD analysis project Ga0154385, IMG submission 105628) | Spirochaetes bacterium GWB1_36_13 | reverse complement strand
CAGCCGGGCATAGGAGAAGGATTTTCTTCCAGTATATTCTCCCTTCGAATCATCACCGCAAGCGGCACGGAAATCGTTTTTTCGTGAAAAATTTCTTTCACCAGTTTTGTAGTCACAGTTTCTGTTTCCAGAATATTGATAATCTTTTTTTTCTGAATCTTTTTGATTCTTTCTTCAATCTGTTTTTCAAATTGGACCGGATCTTTCTTTTTTTCAGAAAGAGTTTCAGACAGCTGCACTTTCGGCGCTGGTGTCGTCAGCATCCGAATGTCCAGATAGGCGAAAACACTGAGATTTCCCACCAAAAGAATAAAAAGAAAGGGTTTTAAAAAATTGTCTGCCTTCATTTTGCATTCCTTGAATCGATTTGAACCATTTTATCAAAAACCTGTTTGTAAAAAGAGTAGGCTGTGGTCAGTTTGCCCGATTTTTCAAGTTCTTCCGCTTTCATTGAGACTTCATAAAGGTTTTCCATTTTATTGCCTGAATAGACCAGAGTCCGTTCCTGATTTAAAACATCCGTCATATCCTTTTGTTTTAATTCTTTCATCTTTGCCTCAACTTCGGCAAACTGAGAAGATACTTTTTGATATTCTTCGATGGTAAGCGTCGATTTCAGAAGTTCTTTTTCATACTCTACCCCTTCTTGTATCGAACGGTCTATATTTTTTTTAGGATAGGCAATCAGAAGATAAAGTTCGTAGCGGACATCTTTTGCACCTTTTCCAGGTTTTAATTTCCGGTAGTATTTGGCCGCTACCTTGCTTTCCCTCATAAAAGTATTTTTAGAACTGGCGACAATTTTTTTAATCATTTTCTGATTTTTTTCTTCGCTGTCCGGCGAGGTTTTTAAAATACTGACCGTAGTATCGATCCCCAGTTTAATATAGCGGCAGAGCTCTTCAAATGATTTAAGCTTCGCCTCCTCGAAAGCCGCTTCATAGTTATTGTTTCCAAAAGATATCCCCACCGTGTATATCTCGTTATTTTTTGCGTCAACCGGAGTTTCAGCCGCCCACCGGGGTTTCTCGGCAGGAATTTCTTCCAGAATATCCTCGCTGGAAGCTTCTTTTTCAACTACGAAGGTTTTTTCAACATTTTTTTCAATGTGAAGCTCATCCACAATAGTCTGATAAATCAATTCTTTTTTTTTACGAATCTCTTCCACCTCTATCTCAACCACCATGTCCCGGTACTCGGTCAGTCGCTGGACAGAAGGCTCCTGAGCTTTGGATTGCAAAACAGTATGAACAGAAGAAGACACCGCATTGCCGGAAAGATAAAAATAAGAAACGACAGCCAAAATATTTAAAACCAGAACCGGTAAAATCAATTTTATACTCATTATTACCTCTTTTTTTGACAATATGAAAGAAAACACTAATATGAATTTAACCAACAAAAACAGCATTGTCAAACAGCTTTGATTTATACTTTTTTTACCAAAATGTCTATTTAATATAAAGTCTAAAAAGTCGGACAGGGAATCCCAGCGTCCTGCGGGGTTAAAAGCATTTTCCCGACCTTTGTCAGGCGTGCACTGAGCGGAGTCGAAATAATGACAAGCGGAGGGGCATCCTATCGCCGAGACTGAAAACTTCTTTTCCCCCGCTATCTTGTTGGCGATGGAGTTGGCGCCAGGTTTCCGGAATTGAAAAATTTCATAAAAGATTTTTATTTTACTATTAATGTAAATTTCTATATATTTATATTATCAATTAATACAGGTTTGAAAATGACTCGCAAAACGAAAAGACTTTTGTTTTCTGTTCCGTTTTTTGTTGCCATGTTTTTTTCAATGTGTATTTTGCGGCTCTGGTTTACTGTTTTTATTTTCTTCGGTCTGGCGCTGCTCATGACTTTGATTCAAAAAAAAAGGACTTATTGTTATTTGATCTGCCCGCTGGGAAGTCTTCAGGAATGGGTCTATGACGAGAAAAAGAAAAAAAACCGTCCTCTCCCTCAAATTCCATGGATAAGAAGAGTTTTATTTATTATTTTCTGGCTCTATCTTATAGCCGTTCTTTTCCTTTTTCACCAAGAACCTTTCACTCTCTGGAGTTTTATTTTAAAACTGATTGTCATTTCTTCTTTTACAGCTCTTTTGCTTCAGGAGTTTTTCGGCAAGCGGAAATGGTGCTCTTCTTTTTGTCCTCTGGGAAGGATTTTACATTTTTCTATCCATAAGAAATAGATATTTTTAAATAGTTTTTTGGAATTCAACTCTTATCCATTAAATTTTTAATTAAAAAAAATGGAAAATGATATTAAATATTAAAGTTGTTCCAAAAAGCAGCAAAAACAGTTTTTCATGGTATGAGCAGGATAAGAATATTTTCAAGCTCTGTATTACCGCTCCTCCGGTGGATGGGAAGGCAAATGAAGCTATTATCGAGTTTTTATCTGATTTTTTTGATATCAGGAAAAAACAGGTTCAGATTGAAACCGGGAAAACAGCAAAACTGAAAAGAGTCAAACTGGATGCGGATGAAAAATATTTATTAGAAAAAATAAAAACAATTTTATAAAGAGGGATGTCCATGGCAGAAATTGCGATTATCGGCGGAAGCGGAGTGTATCAGATAGAAGGAGTGAAAATTATTCAAGAACTGGATATTGATACTCCTTTCGGAAAACCCAGCGATAAGATCATGATTGCTGAAATAGAAGGGAAAGAAGTGGCTTTTCTTCCAAGACACGGTAAGGGGCATAGAATTCTTCCGGGAGAACTGCCAGTCGAAGCCAATGTCTGGGCATTGAAATCTATTGGAGTGCGGAAAGTCATCGCTGTCAGCGCTGTCGGAAGCCTCAAGGAAAAAATCAAACCCAGAGATTTTGTCATTCCTTCACAAATTATCGACCGCACTAAAAACAGGCCTTTAAGCCTTTTCGGAAAAGGAGTGGTCGGTCATGTCAGTTTTGCTGATCCTTTCTGCCCTCACCTTTCTGAATCCCTTTATCAGACTTTGAAGAAATTGAATCTGACCGATATTCATAGAGATGCTGCTTATGTCTGCATGGAAGGTCCGCAATTTTCTACCAAAGCGGAGAGCAACCTGTACAGAAGCTGGGATGCCGATATTATTGGAATGACCGCTATTCCTGAAGCGAAAATGTTTAGAGAAGCTGAAATCTGTTATGCCATGATTGCTCTCTCTACAGATTACGACTGCTGGCATGAAGAAATTGTGACAGTCGAAATGGTTATTGGAAACATGAAAAGCAATGTGGAAAACATCAAAAAAGCTCTGCCTGATATTATTAAAAACATTGAAATCAAATCCTGCGGATGCGAACAAGCGGCAGCTTTCGCCATTATGACCGATAAAAAGATGATCCCTCAGGAAACTAAGCAAAAACTTTCTCTCTTTTACAAAAAATACTGGGATTAAAACCATAAAAAAGAACTTTTTTTCTAAGATTTTTATTTTGTTTTTTTTTATTCTGCTCTTTCCTCTCTGCCTGGCAGCGGAGGAAGAGACTGGAACAGACTTGAAACAAAGCGGTTCAAATCTTTTTTCTGACTCATCCGATACTTTATTCTGGACCATTTTACCTGAAAAAGACAACCATCAGAAAATGCTTCAAAAACTGAAAATAGCGACTCAGGAGGGAGAAGAGTCTTTTTTAAGACGGGGAGAAATTACTTTTTTTGTTTCATTTGGATATGTTTATATGTACCAATTTATCCTTTATGATCAAATTTTCAGATCCGTTTTCAGGGAAAAAGATACATCGGGAGAATTAAAAGATCGAAACCTTTATTTTGCTGTCTTGACCTCCCTCGTGATGGCTCTTTTTATTTCAAGAAACGATCTTCAGAGCTATTATTACATCAACAACGGGCATTATTACTATTTCCCTTCTTATTCGGGAAGTATGAATTTTGACCGGAAAGAAAAAGGCTACAACTGGTATTTTAATTTTTTTTCATGGGAATTTTAGTTTGATAAAAAACAAAGTTAAAATTATTCAGGAAATTTTATCTTTTAAAATTATTTTCTACAGTGTTCTTATCGGGATACTGTGCGGATTTGGGGCTGTTCTTTTCACTTACGGTCTTGAACTGGCGGTCTGGTTTTTTCAGCATGTCCTGATGGGGCAGCCTGCCGGAACCAATAAATTTTCATCTATTTTTCAGACACCTTCCATCATTCTCCCCTATGCGATGCTTTTAGTTCCGATGGCAGGCGCTTTTTTTTCAGGAATCCTTTCCTATTTTGCACCTGAAACACAGGGGGGAGGAACCGATTCGATTATCGCCTCCTTTCATCATAAAAAAGGTGTTATCAAAAAATCCATTCCCATTATCAAGACTTTCACCACTATTTTCACTTTGGGATCAGGGGGAAGCGGAGGAAAAGAAGGGCCTATCATGCAGATAGGGGCAGGAATCGGATCTTATATTGCCCAAAAACTCAAACTTTCGGTTAAAGAAAGACGGATTTTACTTTTAGCAGGAGCGGCTGCGGGGCTCGGCGCTGTTTTCAAGGCTCCTTTGGGAGGAGCAATTACAGCAGTCGAAGCGCCTTATAAAAAAGATTTTGAGCTTGAAGCTTTGATCCCCTCAGTAGTTGCGTCGATCACAAGCTATACTCTTTATTGTACAATTTTCGACTATTCTCCTCTTTTTACTTTCCACAGCAATTTTTTCAGATCCCCGGCATCTCTTCTTTTTTACGCACTGCTCGCTATCATAAGCGCGGTACTGGGACATGTTTTTATCCTGATTTTAAAAAAATCTAAAACTATTTTCAACGCAATTAAACTTCCCATTTATCTAAAAACAGCTCTGGGAGGTCTTCTGGTCGGCGGAATCGGGGTTTATTATTTTGATGCCCTTGGACTTGGTATCACTACAATTCAAAAACTCATCTCCATTCCTTCCTATCTTCCCCTTTACGCATTGCTTCTTTTTGCGCTTTTAAAAATCATGACCACATCCCTCACCGTTTCTTCGGGAGGAAGCGGAGGTCTTTTAATACCCTGTCTTTTTATCGGCGCTTTCGCAGGAGCTTTTGTCGGAAAACTGGGGATGCAGATTGCCCCTGAAATCGTCGATTCTTACGAACCCTTTGTATTGGTGGGGATGGCTGCCATGCTTTCAGGGATAGCCAATGCCCATTTGGGCGGTATTATTATTGTCAGCGAAATTTCGCAAGGATACGGTCTTCTTGCCCCTCTTTTGTTTACCTCCAGCCTGACCATTCTTTTGACCAGCCGTGTCAGTATTTATGAAAATCAGGTGGAAAACAAACTCCATTCCCCTGCCCACATTGATGAAATCAAGATAAAACTTCTGGAAGATAAAAAAGTGGAAAAAGAAAATCTTTCATTGAATCAGTCCTGCTTTGTTTCACAAAATGAGACTTTAAGAGAATTGATGAAAAAAATCACCCGGCTGGGAAACACGGATTTCATTGTCGTCTCTTCCAATAAAAACAAGAAGTTTTCAGGCATGCTTTCCGGTATCGGTCTTGATATTGAAGACATCAAAGAGATTCAGGATATAGCAGTTGTCAATGATCTGGAAATTAATCCCACCACTCCTGTCATCGTTCTTGGAGAAAGCATGCTGGACGCTTTCAGAAAATTTATCACCACTCCCTATAATAAAATTGCTGTTGTTGAAAAAGAAGAGGTCGTCGGTTTTTTAACCTATGACCATTTTCTGACTATTTTTGAAGGAAACGCTTAAAATGGATGAAAAATTGATCAAAGTAGAACACCTGGTTTTATCTGAAGGAACAGGACAGAGGATTGACGCCTATCTTTCTTCAGTTTATCCTGAAATTCCAAGAACCTTAATAAAAAAATATCAGGACTTTCTTTTTTTAAATGGAAAAAAAGTCAAACTCAGCGCTAAAATGAAAGAAAATGACAGGATTTTATTCAGTTATAAAAAAGAAATTGAAGTCAAAAACCTGACTCAGGAAGAAATGGATATTCCCATTGTTTTTGAAGATGATTATCTGATTGTTGTCAATAAACCAGCCGGCATGGTGGTGCACCCTGCCAAAGGAAACTGGAGCGGCACTCTGATCAACGGACTTTATTCACATTTAAACATAGAAGCGCAAGAGGGAGATTTACGCCCCGGAATTGTCCACCGTCTGGATAAAGAAACTTCAGGTCTTCTTCTTATAGCCAAAGACAGAGAAACACAGGAAAAACTCTCTCAGGAATTTAAAGAAAGAACGATTATCAAAATTTATCACGCTCTGGTCTGGGGATTTATGAGAAACTCCTCGGGAATGATTGACCTTCCTATCGCGCGCCATCCGAAAGAACGGAAAAAATTTCATGTTTCAGAGCTGGGGAAAGAATCCTTGACAGAATATAAAGTACTGAAAGAATTTGAAAAAACTTCTTTCCTTGAAATCCGGCTCCATACAGGGCGCACCCATCAGATCCGTGTCCACCTTGCTCATCTTGGGCATCCGGTGGTGGGAGATAAAATTTACTCCAGACGCGCCTTTCAAGATCCGATGTGCCTGAACGCAAGCCGTTTAGAATTTCTTCACCCCGTCACTGGAAAAAAGGTTTCTTTTGAAGTCCCCCTCCCGGAAGATTTTCAAAAAACAATGGAAAGCAAAATAAAATCATCTTAAAGGGTTTTAGACAAATTTTTCATTTACTTTGTCATTCCCGCGAAGGCTGGAATCTATTGACAATAAGTGTTTTAAATAACAAATTCCGGTCTTTTACAAACAAATACCGGACAGGCGGTTATTTTATACTTCAGTTTACTCTATCATCAGGCTTTCGATTATTATTTATATAAAGTCTATTTTAAAAACAATAAATAATCAACCCTGAAAAAGTAAAAAAACTTTACAGTAAAGAATAAATCATAAAAAAGAAGCGAAAAATTTTCAAGATTTTCTCTCTCTTTGTCAATAACCCGGTAAAAAATGGAAGTTTTTCCAACACATTCTTTTTTGAACTGTCTTGAAGGTTTAATCTGATTGGACTCAAATCACCTTATTTCAAGACTATTCCAGCTACTTTCAAATCCAAACCCCTAACCCCTTATCCTTAAGTCTTTAAGGACAAGGGGGAGTCCTCCGTGATTTCCTCCGTGAAATCAAGTCGGACGGGGAACCCCTGCATCGTGCAGGGGGTAAAGAAATAAAAATCGAAGAAAAAAATAGAGGTTATTTTAATATTAGTTTTTAGACTTTATATAAATGAACTTGGACACCGAGCGGTGTCGAGGTGTCACTTCGGCTCCGCTCAGTGACCGTTTACAAAATATCAAATAATAAGAAGATGATTCAATAGAAATAGATTTCTTTTTTTCACCAGAAAGAGGAGAAGTTGGTTTTACAATGGATAACTGGGTCTTTGAATATTTAAGACTGTATTTTAATAAAGAAGCACAGGAAAAAATGCTGGCTGCGGTGGATAAGTATCTGGAATGGAACCAGAAAGCGGTCAAACAAAAAGTGAAGCTGGATAAAGAAATAGACTATTTTGGAGGACAAGTTTCTTTCAAAACAGCTGCCGGGACTAAAGGCACAGTCAATGTAACTTTTTATACGAGATTTTTCTCTCAGAGCCCAAGCAGGCACCAATTCCTAATTCGAATATCTAGTATTAAAACAGACAGCTATAATACTATTGAAATCAATCAAATCTATCTTGATTATGATCAGGTATCGAAACTTAGAAAAGCATTCGATATCAAAAGCCACCGGAAAAATTTCACAAAAATAATCAAAGAAAGGGTAAAGAAAGCGACAGATTTTCAATAAAATTGATTTTTCTTGAAAAATCAGGAATTTTTATTCTAAATCAATTTCAATCTATTGTACTCAAAAAAAAGTTTAAAAACACAGCAGGGGGTTCAAATCCCCGGCTGTTTTTATTTTAATTTCTCAATCTCTTCAATCGAAAGTGCTGTATATTTTTGAATTTGAGAAGCTGAAAAACCGTCTTTCAGCATATTTTTTGCTGTTTCAATTTTTCCTTCAATTTTTCCTTCGATCTTTCCTTCCCTTATCCCTTCGGCTATTCCTTCTTTCAATCCTTCCATGAGTCCCTCATATCGGGCAGTCTGAAAGACAGATTTCTGATAGCTTAGATTTTCAAGGTAGTGGTCATA
>Ga0154385_1141_pt1 | contig 8205 bp, 9 predicted proteins | sample RifGroB1_FD_105628 | JGI IMG/M metagenome (GOLD analysis project Ga0154385, IMG submission 105628) | Spirochaetes bacterium GWB1_36_13 | reverse complement strand
TTAATTTCTTTTTTTGTGCTTTCGTTTTATCATTTTCGATAAAAGCGAATTTTAAATTTAGCAAACCATCCTCAAATAAACAAATTTATTTTTAAAAAATCCTGACACCCCCCGAAAAAATCTAAAAAATATTAATTAAAAAATTGAAAAACATTGTATTAATCTTTAAAAACAATGAGTCGATCATTGTGAAAAAACAAACGAACGCGGCTTTCTTATCATTTAATATGCTGAATATAATGAATGAGATTGTTAAATAAAACAACCCCTTCTTCGACGGAGGGCGCCGCGAAGAAGGGGCAAGAAACTGAGAGTCGTTTGTATTTATTTTAAACTCTTTTTAAAAAAAAGAGGATTAAAATTTATAAGCCATCCCTAAAGCAGCATAGATTGCGGCTTGTTCATCTGATGAACCAAAACCTTCAGTGCTGAAAGCTTTTCCGGTAGCAAGATATCCAAAATCAAAAACTAATTTAGCATTTTTCTCAATCTCGTATCCGATAGAAAGATCCGCTTCAATCCCGAGGTCTTTTTTGGTTTTGGTAGTCGAAACTTGTTGTGCCAATTGCCCGTAACCCAAATTAATATTCAAGGAAATTGGATTTAATTTGATATCAGCGGTAATTCCTGCAAGCATATACCCTTGTGCCTTGCCTCTGATATCTGCAAATGTATCATTGGCGATATTTGAGAAAGATTGTTGATTTTGCAATAAGAAAAGTCTTCCGAATCCATCACTTTTCAGCATAAAGTTTGAAAAATTTTCTTGTTTGTCTGTTGTATCAGCTTTATCTCCTGATACCATGGTCAAAAAAGCTCCTACTTTGATCCCTTTTTGAACTTCAAAGGCAGGATTAAAATCAAAAGCATATCCGCTTAAAGAGGTTTTAGTTCCGCCAGTAGTGGTTTCACCTGTTCCAAAAGTTCCGTTTAAATCAATAGAAAGTCCGCTCATCTTGAAATTAAATCCCAGAGACGGAAGCATAATAGTTGCATCCTTATCTAAACCTGCATAGTTTTTTCCAATTGTTGAGATATAGAGAGCGGGTCTGATTTTTATATCTCCCAATCCTAAATTAATATCCAACCCCATAACAGTCCAATCATCATTTTGAAGTGTTTGATTTTTTTCTTCAACTTTGAGATAAACCAGATTAAAAGCGTGTGATCCAGTTTTATAGGTTAATAGTCCCAGCCCTGCTTCTGTTCCAATGAGAAATCCTCCGGGAGTTTTATATTCATCAACACCGCCTTTAACGGAAAGACCTTTAACAGCTGGAATATCAAAAGTAAGATTGGCTGCTTTAACTTCAATGACTTTCTCGTCATTTCCGATATCAGCACCTTTACCGCCGGTTTCTTTTCCGAGAAACTGATCAATTTCAAACTTAACGACCGCTTTTACATTTTCTGTAATGTAAGAAAAGAAAGGTCTAAATCGAAAAGCTCCAAAAGACATGGACTCGTCTTTTTTAGTGGTTTTGTAAGTCGCTCCATAGACATAAACCGCTCCATTGAATTGGAATCCGGTTTTTTTTTCTTCTTTTTTAACTTCTTCCTTTTTTACCTCTTCTTTTTTAGGCTCTTCCATCTTCACATCTTCTGCAAAGACTACCCCTGCAATCATCAGGGTCAAAATAATGGTTAAGATTTTTTTCATCTTGTTCTCCTTTCACTTTAAAAGTTGTAATAAAATTAGAAAAGGGTTGTGAAAGGAGTATGAAGGAATTATGAAGAAATCATGACTTTCTTTTTTTCCAGCTTGCGCTTGTAAACGAATTCAAAAAACAGGTAAAGCGGAAAGTACGCCATCCCTGGAAAAGCTCCGAATAAAAGAATTTTTTTCGAGAGCAGATAGACGGCAACAGGATTGTCCTGATAAAAAGATGAGAGAAGACTGATGAGAAAACTGGTAAAAAAAGAAGGGTTGAGTGAAAAAAAAATCAGGAATAAAAAAAGAATTTTAAAAAACGGTCTGATTTTGCTTTCTAAAATCAAAACCAGAGCAAAAAAGAAAAGAAAAACAAAAACAAATCCCTCGCCTGAAAAAGTATTTCTTAATAAAAATAAAATATAAAACTGCTCTGAAAAGACCACGCCAAGAGTTGACACAACAAGAAGAATGAGCTCATAGGAAAGAGCGACGGCAAAAAAGAAAAGAAAAGCTGAAATAAAAATAGAAATTTTTCTTGAAAGGATTCGGAAAAGAAAAAAATATTCCCAGATTGGGAAAAAAAGGGAAAGAAAACTCAATTTTGAGTCAAAACCCTTTGAAATCAGGATAATATCCATTCCGCTCAGAAAAAGCTCCAGATTTTTCCACAATAAAAAAAAAAGCAGCGCTTTTATGCCTGCTGAAAGTTGAATCTGTTTGTCATCCATCCATAAAGCCTTGTTTTTCTAAAATCTAAAGTTTTTTTCGCAATATCGCCGATTCTGTATCCTGAAAAAAGACCTAAATAAAAATACTTTAAAAGCGTGAGACTGCCAAGCTGATCTTCAAGATTGACCCTGGAATAAATCATGTTTTGAGGACTTCGCTCGATAAAACCCTGTAAAATATCGGGATAAAGCGTGCAGCCGTTTAAATAAAGAAGAGAAGGCAGTTTTTTCTGGGAAAAGGCAGGGTGGTAAAATTCTTTTCCGATCTGAATTCCTTTTTTTTCAATATGCCCTGAAAAATGCACCACAGAACACCGGGAGAGAATCGATTCAAATTCTTCACAATTGAGAGAAGATGAAATAAAGGACAACTGTAAATCCGGTAAAATTTTTTTCAAAAACTGGAAAAGTTCTAAACCCTCCTGATAAGCATTGGAAAGATTTCCCGAAGGATCGGCAACAATCGCCATGCTCTGAAATGGATCATATCCGGCAAAAGCTTCAAAATGAAAGTGAAGGAGGCTAAAAGCTGAATCTATATAATTTTCAAAAGAATAATCTAAAAATTCCGGCTCAACAGAAAAAGAAGTATAAAAACGGCTGTGTTTTTTCAGTTTTGCTCCAAGAAAATGCAAATCCACTTGTTCAGCGCTGACTTCTTTTCCTATCCTGCTTCGAATCAAAATACTTTCTTTTTTATCTACAATTTCAATAAGAGAAAATTTTTCTCTTTCTTCTTTTTGATAGCCCAGCGGGAAATAGGTTTTTCGGACTGGTTTTCTGTCTTGAAAATAGGCAATGCCAATATCAAAAAAACTGTCTGACAAAAGGCAGTACTCTTTTTCAACAATTTTTGGAATCTTTTTTTGTCTCAAAAAGTGAAAAGCTTCAAGAGGTTTTATCTTTACAAAATTCATTTTTTTTACCAAATTAGTTATATTATTTTATATAAAAACGATATCAGAGTTTATTCTAAAAAGCCGATTTTTTCAGAGTAAATTCATAATTAATAAAATTATAGATTTTTATGATAAAAAGGAAGCTTTTATGAAGTTTACAAAAAATGAAAAACAAACTATTATGGAGTGGTTTCGATACATTTCAGAAGATTCCTTTCATTATGGAGACGGCACCGTTATTTTTCCAAGCGAAGGGATTATTTTAAAAAAACTCAGCTCAGATGATGAAAGCGTTGAATTTTCCGAGTATGATCTGGATCTTATCAAAGACTGGATGCATCAGAATATCAGCAAAAAATACGGCGACTCCACCTATCTTCTTGGAAGTGAGCTTTCCCTCTACCAGAAATTAAAAGATGAGATTTAAAGGATTGCCTTTTCAGAGAGCCGGAGTCCTTTTTCAATCATTTTTTCAAGATACAAGAGATCAAAAACAGTCGCGGTCAATCCTGGCTTTGCCCAAGCCTGTACCTCCCAGAGAGGCAGCATTTTAATACTGCTTAAAAATTTTCCCGCAATATCTTTCTTCTGAAATGCTCCCATAGTGAAAAAAATTCTTTTTTTCAGTGTGAGATTGACAGAATCAGCTATCCCCAAAGAAAGAAAAAAATGCCCCTCTTCCCCGCGGTTCACTCTGACCTGACGGATATCGGATGCCGGTATGGATACTTCCTGATTAAAAAAAGAGAATACAGGGAATTTGAGACTAATATCAACCCCTTTCGATGAAACCGCAATAGAATAAGTTTTAAAAGAATTAAGCAGAGTCAGAAAAAGGAGAGTCAAGAAAAAAAGAGAAAAAATACCTGTCAATACTTTTATAACAATACTGGAAATATCAGTGTCAGTCATTAACAAAAACACATGAATCAAAATAAAAACAGGCAGAGAAACTAAAAAAAGCCAGATCAGACTTGCCATCATCTTTGAAAATAGATTCTTTTTTTCTTTTTTAATCGTAAAAATTCTTTTTCCTTCAGAGTTTTCTTCTTTCACAAATCCTGAAAGAGGATAAGAAAGAGAAGAATTTTCTAGAGGATGGTAAGTCTTTGATCCGTTTTTCTCTTGGACAGCTTCTGTTTCACTTTTTAGCGGCAATCCTGTGAATTGAACGAGCGCATCAATAAAACGCAGCCATTCATCTTCAAGATTAAAAAGCGTCAGACAAATTTCTGCTCCGTCTGTTTTAATAAGATAGACCAGATAAACCGTATAATAGGAAGAATGACCGGATGTACTGCTGCTGCTTCTCCTCCTTTCTTTTAAAACATGGATATGCAAAATTTCACCCAATCCGATTTCAAATGGAATATTTTGAAGAGATGAAAGATAAAAAAATATTTTTTCGCGGGAAAGACTGAAAACAATTTTCTCTCCAAACCCTTTGGAAGGAGAAGTAAATCCCGCATAAGTGATAATCAGTCCCATCATCGTTAAAAAATAAAAAATAAAAAGCAGAAAAAAATTATCTGAATCTGTACTGGAATAACGAAAATAAATTCCGGCAATTCCGCCCGACATCATGACTATTCCAAAAAAACTGAGAAAAATAAAAACACAGCCCGAGACTTTCTGTTTTTCCAGAATCAACTCTTGAGAATCTGCTTTCCAGTTTTGTTTCATAATCTTTTCCTTTTATATTTCGATATTTTTTTTAAATATAACCAGATTTTTTTTATTTTCAAAAGATAAAAAACTAAATTTAAATTTTCTTACAGGAGACAGACAATCAAAAAGAAAGAAAATAAATTAAAAATCCTTTTAATACTTCCAGAATTCCCTCCAAAAATAGGAGGCATGCAGACTCATGCGCATTTTCTTTCGCAAAAGCTTTCTGAAAAAGGCTACGAGATTCAGGTATTGACCTATCGGTTTGAAGATATTGAAAATGATCGGTTTTACCCTTTTCCTGTTTTAAGAATTTTAAGCCGTCTGAGTTTCTGGAACAATATTTCAATTATCAAAAAAGCAGCTTTTGATTTTAACCCTGACCTAATTTATAGTTCAACGGTTTTCTACGGAATACTTGAAAAAGAACTCAAAATCCCGGTTATCTGCCGGTCGGTCGGCAATGATGTTTTAAGACCCTGGATATCCTATCCTTTCAAATGGGGAAAAAAAATTTTAAATTTAAAACTGATTGAGAAAAAAATTTACCGGCTTTCGAAAAAACTCAATCATCCTGAATGGGTTGAAAATTTTTTTATCAAATCCCGCTTTGAAGTGATGAGACAATCCGCTCTAAACGCTTCCCATATTCTTGCAAACAGCCATTATACAGCCAGTCTTTTAGAAAAAATAGGCGTTTTGAAAGAAAATATTCAAACCCTTCCCGGAGGAGTGGACTATAAACAGTTTAAAAATCCTTATCTGAATAATTCTCAGAGAATAAAAGATTTAAGAATAAAATTGAAAATCCCTGAAAACCGGCTCATTTTTCTTACCCCCTGCAGAATGGTGAAAAAAAAAGGAGTTGATTTTGCTTTAAATACAGCTAAAAAACTCAAAAAGATTCTCCCCCAGGTCTTTTTTCTTTTTCTGGGAGATGGAAAATATCAGGATCAATATATCAAAAAAAGCCTCCATCTTTCACTTTCCGATACAGTTTGTTTTACGGGCCGGATTCCTTTTGAAAAACTCAATGAATACTATTGGGCATCGGATTTTCTTTTTTTCCCAAGCCGGGAAGAGATTCACCCGAAAACCGGACTAAAAGATGTTGAAACCATGGGCAGAGTGCTCTGTGAAGCAAATGCGGCTTCTCTCCCGGTTATTTCGTCCCGCACAGGGGGTACGCCAAGCATTATTGAACACGGAATCAACGGGCTTCTTTTTGAACCGGAAAATTTTGATGATTTTTATACTCAATTAAAACGCTTTTTAGATTCGCCTCAAGAAAAAGAAACTATGACAAAAGAAGGAATCCTCCGGGCAAAAAACTTTTTTGACTGGGATTTTATCGTCCAACACCATGAAAAAGTCTTTTTAAGCTTAATTGAGAAATGAGGGTTTAATTTTTTATTTCAAAAGAAATAAAATTTCAAATATTCCAATTTTTGTATTACATTTTGTAATATGGAGGAAAAAATGATTTCAATCCGCTTATCTGAAGAATTAGAAAAAAAATTAGTTGAAATTGCTCAAGTTGACAAAAGAACCAAAACTGAAATAATCAAACTGGCATTGACAAGATTTATCAGCGATTTTGAAAAAAACACCACTCCTTTTGAACTGGGAAAAGATTTATTTGGAAAATACGGCAGTAAAAAAGGCAATCTTTCTAAAGACCGAAAAATAATACTAAAGGGAAAACTCCGTGATAAATACTCTCATTGATGCTGGTCCATTTATTGCTTTGTTTGACAAAGACGATAAATATCATGAAAAAGTGAAAGACTTTCTCAAAAAATTTCATGGACATCTCACAACTACCTGGCCTGTTTTAACAGAAGTTTGTCATCTACTTGATTTTAATGTCAATGTGCAAATCGATTTTCTCAAATGGATTCAAAGAAAAGCGATTATGATTCATGAGCTGGAAGATCAGCATTTATCTCGAATCATCGAATTAACCGAAAAATATTCTGATGTTCCTATGGATTTAGCAGACGCTTCACTCATGGTTGTTGCAGAAACTGAAAAAATCACGCACATTATCACCATAGATTCAGATTACCACATTTACAGAACCAGTAAAAAAGTAAAACTTAAAAATCTGCTGGAGGGTTATTAAGAGCCTGAAAAGTTTTAATCAATCTAAACTGGTCAATTTTCCAAACTTTAATCTCCCCTCCCCGGTTCCCGGCAAAAAGATGTTTTCCGTCAGGAGAAAGGACCAATGCTTCGAAATTATAAGAAGTGGTATCCAGATATTTAAAAAGTTTCCAACTTTTAGGCTGAGAGTAAGAGTAGCTCCCTGTCAGCCAAAAAAATAATAGAATTATGAAAAAAAATTTGTTCAATTTTTTCCCTATCACTCTCCGCTCTTTTTTCCCTTCCGGTAAAGGATGGTTCCGATGTTTCCCAGAACAATCAGGAGGGCAGACATGGCGAGATTGAGGTAAATGCCCGGTTTGTTGAAGTATAAAAAATATCATTTTAATCTTATTAATCAGGCTGTCGATTATTGTTTAAATTAACTCGGACACCGAGCGGAGTCGAGGTGTCACTTCGGCTCCGCTCAGTGACCGTACTGCTCTGATTAATAACCAAAAAAAGCTATGAAAGATTGCATAAGAAAAGACAACTACCTTTTCTAATAAACTTAACAAATATCAATGATAACAAGGTATAGTTTTCAATAATCGACAGCCTGAATGCAATTTGATTTTGTAATTTTAGTAAATTTATTTCCAAATTTTTTAATGAATTGAAAAGGAAAAACTATGCCTCTCCTGAAACAGCTTCAAAACAAAAAACTGATCCTTGCCTCGGCTTCACCCAGAAGAAAGGAGATCCTCTCTCTCCTCAATATTCCTTTTGAGGTCATGCCGGCTGATATTGAGGAAAAAATCAGCGGTCTGTCTGATGTCGTTCCTTTGGCGGTTGAAAAAGCGGATTATATTTTTCAAAAACATCCGGAAAGTTTGGTTTTGGGAGCTGATACAGTTGTGATTGCAGATGGAGAAATCCTTGAAAAACCAAAAAATGATGAAGACGCATTCAGAATGGTGAAAAAACTCTCAGGAAAGACTCACAGCGTTTATACAGGGGTGGCCCTTTTATCAAGTCAAAAAAGATTCAGCGTTCTGGTGGAAAGCAAGGTAACGGTTTTTCCGATAAGCGATGAAGAAATCAGGCGATATATAGAAGATGAGCATGTGATGGATGCGGCGGGAGCGTATAAGATTCAGGGAATTTTTTC
>Ga0154385_1137_pt1 | contig 8302 bp, 10 predicted proteins | sample RifGroB1_FD_105628 | JGI IMG/M metagenome (GOLD analysis project Ga0154385, IMG submission 105628) | Spirochaetes bacterium GWB1_36_13 | reverse complement strand
ATGAAAACAACACTGCCATGCTTTTAATTCAGAAAAATAAATGGCAGGATTTTAAGGATCCGCTTCTTTCCAGACTAAAATCCAGCAAAACCCTCACCCTTACTGAAACCATTTTAGAAACACTCAGATTTTTAAAACTGGAAGAAAAAGATCTTTCTTTTCTGATTTCTTATTTTAAAAACAGCGATAAAGGAATCAGAAACACAACAATCCGCCTTTTTTCATCATATCCCGAAACAGAAAAAAAACTGATAAAACTATTTGATTTATCCACTGAATTTTTTCTAAAAGACGCCTTAATCAGAACTATCGGAGAATTTGAAACTGATACAACAACTGCCTTTCTTCTTGAAAATCTCAATGATACCTATTATCAGAATGCGATTCTTCTGGCATTTCAAAAAAAAGAAAAAATATCTTCTATAACATTGAACCGCATTGTGTATTTTTTTCATGAATACGATGAAAATCCTATTTATATTCATCTTTTTTCTCTCATTTTTTCTCAATTAGATGAAAAGGACAAAACAGTTCTCCTTGATCTTTTCAGCAATAAGATTCAAACCAGCGAAGATAAAGATACAATTACCGCATTTTGCCAAGCTTTGTTGAGAAATAACGAAATGATCACTGAAAAAACAAAAGCAGCTCTCCAGCATTTGTCCGTAAGACCGGATTGGATCATTCAGAAGCTAATTTTACAAATATTTGACTTGGGAAAAGAAAATTAGTTTATTTAATAAACCATAATTTTAGTTTTAGGAGGATTCCGATTAAGGAGTTAAGAATTAATGAACAAATTAAAGTCAATGAAGTAAGATTGATTGGCGTAGAAGGCGAACAGCTGGGAGTAGTTACTATTTCTGAAGCATTAAGGCTGGGAGAAGAAGCAGGGCTTGAATTAGTAGAAATTTCACCTAATTCCACTCCGCCGGTTTGTAAAATTATGGACTACGGTAAATACCGTTTTGAACAAAAGAAAAAAGAAAAAGACAATAAAAAGAAACAGAAAATTGTTCAAGTAAAAGAATTAACCATGAGTCCCGCTATTGAAAAACATGATTATGAGGTTAAACTCAAACATGCTATGGGATTTTTAGAAGACGGAGACAAGGTTAAGTTTACTGTAAAGTTTAGAGGGAGAGAAATAGCTCATAAAGAAATGGGAGAAGCTATTTTAGAGAGATTTCAGAATGATTTAGCAGAACTGGGCGCGCCTGAAAAAAAACCTGTTTTGGAAGGCAAACGCATGATGCTAATTATTGCTCCAAAAAAATAATTCAGGCGAATAATAGAAATCAATTCAATAAATTATGTAAAAAAAGAGGTTTGTTATGCCAAAAATCAAAACAAAAAGCAGTGCGAAAAAAAGATTTAAATTGACTGCTACAGGAAAAATCAAAAGAGCAAAAGCAGGAAAAAGCCACCTTCTTTCTCATAAATCAAGAAACAGAAAGAGAAAACTTCTTCAAGCAGGACTTGTAGATGCTGGTTCTTATGCAAGAATCAGAGAATGTCTTCCGAATGCATAACGAATATTAAATAAAAAACAGCAGGAGTGAACTATGCCTAGAGCCGTCAGCGGAGTTGTCAGAAAAAAAAGAGTCCGGAAAATTTATAAAAGAGTCAAAGGCTTTTTCGGAAGAAGAAAAGTCTATAAAATAGCAAACCAGGCAGTCTGGAGAGCATGGGCGGCAGAATATGTCGGTAGAAAACAGAGAAAAAGAACTTTCAGAGCCCTCTGGAACATCAGAATTAATGCTGCTGTCAGACAAGAAGGATTAAGCTACAGTACTTTTATCTATGGTTTGAAACTTGCCGGAATCCAGCTGAACAGAAAAGTTCTTGCGGACCTTGCAGTCACTGATCCCGCAGCTTTTAAAGCAATCATTGAAAAAGTAAAACCTTTCTTAAAAAAATAAATAAAACTTCAGGCTGTTTCAAAAAATCATTTTTTGGGTATTTTATAAAATAAATAAAATACCCCAGCCTTATTTTAAGAAAATCGGGAGACAGTGTATTCTATGATTAATCAAGACGACTTGCTAAAAATCGAATCTCAATTTAAAAAAGAACTCGAACCAATCGATCAATTAAAAAACCTTGAAGATTTAAAAGTTTTTTATCTCGGAAAAAAAGGAACCGTAACCGAATTATTAAAGAATCTCGGCAGTCTTTCGATTGAAGAAAAGAAAACTTTTGGCAAGAAAATCAATGAACTGAAAGAGTTTATTTCTACCCTGATTGAAGAAAAAAAAATATCTTTGACCGAATCCTTGAAAAAAGAAAAACTGGAAAAAGAATCGATTGATGTGACTTTACCCGGAAAAAATATTTCAGCCGGTTCTTATCATCCTATTTCTCTCGTTATTCAAGAAATTTTACGGATTTTTTCAAAGATGGGATTTACTTTTAAAGAAGGACCCGAACTGGAAGAAGAGTATTACAATTTTGATGCTCTTAATATTCCTTCTGATCACCCGGCTCGTGATGATCAAGACTCCTTTTATATTGCCGAGAAAAAACTTTTACGAACACAGACTTCTGCGGTTCAGATCCGAGTCATGGAAAAAATGAAACCTCCTTTAGCCATTATTACGGCAGGAAAATGTTTTCGAAGAGACTCGATTGACGCGACACACTTTGCCATGTTTCATCAATTGGAAGGGCTTGCCATTGATACTTCCATTGCCTTTACCGATTTAAAAGGCACCCTCGCTCTTTTTGCCAAGGAAATGTTTGGTTCCAATACAAAAGTGCGTTTCCGACCTGACTTCTTCCCTTTCACCGAACCCTCTGCTGAATTTGCCTGCAGCTGTTTTATCTGCGGCGGAAAAGGATGCCCTACCTGTAAACATACAGGCTGGATCGAAATCGGCGGCTGTGGAATGGTGGATCCTGAAGTTTTCAAATATGTGAACATCGATTATGAAAAATACAAAGGCTATGCCTTCGGACTGGGAATTGAGCGAATCGCCATGATCCGTCATGATATCCCTGATATCCGCCTCTTTTTTGAGAACGATGTCAATTTCTTAAAACAGTTTAAATAATAAACATCTATAACATTCTTTAAGTTCAATCACCCGGTTATTCCCGTGAAGGCGGAAATCTGGAAAAAGTTTATTTTCAGCTTCTTGATTTTTGCAACAAATCAAGCTTTGGTTATTCATTTCTCGGCTGGCTGACCTGGGTATTGGAAGAACCGCAGATAGCGGCAGTCCAGCTGCTCTGTTTTTTTTCCACCAGATTTCCTTCAAAGCTGCTTCCGTTCCATTTTCTGTAAACTGAGGCTACCCGGTAGAAATAGACTTTCCCTCCGATGCAGTTTACATCTGTAAAGACTCCCGGACCTTTCCCCGAATTAGTTAAATTATTATCTAAAAGCTGAAGCTTGATTCCCTGTTTATTGTATTTTTCTTCATAGTATAAAAGCCCTGTGGTATCAGGCTTGGCATCGATTCCAACCAATCGAAATTCTTCATAGGGAGAGACTGAGTTCCGGTAAACATAAAACCCCCTAAAATACTCTCCCGCCGGAGAAGACACTCCCGATGTATTCGTATAATCCCCCTGGATCCATGAAAGGACAATTTCACCGTCATTCCCTGAGACTGCCGAAATATCGAATTTTTCATCTTCCTTTTTGAAAAGATTATCGCTCAACCGGGCACATCCCGAAATAAAAAAAACAAGGATTATTAAATTCACTATTTTTATCATACCATCTCTCCGTCTAAAAATTGAGCTGAACCGAACATTCAGCGATCCAGCGGTCATAACTTTCAATCAGCTGATAGAGTTTGGGCGCATAATTTTTAGAAACTTTCACCTGAAGGCTTCCCCCTACCCTTCCAATAATAAAATTAAACTTAAGCCCTGCCGCAAAACCCCCTGTCTTGGGTTTTTCACTTCCATAAAGAAGAAGACGGGCATCGGTAAACTGACTGAATCCGAAAATCAAATAAAGGGAACTTAAGCGGTCAACCTGCGTTTTATCAGGATTTCTTTTAAAAAGCCCCCAGTCAATTTCCAGAAGAAGCTGTTTATAGGGATTTTCCCTTTGAATCAGACTCCTTGATTTCCCGGCAAAGACCTCTGTCTGTGCCTTGATATTAAAAATATTTTCAATATTGTAAAAAACTTCAAATAAAACAGTTCGATACGGCTCAAGGTTTCTAATCTGCGGATTGAAATAGGTGTATCCAATATAAAAATCCGGCAAGGCTTCCCTGTTCTGAATCCAGTCAGTCGTTATTTTTAACAGGTCAAAAACCTCGAGTTTCGAATTAAAAAAATCGGTTTTTTCTTTTTTAGAGTTATACCCTAAATTGAATGAAAGAGCAAAAAGCTCAATATTGAAAAACAAACGGGAATAGGAGTTGACCTTTATATCATCCCCCGTGTTTAAAAGCCCGTCATTTCCCGGATCAAGCTCTTTGTTGAAAAGAATCCCTGTATGAAGCGTTCCGAAAGGCTTGAAAATATTACTGAGAACAAAAAGATCATCAAAAATCTGGTTATAAACATACTCACGGGTGTCAAAGACAACGGAGGGCGTTTCAGCCAGTCCGGAGGTATCGTTTTTTAGATTCACTTCCTTGCTCATCCCGTAGCGGAATCCGCTTAAATTAAGCGCCAGCCCCCACGAAAAATAATCTGTCTGGATCAGATCCTCAAATTTTAAAGTAGTGGACGCAAAGAATTTATAAAGATTTAAATCGCTTCGGCCGTAAGGAGTCATCACCGGATAATTCGGAATTATTTCGCCCCTGAAATAAAAATCAAAGTATTCTGCCAGACTGCCGCGAGCCAGATGATAGTATTTTTCATCCAGTGTCTTTTCCTCAAAATTTGAAAAAGACAGACTGTTTTTCATAATTTTCCATCGTTCCAGAAAAAAATCAGTAATCGCCTGATTTCTTTTGACAACATTAATCAAATCCCCCGCTTCATAATAAACTGAGGGGAAAAGAAAAGAAGGGGAAAAAACCATTAAAATAAAAAGATAAATTCGAATTCTCATTTAATCTCCAAAAAAATTAAATAACAAAGTAGCGCTTCCATAAAGTTCATTGTTTCTGGAATCAAAATAACAGTTGATTCCGAAAGAAAGGAAAAGGTTTAATAAAGGATTTCTGGAATCATCCATGATAAAACCCGTTACTCCGAGATAAAGACCCGGCGAATACCGCTTGGCTTCATATTTTGAAATATAGCCGCCTTCCAGTCCTATCAGCAGAAACATAAATTTAATGCCTAAGCGGCTGTTAAAACTTTCTTTTTCAAAACTATATCCCATGTCTAGATTCAGAAATGGGGATAATAAGAAAAAAAATCCGTAATGATAGGTAAAATAGACTGACTTTAAAGTTTCTTTTTCACCCGTAAGCTCCCTGTCCAAATCAAATGAAATGCCCGCGCCGTTAATTTCGGTTGCCCTCATCCATCCGCTGGAATAGGAAAGATATGGGAGCATGAAAAAAAGAAGAAACAGTACCGTTCTCCTGATTTTATTAAATAAAAAAATTCTCGTCATTTACCTATCCCAATTTATTTTACTCTCATAGAAAATAACATGAATTTCTTTCTATTTCAAAAAAAATTCTTATTTTACCAGTTTTATGTTATTTTTTTAATATCAGATAAAAAAAACTCCTTTAAGGAATTCACATGCTGAATTGGTTGAAAAAACTTCTTTTGATAACGGCTCTCTTTCTCACTCTTACAGCAGCAGAATGTCAGCAGAAATCCGCAGAGGCAAACTCCGGCATCCTGACTCTTTCCATCACCACCCTCAGCACTAACATAAATTCCCCTTTTACCGCTTTCCTTTACAATTCAAACGGCGTTCTTTCTGCTGTTACACCCCTTAATTCTACTCTGTCAGGAAATAGCGCCAGCTTAATCATGAAAACTCCTGATGAAGACGGGAATCCGCTTTCAAGCGGAGAAAACGCTTTATTATCTCCTGGTAATTATAAGCTTTATATTTTTTTTAACGATAATGAAAACCTGATGTTTTTTAATTCCGTTTCCTACCAGAACTATGAACCGGGAGAGCTTTCAGGTTCAGTACCGGTCTATATCTTTGGAAATAAAACAGTCACTCTCAAAGAATCCCTTCCGGGAAAAAATCTTTATCCTTCCACCATCCCTCCTGTCACTGTCTCTGTCAGCAATACAGCCGCTGAAAATAAAACCCTTTACTGCATCTGGCTGGTTCCCGAAGCCAGCACAGACCGGAAAGTTTTTCACAAAACCCAGAGAATTTCAATCACCAAAGGCTCCATCACCGGAGGAAGCGGAAGCTGTGCCGCTCAGCACATGAACTACAACGCCCTGGTTCCCGATCGAAAATACAATCTCTACGCCTTTATTGACCTGAACAGCAACGAACAAATGGATTTTCAGGAATACGAAGCAAGCCGAACCGACATCATCAACGACAGCACCGCCTACACCCTCACTTCTACGCTGATTCAGCAGGGAGAGTGAAAATGGAGCGGAAATTTTTAATGGATCGAATTTGAGCTAATTTACATAAAAATTTGTATTTAAAACATTTTACTGTCTTTTAGACATGAATATTTTTCATTTTTCTCATCAAATTTCTCAAATTTCCAATAATCAAAATCTAATTTATGAAAATTATTTTCATTTTTTAATTCTTAAACTTGACATATCAAAATTTTAGAAGTATCTTTAATTAAAAAGATCCTAAGAAAGGAAAACTTATGCTAATAGAATATAATTTTAGTAATTTTAAATCATTTAAAGAATCTAATACATTCTCAATGGTTGGTGTTCCTTCATTTAAAGAGCTTGAAACAGATAACATATTAGAACTTGGTGATAGTAAAATTCTCAAAACAGCGACTATATATGGAAATAATGCTAGTGGTAAAAGTAATTTTGTTGACAGCTTACGAATCATGAAAACAGTAGTAACTACTTCTTTCCGTGATGCCTTAGTAAAAGAACAACATATTAATATTGAAAATTTTTTATTAAATACAAAAACTGAAAAATCAGCTTCATCATTTGAAGTTACTTTTATTTGTGATAAAATAAAATATAGATATGGATTTGAAATTGACAATGGAAAAATAACAAAAGAATGGCTTTTTCATACAACAACAAAAGAAACAGCACTTTTCAAAAGGGAAAATAATATTTTTACAATTAACAAAACTTCTTTCAAAGAAGGTATTAATTTAGAGAGTAAAACGAGAGATAATGTTTTATTTTTAAGCTTAGTTGCACAGTTTAATGGTAATATTTCAAACAATATTATCAATTGGTTTAATAATGTAAATTTTATTAGCGGATTATACGATATAGGTTATGCAGACTATACAGTCCAAAAACTAAAAAACGACAATAACTTCAGTAAATGGCTCTCGGCAATATTGAAAACTTTAGAAATATCAAATATTTCTATTGAAGAGCGTGATATTGTTGAAAACGATATCAATAAATTAATAAATAATACAAATGATGAAAAATTAGCAGTATTTTTAAAAAATGCAAAAAAAATGAAAATATCAACATGGCATAAAAAATATGACGAAAATAATTTATTAGTAGACACAATTCCTTTTGATTTTAACAAACAAGAATCTGAAGGTACAAAAAAATTTGTATATTTACTTGGTTCTTGGTATGATACTTTAAAAAATGGCAAGATATTGATTGTTGATGAGCTAGACTCAAGACTACATCATCATTTAACAAAAAAACTTATTGAATTTTTCCACAAACACAATAATAACTTTTCCCAATTAATTTTTAGCTCTCATAATATTTTACTTTTAGATAAAGATTTATTTAGAAGAGATCAAATTTGGTTTACCGAAAAAAATCAATTCGGAGCATCCGAACTCTATTCTCTCGCAGATTTTAAAGCTGAAAAAGTACGGAATACTTCTGCTTACTATAAAAACTATATAAATGGAAAATATGGAGCAACTTCATTTTTTGATATTGATAAATTTATAACAGACTTATTACAAAATGCCTAAACCAAAAAGAAACAGAAAAAATTATGAATTTAGATCGGGCAACCCACCAAGATTTATTGCATTTAGTTTGAAAGATTTTGACATTAATCAAGGTCAAACTTTTGAAGAGTGGGAAAGGGAAGAAATCCTATCTAAGTTAATGGAACGACTTCGTGAAATAAGTGCTCACACTGTTGAATGTGTATTCAGGCTGTCGATTATTGTTTAAATTAACTCGGACACCGAGCGGAGTCGAGGTGTCACTTCGGCTCCGCTCAGTGACCGTACTGCTCTGATTA
>Ga0154385_1115_pt1 | contig 9908 bp, 9 predicted proteins | sample RifGroB1_FD_105628 | JGI IMG/M metagenome (GOLD analysis project Ga0154385, IMG submission 105628) | Spirochaetes bacterium GWB1_36_13 | reverse complement strand
TTTTCATCTGAATCCCAAGCATTTGATCAATCTGGGAATTGAAACTTCGTTTTTTTTAAACAGTATTAACTCAAGATTCCTCACAGAAAATTTTTTTAATGCAGATGACAGCCTCTTTTTTTCCTACAACAGCAAACTCTTTATCCACCCTGCCTTTTATCTTGAGGAAGAAGGGGAATGGGTGAAAAATTTCCTTTTTATCCGCTTGGGGATTCGAAGCGAATGGTTTAATATGACTAAAAAATGGATTTTTGACCCACGGCTGAATCTCAGGCTTTCTTTTACTGATTTCTGGAATTTAAAGCTCGGAGCTGGAATTTTCAGCCAGTATCCGGGAGAAAAAGAAGCGGGAAATTGGAGATATTTTGACAAAAAAAAGGGAAATCTTGATTTGAAACCGGAAAAAGCCTACCACCTGACTTTCGGCAACGAAATTGAATCTGAAAAATACCTTTTTCGGACAGAAGTTTTCGGAAAATATTACAAAGATCTGGTCAACAAAGACCTGGCTTCAAATTATTTAAATGGAACGATCGGTTATGCCTACGGTTTAGAAGTTTGGATCGAAAAAAAAGCGGGCGATCACTGGGACGGGTGGATTTCCTACACTTATCTGAAAAGCATGAGAAAAGTAACAGAAAGAATTTCTGCAAAAACTTACTATAGAAATATTTATACTATTTATTCTGAAGAGGAAATTTACCAAACTCCTTTTCAGAAGTGGTATCCTGCCGACTTCGACCTCAGGCACAAACTGAACCTGACTTTAAACTACACCATCAGCGGGAAATGGAGAATTTCCCTGACTCAGACCCTTTTCTCGGGATCTCCCTACAATACGATGGCTTTTGAACATGATATTTTAGTGGAACGGGTCAATAACCAATATCTCCCCTACCAGTACCGTACCGATATTAAACTCGCCATGCCTTTCTTTTTTGAGAATGCGGGGTGCTTTATTCAGGTTTTAAACCTTTTGAATAAAACCAATATCGCGGATTACGATTATATCCTGAAAAATGATGGAACGAACATCAGCTATACACCGAAAAAGCTCATCGACTATCCCCGTTTTTTTATTTTCGGCATTACAGCAGAGTTTTAAATTTGAGTGTCTATTCAATTTTTTTTCCTAAAAATTTCATCAGCCGTTCCTTGACTTCAAAAGGCTTGATTTTAGGTCTTCCTAAATTATCCTTCACCCCGGGACGGATTCTCAGATAAAGAAAAGTCAGTTTCGGCTCTTTTTCCCACTGCCTGATTTCTTCAATCATTTCTTCATTATCATGAAGATAAAGAGAGGCAGGATATCCCGAAGCCGAGGCAATTCTGACAAAGTCTGCATTGGAGGAAAAAGTAAACTGCCCGCCGGTGGATTCATGGATATGGTTGTCTAAAACAATATGAAGAAGATTTTTGGGACGGTAATAGGCATTTCCGGTCAGGCTTCCCATGTGCATGAGAAAAGCAGCGTCTCCGTCGATCACGATCACTTTCCAGTCGGGTCTGGCAAGAGCAAGTCCTAATCCGATCGAAGAGGCAAGCCCCATGGAACCCACAATATAAAGATTGGATTCATTGTCTCCTGTCTCATAAAGCTCTCTTCCTGTAAAGCCTGTGGAGGCAATCAAAACTGTTTTTTGGGTTTTATTTTTCACAATTGATTCTAAAACATCGATTCTGGAGGGAAGGGTCTCTGGATGCACCTTGAAACTTATTTTTCTCTCACGGGTAGGATGATATTCTTTTTCAAGAAGCGGGACAGATTCAAACGAATTTTTTTTCACCACAAAGAAATAAGATTCTTTCTTTTCGATCCATTGATTGGCATTTGTAATTTGTTTTAAGGCTGTTTCATGGTCGGCTGAAAGGATTTCCCATTTGATTTTCATGGCTGAAAGCATTTCTCCCGTGATTTTTCCCATCAATTCGTGCTGGGGCTCATCTCCGATTCCTTCCTCACCCCGAAGACTCACAAACCCTAAAACAGGAATCTGAAATACACTGTTCAAAGAAGTGAGGGGAGAAGACGCATTGGTCAGACCTGAATTCTGGCAGAGAAAAACCGATTTTTTTCCGCCCAGATAAGCTCCCGCCGCAACCGCTGCTGATTGCCCCTCATTTGCCCCCATGACAAAATCGCACTCATTGAGCGCATAGTTTATCAAATCTTTGAGAAAAGAACAGGGCACTCCGCTGTAAAAATCAAAACCGAGTTTTTTGAGCGCATTTCCAAATTGAACTGTTTGAATCATTAGTTTTTCTCCTTTAAAAATAAAGCTGGGTAAAAAGAATCAGATTTGTATCCCCCAAAAGACTTCCGAATTCACTGTCTTTTTTTCCGCTGTAAAAAAGAGCTTTTATCCCTGCTTCCGCTTCGCCCTCCGCAAAACTGAAGACAACAGAGGGCTGAAAAAGAAAGCTTTTATCTTCTAAATTGAATACAAAATCGTTTCCAAAAGTAAAATCAGTGAAAATAAAATTGGAAAAATAAAGCGAAGTGTAAAGATAATGCCTGGAATTCCGGTACTGCTCAAAATAAGCTCCCGCTGCCAGTTTGTCTGAATAAACGGTTTGAGAAGCCAGAAAACCGAGGTAGTTTTGATAGTCCTGCCGGGTCCAGTTTTCATTGCTGAAAAAGTATTCAGCTGTAAAAGTCAGCGTGTCAATCCATTTAGACTCATTGAAACTGACACTGCTTCTTTGACCCAGAGTAAAAGAAAGCCTTCCTTTGTCTCCCAGCGGTACAGGATTGAAAGAATCGTCAAACCGGGTACGGTAAGAACGAAGTTTATAAATCCCCTCTCCGTAAAAAGTCAGATTGGTGTTTTCAGAAAGAGAAAGCGCATAGTCTGTATTGAGCGCAAAAAGAGGTTTTTTATTATTTTGGAAAACACCGAAACAAGACAGGCTCAAACTCTCCAGACTAAAAGAAAATTTTGGGATCAAGGGTAAGTTTTTGATTCTTGTTTTCCCGCTGTTTTCTTTTTCATTGATAAACGAAAGAATTTCAAAAGAGAACGAAGAGCGGAAGGGAAAATTAAAATAAAGAAAAGGGTTGCCTTCCGCCTCATTATTGGGACGCAGAGGATCTTTTCTAAGATTAATAACATCCGAAGGATTAAAAAAAGCAGCTTTCCCCCATTTTACAAACTGTTTTCCCACCCTGATGATCATAGCAGAGGTCAGAATATCCAGATACATTTCCTTGATCAATATTTTTTCTGTCTGTGCAGCCGAAGAAGGGTTTGAAGAATCATAAAAAGGAGAGACAGGGGTATAAAAAGATGGGTAGTACTGTGCTTCAAGATTGATATGTCCATTGATTTTATCCGAAAAATCGTTTTTAAAAATCAGGTTTCCTTTCAGTAAATACTGAAAATCCCCGATCTCCAAACTGTTTTGCGGGTTGAAGACCGAGCTTTCATTTCTTTTTAAATAAGAAGACTCCGCATAAATACTTCCTTTAAACTGATAGGAAAAAGAAAAAACCGGAATCACTAAAAGCAGTAAAATAATTTTTTTCATTTTAGTCCGCTTAAATACTGAATAAAATTTTCATTATAATACTTTTCAGGAATATCTTTTAAGATTTCCACACTGCTGAGGCTCACAATCGTTTTTCTTTCCTTTAAGGGCTCAAAAAACTCCTGTTCCATATAGGAAAGATTTTTCCCGTCAAACTCAATTTTATTAAAAACACAACTTTTTAAAAGAATGCCTGAAAGAGCGTAATAATCTCTTTTTTTGGGCAAAAAGTCTTTTTTTCCGATTTGAATCACCACTTTTCCATATCCGCTTTGCCCTTGTTTCGGCGTGAGGGTAAGGATATAATCTTCTCCGGTTTCCTCGGTCTTTGAAACATTGTAGTCAAAGGAAAGCTCTGTGGCTAAAACATCTCCATAGCTTAAAAGACTTCCCATAAAAAGGGACTGATAAGCCACCTTGTTCAGTTTATGATTGGTGGTATAATAACTGAAAATCACATCGTCTTTTCTTAAAAAGACCGATCCCGATATTTTTTTGGGCTTTACTACGGTCATCACATTTTTCACGCTTCCCTTTTTAAAACCCTTAAACTGATTTTCTTTTTCATCTCCGCCGCTTTCAATGGTTTTCATGGTCAAAAGATAGGAACAGATATCGGGGACCCACTGTTCATCCGATTTTTTGAGAATTTCCTCACCGGAAAGGGCAAAAAAATAAGAGGGAATCCATAAAAGAAGCAATATCAAAATGATCTTTTTCATCCTTTCTCCTTTTTGATTTTCTTTAAAATTTAATAACTAAACGGAGGAGCTTTTACAATCCTCTTTAAAGGCGGAATTATCCAAAAAGTAACACATAACAATAAAAACATCACAATCAGCACAATGTCCCCAGTGTGAATTTCCGTAAGGAGGGGGCTGACAAAAGTATAGGAAAACCGAAACCAGATATTGGCTTTTTCAGCAAGGTAAGATGTAAATGAACCTATCCCTAAACCAGTTATAATACCTGTCAAAGTCAGGATCCAGTATTCAAACGCCATTAAAACCGTGATGCTTCCGTGAGTCATTCCCAACGCTGAATAAGTCCAAAGCTCTTTTCTTCTTCGAAAAGCGTACATCCAGACAATCGCTGCCGAGACTGCGCCGATCAGAGGGAAAAAAAGAATCATCACCAAAGATTTGACCGATGCGAATAAACCTGAAAAACTGGCGAGTTTGTCCATCTGTTCATAAGTCATCCATGAGTCTTTGATTTCCAGTTTGTTTTCCTCCAAAGTCTTTTTAATCCCCTGATAAATTTCTTTTTTGGCTTCTCTTGTTTCATTTTTATTTTTTAAAAAAACCGAAATCACATTGGCATGCCGATTGGAGGCTAAAAGCTCGGTCATACTCTCTTCAGTAATCAAAAAAGCGCTTCCCAGCCCCTTCCATCCGCTTGATTTTGTGATTCCGCAGACTTTAAATTTTTTCGCATTAATCACTTTATCCGGCGTGGATATCTGCATGGTCACTGTCTCGCCCAGCTGATACTGCCCCTCTTTTAAAAACTCAGACACCACAATGTCTTCAGTATTTTTTGGAAGCGTTCCCACCACGGGTCTGATATAGCGTTTCAACCGGTTTTGATTGTCCGGGGTCAGTTCGGATAAAATTACCAGATCGCTTTTTTCGGGATTTTCTAAAATACCCTGAATTTCACGGTCAAGCACAACTCGTTCAATTGAGGGGTCTTGAATCAGAGTTTGGATTTTATCTTTTTCAAAATAGTCTGTAAAAAAAACCATATCTCCGTAACTGTCATAAAAAGAATCGTTTAAAATACTGGAAATCAGATTTGCATAACCAAAACTCCAGTACAAAACAAATGAGGAAACAGCGAAAATTAAAATAAAGATAAGTGAAGAAAATCGATGTCTCAACACATTCTGAAAAGGTATTTTTGCTTTTGTCATATTTCCGCCTCTCTAAAAACATCCACCGGGTTTATTTTTGTGGTCAGATAAATAGGATAAATCGATGAGATGAAAGAAACAATCAGAATCGTAAGATATCCGTTGACCACCGATTGTAATTCAAATCCTGCCGTAAATTTCTTTCCCGCAAAAAAAACTGCCATTTCTCCAAAATCAATTCCCTTCCCCCCCGTTTGGGTCAGGATAAAATAAAAACCGCAGGCAAGAGCAAAAACAAGGGTTGCAAAAACAACCATTTCCATCAGTAAAAGCCCTACCAGCCAAAAAGGTCTGGCACCCATCGCCACCAGCGAGCCGATTTCTTTGCGTCTTTCAAAAAATCCCATCATATTCAGGTTTAAAGTAGCTACTACCAGAATCACCAGAATCAAAGCGGCAATGGAAGATCCGAAAAATCCTAAAAGCTCAACAATCCCAAAAACAATTCCATAGCCCTGGGTACCCTGAAAATACTGCAGACTGTTTTCTTCTGCCAGTTTTTTTAAATCTTTTTCATACTTTCCCTCTTTGTCCCAGACTGCGATTTCAACCGCCTGATTGTCTTCAATCCCGAGCTGGAGAGCCAGATACTGATAAGAAACAAACAAAGCGGGGAACATCTGAATCACCCCCTTTCCCTCAAGAGACGCTCCTTCCTGATGATTGACAATCCCCATCACCCGAAACGAATAAGGGTAGGTGTTTTTTTCTGTGTCTTTCATATAAAGGGTAATTTCATCGCCCGCTTTCCATTTCAAGCTGTCGGCATATTCTTTCCAGACCAGAATCCCGTTTGGAAGATCGGGATCAAACCGGCCTGAAACTATTTTTAAGTTTGAAAGAAGCGCCAGTTCTTTTTCCCAGTCTATGCCGATTAATGCGGGCAGGCTTCCTTTAAACTCTGATTTTTTATCATCATAGACAGCTGCGCCGATTTTAATTCTTTTTGAATAAACCACTTGATTCTTATCAAGATAATCGATGATTTGACTTGAAATCATTTTTCTGGGAAGAGTGAAGGAAGGCAGGGTGTAGTCTCTATCCAGACCCTGATACGAAGTGATGTGATAATCTCCGGTAAAAGTTCTGGAAAAATAGTCTTTCCAGGCAGACTCTGCGTTTTCTTTTAATGATCCGTTGAATAAAAAAAGAATGCTGGCTAGAAAAATCACGATCCCGATCAAAAAATTTTTAACCGGGTGCCTCCTGATATTCTTGAAAGAAAGCTTAATAAAATTTTTAACTGTGTTCATTGATGCCTCAAATTTCTTTTTTGGAAAGGATTCCGTCTTTCATCTGAAAAAGGCTGGTTGCATAGCGGGTAATGGAAGGATCGTGGGTGGCGAATACAAAAGTGGTTTTTTTATTTTGATTCAGGCTTGCTAAAAGCTCTAAAATTGTTTTACCGGTTTCAGAATCCAGATTAGCGGTCGGTTCATCGGCAAAAACAATCTCAGGCGATGAAACCAGTGCCCTGGCAATTGCGACTCTCTGCCTTTGCCCCCCGGAAAGTTCATCCGGTCTGTGTTTTGCAAATTTTTCAAGCCCCACTGCCTGAATCAGATTGTCAATTCTTGTTTTTTTTTCTTTTTCACTGATCTTTTCTTTTTTTATCATGAGAGGGAATTCTATGTTTTCATAAACATTGATCACGGGAATCAAATTGAATGCCTGAAAGATAAACCCAATCTTGGAAGAACGGATGCCTGCCAGTTTTTTCAGGCTGTATAAGCTGACCTCTTCCCCATCGATCCAGATTTTTCCTGAATCGGGGCGGTCCAGACATCCTGCCAGATTTAATAAAGTCGATTTTCCGCTTCCAGACGGTCCCATCAGGCAGACCATTTCACCTTTATTGATTTGAAAAGTAACTCCTTTTAAAGCTTCTACCTTGGTTTTTCCGAGAAGATAAGTTTTTCTCACTTCTTCAAGAGCTATCATACAAGACCTCCGGGGCTATCCCTCTTTTATTTTCCTGAATAATAAAATATAAATATAAATGAAATCAATAACAAACGCCTTAATTTTTCAAAAAGTTTCAATTTGAAGAAACGAAACGCAAAATAACAGATAAAAATTTTTTCCATGAAAGTGTTTTGAAAAAAAAGACTCACAAATTTTGACATGGGAAGATAAAAAATTTAATTCTTGAATATTTTCTTTAACTGAGCCTCAGAAAATCCTGTAATTTTGGAAATCAGGGACAGAGCCATTCCTTCTTCTCTCATTTTAAAAGCAGCCGCTATTTTCCCCTCCTTAATCCCCTCCTTAATTCCTTCCTTAATTCCTTCCTTTCTTTCGGATTTCTTGATTTTTTCGATAGTTTGAGCAAACATTGTCTTAGCCTCCTCTAAAGTTATGTGTGAAATATCCTGGATAGGTTTTATATTCTCGTTGTCCACTAATCTGCAAAACCAGTTGACAAAAGCTTCTTTTAACTGACTATCCACTTCTTTTACCAAAATTTCAGCCAATATTTTCTGGTAATTTTCCAGTTCCCCTTCTTTTAAATTTTCTGTAAGAAATATTCCTGCCAGAAGGTTCTTGATTTTTATTAAACTATCCTTGGTAAACTCATTAATAATGATTTTATGATATTTTAAACTGGGTAGATATTCCCGGAGCTCTTTCGTATGAGTAGAAATCATGTGAGCCATATTATCAGGTACAGTCCATTTTTCATTACCGTTATAGATTAAAACAGGAAAAACTTCCGGCAGTTCAGAAAATTTTTCTTTTTTAATGAGTTCTTCATAAAAATCGATCACATAGGATAAAATGCGCAACGGCATGGTTTTATCTACTGTAGATTGAAATTCAATAAGTAAGTAAAGATAAAACGGAGTGTTTTTATAGGAAAGTTTATAAATAACATCAGATTCTTTGTTTTTAAGATTTTTACGGATAAAAGAAGAGTTTATCTGCTCCATCTCGTTAAAATCAATCTCCCTGACCCAATTCATAGGTACAAAAGACTGCAGAAGTTGTTTAATAAAACCTTTATGAGAAAAAATATATTTATAACCAGAATCGTGTATTTGTTGTGTTTTTTTCATAAAAGTAAATTTAATAAAAAAAATGATTAAAAGCCCTTTTAATCTTGAACAAAACAATTTTAAATCACCCGGTTTAAAACCGCCCTTCTTGGCAAATTCTTTTGCAATTTAAAAATGCTTCAGTATATTTAAAATCCTTAATCAAGAATAAAAGTGTTCGGGAATGGCGTGAAAATCGCCGACGGTACCCGCCGCTGTGAGAAAGGGATGAAACCGCAAAAAAAGCCACTGGGAAACCGGGAAGGCAGCGGGAGTAAAACGATCTTTCGAGTCAGAAGACCGGCTTTGTATTCTTTTGAGAAAGACTCTTTCGGGAAAAAAGGGGTCAGGAAAATTGTCAAAAATTTATGCCTGTACTCCTCCAAAAAAATCAAATGGAGGAAACAAATGAAAGGTCTCAAAAAAATTCTTACTGCAGGAATACTGGTGATCGTATTCTTTTCTTTCGGGTGCAAAAAAACATCAGAACCCGGAATCTCAGTCAGCGATACTATTCCAAACGAACTCGCAGGATACTGGAGTGCGGCTTGGGACGGTTTTCAGGTTGATAAAAATGTCAATCCACCTCTTTTTACCTATTATTGTGATACTGAAAATCATATTGCCTTAAAAGGTGAAATCCTTGAAGTTCTTCAGTATGGAGATTCTTATTATCTCCCAATCAAAATAACAGAGAGTTCTGCCTCCTGTGGAAGCTGGGCAACCGATTATTCTTATTTTACGGTCGGAAAATATTCTGCTGTCCGATATATGGATCTCACTGCTACTTCTATCAAACAAACAACTCCTTACAGCGCCACTCATCCGGTATCTTTTGATACAAAGGATGATGCAGTCAATACTCTGATTAAGTCTTCCAATGCAGTAAGCACTTATTTCGGAATGCTGGGCTCTTATACAAAGTAAGGAATTTTATCATGAAGCTGTTTGTTTGTTTTCTCTCACTCGTCCTTCTTTCGCCTGTTTGGGCAGACATATCTTTTGAAGATAAAGAAAAAATCATTATTACAGCTTCACGATTCAGCCGGGGGGAAAAATCTGCCCCGGTGAAAGTTTCGGTAGTCCATAAGAGCGAAATCGAAAAATCGGGAGCCCGGAATCTGGCCGAGCTTTTAAACCGCAAACTCCCTTTTTATGTGAAAGAAAGTCCGGGGTTTACCGGAACGGTCTGGATCGGGGGGATGAAATCCGACGATACCGGAACATCCATGTCTTCCCGGATTTTAGTGCTTTTAAACGGACACTCTGCCGGAACAGGAATCATAGACTCCATTCCTTTGATTGCAGTGGAAAGAGTGGAAGTAATCGCGGGTCCTTTTTCAGCATCCTACGGTTCAGGTGCTCTTTTTGGAGTGGTCAATATTATCACTTCCAAAAAATCAAAACCAGGCATCAGTTTGAAAGCTGAG
>Ga0154385_1131_pt1 | contig 10394 bp, 12 predicted proteins | sample RifGroB1_FD_105628 | JGI IMG/M metagenome (GOLD analysis project Ga0154385, IMG submission 105628) | Spirochaetes bacterium GWB1_36_13 | reverse complement strand
TGACCGCACGGCTTCGATGAATGAACAAAAAAAAGCTATGAAAGATTGTATCAGAAAAGACAATGACACCTTCTGATCACCTTACAAATATCAATAATAAGAAGAAGATTGATGGAAATAGTTTTCAATAATCGACAGCCTGATTATATTAAGTCTATTTTCAAAACAATACGAAATCGGAAAATTTTGTGTCAATAAACCTGTAAAAGCTGTCTTAAAGGTTTGTTTACAATTTTAGGTAAAGTTTAAAACCCTGCTTTGTATATATGAAAATTCAGTTTCATTTAAAAATGGACAGAGTTAAATTTTGTTTAAAGCATGCGAATTGTTAATTTTATTATAGTTTTTTAACCAAAATTATAATTTTGCGGAGGTCATAATAAGATGAAAAAAATTGCATTTCTAATCGGAGTATTTAGTATTTTGAGCGGCTGTGCTGCTGTTAGTGTTGGGCATAGGGTTGATAATGAAAAAACACAGCTGGCAAAAGAAAACACTTTTTATTTAACAAGCTATCAAGTTTCAGGACGAAATAAAGCTGGAACAACTGGAAAACTTCAAGTAAATTATGCAGCAGAAAAAGCAGCTATAGAAAATATAGACATTGATAGTATCGCTCAAATAATCAGCGAGAAATATGGTATTAAAATTGACACTGATAAAATAAAAAAAGAGGCAAAGATTGAATATAGAACTATGGGGCTTACAACTCCTGCAGGCTGGTATTGTGAATTACAAAATACTCAGGAAAAAAATAGAGTAGATATTGAGTATATATATGAGGCTAGTCCGTCTGAATTAATTATTTATTATGTCATTGCAATTACATCTGATGGAAATGAAATTATTAGGCATGCGGATAAACTTCATGATGAAGATTCTATTAGTGCAGAATGGAGTAATTTAGCTCCATATGCTAAAAAAATGCCAGAAAAATTAAAAAAAGATTTAAATAAACCTTTAGACGAGATATAAAATCTCATCCCTCTGCCCTTCTTATTCTTAAAAATTTAAGGATAAGAAGGGCAATCTTTTCTGATTTCACTTGAGAATTCATGACTAGTTTTTTAAACAAAATTTTCTCGGAAAAATGAAGCCAAACAGGAACCCTTAATAAAAATCATAGAACAAATACCGTTGAGAGGGGAGGAAATCGCCATGACCATTGCAGAAAAATATATCAATAAAGGGAAAATTGATGGAAAAATTGATGGGAAGATTGAGGGGAAGATCGAAGGGAAAATTGAAACGGCAAAAAACATGCTGAAAATGAAGTTTGATCATGAAACAATCCGGATGGCAACCGGCCTTCCGCTGGAAGAAATCGAAAAACTGAAATAAAAAAGTCTTTGAATAATCACAAAAGGGCATTGAGGCTCTCGAAATGCTTGTATTATCTGCCGCTTCGAGAACCTCAGCGGGCATGAAAATTTTATTTTTTAAATTAACTCGGACACCGAGCGGAGTCGAGGTGTCACTTCGGCTGTGCTTAGTGACCGTACGGCTTCGATTAATGACAGGAAAATTAATTTTTAGAACTCGCCTATATATTATTTTTCTTTAAATTCAGCTATTGTTTTGAAACAAAGTTTCGGCAGAGTCAGCATAAAAAAATATTCATTTCTTACGAATCTTAAAATAAATTTATTATTTATAATAACTAAACAATTGTTTAATAAAAGTAAATGGTAATATTTTTTAAAAAAGTGACACTTTTTTCCGGGAAAGGTGTTTTATTAAAAGGAAATAAAAAAGGGCAGGTTATGGAAATCGATATTGAAGCCTATTATGTGCGGTATGCGCCGATGGTTTACAGACGGTGCGCTCAGATTTTGAAAGACGAAGGACTGGCGGAAGATGCAATGCAGGATGTGTTTGTCCAGCTTATGAAAAACAAAGAAAGGCTAAAAGGAGAATATCCTTCCAGTCTTCTTTACAGAATGGCAACTAATATCTGCTTGAATATCATCCGTTCCAGAAGCAGAAAACGGGAAGAATATCAGGGCGAGCTTTTGGATTTCATAGCCGCCTATCAGGAAGATCATGAAAAGAAATTTGAAGTTGCCGAGATGATCCGAAAAGTTTTTTCTAAAGAAAAAGAATCGACCAGGGTTATTGCACTGCTTCACTGGATAGACGGGCTCACGCTGGAAGAAACGGCAGCGGAAACGGGGATGTCGGTTTCAGGGGTCAGGAAAAGACTTCGAGAGATGAAAGAAAGAGCAAAAGAATTAAATCTGGAGGTGAATTAAAATGAAAAATAAAGAGATAGCGGCGGTATTATTGGAGAGAGTTTATCTTGAGGAACTTCCAGAAAAAAGAAAAAAAGAATTGAATCAACTCATTTCAAAAAATGAAACAGAAAAAAACAAATTGAAAGATATTCAACAATCAAATCAGGATTTTTTAAAAAAATTTCCTGTTTCAAAACAGGTTTTAAAAATCAAGGAAAAGTATTTTGAGGAAGAGCTGAAACAAGAAGAAGCGCAATGGCAAAAAAACTCACGAAAAAATTGGGTTTTGGGGCTGGGGGGAGCTCTGGCGCTGGCACTCACTCTTTTTCTGTTTGTGCCGATTCAAAAAACAATTCACTTTTTCAACCCGGTTGAAGAAACCAGAGAAAAAGGGCTGAAACCTTATCTTTCCGTTTACCGGAAAAATGGCAACGAGGTAGAGATTTTGAAAAACAACGATAAAGTAAAAGCGGGAGACTTGATTCAGCTCGGTTATGTGAGTAAGGCAAAAGAATACGGCATGATTTTTTCAATTGACGGGAATAAAACCGTGACGCTTCATTACCCTGAAAAAATCCAGAAAGTTCCGGTTCTTGAAAATCAGGAAAAAGAAGTGCTGCTGCCCAATTCCTATCAGCTGGATAATGCACCCTATTTTGAAAATTTTTATTTCATTACTTCTTCAACCCCTCTTCCGGTTGTTGTGATTTTGGAAGCGGCGGAAAAACTGGCTGGAAAACTGAAAGAAAATCCGGATGCCAAATTAATTCTTCCTGATACCATGGAGCAGTTTGTCTTTACCGTAGTGAAAGGAGAATAATATGAAAAAAATAATACTGAGCCTCATCATAATCCTGTCGGTTCTACTGGGAACTTCAGGAATGGCAAAAAATGAAGGAAAGGGGAATTTAAAACGCTTTGCCCTGATTATCGGAGCCAATAACGGAGGAGAAGACCGCATCAGGCTGAAATACGCATTGACCGATGCGGATACCATGCATAAGGTTTTAAAAGAACTCGGCGGGGTCGAGGAACAGGATATTATTTTCCTAAAAGAGCCTGGAAACGATGAATTGGAGAAAGCAATTGCTCAACTCAATCAAAAAGTGCTTTCTGAAAAAAACAATTTTGAAAGGATCGAGACTTTTTTTTACTATTCCGGGCATTCTGATGAAGAAGGGTTATTACTGGGGAAAGAAAAGTTTAAATACGATAAATTAAAAAATCTGATCAAAAAAATACCTTCCGATTTAAGGATTTCAGTTTTAGATTCCTGTGCTTCGGGTGCAATCACCCGTCTGAAAGGCGGGGTGAAGAAAGCTCCTTTCCTTCTGGATTCATCGATGCAGATGAAAGGATACGCTTTTATTACTTCCAGTTCTTACGATGAAGCTTCACAGGAATCAGACCGGATCAAGGGGTCTTTTTTTACTTACTATTTTGTCTCAGGGTTAAGAGGGGCTGCCGACCTTTCAAAAGACGGCAAAATCACGCTCAATGAAGCGTATCAGTTTGCGTTTTATGAAACGCTTGCAAAAACCCAGAAAACCAGTTCAGGCGCCCAGCATCCCGGATATGAAATCGAAATGAACGGATCGGGGGATGTGATTCTTACCGATATCCGGAAAACTTCGGTCAAACTGGTTTTTGATGAAGAAATTGACGGGAGAATCTCTTTGATCAACCGTTCCGGTGTGTTTGTGGCAGAGGTTCAAAAACCCAAAGGAAGAACAGTTGAGCTGAGTCTGGAAGCTGAAAACTACGAAGTGCTTCTTGAAAATCAGGGCAAAATCTATCAAGCCTTTATCGAGCTTCAAAACGGAACAAGGGTTTTCAATCTCTCTGAAATGAAACCGGTGATGCAGACAGCCTATGCCGGGAAAAAGGGGAAAGACGAAGATTTAGTAGAAATTCCTTTTTCAATCGCTTTGCTGCCCTCAATCAGTACAGGCTACGCAGATGGAAAAAGAGTGAAGCATAATTTTTCGATCAATTTTCTGGCAGACTATTCGGACATTCTCTCCGGAGCCGCTATGGGGGGAGTCAATATGGTGGGAGAAGAAATGCAGGGATTTTTGATGGGATTTATCGCCAACAGTGTTTCAGGAAAAGGCTATGGAATTGAATACGCCGGAATTTTTAACTACCACGGCGGTTATTTTGGAGGAATCCAAAACTCAGGGATTTTTAATTACAACAAAGTAGAGACAGATGGAGCGCAGTTTTCAGGGATATTCAACTATTCCGGCGGGGATTTAAGAGGGGTTCAAATGTCTTTTATCAATATTTCCGCAAATATGAAAGGCACCCAGTTGGGATTTCTCAATATTTCCGATGAATCGAAAGGGGTTCAGATCGGGTTTGTCAATACTGCGGATAATTTTTACGGTTCCCAGATCGGGTTTATCAACATTGCCGATCAGGTTTCGGGTGTTCAGCTGGGGTTTATCAATATTGCGGATAAGTCAGACTGGCCGATTGGGTTTCTGAATATTATTCATGAAGGACAGCATAATCTTTCTCTCTGGGTCGATCAACTGGGGCTTTATCATGCGGGGATCAAGCTGGGAGGGACTTATCTTTTCACCTCGTTTTTCGCGGGGGCGGATAAAAAATTTGAAACCAATACAATCGGGTTTTCAATAGGAGCTCATATTCCTCTGGGAAATCTTCCCTTGTTTATTGAAACAGAGGGAGTTTCAGAAGATTATTGCAATTTAAAAGACAAGGTGAGCGAAATCGGAGCCCTTCCCGGGGAAAGCAAATGGATGAATCTGCTTTCTTTCAAACTTTCCGCCGGATTAAAGCTGAATTCTTATCTTTCGATTGTGGGAGGAATTTCAGTACCGATTCTTTATTCTTATGGGTTTCAAGGGCAGGGTGAAGAAAAAACAACTCCCCGGCTGGTGGAAGGATGGAAAAATTTCAATGATAAAGGATGGAAAACACTGGTAAAAAATTCGCAGTTGTTTATCGGCATTCAGTTGTTTTAAATTGTGAAAGCTAAAGTGGATAGAAACTCTTTAAACCCCAGTTTTTGATAGAATGACCAAGCTTTTGTATTCTGGGGTAAAACCTGGAGTTCAATCCGGCTGATATTTTTTTCCCTGCACCAGAAGACAACCTGTTCAAAAAGCTTTTTTCCCTCTCCTTTCCCTCTTTCTTTCTCTACCAACACAATATCGGTAATCTGGCAGTAGAGAGGGTTTTTGAAAACAGGCGGGTAAAAATTGATCCTAGCCAAAACATATCCCATCACTTTGTTTTGTTTTAATGCAACTGCCAGCAAAGAGTTTTCATTTTTCATTTCAGAAAAAATAAAGGATCGGAAAATGTTTTCCGCCTGATCGGAACGGGTAAAAAAAGGATTGAGCGCCTGGTGAAAATCAAAAAAATCTTTCCAGATTTCAGTAATTTCATCCAGATGCGTCAAATCCGCTTTTTTAAATTCCATTGGACTGACCGTTTTTCAGTTTCTGATAGTTGGTTTTAATGATTTTGACCGCTTCATTCAGGTCGTCGGTAACGGTAAAAAGGTTCAAATCTTCAGAAGAGATGTTTTTTTCTTCCAGCACCTTGTTTTGAAGCCATTCTACAAGACCCTGCCAGTAGTCTTTCCCAATCAGGATAAAAGGAACTGAAATCATTTTTTCTGTTTGAATCAGGGTTAAAATCTCACAAAGCTCATCCAGAGTTCCAAATCCTCCGGGCATGGCAATAAAGGCGGAAGCGTATTTGGCAAACATGACCTTGCGGATGAAAAAATACCGGAAAGAAAGGGGTCTATTCACAAATTCATTGACCCTGACTTCCATAGGAAGTTCAATATTCAGTCCGATACTCTGAACTCCTGCCCTTTTTGCGCCTTTGTTGGCGGCTTCCATAATGCCGGGCCCTCCGCCGGTAATAATATTGAATTTTTCTTTACCGAGAAGATAGGCGACTTCTTCAGCCTGCCGATAATACCTATTGTCGGGTAAGGTTCTGGCAGAACCGAAAATGGAGACAGCAGGAGAGACCAGACTCATTTCCTCAAACCCTTCCACAAACTCAGACATAATCCTGAAAATTCTCCAGGGCTCTTCTTTTAATTCATAATATTTTCCCAGTATATCCATCTTTTATCTCCTTAAAAAACCTTATTGTTCCATTGACTACTGCGGTAAATCATTGACTGAAATATGTTTGGATTCAATCTGATAAAGAATCGTAGAAAGATTTGTAATAAATACAGAAATGCTCAGACGATAATTCTCATAATTAAATACCATATTTTCCCTATGTTTTTTCAGATTTTTTAATAGAGTTAAATATGTTAAATTTTCCGGTTTTATAGGTTTTCCATGATTCTTTAATCTTGATAACCCTATCGTCAAAGCGATTACTTCAGTAATGATAAGAGAATAAACACTTTCTTTATTTAAAAGAATAATGGGATTGTGCTTTAAAAAATAGTGGATCGATAAAGCAGAAATTTTATGCCTGTCAATTATTTTAACTTGGAAGTATTTTTTCCATTTCGGCAGTTCGCGATAATATTCCTGTACCATAAAATCAAGTTTATATAAATCATAATCAAATATAGTATTTAATTTTGATCTATAGTCATCTAATATATCTTTGATTGTTTTTAGACGAATCGATGCATTTTCTTCTTGAGACACAGATTAATTTCCAGAAAAGATTTCAATTGCTTGATCCATCATCATTAAATCTATATCAATGCGTTCTTTTGCATTTTCAACCCATTGTTTTTCATCTGTTAAATCGTCTGTATTGGGAATATTCATTTGACTTACCTTGTCCAAAAAAAATTGATCTTTATTATTTAAAAATTTTAATTGATAGGACATTCGAAACTCCTTTCTTAATCTATTAAATATTAATACTTTTATTTTAGTGAGTCAAATGAATTGAATTTTATTTTTCTACATTTCTTCCCAATTAATTTCAATTCCGCAATAAATTATTTTTTTTGGGAAAGAAAAATATTTTTTAATCGAGATATTATTTTTTTAACCTGATAGAATGATTTATTAAAAACAGGCGTCTCTACAAATTCTCCTGCCAGTGAAGAACTATAAGAAAGAGATTCTCTTTCATGTGAAGGATAAACAATTAAATAATTCATCGACTGGTAGTATTTAGATAAGTTTTCAGGTATTTTTTCAAGAAGCTCAGACCATGAAACACCTGTTTTACGGGAAGAAAAAACAATTAATAAATCATTGTCTGAAAGATCATTTTTAAATAACTTAAAATTTTTCCAGAAATAAAAAGGTTTGAATTCAACAGGAACAACCAGCTTGTTTTTTTCAGTAAGAATTTCTTTTATCTTTAGAAGACTTGTGTTTTCACCATAAAACCAAAGAGGTGTTTTTATTTTTTTAGAAAGATTTTTAATATTTTCTATGCAACTGAAAAATCCTTTTTCATATTCACTATGTTGTGGAATAACAATGCTAATTCTTCTGGTAATATGGAAAAGATGAGTGATTTTTGCAATGATAATAGTTTCATTACTCAAAGACAATATTTTATCAAGCATAGACCCAAAAAAATGACTCGAAAATTTGACTTTTGGACTCCATCCAAGAATAATATGACTCGCCTGGATTTCTTTTGAAACCCTTAAAATACCGCTGACTGAATTTTCATCAATTCTTGAAATAACCTGAACTGAATTATTAGAAAAAGAAGCATATTTTTCAGCCTGTTTTAATAGTTTTTCTTTTAAAGCAAGTTTTTCTGCAGCTTCTTTGTTGTCAGTTACTACAACTAGGGGATAAATAGGATTTTTAGAAAGGGAATTTTTTAAAAGCAGGCTTAAGTCAATTAAGCGTTCAATTGATTCAGGATTAGCAATGGGAATTAAAATTTTTTCTATTTCTTCTTTTTCTGCACCCGTTTTTGACTGGTCTTCAATAGCAAGTATCCGTCCGGAATTTTCCACAACAATAGAACTGACAATGCAGGTAAAAAGAATCATGATAATGGTTCCGTTTAATACCAATTCGCTTAAAAGATTTAATTCAAAACCTATTAAAACAGCTGCAAGAGTAGAAGCTGCTTGCGCATTGCTCAGACCAAAGATAAGTCTGCCTTGAGTTTTAGAATACTTGAAAAATTTCCGGGTAAGATAAGCGGGAAGCCATTTAGCGGCTGTAGCAAATAAAGACATAAATAATAGAATTTTAATCCCTGCCTCTCCAGATAAAAAAACTTTTAAATCAACCAGCATGCCTACATAAATTAAAAAAAATGGAATAAAAATAGCATTTCCAACGAATTCAATTCGATTCATCAAAGGAGAATTTTCAGGGATCAGCGTGTTTAAGGCAAGACCGGCTAAAAAAGCACCTATAATTCCTTCAATACCTGAAATTTGAGCTAAAAATGCTGATGACATGAGAATTGTAAGAACAAAAATATAATGAGAAATCCCATCTTCAATAACGGTTTTAAAAAACCATCTTCCGATTTTTGGGAAAACCCAAAAAATGATAAAAACAAAGATAAGAATTGAAATAATAAAACGAATCCAGAAAAAGATATCAATACTGTCTTTTGAGAAATGAATAACCCCCGCTAGAACCAAAAGAGATAAAATATTTGTTATAATTGTGCCACCTACAGTGATAAGAACTGCTTCATTTTTTGACAGTCCTAGACGGCTTACAATAGGGTAGGAAATTAAAGTATGAGATGCAAACATACTTGCTAATAAAACGGCTGAAATCATAGGAAAATGAAAAAACTTGTATAATAAAAAAGTTCCTAGTGTTTGAGGAATGAAGAAAGTCAACAACCCAAAAACAAGGCTTTTCTTTTTTGATTTTTTAAAATCAAAAAGATCGATTTCAAGCCCCGATAAAAACATGATATAAAGGATTCCCACTGTTCCAAAAAGTTTAATGCTTGAATCTTTGGCTAAAATGTGAAATCCGTTTGGACCTAAAAACATCCCAGCAAATATCAATCCGATCAGTCCTGGAATACGGATTTTTTTTAATACGACGGGTAAAATCAAGAAGACAAGCAATACAATAGTAAAAACAAAAATAGGCTCACGGAAAGGAAGAGAAAAATTAAAATTCATTTCTTATGCCTTGTTTCGATTTTTAAATATTTGTTTTGTAAATTTATTGAATTTTAGATGTTTTTCAAAATTATTCCAATGATAGATATTTTGCAAAAAATTGAAAAACAATTATATTATGAAAACAACCGGAAAAGATTTTTCCGGCTGCATTGAATGATTTATTCTACTTCTTCAAACTTGCTTTTTTTGTTGACATTCATTCGGATCGTTTCTTTTTTCTTCGGTTCTTCTTTTTCAGGAACCGCTACATCTGTGGTTTCTCTTTTCTCTTCTTCAACCACTCTTTTCGGTTCTTCTTTCTTTTCTTCGACCACTTTCTTTTCTTCTACCGGTTTTTTCTTTTCAGTCGGCATCACCACTACAGAATCCCGGATTTTCACATATTGATCGTAGTCAAGCGCATAGCGGATATAGACTTCATAGAGAGGAGTGCCCCATCCTGCCGCTTTTCCGTTGACAATTTTAGGTTTAGAAACCTGTCTCCAGTAAGTTCCGCTTTTCAGAAGTCCTGAAGTGTCCACATTTTTTGCTGAAAGCGCTTCCAGTCCTTTCATGACCTGTTCTTTCTGCTCATCATCCCCGCTTCCGATTGATTCCCATGCTTTAGCAACTTCTACTGTAGCTACCGCTTTCATTGCTTTTGCGGCAGATGCGGCAGCGTTGAGTTCAGCAGCGGCAACTGCTTCCTGTCTGGTTTTCGATTCTCCGTATCCGGTAAAAAAGATGACTTTTTTATTATCCATCGTTCCTATTTCTTCTCCCGCAAGTATCCATGCCGGCTGGTCGCCTGATTTATCAATGACTTTAGCCTGAGGGACATCCTGCTCTTTGTTTTCAGGTTTTGCCTTTTCCCCGCCGCAGGCAGTTAAGAGCCCGATAATGCTTAATAAGATGAATATTTTTTTCATTCTATCCTCCAAAATGATCTTCTATTAAATATAACGAATCTTAAAATAATGAATAAAATATTTAAGTTATTTTGGTAGCAATTTTTTTTTGTGGCAAGGATTAGGAATCTTTGTTCTATCAATCTGTTTGTCAACCCTGAAAAACCCTAA
>Ga0154385_1109_pt1 | contig 10444 bp, 8 predicted proteins | sample RifGroB1_FD_105628 | JGI IMG/M metagenome (GOLD analysis project Ga0154385, IMG submission 105628) | Spirochaetes bacterium GWB1_36_13 | reverse complement strand
GGTGGATAAAAACATTACGGGCGCATCAATTCAAGCATTGATCGGAGCTTTAAACCGAAGTTTATAACTGCAATTTCGTCTCAATCAATTCTAACCCTGCCTCGTGCAGGGTTAAAGATTTTTAAAAAGAATTTTGTTTCTGAATGCTTTGTGTGTTATTTTTAATCAAATGTGGCATGGATTGAAGAAAAATTCAAGCCGGTAGTGAAACATTACAGTAAATAAAATTAATGGAGAAAAAAATGCATGATTTTTGGAATAATAGATTTTTAACTGAAAAAGAAATTTGGGGTATTAAACATAGTAAAACAGCTGAATTATGTTTAAAATTTTTCTCAAAATATCAAATAAACTCTATACTCATTCCTGGTTGTGGATATGGTAGAAATGCTAAATATTTTATCGATAATAAATTAAAAGTAGAAGGAGTGGAGATTTCAGAAGAGGCCATTAAAATAGCAGAAGCAAAAGGTATATTTTTTAAAATATATCAGGGCAGTATATTAGAAATGCCATTCAATGATAGTATTTATGATGGAATTTATTGTTTTAATGTTCTACATTTATTGCTTGAAAAAGATAGATTTTCTTTTATTGACAAATGCTTTAATCAAATAAAAAATAATGGACTTGTATACTTTGCAGCATTTTCAGAGCAAGATCCTTCTTTTGGTAAAGGAAAAGAAGTAGAAAAAAATACTTTTGAAAGTAGACCAGGTCGACCAGCTCATTATTTTACAGATGGAGATTTACGAAATCATTTTGATAAATATTTAATTCTTGAATCAGGAATTATTGAAGATTATGAAAATCATGGAGAGGAAGGTCATCATACTCATTTGTTAAGATATATTATTATTCAAAAAAAAATTATTGAAACTGCCGATAACAGTGTGTTGCCGATTTAGGGATATGGGTTGTCTTCTTCCAGATTGCCCTACGCTAACCTGTGGCCCATATCAAGCCAGAGTCAAAAAGCTTTACTTGATTAGTCAGGCTGTCGATTATTGAAAACCATTTCCATCAATCAGCTTCTTATCATTGATATTTGTAAGTTGATCAGAAAGTGTCATTGTCTTTTCTGATGCAATCTTTCATCGCTTTATTTTGGTCATTAATCGAAGCCGTACGGTCACTGAGCACAGCCGAAGTGACACCTCGACTCCGCTCGGTGTCCGAGTTAATTCGACAGCCTGAGTATGATTTATCATTTTTAAATAATTTTTGCAGGTATTAAAAATTGTGTTATGATTTTATGGAGTGAAAAAAAAGGGGGGATTGAATGAAAAAGTGGCTGATTCTTATTTTTATTCCGGGAATGATTTTTTCCAATACCGAGAGGGATATGGGGCCTCAGCCGGAGCTTTCTCCCAAAAAAATCCATGAGTGGATTCTCTTTTATACCAATGTGGAAAGAATCGAAAAAAAGCTTTCGCCTTTGGTTTATGATGAAATCCTGGAAAAAGCGGCGGTCTGGCAGGCAGAGTACTGCGCAGGTATCAAAGGGCTTTCCCATACGGCCGATGTGAGCGGAATGAAAACTCCGGGAGACCGTATCCGTCATTTCAACGGAAGCTGGATGACTTATGGGGAAAACCTGACGGTGAGTTTTGCCATGAATATGGCCAAGGTTTCTTATACGATCCGAAGCGATGCGAAAGGAAAATATAAAGATTTCGGGAATAAGGAAATCAGCTGGTATAATGAAAATACTCTGGCTTACGCCATGGTATCGGAAAGCTGGATGAACAGCCCCGGGCACAGGGCAAATATTCTCTCTCCCAAGTTTTATGCTCTGGGAGCCGGGAGCGCAAAAGGAGAGTATTCCAAACAAAAAGAAGCTTATTACGGCTGCCAGGTGTTTACAGGAAATAAAAAATGGGATTTCAGCCTTTTGACGGCAAAGAAAAAAAAGAATCAAATCCGGGTTGATTTTCCTGAAAAAGGGCTGGAAGTAGTGATTCTTTCTTTCAAAAAACTGCCGGGCAATTTTGAAGTGATCAAAGCTTTGAAAAAAGAGGGGACTGAGTCGGTTTTCGAAATTGAGGGAGAGGGCATTTTTTTTATTGCGTGCTTTGATCCTGAAACGGGAATCTATTATCCGGTAAAAAAAATCAAAAATTAAAACTTTAAAATTACAGATTCCGGTCTTTTTTTTTCAGAAACCGGAATCCGATGACATTTGTGTATTTTAAATTAAGTTTATTGTATAATCAGGCTGTCGATTATTGAAAATTAAGAGTTATTATACGCAACTGAATTTAAATTGCAATTTTTTATAAATCCAAATTGTCATTGTCCGGCTTGACCGGACAATCTATTGAATTGATTATCTTTTTCTATAGATTCCCCGGTCAAGCCGTGGAATGACTTGTTTTACACTTCAATTTTTGCAATTTAAAATCATTTCAGTATATCATTGATATTTTCAAGTTTATCAGACAAGGGAATTGTATTTTCTGATACAATCTTTCATAGAGTTTTTCTATGAATCAAAGCATTTTGGTCACTGAGCGGAGTCGAAGTGACACCTCGGCTCCGCTCGGTTTCCGTGTTCATTAAATAACAATCGACAGCCTGAATAAAGTCTATGGAATTTCTTATTCAAAGTATAAATATTTTCACTGAAAATCACTCTGTTTTTTCCAATTTCTTAAAATAATTTCATAATGAAACTCTTTTGTGCTAAATTTAACTGGAACTTTTTTCAAATTACAATCAGGATGAATCAATGGATAAATCAACAATCAGAAATATTGCGATTATTGCCCATGTTGACCATGGTAAAACAACTCTAGTCGATCAGCTATTTAAACAAAGCGGAATGTTCAGGGACAATCAGGTAGTCCAGGAGCGGATGATGGATTCTATGGATCTCGAAAGAGAGAGAGGAATTACCATTACTTCCAAAAACGGGTCATTTCGTTATAAAGATTTTTTTGTCAATATTATTGATACACCGGGACACGCTGATTTCGGCGGACAGGTGGAACGGGTGCTTCGAATGGCAGACGGCGCTCTTCTTTTGGTGGATGCGGCTGAAGGGCCGATGCCCCAGACTTATTTCGTATTAAAAAAAGCGCTTGCTTTAAACCTTCCGATTCTGGTGGTTATCAATAAGATTGATAAACCGAATGCACGATGTGAATGGGTGGTCAATGAAGTTTTTGATCTTTTTGTCCGCCTCAATGCGCCGGATCATATTCTGGATTTTCCTGTGGTTTACGCTTCTGCGCGAAGCGGAGTGGCAACTTTAGACTATCATCACCCTGTAAATAACATGGTGGCGTTATTTGATAAAATTGTATCATTTATCCCGGAACCGGCGGGTGATCCTAATGCGGTTCTCCAGCTTTTAATCAGCTCGATCAATTATTCCTCTTATCTGGGAAGGCTTGGAATTGGAAAAATTACAAACGGAACGCTTAAGGTGAATCAGGAAATTCTTTTAGCGGACGCGAAAGGGGATTCCATGATTTCCAGAGTCAGTAAGCTTTATCATTTTCAGGGAAATGACAGGGTGGAAGTGCCTGAAGCTTCAGCAGGCGAAATTGTGGCTGTGGCGGGAATGGAATATATTACGGTCGGAGATACAATTACCGATAAGGATAATCCGATGCCTCTGCCCGGAATTAAAGTCGATCCCCCTACCATATCAGTCAATTTTATTCCAAACGACTCCCCATTTGCAGGCAGGGAAGGAAAATTTGTTACCTCTCGGCATATTCGTGAAAGACTTTATCGTGAAACGCTTTCAGATACCGCTTTAGTGATTGAAGAGCTTCAGGATGGGGTAGGGTACAAGGTTTCAGGCCGGGGAGAGCTTCATATCTCGATTTTGATTGAAAAAATGAGAAGAGAAGACTATGAATTTCAAGTTACACGACCTCAGGTTATTTTCAAGACTGAAAACGGGAAGAAATTTGAACCTTATGAAGAACTTTTAATTGATGTGGAAGAAACCTATTCGGGAAAAGTAATTGAAAACCTTGGAAAAAGAAAGGGTATTCTTCAGGAAATGAGCCTTGAAAACGGAATGAACCGTTTGAAATATAAAATTCCTACCCGGGGGCTTTTAGGATTCAGAAATGAATTTATGACCGCAACCAAAGGAATGGGGACGATGAACTATATCTTTTCAGGATTTGAAGAGTTTGTCGGAGATATTAAAAACCGGAAAAACGGGGTGCTTTTAGTAAAAGATGAATGTGAAACTATTGCTTACGCTTTATTTAATTTACAGGAGCGGGGCGAACTTTTTATGGGACCCGGCGAAAAAGTTTACGGCGGTCAGATTATCGGAGAATGCAGCCGCGATAATGATATGGTGGTCAATCCTGGTAAAGGAAAACAGCTGACCAATATCCGGGCGGCAGGATGTGATGAAAATGTGATCCTGACACCTCCAAGAAGAATGAGTCTGGAAGTAGCTTTATCTTATATTAACGATGATGAATTGATTGAAATTACCCCTAAATCAATCCGGCTTCGAAAAAAATATTTAAGCGAAGTGGATCGAAAAAGAGCAAGATACGAAGGAAATTAAAAAGAGTTTTAAAAAGTATTTGAAACTCTTTGAGAAAATAGAATGAAATAAAAAGGTTAAAGACATGCTAAGTGTAAAAAATCTCAGTCTCGCATTTGGAAAAAGCATCTTATTCAAGGAAGTCAATATTAATTTTTCTCCTGGAAACTGTTATGGTCTGATCGGCGCAAACGGAGCGGGGAAATCGACTTTCCTGAAAATCCTTTCAGGGGATGTAGAGAAAACGACGGGAGAGATTTCAGTCGGCCCAAACGAAAGAATGGCTGTATTAAGACAAGATCAGTTTGCTTATGATGAATACTCTGTTCTTGAAACAGTTATCATGGGGCATAAAAAACTTTATGATATCCAGAAAGAAAAAGATGAGATTTACTCAAAACCTGATTTTTCTGATGAGGATGGACTTCGGGCGGCAGAGCTTGAGGCTGTTTTTGGAGAGATGGGGGGATATGAGTCTGAGAGCAAGGCGGCTATCCTTTTAAACGGGCTTGGGATCAAAAACAACCTGCATGAAAAAAAGATGAAAGAACTGGAAGGTTCTGAAAAAGTCAGAGTGCTTCTGGCACAGACTCTTTTTGACAACCCTGATATTTTATTACTCGATGAGCCGACCAACCAGTTGGATCTGGCTTCCATTATGTGGCTTGAAAATTTTCTTTTGAATTTTAACAATACAGTGATTGTCGTTTCCCACGACCGGCACTTTCTCAATAAAGTCTGTACGCACATAGCGGATATTGATTATCAAAAAATCTCGGTTTACCCCGGAAACTATGATTTCTGGTATCAGGCGAGTCAGCTTGCCGTGAAGCAAAAACGGGAAGCCAACCGAAAAAGTTCTGAAAAAATCGATGAATTAAAAACCTTTATTGCCCGTTTCAGTGCCAACGCATCCAAAGCAAAACAGGCGACTTCCAGAAAAAAACTCTTGGATAAACTGACTTTGGAAGATATTCCAGCCAGCAGCCGGAAATACCCTTATGTTCATTTTACTCCATTCAGAGAATGCGGGGATATGATTCTTACGATTGAAAACCTCTCAAAAAAAATAGAGGGAACCGAAGTCATTAAAAACTTCAATCTCTCTGTTTATAATGGAGATAAAATTGCGTTTGTCGGGTCAAACAGTTTGGCGAAAACCATCCTTTTTCAAATGATTACGGGAGAAATAGCACCTGATTCAGGTACTTATAAATGGGGAACAACCATCCGGTATTCCTATTTTGCGAAAGAAAATCAAAAACATTTTGATACGGATCTTTCCATTTTAGACTGGCTTAGACAGTATTCTGAAGAAAAAGACGAGAGTTTTGTCCGTGGATTTTTGGGGCGGATGCTTTTTTCAGGTGAAGATTCTTTAAAAAAAGTCAATGTCTTATCAGGGGGAGAAAAAGTGCGGTGTCTTTTATCTAAAATGATGCTGGAGCAGGGGAATGCCCTGATTTTGGATGAACCGACCAACCACCTGGATTTAGAATCGATCACAGCCTTAAACAACGGGCTGATTAAATACAACGAGATTTTACTTTTCTCATCCCATGACCATGAATTTGTACAAACGGTAGCCAACCGGATTATTGAAATCACTCCGGGAGGAATTATTGACAAACGGATGTCTTTTGATGAGTATCTGGAAGATGAAGAGATTCAGAAAATCCGTGATGAGCTGTATCATGGGCATGCAGATTTAACTTTATAAAAAATTAATTTTCATCCTCAAAACAGGAGAAGGAGATTCATTTGAAGATAAAACAACTGGATAATGTGATTCATGCTGGGCAGTTTGACCGGGATATGCTGGAAGAACTTTTTGAAGTGGCAAAAGAGATGGAAAATCTTCCGCGCCACGAACAGCCTTTGAAAAATCAAATCATGCTTTCTCTTTTTTATGAGCCTTCCACCCGCACCCGTTTTTCATTTGAGTCTGCTATGCTGAAGCTGGGCGGTTCTATTATCACCACTGAAAATGCCAAAGAGTTTTCATCCGGGGCAAAAGGTGAAACCCTTGAAGATACCATTCGGGTGCTCAATGCCTACGGAGATGTGATTGTCCTCCGCCATTTTCAGGCGGGAGCGGCTGAGGTGGCTTCTTCTGTTTCAAAAATACCTGTTTTAAATGCAGGGGATGGAGCAGGGCAGCACCCTACCCAGGCGCTTCTCGATATTTATACGATTTATAAAGAACTCGGCCGCATCGATGATATAAAAATCGCCATGGTCGGCGATCTTGCAAACGGCAGAACCGTCCGTTCGCTTTCCATGCTTTTAGCCAAAAACTGTAAAAATGTTTCTTTTTATTTTGTTTCTCCTGCCAATATTAAGATGAAAGAAGATATTAAAGATTTTCTTTCTTCCCACAATGTGAAATTTCAAGAAGAGGATGATTTAAAAAAAGCCGCTCAAGAAGTGGATATTATTTATCAGACCCGAATCCAGAAAGAAAGATTTTTAAGCAGTGAAGACTATGAAAAAGCAAAAGGAATCAATATTATCAATAAAGAGATTATGAATCTCATCAAACCCAAAACCATTATTATGCACCCCCTTCCGAGAGTGGATGAAATTTCTTATGAAGTGGATCATGATGAGAGAGCGGCCTATTTCCGTCAGGCTCATAATGGTCTTTTTATCCGGATGGCGCTTTTGAAGATTTTTCTGGAAAAATAAAGCGCTATTTCAAGAATTGAAAACCATGCCGAAAATATCTCTTTGTCAACCTTATATAAGATAACTAAAGCATTAGGGAAAAAATTAGATATAAAAATTTTATAGAAACGAACCTTGAAATGATTTTGCATTTTAAAAATATGAATGTTTTATTACTCTTTTTAATCCAGAGAAGGCGGGAATCTATTGAAAATAAAATTTGATGCAGAGGAATTTGAAATCCTTGATGCGTATGAAAATGGTTTATTAGTCACAAGCGAAAATGAAAATCAGGAAATCGAAACTGCCAGAAAAACAGCTAAAAATACCCTCACAAAATCGAAACATAATTGAAAGTCTTGTTGGGCTGTTTCTGGTTTGACTCGAATATTCCATATTAAAGATTTTTTCTGATGGGTTCAAATCCAAACGCCTAACCCCTTATCCTTAAATCTTTTAAGGACAAGGGGGAGTCCTCCGTGATTTCATCCGTGAAATCAAGTCGGACGGGGAAACCCTGTGTCGTGCAGGGCTAAAGAAGTAAAAATTAAATTTTAAAAGAGATTTTGTTTCTGAATATTTTGTGTGTTATTTTTAATGAAAAGAGGCATGGATTTAAGGACGATAATCAGCTCAGCATTAAAATGAAGCAGGATTGTTGCTGCGTAAAATACTTTGAATATCGTGGATATATGAAAAGTGTTGAATATCACTCTGAAAATGGAGTGTTTTATAAATTGTGTATATATTGAGTTGTCTGCAATTTGATTTAAAGGATTTTAAATATGAAAAAAATTCGAATAAAAGTTATTAGAATTGGTTATATACCATATGATATTAATTTTCAAAAAATCACCAATAATAATTCTGCTTTATTTGAAGTTGATAAGGAAATAAATGATTACTCATTGCCGCAAGATTCACAAGGTAATAATTGGGAGTATACTGACTCACAATTTAAAGAACTCTTACCATCAGATTTTGAAGGTGATTTCCTGTTTGCAATTTGTAATACCTCATTAGAAAATAATTATTATGCAAGACGTTTAACTGATAACCGAATTATATTTTCACTTTCTACTACTTCAAATATATTAAAGACAGAAAATATTCCTATTGAAAACCTTTTATTAAGAATGTTGTATGCATATAGCTTAAATTTCATAAGATATGACCGAAGAATCCCTTCAAAAACTGAGAAGACTAAATTCGCTCATGATGAAACAAAAGGGTGCTTATTTGATATGAACGGTTATATTCCAGATATTGTCCATTCATGCGATTCCCCAATTATTTGTGACGATTGCAGTGTTTCCCTTTCAAATTCTAAAGTACCTCAAGATATAATAAAAAAGGTTAAAAAAGAATTAGCAAAAATTAAGAAAAATAGATATTATAAAATTCTAACATTTGTGAAAAAACATCCTTTTATTTCTATTATGATAACTTTTGTTTTTGGGTTAATAATAAACATTGTAAGTAATATTATTTGGGAATTATTTATAAAAAAAATTTTAGCAGAGTAAATCAAACAACAGACAACAGCGGGTAAAAGCCGGGCTGAGTACAGCCACATGTCATATACACGCAAAACATTATGTGAAATGCCTTTGGTTATAAATATTAAGGAGATGATTTTATGAGTAAGTATTATGTTTTAAATATCAAGCTTGATTCTGAATTTAGAAAAGGGCCTGAGGCATATATTGAAATAATGAACAAACTATATAAAGAAAAAGTTTTAATTAATATTCGTAATAATAAACAAGTTTCAATTAGGAGAATTTTAGATTTTAAATTTGATGATTATGTTTATATAACAGGGAAAATTTTTAAATGTACAAAATTAGAAAATAATGATTGGATTGATATTCAAAAATTGGAGAGTATTGATATGGAAATACCAGAGAATATTTACCCTAACTTTGAAGAGAATGATTTCTTTTTTATTCCTAATGCACATAGATTATGTATCCCTAAAAATGGAAAAGTATCTATAACTGCTACTCGTGATTTTTTTCTTAAAGCATTAAATCAAGTAGTTAATGATAAAGAGGCAGTTTCAGTTTTTATTGAACAATCTCAAGATATTTATGAGAAAATTTTAAATGCAAAGTATATTAATAACTTATTAATAAAATTAACCCCAACTAATGATGATATAAATGATGAAGCAGTAGAGTTTATGGATCAGCAAATAAAAGAGATGCAAGCTGGGGAAGTTAACATAAAAGTAAAGCCTAACTCAAAAGGAAAGTTATCATTAAGTAGTTCGGTTTTAAATGGATGTTTAGGTTTAGCTAAAAGTAATGGAGAAGTTACAGCAAATATAATAAATCAAAACGATAAAAAGGAAAAGATTATTACTCAAGATCATCCCAAAGAATTGGAAGTAAGTAGCAAAAAAGAAGAAAAAATTGAAATCTCAATTTTTAAAAAAGTTATGAATACTTTTAGAAAGGCTAAGTACTAAATTTATAAGATTTAGTAGAGGTATATAGTTTTATGGAAAGCAATATGAAAACAGAAGAAAAGCAATTATTAGAAGAAATCAAAGTTCTTAATCAGCAAATATCAGATAATAGAAAAACAGGTTTTAAAGGGATTGTTTTTAATTACCCTACAAAAAAATTAAAAAAAAGTAAGATTTTATATTTATCTTTATTTCTTTCCCTGATATTTGCTATCTTAAGTTTTTTTTATTGTACAAATCTTTATGATATTTTTATTGATTTTAATAATCTTATTATTAGTATTTTCCCAAATTTACTAGGATTTACTTTAGGGGGATACGCATTAATTATTGGTTTTGGAAATAAAGAACTATTAAAAAAGTTTACAATAAAAAGTTCAAAATCACCAAATAGCCTATTTCAAAAAATAAATAGTGTTTTCGCATATGCAATTATAATCCAAGTAATTACACTAGGTAGTTCAATTATTATTTTTTTAATTAATAAAATAAAAATTAAAAGTGATTTTCATCAATATGTAAATTCATTTGGCTTGTTTTTGGTTAGTTTTTTTACAACTTATTCTTTATTATTGTTGTATAAAATGGTAATTAATGTTTTTGATTTCGGCCAACTTCATCATTTTGATTTAATTACTCGAAGGCTACATGAAAAAAGAGAAATTCTAAAAGAAATAAAGAACAATAAAAGTTTCGATTAATTTTATCGGCAATTCACATATACTGAATAAATTATAAAATGACCGCCTGTCATTCCGGTTTTTGCTTGCAAAAGACCG
>Ga0154385_1118_pt1 | contig 11368 bp, 10 predicted proteins | sample RifGroB1_FD_105628 | JGI IMG/M metagenome (GOLD analysis project Ga0154385, IMG submission 105628) | Spirochaetes bacterium GWB1_36_13 | reverse complement strand
CGCCTTTGAAAGCCTTAAAAAGTTTGGCTGGAACAAGGAAGAACTGGAAGTCTATGACACTATTTCGATATACCGACAAGACGAGCGGGGCAGACTCGAGCAGGCGAAGATAGATGGAAAAATTGAGGGAAAAATGGAAGGATTAAAAGAAGGGGAAAAAAAAGGCATTGAAAAAGGGAAGATCGATACAGCTCTCAAAATGCTTCAAAAAAAATATGCCACTGAGACTATTGCAGAGCTGACAGGTCTTTCGCTGGATGAAATCAGTCGTTTGGCTCAAAGCATGAGTGAGTCTTCAAATGGCTGAAAATGATCAAATTACCGTCCATCTCCTGCACAACGCACGAAATTCTTACTGGTCTCATAGCTGTAGCCTTTATTGATAGGAGTGAAACAACAAAGCAATTTTAGAGAAAACAATAATTTACAGAAATAAAAACAAGAGCATAATTTATATAAAGTATAAAAACTAATATTAAAACAACCTCTATTTTTTTCGATTTTTATTTCTTTAACCCTGCACGAGGCTCTTTTTCCCCGTCCGACTTGATTTCACGGATGAAATCACGGAGGACTCCCCCCTTGTCCTTAAAGACTTAAGGATAAGGGGGGTAGGGGGTTTGGATTTGAATCCGCAGACAAAATCTGAAAGAAGAAATATTCGAGTCAAACCGGACACAAACCTTTACAACCCCTTTTTAGGGTTATTGAAAAAATACCTCATATTTTTCTGATTATTTATTGTTTCAAAATAGACTTAATATACTGAACAAAATATAAATTGTCCGTTTTTATATTTACTTTATCATTCCCGCCCTTCATGTTTATTCAGGAGCGGGAATCTATTGAAAATAAATATATTAAATTACAGATTCCGGTCTTTTGCAGGCAAAAACCAAAATGACAATTTTGCATTTTATATTCAGTTTCGTATAATACTATACTAACTGAGTCTTGGAGGTTTCTACTTCTTTACCTTCATATTTATTCCCTTGTTCTATTTGCAGAATAGGGCGTTCAAGCCTAGCCCAATATCCTGAAAATGCTTGTCTTCAGTAATAATATTATTGATCTTAAAAGATTTCATAATCGAAATAGTGGTTAAATCTGTAAAAGAAATATCCAGTTTGTCTTTATATTTTAATTTCATTTGAACAGCGTCTTCAAAAATATCTTTGTTTACCCAAATGAGATGAATAAAATTTCTTTCAATTGCTAAGTTTAGTTTTTCAATAAATTCCTTTACTTTATCATAATCCAGTCGGTAAGATAAAAGTGTAATCGTTTCATCAATAATATAATCAGTTGTAATGACATTGTCATTTTGTTTCCAGATTTTTTCCATTAACTTTTTAACAGCAAGATGCTTTTTTTCTTTTCTGTCAATATAGGCTTTAAAACCCCATGTATCAACCATAATCATAAGCCATATACCGCTTTATCAATTTCAGATGGTGACATACTTCCTATTTCTACAAATCCAGACAGCTCCAAAAAAGGATTTTGTTGAATGGGTTTTAAGTACTGTTCTTTATCTTTATTATATTTTTGAGAAAGATAATCTATATAATGTAAAATTTCTTTTTTTATATCGTCAGGTAAAATATATAATTTTTCCTGTATCTCAACTTCATATAAATTCATTTTTGCCTCCAGTTTTTAAAATATAATAAATACAATAAATGATTCAAAAAAAACTTGTGTTGCCAAATTGTCATTATTCCCAACCGAGCAAAATCTAATGCTGAAAAACTACTTTCAATCTTAATATAGCGATAAAGAAAAAGGCTTAAAGTTTTTAGAAAGTGTGCTCCGCTATCTTTTTTACACCAAAGACGAGAGCCGTCAGGAAAAATTAATAAAAATTATAGAAGAAATGCCAGTGAGAGGGGAGGAAATAGCCATGACTACCGCTGAAAAGTATATCCAGAAAAGGGAAAGCTTGAAGGGGAAATGGAAGGAAAGATCGAAACGGCAAAAAAATTTTATCAAATGGGATTCCCGCTCGAACAGATTTCCAAAGGAACTGGATTGAGCATTGCAAAACTGAAAGAAATTTTAGAAAAATCTTAAAAATGCTCAATTGTTATTGTACACCTAAATTGCAAAAATATGATTTTTTTTATTTGAAGCGTCATTCCCGCGAAGGCTGGAATCCATTGTTAATAATTTATTTAAAATAAAGATTCCGGTCTTTTGCAGGCAAAAACCAAAATGACAATTTTGCATTTTATATTCAGTTTCGTATATAGGGTAAAATTGAAATTTTAAAACTCTCCTTTCTTAACTATTGAAAACGAGATGATCCAAAAGTATTTTGATACCGATCAAAAATAAGAGGATTCCCCCGAAAAGTTCCAGCTTGTTTTCAAACCAGTGCCCGATTTTATTGCCGATGTAAACGCCCGCAAAACAGAGGATAAATGTGACTCCGCCGATAATGAGGACGGGAAATAAAAGAGGAGTCCGCAATACTCCGAAGCTTAGTCCCACCGCCAGCGCATCGATGCTGGTAGCCACCGCTAAAACAATAAGAGTGGAAAATTTCAGTTGTTTATCGTTTTCTTTATCAAGATTTCTAGACTCGAAAATCATTTTTCCGCCGATGACGGAAAGAAGTCCGAAAGCGATCCAGTGGTCAAAACTGGAAATCCATTCCAGAAGGAATTTTCCCCCCATCCATCCGATTACGGGCATCATCGCCTGAAAAAGCCCAAATGCAAAAGCCAGACGCAAAGCGTGGCGGATTTTCAGGTTTTTAATCAGAAAACCATTGCTGACCGATACAGCCAGCGCATCCATGGAAAGCCCGATTGAAATTCCGATAATATAAAGAAGATTCATGAAAAAACCCTTTATTTTCTATTAATGAGATAGACAATATAAGCAATATAGCCGGAAAGAAAGATCAGGCTCTCAAGACGGTCGAGTTTTTTTCTTTTTCCTGTAAACATGAAAAGAAAAAGAAGCAGAAGCCCGGCTCCGAAAACCACCATATCGGAATTATACGCAGAATCGTAAGAAACAGGTTTGAATAAAGGAGTAGCCCCCAATACAAAAAAAACATTTAAAATCACTGAGCCCACAATATTGCCTACCGCGATATCGGATTTTCTTTGATAAGCTGCTACGGCTGAAGTGGCCAGTTCGGGGAGAGAAGTGCCGATTGAGACAATCGTGAGAGAAATGAGTTTTTCGCTGATGCCGATTTTTTTGGCAAGCCAGACAGCGTTGTCCACCACCCAGTTGCCTCCGAAAAAAAGCCCTGCAAATCCGAGAAATAGAAAAAGAATAATTTTCCATACCGGAAGATCAGGAACCGTATTTTTTTCCTTCTCATCATGATTAACCTTTGCGATTTTCATTGCATAGAGAATAAAGACAATAAAAAAGACAAGAAGAACCAGTCCGTCTATTCTGGAAAGAAGGTTTGCGGGGGCATCGAAAAGAAGGGTGTCGTTGACCATAACAAAAAAAAGAATGCCTGAAAAAATAGCAAAGGGGATTTCTTTAAAAGCTGTATTTTTTTGAACGGCAAGGGGATAGATAAATCCTGCTGTGCCAAGAATCAGGAAAATATTCGAGATATTGCTCCCGATCACATTGCCGAACACAATGTCGGACTGTCCCTTCAGGGCAGAAAAGATATTGACAATCAATTCAGGGGCAGATGTCCCCATAGCTACAATCGTCAGACCGATCACAATTTCTGAAATTGAAAATCTTCTGGCAAGAGAGGAAGCTCCTTTTACCAGAAAATCAGCGCCCTTCACCAGAATAACAAATCCGGCAAGTAATAAAGCGATGGGAATCAAATACTCCATTCTAAAATATCCTCTCTGTTAATTGTATATGAACTGAATATAAATTGCAAAATTTATCATTCCGGTTTTTGAAAAGCAAAAGACTGGAATCTATTATTTAAACTAATTATTTTCAATAGATTCCCGCCTTCGCGGGAATGACAAAAAGGAGGCATTTTATTTTCAATTTAAAATCATTTCAGTCTATTTATGAGTTTAGAAATGAATTTCTAAAAATCATTCATCTATTTTAAAGTAAAACTCATCCGAATTTTTTTCTTTTGGTTCTTTCGGCAGAAAGTCTAAATAGAGTTGAGGGTTTTTTTCAATCAGAATTTTCAGATTTTTGAGTTTTTCACTGGGTTCATCGACAATAAGATGAATTTTTTGAATCCCCGGGTCAACCGGTTTTTGCCGGATTCCCTGATTGAGTCTGAAAATATGAAAAGGGAGGTTTTGAATTTTCCGGATATCCACAATTTTATTTTCTTCATAAAGCCAGTGATAGACTTCCCGGATAAAAGCCAAATCTTCAGGAGTATCGACTGTGATCCGGATATCATGAAAACAAATTTCTTTCGGAGGGTCGTAGTATAAAATCTTCCCGACATTCGGGGTTTCTTTCGCAAAAAGGGTGACATGTTCCCTTTGGTAAGGCGAAAGAGAAAGAGAGTCTATTTTTTTTAAGAATTCAAAGCGGAAAGACTCAAATCCGTCTAAAAGAGAAGTTTTATCGGGACTGATCGAGACCAGATCCGCTTCCTCCGCCTGCATCAATAAAATCATTTCATCAATGCTTTTCGGATCGATCAGGGGAGAGTCGGCGCAGACCCTCAGCATATCATCTAAAGCGTATTTCTCTCCGGCAAGGACAAATCGTTTCAGCACATCCTCGGAGGGACCGCGGAAGCAGCAGATATCATTTTTTTCACAAAAGTCTTCCAAAAGATTATCTTCTTCCCCGTCGGTAGTGGCAACAATAATTTTATCCAGAGTTTCTGTTTTCTGGAGCCTTTCCACAATATGGAGAAGAAGGGGTTTACCGCAAATATCTTTTAAAACTTTTCCAGGAAGGCGGGTTGATCCCATTCTTGCCTGAATAACAGCTCCTACCAATCAATATCCTCCCAGAAAATCGGATAGTCCGGTTTAATGTTTTTCTTTATTTTTTTACCGATAATTTCATCCTGGAAAACAACAGGAATCCCGATTAAAGGTCTGACTGCTTTGATATTTTCCAGAGTGAGGACAGTACCGGGTTCCAGTTGTTCAACAGCGAAAAAACTTCGGTTTGAGCCTTGTTTGATCTCCATTTCTTTTGCAGAAATGGTTTTAATCCCGTTGCCTAAAGCTGATTCGATCATTCTGATTTTATCGATCATGGATTGAAATTCTTTAAATTCCATTGAATGGGCGTGATCAAAAATTCGATCCTCTCTTTTCAATGTCACATGTTTTTCAATAATTTGCGCACCGAGGGAAACGGCTGAAAGAGCCAGAGTATCATCCAGGCTGTGATCTGAAAATCCCACCGGGAGGTTGAAACACTGTTTCAGGGTTTGAATAAAGTTTAAATTGGCATCTTCGGCATTGAGAGGGTAAAGAGAAATGCAGTGAAGAATGGATAAATCGGTTACGCCGCCTGAAATCAGCGCGCTGATTGCTTTCTCGATTTCTCCGAGAAAAGACATGCCTGTAGATAAAATAACCGGTTTCCCGTATTGACCGACTTCTTTTAAAAAGGGCAGGTTGGTGATTTCTGAGGAAGCGATTTTGATTTTATCGCAGTATTTTGAAACAATTTTCAGAGAATCCGTGTCAAAAGGGGAAGAGATGAAATCAATTTTTAATTGAACGCACTTTTCCTTGATTTTTTTATGAAACTCTTCATCGATTTCTACCTTTTTCAACTCATCATAAACCCAGTTGGCTTCAGAATTATTTTCCTGAAAAACAAGAGGATTTAAAAGTTTATCTACTTGAAAAGTCTGAAATTTAACCGCATCTGCTTTTGCTTTTTTCGCTTTTTCAACCATTTCTAAAGCGATTTCAAGACTGCCGTCATGATTTGAACCGATTTCTGCTATCATATAGGTTTTAGATTTCATTTCAGTATATGCCCCATTTTATTTTTTTTTGTTTCCAGATAAAATTTATTCTCATCGATTGCTTCAATCTCAAGAGAGACCCTTTCTATAATTTCAAGACCGTAAGCATCTAAAGCCACCATTTTTTTCGGATTGTTGGTGAGAAGCCTGATTTGGGAAATGCCCAAATCTTTTAAAATCTGAGCCCCGATTCCATAGTCCCGGAGGTCGGCTGGAAATCCCAGCGCTTCATTGGCTTCTACTGTGTCCATGCCTTGATCTTGAAGTTGATAAGCTTTGATTTTATGATCCAGCCCGATTCCTCTTCCTTCCTGCCGGAGATAGAGGAGGACGCCCCTTCCTTCTTTTTCAATTACAGTCATTGCTTTATGAAGCTGCTCTCCGCAGTCGCACCGGAGACTCCCGAAAGCGTCTCCTGTGAGGCACTCGGAATGCACCCGGATCAAAACAGGTTTTCCATCGTCAATTTTTCCCTTGATCAATGCGGTATGAATATCCTGATTGATTTTATTCCGGTAAACCGCTACCCTGAAATTGCCCCATTGAGTCGGGAGCTCGGCATCGGAAAACTTCTCAACCAGTTTTTCTTTTTTTCTGCGTTCGCTGATAATCTGTTCAATACTGAAAATTTTTAAATGGTGTTTTTTAGCCATTTCCATCAAATCAGGTACTCTGGCCATTTCGCCATCGTCTTTCAGGATTTCGCAGATCACGGCAGCCGGAAAAAGTCCTGCCATTTTCACCAGATCAATGCTTCCTTCTGTATGCCCGGCGCGGACTAAAGAACCTCCGGTTTTTGCCACAAGGGGGAAAATATGCCCCGGCCGTCTGAAATCATCGCATCTGGATTTTGTATCTGCTATTTTTAAAATAGTCATAACACGGTCATGGGCGGAAATCCCTGTGCTGACATGTTCTTTCGCATCAATGCTGACTGTGAAGGCAGTGCCGTGGGGATCGGTGTTTTTATCCACCATCATGCCCAGCTCAAGGCGTTTAGCTGTATCTTCCTCGATCGGAACGCACATTAAGCCTCTTGCTTCTTTAATAATAAAATTAATATTCTCAACCGTTGCTTTTTCAGCGGCAAGGATCATGTCGCCTTCGTTTTCCCGATCCTCGTTATCGACCAGAATAACGGGAATTCCAGCTTTTATATCTTTTAAAACTTCTTCCAGAGCGGATAAAGGAGATTTCATGGGTTTTTCCTTGTTTTTAAAGTTTGTGTTTTTTTAATTGAAAAATAACTCTATTAAATTTAACGATAATTTTTTCATAACCGACAAAGATTTCAAAAACTGTTTTTCTTTTTGCGGGCAAAAAGCAGGATAATGATTTAATTCACAAGCTTTTCAATCACTCCGCTGTAAAGGAGAAGGGCAATCAGTGCAGAAGACAAAGTGACCGAGCAGGCGAAAACAGCGTATTTGCGGCTGTTGGTAATCAGCTGGATAACTGATAGAGTGGAAATCATCAGCAACAGCACAAGAAGAGGGTTGAATGAGGTTACTTTGAAGGAAATCATATTAAAAACAAAAAGTGCATACACTATTGCAAGCACAATGTTGACCAAAGGAAGTACGGAAGGAAAATTAAAAATAAAATACAGGACGGTTCCTGCAAAGATCATGAAAGTCAGTACTTGAGTCAAAGACATAAAAGCCTCCGAAAAATAATTTTCTTAAAATTTAATATACCAAAATATCTATCCGATACCTATTTTTTTAATTCGAATTTTTATCTTAAGAAAAAAATCAAATGAACAGGAGTTAAATTTATAAAGAGATTATATTCTGTTGCAATCAATGAAAATGATAAAAGCTCCATAAAACAACAGATAAGGTGCAAAAAAACATGAGTTTCAAAGATGTTATTGATAAAGTTTTAAAACAGGTGAAAATTTCCGATGTGGTCGGGAAGTATGTGGAACTTGAAAAAAAAGGTGCGAATCACTTCGGTCTCTGCCCTTTTCACAAGGAAAAAAGCCCTTCTTTTTCCGTGAATGACGATAAAGGGATTTATCACTGCTTCGGATGCGGTGAAAGCGGAAACGCGGTCGGCTTTGTGATGAAATACAAGGAACTTCCTTTTAAAAAAGCTTTAAGCGAAGTGGCGGAAGAGGCGGGGATTGATCTTCCGGAAGATTTTAATCTTCAAAAGATAGCGAAAGATGAGACTGAAAAGGAAATATTGGCGGGGATCAACAAAAAAGGCGCACTTCTTTACTATCAGGAACTGAAAAAGGAAGATAACCCGGCAAAAGAATATCTGGAAAAAAAAAGAAGCGTTTCTCCTGAAATGATCAAAAAATTTGCGCTTGGATTTGCGAAAGACAGCTGGGATTTTTTGACCCTTCATTTTAAAGGTTTTCCAAAAGACACGCTTCTAAAAACAGGATTATTCGGCGAGGGGAAAAACGGGATTTACGACCGGTTTAAAAACAAGGTCATGTTTCCTATTTTTGATGTCAGGGGAAGCGTGGTCGCCTTTGGTTCCAGAGTACTGGATGACTCAAAGCCAAAATACATCAATTCTCCTGAAACCCTTCTTTTTAAAAAACGGGAAATCCTCTATGGGCTTAATTTTGCCCTCCCTTCTATCCGCGAGAAAAACTCAGTATTTGTGGTGGAAGGGTATATGGATGTGATTCTCATGCATCAAGGCGGGTTTGAAAACACAGTGGCCGCTCTCGGAACAGCGTTTGGGGATGACCACCTGAAAATAATTTCCCGCTATGCGAAAGAGGCTGTTTTTGTTTTTGACGGGGATGAGGCAGGAAGAAAGGCTGCCGCCAGAAGCGTAGAGATAGCTTTGAATAACGGCTTCCCCGTAAAAATACTGACCCTGCCTGAAGGGCTTGACCCTGCCGATTTTATTGTGACAAAAGGAAAAGATGCTTTTGATGAGTATTATAAAAAAGAAGTCCTGAATTGGGATGATTATCTTCTTTCACCTGTGAAAAATGAAAAAGAGCCTCTTTCCCGAAAGAAAAAAATGCAGGAGATTTTAAAATCCCTGACAGGCAGAGACCCTTTTATCGTGAATAGTCTTTTGGAAAAAATCAGCCGCGTTTTTGAAATTGAAAAAAAAGAACTGGACCGCTATTTTAACAGGATCAAAAACAAAACCAAGCCTTATGAGAAAAAGATCGAAAAAAAAGCCGAAGCAGTCAAACATTTTTCAGCCGAACTGGAAATTGTGCTTCTTTTTATTCACAACCCGAAACTCTATCTCAAGCATCAAGATAAAATTTCGGAGGCTTTTTTTGAAGATACGGAAAATGTTCTCCCGATTTTTCAAGCCTTTAAAGAGAGTTTTTCTGATGAAACATTTCGCGAGGATCTCTTGTTTTCCCTTCTTTCTGAAGAACTGGGAAAGATTGTGGGAAGAAATTTAAACTCAAAAAAATATAGGTTGGAACCGGAAAGGCAGCTTCTGGATATTTTTGCTTTTTTAAGGCTTGAAAATATTAAAATTCAAAGACAGGGCGTGCTGGATCAGATTAAAGAAGCTGAAAAAGAAGATGACTTTGAAAGAGTCTTGGAACTGATGAAAGAAGAGCAGGGGCTTTCCCGCGAGATTCATGAACTGAAAAACAAATTGAAAACAGTCTGATTTCCCCGCAGGAAGGAGATGCCCGCGGGGATTATGAAAATTAGTTTTTGGGGACGAGGTTTTGGTACTGCTCCATCATCTGATCCTGGAGCTCTAAAAGCTGGTAATAGTATTTATAGTGCTGAACAATATATTTTGTGAGTGTCAGCTTAGCATTGGAAAGGTCGATTGAGGTACGGATAATCTCAGTGAGCCCCAGCTGCCCCTGTTTGTATTGTTTCTTCTGATCCGCTTCTTTTTTTTCAAGGGAAGCCACATAGTCTTCCTGACCTTTGATGAGTTTAAAATAAATATTGATTCCATCGCTGATGGTTTTTTCTTTCAATAAAAGACTTTCTTCTGTGTCTTTCAAGGTATTTTCCATCTTTTGGAAATCAATTTTCAGGGCTTTCAGTTCTCCTTTCGCCTTATCGTTCCCAAGGGGGAGAGAAAACTGGAAGCCTAAGAAAATTTCATGTTTCCCAAATTTCATCAAGTCTGAATAGGATTTCCCGAAAGAGGCGGAATTACTTCCGCTTTGATAGTCATACCCTGCCAGAGTGTAGCTAAGAAGGAGGCTTAAATCGGGCAGAAGGTTGTTTTCCTTGGTTTCAAGGGAGAGCCCGAGTTGTTTTTTGGTGAGCTGGAGAATTTCTAAAACTCTCTGGGATTTATGCTCGGCAGAGACTTTGACGACTGCATCAAATACTTTGTCATCAGGAATATCTTCTTCGTTTACTTCAATGTATCGTTTGATATTGAGTATCAGTCCCTGATAAGCGTTGTCCACTTCACGGAGCGTGTTTTCAAACAGCATGACATTCTGCTTCGCGCTTTCCAGATCTGAAACTTCGGCAATTCCAGCGTTGAATCGGGAAGTGGTTTCTTTTAAAAGATTGGTGTTTTTAGCTATGATATCTTTTAAAATCGTTTTCTGGCGGTGAAGATAAAGCCAGTCTAAATACATAGTCGCTGCTTCCACCATTCTTCCTTCGATGGATTCGAGATAAGTGATTTCTTTTATTTTCAAGTCAATAGCCGCAATTTTTTTGGGGAGTTTGGATTGAATCCCCATCCAGTTTTTCAGAATCGGCTGAATGAGAGAAAGAGAGAGACTGGATTTAGAGAGATCGCTCTGGCTGGTGCTGCCCATGACTTTCACACTGGAAAGGGTGTCATTTAAATCATGAGAAAGACTCATGATTGTTCCTGTATCGGAAAACATCTTGTCGATGGAGATGCCGAGAGATAAAACATTGGCATGATCCAGCTCATAAGAGCTCTGATAACCGCCTTTTTGATAAGCATAGCCCCCGTCTGATTTCAAGGTATAGTCGTCAATCGCTTCTGCCTGCTCGATTCCTGCTTTGGATTTTTCGAGATTGAGGGAGTCTTCCTTGAGTTTCCATGATTTTTCGAGATAACCTTTTAAATAATCTTCCATAGAAATTGTTTTAGCAGATAAAATCTGACTAAACGACCCTATGAAGAGAAAAAAGAATATGATATGAATGTGTTTTTTCACCCTTCCTCCTTAGAGAATCTATTTTATTTTTTCAGTAAAGTTTCAATCATTTTAAATAAAAGTTCGACTTCAGGATTATCGCTTAAGATTTTTCCTTCTTTGACCGCCTGAAACGCTTCATCCATGCTAAGCCATGTGACATCTTCACTCACAATTCTTTCTTTTTTACCGCAGAGAGCACACTGGCATATTCTTGCTTCAACTGTTTCCACAGGAGGATTGCATTCATCGTCTTCGCATTTGTTTTCTTCACCCTTCTTTCCGCCGAGTCCTTTCACAAGATAAGCGTCTAAAAGAGTATTCATAGGAGTATTGCAGGAAAAACAGTGGTTTATTTT
>Ga0154385_1093_pt2 | contig 12368 bp, 12 predicted proteins | sample RifGroB1_FD_105628 | JGI IMG/M metagenome (GOLD analysis project Ga0154385, IMG submission 105628) | Spirochaetes bacterium GWB1_36_13 | reverse complement strand
TCAATCTTTTTTAAACTGTTTTTTCAGTTTCCATGTCCAGTCTGCTTTGATACGGTTTCCGATCCATTCAAACTGGGTTGTTTGAATCGGTTCAGTTGAAAAATAAAGATAGTCTCCCTCGATGAGAAAGAATTGGTCAAATCCGTAGCTGTCGTATTCAGAAAGAATCTCGTTCCCTTTGATCTGATAGTCATAGGTTCCGTCAATGTTTCCAACCGGATAATCGTCTCTTGCTTCCGCCTCGATCTCCATTGTCCCGTTTTCATAAAAAGAAATCGTTCCTCTGACCGAGGTATTCTTGTAGGTTGTTTTCATATACTCCCATTTTCCGATGATGGGGTGAGACGGGTTCTGGTTCGTGGTATTTTTTGAATTGCAAGAGGTGAAAAAGCAGACTATGAGAGAGAAAAGGCTTAAAAATTTCATAAAAAACTCCTTTATAATCCCAAAACAGTCCGGATCCATTTTATCTTAATCCATTTATCCAATAAGTATATCAGACCAAATGAAATTCCGGACAATAAAATAAAGATAACAAAAATTTCAGGGCTTCCGATTGTTTGTTTGAGTAAATCCAGAATCAGGGTATGAAAAAGATAAACCCCGAAAGAAAGAAGAGACAGGCGGGCAATTAATTTTTTTGTCTTCTCAGTGATTTTTTTTTCAAAACTTTGAATATGTCTCAAAGCAAAAGCCAAAAATCCAAGCAGATAAAATAGAATGGTGAAACGGTGAAAATGGTTGTAATAATCTGGAATCGAGTCGTAATATGAGGCAAAAACATATTCAATTCCAACAAAAGAAAGGGAGAGTAAAAAAAATAAACTCAAAATAAAATAAGGAATTTTTTGTATTTTTTCCAGGATTACTTGGATATTCAGAGATAGGATGATTCCAAGATAAAAATAAAAAGCCCAGTAGAGAAAAACGGCAGAGTGAAAAGAAGGCATGGAAAGATTAAAAAAAGCGTAAAAATACTGGCTGGGTGAAATTAAAAAAATCTGGATCAAAAGAAAAATCACCAATAAAAATTTTTTTCGAATTTGATACAAGAAAGGGAAAAGAAGATAAAACTGGGTAATAATCACCAGAAAATAAAAATGATAAACAGCGCTTCCCCTCAGGAGGTGGTAGCCGTAAAGCGAAAAGGCTTTTCCCAGATTTTGAAAAAAAGATTCTTCCCATGAAAAACGCCCGGAAAAGAGAAGGAATAAAAAAGATAAAACCAGATAGGGGATCAGAATTTTAAGGGCTCTGCTTTGATAAAACCGGAAAATCATTTTAAGGGAAATCTTTTTTTCTCCCCATTCTTTCTGATATTTTTGAGTCAGGCTGCAGCCGGATAAAAGAATAAAAAGAGGAACGGCAAAACGCGCAAACTGATTTAAGATAATGCCGAGAAAATCCTCACTGAAATACTGGTGTGATTTTAAAAAGGAGTATTCCCAGGGGGAAGAGCCGTGAATCACCAAAACAGCAAGAATCGATAAAACTCTCAAAAAGTCGGTAAAAAACCTAGTCATTTTTAAACCTCTTGATTTTCTTCAAAATAAAATTCCGGTGTTTTAAAGCTTCCAGATGAAAAAGAAACCATTTAAAATCTCCCTTGAATGAATAAAGAAGTTTTTTATAGTCTTTTCTTTTCAGGTTTTCCCAGTCATACCGGTCAAAACTGTTTTCTTCCTGAAGAGCCTGACGCCTCCATTCTTCTTTATCGTAGTGAAAATGAATTTCTGGAAACTCTTTTTCAAAAACAAGGCATTTTTCATCAATATCAAAAACTTCATTTTGAAATGATTTTAAAATTCTTTTTTCAAAATCACACCATTCTTCACCTTTTTTATCCAGAAAGTGAAATAAAATTTGATAAATTCTTTCTGCTGCTTCTAAAAATAAAAGCGAATTATTTCGACTTGCTTTATTTCTTGTAAAATTTTTACCCACTTTCCAGACTAGAAAGCTTTTATCGGGATAGACTCCGGCTTCAGCATGCCCGATAGCGGGAAGAAGATTGAGTTTGACCTGTTCCCAATAGGATACGGATTCCCATTTTTTCCCTTTCAGAAAATGAATGGAAGAGACATTGTTTTCAAAAATACTGTGGCGTCCGGAAAAATTTTCATGGGACCAAGAATCTGCATAAACATGAAATAGAATACCCAGACGGATTAAATTTTTTTCATTTCTTTTTTCTTTCAGATTTTTTAAAGTTTTGAAAATGAGTTTACGGGTGAAAAACGGGTCTCTTCTGACCACCATTGATTGTGTTTTAGAGTCTAAATCAGGAAGAAAATGGAAAGGGATATAAACTTTGTATTGAATGCTTTTTTTAAAACCTGAAAAATGCTGAAGTCCATTATGAGCTGTACAGACAGGGTCAAACTTGTTTTTTTCAGTTTTGGGATTCCGGTATTTTTTCAGGATTTTATCTGGAATATGATCAATTTTGATAGTTTTACTTTCAGTTGCATCATCCACATACTGAGAGGCATAGGCAATCACCTGAGCCTCTTCAGCACTAAACCCGGATTTTTCAGCTAATATTCGGATTAAATAATAGTGAAAGTCCTTTTCCATTTTGCTATTTTGCCATTTTTACCAGGTCGTTGACAGAGACAAAGACCAGCAAAAGAAGAAGAATGCTGATCCCCACTACTTGTAAATAACTCATCACTTTCGGATTGACTCTTTTCCGGGTGATCATTTCAATAATGGAAAGCACCATATGCCCTCCGTCTAGTGCCGGGAAAGGGAGAAAATTGAAAAAAGCGAGGGCAAGGCTGATAAAAGCCGCAAATTTAATAAAGGCAAAAATCCCCCCTTCGCTTCCGCTTTTTCCAAGCATGGAAAAAATCTGGATAGGTCCGGAAAGATTTTCTTTTACATTGATGTCTCCTCGAATCAGATAAACAATTCCTTTATAACTGGCTGAGATGACATTAAAAGAATCTTTAAATCCCTGAGCAAAAGCCCCTGGAATGGAATAATCGTAATGAACAATCGATTTTTCAAGAGAACGGGGAACATAAAAACTGATTCCTAAAAGTTTTTTCCCGTCAGAAAGTTCAGGAGTGATGAATTTCTCAAGGATCATAATTCCCAGTATTTTGTCTATTTCCGGGTTTCGTTTGAGAGACTGGGAATTTTGATAAAAAAGAGATTCGATAAAAAGCGAGTAGAGAGTGTTTACTCTTTTAAAAACAATTTTCAAAGGATGAGGGGAAGTCTGAATAAGGTATTTCAATTCCTGTTCATTGGTAACAGGGGAACTGTTGATAGAAAGGATTTGATCTCCTCTCTCCACTCCGTCTTTCATGGCAGCGCTGTCATTTTTCACATCAAGAATAACAGGGGAATTTTTCCCGTAAAGGATAATGTCTCTATTTTCAATATCAGGGACATAGCTGATGGTGATCTCTTTGTTTTCTCTTTTCAAAACAACTGAAACCGACTGTTTATTATGATCAATCAAAAGCATTTTTTGAAGTTTTTCCCAGTCTTGAATTTTTTCGCCATTGATGGAAAGAATTTCATCTCCGTCTTTCAATACGCTGTGATTGGAAGCTACGGATATTTTGGTCGCTTCTATTCTTTGTTCACCTTGACTGAAAAGCGCCAGAGAAAGAAAAACAAACCCTAAAAGATAGCTGAAAAAAGGCCCTCCGAACGAAACAAGGAATCGAATATAGGGAGGTTTGGAAAAAAAATTGTCTTTTTCATCTTCTTTGACTAAAACAGGTCCAAAATCATCTTGCCCTTTGAGTTTGCAGTAGCCTCCGAAAGGAATAAGACCTATTTTATAAAAAGTGCCCCGGTATTTTTTACCCCAGACGGTTTTTCCCATCCCGATGGCAAATTCTTCTACCGCAATGCCTCCCATTTTCGCAAAGAAAAAGTGACCCAGTTCATGAAAAAAAACCAGTATGACAAAACCAAGAATTGCATAAATAACTGTCAGCATAATTTACTCCCGTATATATTTTTCGGTGATTTGTTGTATTTCTTTTTCTATCTCAAAAATATCTTCTACCCGGCTTACTGATCTTTCAATCATTTTTCCCAGATTGTTTTCAGTCAGAAGGGGGATATCTTTAAATTGAATCTTTTTATCTAAAAAAGCATCGACTGCCAAATCATTTGAGACAGTATAGACAATCTGATGAAAATGACCTTTTTCTCCCGATTCATAAGCAAGCGCAAGCATTGGAAATTTTTTAAAATCTGCGTCTTCAAACTGAATCGTATCATTGGAAAGATTCCAGTTTTCAAGGCTCATCTGTGGAAAAAGCAAAGCGTTTTTCACAGGTAAAACCATAGAGGGAGGGCTGATGTGGGCAGCGTAGGAGCCGTCCGGAAACTGAACCAGAGCGTGTATCTTGGCCTGCGGCTCAATTTTAACATCAATTTCAGACATCTGAAACCCGAAAAGCTCTTTTGCTTCCAAAACTTCCAAGCCTTTATTGGCCATTGAAGCGCTGCTGATCGTTATTTTTTTTCCCATGTTCCATACAGGGTGCTTGAGCGCATCTTCCAAAGCAATTTTTTTCATCTGTTCATCGCTAAAAGTCCTGAAAGGACCGCCCGAAGCAGTCAAAACAGCTTTTTTTACTCTCTCTCTTTTAATGTTCTGAAGAAGAAGAAAAAGGCTCCAGTGTTCGCTGTCTATGGGGAGGATCTGATTTTCATAAAGCTGTTCCTGAAATAAAAGCCGGCTTCCCGCTACAATCGATTCTTTATTGGCAATAATCAGCCTTTTGTTCATACGAAGCGACTCAATAGAGGGGACAAGACCGCTCATTCCGGTGAGAGCATTGATGACGCAGGTTATGTCTGAATCTCTTAATGTTTCTAAGATACCTTCAATGCCATAGAGAATCTTGATCTTTACCTGAGATTTTATTTTCTGAAAACTCTCATAGTCTGTGGCAATAATGATTTCAGGCTGAAAGTCCCTGATGATTTCCAGGGCTTTTGAAATATTTTGATGAAAGGAAAAAGCTTTCAGCTTTTTGTTTAAAGCTTGTATTGCTTTTAATGAGCTTTCTCCGACGCTTCCAGTGGCTCCCAGAAGCAAAACCGCATCATTCACCTGCTTTCTCTCCGTTGATAAAACTCTCCATTCTCTCAATAATTGAAAAAAGCCGTTTTAAAATTTCAGGCTGCACAGGTTCAGAAGTTTTGGTTTCTTTTAAAGTAAAAAGTTCGTCTGCCAGATTGAGCGCCAATAAGAGAGAGAGTTTTAAAGAATTGGAAAGCTTGGTCGCGTTATAAATTTCTCTCATTTTGGTATCAACAAAAGCGGCCAGTTTTCGTAGCCGTTCTTCACTGGTATTTTCCGAGGAGAGGATAAACCGTTCGTTAAAGATTTCTACTTCAATTTTATCATTCATTTTATTACTCGTCGTCGTACATCAGGATAGAAAGACCCGATTCTTTTTTTTCTTCTTTCGGGAAAGAAACCGTATTGTCTATTTTTATCTCATTTTCAATAATATTTTTAATTTCTGTGAGTTTTCGAACCGTTATTTTTTTATATTTCAAAAAAATATCTGAAAGGGCTTCTTTTTTTGAAAGTTCTTTCTCAAGAAAATCTCTTTCAGATTTAATATTTTCCACTGTGTTGTAGAATTTAGAAAATACTCTTTCCAAAGCTAAAACAGCTTCTTCCAAAGGCTGCACATTTTTACCCTTCTCTTAGACTTGCTCCAAACTGAACGCTGGATTTCTTTATAATCGAATCCATGATTTTTTTAATTTCTTCATCGGTGAGAGTTCTTTCATCTGATTGAAGAACAAAAGAATAAGAAATACTTCTCTTGTCTTCCGGAATCGGTTTCCCGCTATAAATATCTTTAATGGAAGCTGAAATCACCAAAGGACTCTCGTTTTGAATCAGACCAAGGATTTTGCCTGCTTCTGAATCTTTACTCATGATAAAAGAAATTTCTCTTTCAACTGCCTGATATTTGCTGATTTTTTTAAACCGGATAATTTCTTTTCTTTCATTAAGGATTTCATTGAGTTCAAGCTCGGCATAGACAGGAGTTTCTTTCAAATCATAAAGCTCAACCATGTCGGGGTGCACTTCTCCGATCAGACCGATTTTTTTACTGCCGAGATAGAAAGACGCTGTTTTTCCGGGATGCAGGAAGGAGACGCTGTCTTTCTCAAAACGGATTTCCTTGATTTTTAAAACATCAAAAAGTTCTTCCAAAAGACCTTTTAAGTGATAAAAGCTGACTTTTTCCTTTCCGCCAGCCCAGTTTGGAGTCATAATATATCCAGACTGAATGATTCCCAGTTTTTTATCTTCGCTGATTTTGTCTTGATTCTGAGAAAAGATATTTCCGATTTCAAACAGACTTACATCAGTGTTTCCGTTTTCATTGTTGTTTTTTAGGTTTCCCATTAAAGAGTAGAAAATTGAATTGCGAAGCGAATCATAATCAGCGCTCAATGGATTTTTAATTGTAATAATCTTTGACTCTTCCAGAGGATTGATTTTAACCAGATCGCCCCGTTTTGCAAAAGTAAAATTCATAGCCTCGGTGAGAGAAAGATGAACTAAAAAATTCCTGATCTTATCTTCTGTCCGTTCTTTTGCTTCAAAGTTTTCCACGCTGAAACGGATCGGATAGATGGTTTCAGGGAGTTTTTCATAACCGTAGGTACGGATCAGTTCTTCCACAGCGTCAATTTCGCGGCTGCAGTCTCTTCTGAAAGGCGGAAATTGAATCAGGTAGTCTTCCCCTTCATTTTTGAAAGGAAATTCCAAAAGTTTAAAAAGATTTTCAATGGTTTTTGAAGGTATTTCAAATCCTAAAATCTGTTTGATAAATTCTTTTCTGACTTTAATCCAAGGTTCAATTTTATTACCGGGATAGAGATCTGTTTTTTCTGAAATTTTTCCGGTTCCTCCCAGTTCTGCCATGAGAGAAGCAGCCATATCCAATGCTCTATCCGTATTTTCAGGGTCAATATCTCTCTCAAACCGGTAGGAAGATTCAGATTTCAGCCCCAGTTTTTTACTGGTCCGGCGCACAGTTCCGGGGTAAAAATAAGCGCTTTCCAAAAGGATATCCACTGTGTTATCATCTACTTCGGAATTGGCTCCTCCCATCACGCCTGCAATAGCTACGGGTTTTTTTGCATCTGCGATGACCAGCATGGATTCATCCAGTTCATAGTCCTTGCCGTCTAGAGCTTTCAGTTTCTCGCCCTTTGCGCCTTTTCTGACAATGATTTTTTGATTTTCAAGTTTATGGTAGTCAAAAGCATGAAGCGGCTGCCCCAATTCAAACATCACAAAATTGGTAATATCAACCATATTATTGATCGGTCTTGCACCGTATTTGAGCAAAGCTTCCTGAAGCCAGACCGGGCTTTCTTTCACTTTCACCCCTTTGATGATCCGGCTGGCGTATCGTTTGCAGTTTTCAGTGTCGGTAATCGTAATATCAGGTTTTGAAAGGCTTTTGTCTTCTATGAGGTTAATTTCAGGGTAAGTGATGTTTTTTTCTTCAATAATCCCAGCTTCTCTGGCAATACCGAGAGTAGAGAGGCAGTCGGAGCGGTTGGCGGTGATGGCTATATGAAAAATCGTATCTTCTTCGGGAAGGTATTGGGAAATAGGCGCTCCGATCTGGGCGTCTTCTGATAAAATCCAGACTCCGTCGCTTTCTTTTTCAAGACCGAGTTCGGTTTTTGAGCAGATCATCCCCGATGACTCAACACCGCGGAGTTTTGCTTTTTTGATTTTAAGACCGTTTGGAAGTGTTGAACCCACCAGAGAAACAACCACTTTATTTCCTTCCTGATGATTTTTGGCTCCGCAGACAATCTGAAGGGTTTCATTCCCCACATCCACTTGGCAGACGGTGAGTTTATCCGCATCGGGGTGTTTGTCCTTCTTGAGGATTTTCCCGACCACTACCTGATCGACACTGACCCCGATTTTCTCGATTCCTTCCACTTCCAGTCCCTGACGGGTCAGACAGTCTGCAAAATCCTTTATATCTTTATGAATCTTGATGTATTTGTTTAATAATCGCCAGCTGGTTCTCATCCTTAAAAAACTCCCTTTATAGAATCCATTCTTATTTTAATTTTGAATATTAAATTTAAACAAATTCGCTGTAAAATGAAACAGGTATTTTTATATCAAGAGGATTTGGAAAGAGTTTTGATTCAATTTTTTTCATTTAAAAAGATGATTTGCTCATAAATGAGAAATATTTTTTTTGAAAAAAATTGATTTATAGTGTTAAATTTGAAAAAAACAATTACAAGAAATGGATAAAAATTATGACAGAATCGATTCAGATTAAAAATTTTGGTCCTTTGAAAAATATTCAGATCGATAAAATTAAGCCTTTTACGGTACTTATTGGTGAATCAGGAAGTGGAAAAAGTACACTCATGAAACTCCTTGCTCTGTGTCGCTGGCTTTATAAAATGTATAATATCCGTTCTTATTTACAAAAAAGTAAGATATCTAAATCACCTTTCCGGTTTCGAATGGATACTTATGTAAAAAATTGCGGATTTGATCAATATATTCAATCTGATACAGAGATCGTTTATAGAAATCAAACTGATTCAGGTAATCGTTATGAAATCAGGCTGACTAAAAACAAATCTTCTCTTTCTATTTTACCCAACTTTAAAAATATTGAAGTAAAAGATATAGCTTTTAATAAGATTAGTTTTATTTCTGAGACCAGAAATATTATTCCTTTATGGGCAGATCGAGGAGCTTCCTTTACTGGTAGTTATCTTGGATATTATTTTCACGAAACATATAAAGATTTTGACTTAGCTACGGAAACAATAAAAGATATGGACATGTCTTTTTTAGATGTCAAATTCAAGGTTAAAAAAAAAGGTTCATTAAAAAACTATTCTATTTTTTCGACTGGAACAGAAAGCTTTGAAATTGATTTTAAAAACAGTTCTTCTGGTACTCAGACTTCAGTTCCTATTTTACTGATTTCAGAGTATTTTTCAAAATATTTTAAATTTGAAGATGCTTTTAATCGTTCAGTATTAGCTTATTTATCCAATATTGATGAATTGGAATCATTTAGACCCGTTAAGAACTTGGAAGATATAAGTAAAAAAATTTTTATTCATATAGAAGAGCCTGAATTAAGTCTTTTTCCTAATGCACAGTGTGAGTTGATGAATAAATTATTATCGAATTGTTTTGCAGAGAAAGTAAATCTAGTTGATTTATTTGTATCTACACACAGCCCTTATTTTATTAATCATCTGAATCTTTTAATAAAAGCTTTTGATACTCATAATAAAGTAAATGGAGCAAGTTTTAATTATGACCAGTTAGCAGTTTATCAGGTGGTTGAAGGGGAATTGGAAAATCTCATGGTTAAAAATGAAAGGCTCGTCAATACGAACCCGTTGTCTGAAACTATTAATATGATTTATGATCAATATAATGCTCTAGGTAAATAAATGAAAAATTTACTTGAGCATGAATTCGTATCTCATTATCAATTAAAATTGAAAAAGTCTCCTGATATTTTGTATAGAGAGACAAATTCTGTATTATTTGAGCTAAAGGATGATGATATTATTATCTATGAGCAAGAAGGTAAAGGAGTTGCGAAATATAAAAATGACCGTACTTTGCTTGTAAAAGTTATGAATTATGAATGTTTTATAAAAACACTTCCTGAATCTTTTCGAAAAAATAGAGAAGTATGTGATTTGATTGTTTATACAGATTCAAATGAATATTTTTTGTTAAATGAACTTTCTGATACAATGCAAAAATATATCAATCCTTATGAAAATACATCTGGAAAACAGGAGGGAAAAAGAAATAAAGCTATTCGCCAGTTAAAAAATTCATTGAAAGATTTAATGGAAATTGAAAATATCGAAAATTTTATAAAACATTTTTCTAAAAAAAGATGTCTTTTTTTTAATACACAGCCTTATCAGCCTCCTGAAATAAAAGCCGTTAAAGCTTTTAATCGTATTAATAATATCAAATTAGAGAATGGATTTAGGATGGAAAATAAAGAAATTGAAAAACATGGATTTAGTTTTTATGAGTATTCAGGCAATCAAATCTTTAATTTAATCTAAGTTGTTATTCTCTATCTTATAATCATCCAGACTGCCGCGATGGACTGGGCGAGGAGGGCGCTGGCTCCCCATAAGAGTTTTTTTTCCTTTGAAAAGTAGATAAACAGGTCTATTCCAATCAGAAAAAAAAGAAAAAGAAAAGTGGAAAGATGAAAATGAAAAACTCTGGAAAAACCAAGAAAAGCGGCTGCTGAAAGAAAAAAAAGAAATTTCCGGGCATTTATCACTGAAAGGCGGACGGTCAGATTTTTTTTTCCAGCCTTGGTATCAGCATCACGGTCATAAAATTCGTTGATAAAAAGAATTTTTGCTGTCAGGATTCCCAAAGCCAAAGAAGCGGAAAAAGGGACAAGAGAAAAGGAATTTCCGGTTAAAAGAAGGATTCCGAAATAAATAAAGGGACCGAACATCAAAAAAATCACCCCTTCACCAAAACCTCGATAAACCAGCCTGAGAGGGGGCGCTGTGTAGAAGTAGGAGAGAAGAAAAGCTCCCGCCAGAAAAAAAATCAGTGAAATTTTTGAGTGAGAGAAATAAAGGAGGACAAGACCGATCAAAAATCCCCCGATTGAAAAAAAGAGGGCAAAGTTTTTGAAAGCTTTCAATGAAATTTCTTTGTTTTGCAGCACACGGCTTCCCCCTGAAAAAGGGGTGGGCTGATCGTTGAAAAAATCAGCATGATAATCAAAATAATCATTCCATAAATTGGCCGCCAGATGGCAGAACCCGATTCCGGTCATAGCCAGAACGAAAATAAAATTGGTTTCCAGAAGACAAAGTTTCCAGATTGCCCAGAATGTAAGCAGCGATGCTGAGAGAAAGGGAAATCGGAGTGCTTTTAAATAAACCTTCATTTTAAACCTCTCATTTTGATTAAAAACCGGCGGGGTATTTTTCCATCACTTCTTCAGGGGAGGTGGAAGACATGGCTTTTTTAATCTGCTTAACCGCCTGTTGAATTCTCTTCTCGTTTTCCACTAGAGAGATCCTCAAAAACCCTTCTCCTTCTTCTCCGAAACTATTTCCGGGAGAAACACAGACTTCGGCTTCTTCTAAAAGGAATCTGGAAAATCTCACGCTTCCCGTTTTTTTATACTCTTCGGGAATAGGAGCCCAGACAAACATGGTCGCCTTGTTTTTATTTTTGTCAATGTTCCATCCGGCTTTATTGAGCCCTTCAATTAAAACATTTCTTCTGTTTTCATAAATTTGCGCGTATTTTTGGGGCGCTTCCTCCCACTCATGTCGCAATGCGATAATAGAGCCCACCTGCACAGGGGTGAAAATACCGTAATCGTAGTAGCCTTTGATTTTTTCAAGCGCCTGAACAATCTGCGCATTTCCAAGGCAGAATCCGATTCTCCATCCCGCCATGCTGAAAGACTTGCTCATGGTGATAAACTCGACCCCGATTTTTTTCGCATCCGGAATCTCTAAAAAGCTGGGCGCCTTATACCCGTCAAAAGTGATATCCGCATAAGCAAAATCATGGATAATCATCAGATTGTTTTCTAAAGCAAAAGCAGTCATTTTTTCGTAGAAGTTTCTGTCGGCCACTGCTGTAGTCGGGTTGTGCGGAAAATTAAGAAGGATAAACTTGGGTTTCGGCCAGAGGGAGTCGTAGGTTTTAGCAAGCTCTTCGATAAAGTTTGGACCCAAAAGTTTTTCCAGCGGAATAGTAATTACATTGCCGCCTGCCAGTACAACGCTCCAGATATGAATCGGGAAAGCGGGAGCAGGGACTAAAACCGTATCCCCGGGATTTAATAAAGCCAGGGCTAAGTGAGAAAGCCCTTCCTTGCTTCCGATAGTGGCTACAATTTCTTTTTCAGGGTCAAGGTCAACCCTGTATTTTTTTTTATAATAAACAGCAACTTCTTTTAAAAGTTGAGAGATTCCTTTTGACCGGGAATAGCGGTGGGTTTTCGGGTCTTTCAAAACTTCAAGTGTTTTTGAAACAACGGAGTCAGGGGCTCCTTTATCAGGATTTCCCATACCCAGATCAATAATATCGATCCCTTTCCGCCGGAGTTCCAGTTTCAGGGCGTTGAGTTTTCCAAATACATAGGGGGGAAGTTTTAAGAGCCGGTCAGCAAACTGAAATTCCATTTTTCCTCCATTTCGGATTATTTTAAAAATTAAATTTAATCTTAAGTGAGATAAATGTAAAGAAGCATTGTTATTATTTGTAGTCAAAATTTTTGATTTCTAACCCGATTAAAATCGACATTAAAATTACTGTTAACTCATCAAAACTA
>Ga0154385_1090_pt1 | contig 12597 bp, 10 predicted proteins | sample RifGroB1_FD_105628 | JGI IMG/M metagenome (GOLD analysis project Ga0154385, IMG submission 105628) | Spirochaetes bacterium GWB1_36_13 | reverse complement strand
AATTAACTCGGGCAGCGATAGGTTAGAAAAACTTGCAAATAAAATAACCCAAAAAATACTGCCACAGAAAAAAATCCCTCCCATTTTAAAACACTGTCAAAATTTTTAAATACCGGTTTATTATTGAACCATCTTTTAATAAATTTTATGTCTGAAATAGTCAAATTGTTATAAAAACAGCTTTTTTGCTCAGAATGGGAACGACTCATCTTTCATCACAGACAGGTTTTCTTTTTTTATGGGAAAGGCGTTTGAATTATTTCATAGCAATTCAATCCGGGAGGAAGATTTTGATCAATATAGTCAATATCAGTAAAGCATACGGGAAACAAATTTTATTTGAAGATTTAACCCTTACAGTAAACCGCGGTGAAAAAATCGGGCTGGTGGGAAGAAACGGGCACGGAAAATCAACTTTATTTCAAATGGTTTTGGGAAATGTGGAGCCTGACTCGGGCACGATCAGTATTCCAAAAAGCTACCGGATAGGGCATTTGGAACAGCACCTTAAGTTTACCAAGCCCACTGTTTTGGAAGAATGCTGTCTGGGGCTGCCCAAAGACGAAGAATACGATACCTGGAAAGTGGAAAAAGTTCTTTCAGGACTAGGGTTTTCTGAAGCGGATATGGAAAGGAGCCCCGAGGAGTTTTCCGGGGGGTATCAGATCCGGATGAACCTTGCCAAACTCTTGGTATCCAATCCTGATATGCTGATGCTCGATGAACCGAATAACTACCTAGATATTGTGGCGATCCGCTGGCTGGAAAGCTTTTTAAAAGACTGGGAAGGAGAGTTTATCCTCATTACTCACGACCGGAGTTTTATGGACAGCGTTTCCACTCATATTGTGGCAATACACAGGTCTAAAGCGAAAAAAATCAAAGGCGATACGGAAAAACTCTATGAACTGATCAATCAGGAAGAAGAGATTTATGAAAAAACCCGTGCTAATGAAGCTAAAAAACGAAAACAGGAAGAAATTTTTATTGCCCGGTTTAAGGCGAAAGCCAGTTTTGCCAGCCGTGCCCAATCGCGAGTCAAAAAACTGGAAAAACAGGGAGAAATGAAAGTTTTGGACGAGATAGAAGACCTTGAACTCTATTTCAACAGCGCTCCTTTTGCTTCCAACCAGATGATGTCGGGTGAAAAGATCTGTTTTTCATACAACGGGAAAGAGCCTTATCTGATCAATGATTTTACTCTTTATGTCGGAAAAAGGGATCGGATCTGTATTATCGGGAAAAACGGAAAAGGAAAATCCACCCTTTTAAAACTCTTGGCTGGAGAACTCGAACCGGTAGGCGGAACGGTCAATCGCCACCCTGTCTTGAAAGTGGGATATTTCGGGCAGACCAATAAAATGAATTTAGATGAAAACCTCACCGTAATGGAAGAGATCAAAAGCTCGGACAAACAGTGTACTGAAACCAAAGCAAGGTGTATTGCGGGCGGACTTATGTTTTCAGGCGATACGGCTTTGAAAAAAATCAAGGTTTTGTCGGGGGGAGAAAAAAGCCGTGTCATGCTGGGAAAAATTCTGGTCACACCCTGTCACCTCCTGTTTCTGGATGAACCGACCAACCACCTGGATATGCAGTCCTGTGATTCATTGATTGAAGCGGTGGATAATTTTGATGGTTCTGTCATCATGGTCACGCACAACGAAATGCACCTGCGCGCCGTAGCCACCAAGCTGATTGTTTTTGATAAAAATGAAATTTCAATTTTCAACGGCACCTACGATGAATTTTTATCCGATGTGGGATGGGCAGACGAGGATTATTAAAAAAAATAGAGTAAAAAATCATTGGATTGAGGGATAAGATTCATGGTTTTTGAAAAAAACCAGCGGTAAGACTACCGCTGGTTAAAAGTTTTTTTAAAGAACTCTGGTTTTAATCATACCTTCAATCGCATTGAGGGATTTTAAGGCAGATTCGCTTACTTCATTATCTAAATCAATCATTGTGTAGGCAAGGTTTCCTTTGCTTTTATTGAGCATATCGGCAATGTTGATTTTTTCATTGGCGAGAATTGCTGTAATCTGTCCAACCATGTTGGGTACATTTTGATGGAGGAGAGTGATTCTTTTTTTAGCAGCGCATTTTCCAAGGTCGCAGTTTGGAAAATTAACAGAATTAACAATGTTCCCGTTTTCCAGAAAATCTCTGATTTCTTCTGCCGCCATAACAGCACAGTTGTCTTCTGATTCTGGAGTGGAAGCGCCTAAATGAGGAACAGGGACAACATTTTTCATTTTCAGGGTTTCTTCGTTGGGGAAATCTGTGACATAGCATGAAACAGAGCCTGACTCAAGAGCGGCTGCCATATCTGTATCGTTGACCAGTTCAGCTCTTGCAAAGTTTAAGATTCTGACTCCTTTTTTCATTTTGGCGAAAACAGAAGCGTTGATCATTTTTTTCGTATTGTCGTTGTAGGGGAGGTGGAGAGAAATATAATCTGAATCGGCATAAACCGCATCCAAACTGGTTGCTCTTTTCACATTGCTGGAAAGTCCCCATGCCGCTTCAACAGAAATATATGGGTCAAATCCTGTTACTTCCATTCCGAGGGATTGAGCCGCATTGGCAACCAAGACACCAATGGCGCCGAGCCCAATCAGTCCCAGTTTTTTGCCTTTGATTTCTGGGCCTACGAAGTCTCCTTTCCCTTTTTCAACGAGTGCAGGTACTTCAGCTCCTTTTCCAAGGAGACTTTTGGTCCATTCGATTCCGGGAAGGATTTTTCTGGAAGACATTAAAAGCCCCAGAATAACAAGTTCTTTTACTCCGTTTGCGTTGGCTCCGGGAGTATTGAAAACAACAATTCCTTTTTCAGAACATTTTTGGATCGGGATATTATTGACTCCTGCTCCTGCTCTGGCAACTGCTTTCAGGTTTGCAGGAAGTTCCATTGTGTGCATGTCAGCGCTTCTGACTAAGATTCCATCCGGATTATCCATTTTTTCAGAGTTTTCATATTTGTCTTTTGGTAAAAGGTTTAATCCTAAGTGAGAAATTTTATTTAAAAGCTGAATTTTATACATTCTGACCTTCCTTATTTATTTTTCTTTGCGAAATCGTTCATGAACTGAGCGAGTTTTTCACATCCTTCTACAGGCATCGCATTGTAGATAGAAGCTCTCATTCCGCCTACAGATCTATGTCCTTTCAGACCTACCAGTCCTGCTGCCGCCGCTTCTTTTGCAAAAACATCATCCAGTTCTTTTTTTGCAAGGACGAATGTAACATTCATGAGTGATCTTGCGTCTTTTTCAGCATGACCTTTGTAAAATCCATTTGAATTGTCCATAGCATCATAGACCATTCCTGCTTTTTTCTGGTTTCTTTCTTCCATTTTAATAAGTCCGCCCTCTGATTTTACCCATTTTAAAATAAGATTAATCATGTAGATAGAGAAAGAAGGAGGAGTATTGTAAAGAGAGTTTTCTTTTGCATGGGTAGAGTATTTGAGCATGGTAGGGATAGTTTTAGGCTCTCTTTCCATCAGGTCTTCCCGGATAATTACAACCGCTACTCCGGAAGGGCCGAGGTTTTTTTGAGCTCCTGCGTAAACCATCCCGAATTTGCTGAAATCCAGAGGGTAAGAAAGCGCATCGGAAGACATATCGGCAATAATAGGCACTCCTTTTGTATCTGGAGTGTAGTGCCACTGGGTTCCAAAAATAGTGTTGTTGGTAGTGATGTGGACATAAGCGGCATCTGGAGTGAGTTTTAAGTCCCCTTGTTTTGGGATTTTATTGTGATTGGTGTCTTTGGTATCTGCAACGATATTCACTTTTTTTCCAAGGATTTGAGCTTCTTTGATTGCTTTTTCAGACCAGACTCCAGTTGAGATATAATCAACTGTTTTGTCTCCTGCCAGATTCATAGGAACCATAAAAAACTGGCTGCTGGCTCCGCCCTGAAGAAAAAGGACTTTGAAGTTGGATGGAATATTCCAGAGTTCATGAAAAAGGGTATCAGCTTCATTCACAACAGCTTCAAAATCTTTTCCTCTGTGGCTATGTTCCATAATCGACATACCTGTATTTTTGTAATCGATAAACTCTTTTTGAGCCGTTTCCAATACCTGAAGAGGAAGGGTAGCGGGTCCTGGATTAAAGTTAAAGACTCTTTTCATCTTGATACTCCTTTTTTTGTTATTTCATTTGTTTTTCAAGTCAAAAATAAAATTTTTCCATATTAAAAATATTAAAATTGAAATAAAAAAACAAGTCCAAGTTGAGAGTATTTGAGCTAAGATGAAACATTTGAGAATAAAAAGAATTTTTTTATTGAATGGATAAGAGAGAAATACTCCCAAGGGGATTTGAACCCCTGTTACCGGGATGAAAACCCGATGTCCTGACCGAGCTAGACGATGGGAGCATTGAAAGCGCCAAAAAAGTGAGCTAAGAAGGATTCGAACCTTCGACCCACGCCTTAAAAGGGCGTTGCTCTACCTACTGAGCTATTAGCCCGCCTTCAAAAGGCTTATTTAAATTTATAAAATTACAAGGCAAAAGCAAATTTTATTTTAGAAATAAATTAAAATAATGATTTCGAGGCGTTGTAATATATATAAGTGATTGAAAATAAATGATTGCAAAATATTTTTACTTTAGATTTGAAAATCATTTTTCACCCTAAATCAATTTACTTTTCCCAGTATTCATAAATAATTTCATTTCCGCCCGCCATCCGAAAGCGTTCCTCTCCAAAATCGATCACTCTTTCAAAGACTTCTTTTAAAACCGGGTTTCCTTTTTCATCGTACTTCCAACGGGTTTTTACTTCCAGAACTCCATCTGCGTTAAATTCCTGTTCTTCCTTCTTTTTCCCGTTTTCAAAATAATCCGTAACCCATTTCCATTCCATTTGATTTTCATTATTATAAATAATTTCTTCAACAACCCTGTCTTCCTTGTCAAAGTTTTTGACAATTCTTTTTTCCACATCTCCCTGACTGTTATAACGGATCATTTCTTTTTCCCGTTTTTTCTCATCCAGTACAAAAATGTTTTTTTCTTTGATTTTTCCGCTCCCGTCATAATCATACCAAACATTTTGATTTTCTTTTTGATCATAATAATAAAGTTGCTTCCAGTTCAGCTTCCCATCCCCTTTGTATTCTGCCCAGACTAGTTTATTTCCATTTTCATCATACTCTGAAACCAGTCTGGCTTGCAGCCTGCCGTCTGAATAATATTTTAAGACTTCAATTTCGTTCCCTTTTTCGTCATATCGGTAAACCAGTTTTTCAAAAAAAACACTGCTTTTGGAATGATAGATTACTTCTATTTTTTTATTTCCTTTTTCAGTATAATCACTTTGATATCTCCAGCATATATTATCCTGAAAATTATTTTCCACTCTTTCTTTTTCATTACAATTGCTGTCATAAGAATATTTTATTTCACTCACGAGTTTGTTTGCTTCGTCATAGATTTCCCACAGAATTAAAAATCCGTCCCGGTTATAATGATAAATATTTTTTGCCTGAAGTTTTTTGATGATTTTACCCAATTCATCATCATAAAGAAATTCCTGCTCTATCTTTACCTTGACCGCTCCGAAAATCCCTTCTTCTTCCAAATGGTTTAATTTTTTTCCAAACAAAAAAGAATTGAGGCAAATCATCATAAATAATTGAAAAAATACTGCTATTTTCATCTTATAGAATAATATCGAATAAAAGTGTCAGAAAAATAAATCCCGGGTGCCTTGTTTTATTTCTTCCAGCTTTTTTTCGTAGACAGGGAGAAGCGCCGGATCTACTTTTGATTTTTCTTTTTCAAGAAAATCCAGACCTTTTTTCTTTGTTTTATCAGAACCGTAATCAAGCAAATATTCCGCAAATGTCAGAAGTGCATTTGGAGTGCAGAACTTATGGATATCTCCCGGTTTTGCGTATTCCATAAAATCATGCCCTGTTCTGCCCAGCCGGTAACAGGCGGTACAGAAACTGGGAATATATCCCATATTCAGAATATCATAAATCACTTCATCCAGATTCCGCGTGTCTCCCAAAGTAAATTGCTCCATCTCAGGCATATGGGAGATAGAATCCTTGTATCCTCCCGGGTAAGTTTTTGAAGCGGCGCTGACCTGAGAGACTCCCAGATTAAAAAGCTCTCTTCTGAATTCAGGGGTTTCACGGGTTGTCAGAATCAATCCTGTATAAGGAACAGCGATTCTTAAGACAGCCACTATTTTTTTAAAATCATGATCGCTCACAGGATAAGGCGGATCAATAGACATTGGTGCGTTTAACGCTGGCTCTAGCCTTGGAAAAGAAATCGTATGAGGACCTACTCCGAATTTTTTCTCCAGATGCTCAGAATGCTGAAGCAGCGCCAGTACCTCAAAACGCCAGTCGTAAAGCCCAAATAAGACTCCGACAGCCACATCATCCAGCCCCGCCTCCTGAGCTCTGTCTAAAGCATAAAGCCTCCAGAAATAATCCGTTTTTTTTCCGGAAACATGCATTTTCTGATAAGTTTCCTGATGATAAGTCTCTTGAAAACACTGATAGGTTCCAATATCGGCGTCTTTTAAAATTTTATATTCTTCAACGGTCAAAGGAGCAGAATTGACATTAACCCGCCTAATTTCCCCCTTCCCCGACTTTGTCTGATAAACCGTTTTCACTGATTCCGCAAGATAACCTATTTTCTGGCTTTCTCCATAAACAAGCAAAACTCTTTTATGCCCCATATCTTCTAAAATCTGAACTTCTTCCGCCAATTCATCCATTGTAAGGGTTCTTCTTTTCAATTCTTTATTGGAAGAACGGAATCCGCAGTAAAGACAATCATTTTGACAAGCATTGGTCACATAAAGCGGAGCAAAAAAAACAAGTCGATTGCCGTAAATCTGTTCTTTTATCTGATAAGCAGCATCATAAATTTCAGAAAGGAGTTTTTCATCTTCTGTATTGATTAAAACAGCCGTTTCTTCTATCGTCAATCCCTTTTTTTCAAGACCTTTTTTAATGATTTTCCGGACTTCTTCCGCATTCGGATTCTTTTTTTCTTTTAAAATCTGATGAATCTTCTCTTCTTGAATAAAGTTTTCCATTTAGCTGAATCCTTTAAAAATATTTCTTATCTTAATATAACTATTTTCACCTTTATTTCCAAAGCAGTAGAATAATTCTAAATTTATATTTTTAGAAATTCCATATTTCGGGAAAATAAAATTAAATTTAATTTATTCATTTTATAAAAAACCGGAGATTTTTATGAAAAAAATTGTTTTACTTTTTGTTTTTTTTCTTTTTTCCGGATGCGTGAAAGAAGACAAGGGCATTATTTCCAATTTTTACAGCTATCCCAATCCTTTTAATTCCGCTACCCAGACTGCAACTTTCCGGGTCAATTATTCTACCAGCGGCATCTCAGAATACAAATGGAAACTGGAAATATTTTCAGAAAACGGCAATCTGGTCTCAGTTTATGAAAATTCGTCTTCTTCAGTCTCCAATCCCCTTCAGATTGAATGGAACGCCAGAGACAACAGGGGAAATCTGGTTCAAAACGGTATCTATACTGCCGTGATTACTCTCGAGATAACAAAAACTACCGGCGGTTTTTCAGGCTCGGTTTATCGGGCTTATTGTAAAACTGTCGTTCAATAAAAGGACATCTTATGGCTAACGAAAGAAAAACAGATTTTTTTATAGGAAATTTATTAAATAATGCAAGAATAAAATTTACTCCGAATGGGAGTGATATAAAAGAAATACAAGATGCCCTTAAAACAGCTTCAAAAAAAGGAACTGGTAAAAACGGATTTCCTGAATTTGTTTGTAAATCAAGAGATTTTATAATTGTTATTGAAGATAAAGCAGATTTAAATAAACAAGCAATATATAACAATGATGACGGTTATACCTTATTAATGGATCATAAATCTATTTCTGATTATGCTGAAAACGGAACTCTCCATTATGCAAAAGAAATTTTAACAAAAACTAATTTTAAAAAAATATTCGCTTTTGGTTGTTCAGGAAATGAGAAACATCACAAAATTAAACCTATTTATGTTGATGAAAATGGGTATAAAATCCTTGAAAAGGTGGAAAATTTTGAAAATTTTTCTGAAGAAAATATAGAAAAATATTACAAAGAACAAGTTTTAAAAGAAACACCTGCTGAAACTTTAGAACTGGAAGATATTCTTAGCAAATCCAAAGAACTTAATGAATATCTTAGGAATTATGGACAATTAGGTGATTCTGAAAAGCCACTTATTGTTTCAGCTATATTACTTGCTTTGCAAGACAATTCATTTACAATTGATTCCTTAATAGGAGATTCTTTAAAAACAGACGGACAGAAAATATTTGATGCACTTTCAACCTATATGACCAGGGTAGAAGTTCAGCCTGAAACAAAAAAAGATAAAATCTTAAATCAATTTACAACAATAAAAGACAGGACTTTGTTAAACCGTATTGATGACCGATTAAAAAAAACACCCTTAAAATATTTTACAGAATACTTAAAAAATAACATTTTAAAATCTGTTATTGCTAATACCCCAGAAGATGTCTTAGGAAAATTTTATGGAGAATTTATTAGATACAGCGGGGGCGATGGTCAAACTTTAGGCGTAGTACTGACTCCAAAACATATTACTGAATTATTTTGTGAATTGTTGGATATTCAACCTTCTGATATTATTTTTGATCCTTGTTGCGGAACAGGAAGCTTTTTAATTGCTGCGATGCACTCTATGTTAAAAAAAGCAGACCCAAAAGATAGAAATAAAATAAAAAAAGACCAAATATTTGGAATAGAAGTTAGAGAAGATATGTTCTCAATCGCTACTACAAATATGATTTTAAGAGGAGATGGAAAAAGTAATTTAATTTGTGATGATTTTTTAAAAAAATCTTCTGATGAGTTGAGAAAAAATAAATTTACTATTGGTTTGATGAATCCTCCTTATTCACAAGCTAAAGGTAAAGAAAATGCTCACTTATCGGAAATTACTTTTATAAAACATTTATTAGACTCTTTAACAGATGGGGGGAAATGTGCTGTAATAATTCCACAATCAACAATGGTCGGAAAAACTAATGAAGATAAACTTGTAAAGAAAAACATATTAGAAAGACATACTTTAGAAGGCGTTATCACTCTTAATAAAAATACTTTTTATGGAATAGGTACAAACCCGTGTATTGCAATTTTTACTGCAAATAAAGCCCACCCAAAAGAAAAATATTGTAAATTTATAAATTTTGAAGATGATGGATTTGTAGTTAATAAGCATATAGGACTAATAGAAACAGAAAGAGCTAAAGAAAAAAAAGCTCTTTTAATCTCTTGCTGGAAACATGATGCTCCTGCCGAAAGCAAATTTATGGTAAAAACAATTATTGAGCCAGAAGATGAATGGTTACACTCATTCTATTATTTTAATGATGAAATTCCGAGTGAGGAAGATTTTGAAAATACTATAGCAGATTACCTGACTTTTGAGTTTAAAATGATAATTCATGGGAAGGGTTATTTGTTTGGATTAGAGGATTAATGTGGAATTAAATTTAAAAAATCAAGAATGGAAAGATTTTGTATTAGATGATATTTTCACAATAACATCAACATCAAGTGGTATTGACAAAAATAAACTTATAACTAAAAAAGGAAAAATTCCTTATATCACAAGATCAGATAAAGATAATGGTTATGAATCGTTTATTTGTTCTCAGTCTTCAATTTATAAAATGGATAAAGAAAATGTTATTATTATTGGTTTAGACACTCAAACTGTATTTTATCAACCTTATAAATTTTACACAGGTCAAAATATTCAAATACTTCAAAATCCTTACCTAAATAAAACTGTTGCATTATTTCTTATTCCATTACTAAAAAGCTTAATGGATAAATTTAATTGGGGTAGCAATGGAGCAACATTAACAAGGTTAAGAAGAAGTAAAATACTTTTACCATCAACAAAGGAGAGGATGCCTAATTATATTTTTATGAAGGCTTATATAATTGAAAAAGAATATTTAATGATTAAAAAATTCAAAAAATATATTTTTCAAAAAATAAATGAGAAAAACAGTATAACAGATTTAAAATCCTTAAAAGAAAAAGAATGGAAAGAGTTTAAAATTGGAAAACTTTTTGATAAATTGATTCCAGGTAAATCTAAAGGGTTAAATCATTTAACTATATTAAAAAGAGGAATAAATTATTTAGGTGCAACTAATCAAAACAATGGTGTTTTATGTCAGGTTGATAAAAATGAAGCTTTAATTCAAAAAGGGAATTGTATTGCTTTCATTAGAAATGGAGAAGGTTCTATGGGTTACTCAGTTTATAAAGCTGAAGATTTTATTGCTACTTCTGATATGTCTTTGGGCTATAGCCAATACATCAATAGATATAGTGGAATGTTTATAACTACTATTGCGGATAAAGTAAGGGGAAAATATAACTTCGGATATAAAAGAAGCTCTACAAGATTAGAAAAAGAGAGTATATTATTACCTATTGATGGTAAAGGAAATCCTGATTATCAGTATATGGAAAAGTATATGAAACAAATCGAATACAAAAAAATCCTTAAATACTTAGAATTTTTAGAAGACCAAAACAATAGACAAGGAGACTGAAATATGCCAACAGTTTTTTCCGGCATCCAGCCGAGCGGGATTATCCATATTGGAAATTATATTGGAGCGATTAAAAACTGGGTTAAAATTCAAAATGACTACCCTTCCATATTTTCTATCGTTGACCTTCACGCCATGACACTCCGATACGACCCTTCCTCTATGGAAAATGTGATTTTCAATACTGCTACCGCTCTTTTGGCCTGCGGTGTTGACCCTGAAAAATGCTCTCTTTTTGTCCAGTCAGCGGTTCATGAACACACTGAGCTCACCTGGATACTGACAACCGTCACCCCCTACGGAGACCTCACCCGTATGACTCAGTTTAAAGATAAATCAGAACAGAATTCTGACAATATCAATGCGGGATTATTTACTTATCCTATTCTCATGGCAGCAGATATTTTAATTTACAAAGCAGATATTATACCTGTGGGAGAAGACCAGCTCCAGCATCTGGAACTGACCCGGGAAGTTGCCAGAAGATTTAACTCTACTTTTTCCCCCATTTTTTCCGAACCCAAGGGAATGCTGACCGAAACCCCCAAAATTCTGGGGCTGGACGGAAAATACAAAATGAGCAAGAGCTTGAACAATTATATTTCTCTGGAAGAAACCGAACAAACTCTCTGGGAAAAACTCAGGGGCGCAAAAACAGACGAGGCGAGAATCAAGAGAACTGATCCCGGAAATCCCGATGTTTGCAATATTTATACTCTCCATAAAAACTTTTCAGGAGAAGAGGAAGTCAAGGAAATCAATACGGAATGCCGAAAAGCAGGGATTGGTTGTGTGGACTGCAAAAAAAAACTGATGAAAAATCTTCTCACCCTGACTTCTCCTATCAGAGAAAAAATAGAATTTTTCCGGTCAAAACCTGAAAAAGTTTATGAAATTTTGGAACAAGGTGCGCAAAACTGTAAAAAAATCGCTTCTCAAACTATGAAAGAAGTAAAATCAGTGATAGGATTGAAAAGGTTTTAAATAAATTTTTATTTTTGATTTAAATGTGCTAAATTTAAAAACTCATAATCATAATTGGGAGGAATTCGCTTGCCATCAGTAAAAAAGAAACGAAAAACCAAAATGAACAAACACAAAAGAAAGAAAAAAGCTCGAAGAAACAGACATAAAAAGAAATAATAAATCATTTTTTCTAATCTCAATTCTTTAAATTTAAAAATACCGGAAAATCTTTTTCCGGTTTTATTTGTGTATTTATTATGCCGATTTTTCTTTTAAACAAAGAAATAATATTTCCACCTGTTCATTTAGCAACCCGAGAAGGTATTCTTGCAGCAGGTGGAGATTTGTCTCCTGAAAGACTTTTGCTCGCTTATCAAAGCGGTATTTTTCCCTGGTATTCTCCCGATGAACCGATTCTTTGGTGGTCGCCCGATCCTCGCTTTCTTGTTTTTCCTGATAAAATCCACATGAATAAAAGAACTCTTCGTTATTTAAAAAATCACTCTTTTAAAATTACTTTTGACTATGCTTTTGAATCAGTTATAGAAAACTGCAGTCTCTCCCGGAAAAAAAGCAGCGGAACCTGGATCACAGAAGAAATGAAAGAAGCCTATCTCAAGCTCCATCTCTTAGGACTTGCCCATTCCGTGGAAGTCTGGAAAGAGGGTAATCTTATCGGCGGACTTTACGGAGTTTCCATTGGAAAATGCTTTTTCGGAGAGTCTATGTTTCATATTGAGCCAAACGGGTCAAAAATTGCTTTTTTTACTCTTGTTTTAAAGCTTAAGGAACTTGGTTTTCTTTTTATCGACAGTCAGGTTCATACCCAGCATATTGAAAACTGGGGCGGTGAAACCATTTGCAGAAAAGAATATTTAAAAATTCTTAAAAACGGAATTTCTTTTGATAGCATTCAGGGAAAATGGTGCGATAAAAAAGAATTTCAATAAAAATTTTTAAAAATTAAATGAAACTTTATTTTTTATCAAAAA
>Ga0154385_1101_pt1 | contig 12634 bp, 9 predicted proteins | sample RifGroB1_FD_105628 | JGI IMG/M metagenome (GOLD analysis project Ga0154385, IMG submission 105628) | Spirochaetes bacterium GWB1_36_13 | reverse complement strand
TTTTAGTTAATTTTTGTTTATCTTTTTAGGGGGTCAGTCAACCGAAAACCCCGGGGTCAGAATACCGAATAGTAACAATGGCTTTTATCATTATTGTTTTTTATGATTTTCACAAAGACAAAAGAAGTAAATTTAGTATCTAAATAAACTCATCAACATTTAACAAATTAGGAGAAACGAAATGAAAAAAATAAGTATTATCATTTGTGATCGCTATCATACTTGTGCTGGGGGAAAATGTTTAAGAGCACTAAAAAATAGAGAAGGAGCCTTTGCTTTATACAAAGATGAGAAGGATGTCGAAATTGTAGGATACACGACATGTGGAGGATGTCCTGGAGGTAATATTGAATATTCTCCGGCAGAAATGAAAAAAAATGGAGCAGAAGTGATTCATTTGGCAACTGGGTTAGTAGTTGGTTATCCTCCTTGTCCCAGAATACAGCATTTTTGTGATTTTATCACCAGTAAATATGGATTGGGAGTTGTAATAGGAACCCATCCGATTCCTCAAAACTATTATCTGCAGCATAAACAGCTGAAAACATGGGAATCTGCTAAATGGCAAGAATATATTCAAAATGTGATTACTGATGAAAAAACCCGTTTAGCATATGATTAATGCTAAATAATTGTTTAAAATGAAATCAATATCTTGGGTAAAACCAAACGAAAATAGAGTATTGAAAAAAAAAGAAGTTCATCTTTGGAGAAATGTGGTTAGCAAAGAAGATTATACTAGATTATTGTATTTAAAAGATATATTGTCAATAGAAGAGCAAGAGCGCTGCGAAAGATTTTATTTTGAGAAAGATAAAATGATTTTTATCATCTCTCATGGTTTATTGAGAATTCTACTTTCAAAATATTTAAATGAGAATTTAAACAATATCTGCTTTTCAACTAATAACCATGGAAAACTAGAACTAAAAAAGCTTGAACACCAACACCTGAAATTTAATTTAGCTCATTCGGAAAATCTTATTTTGTTAGGATTTGTTTTAAATGAGAATATAGGTGTTGACATTGAATTAGTTAAAAATTTTAATTTTTCTGAAAAACTATTAGATTTCTATCTTACTGAAATAGAAAAAAATGAAATAATAAAAATTCCGAAAAACAAAATGAATCAAGTTCTTTTTAATATCTGGACATGTAAAGAAGCATATGTAAAAGCAAAAGGCAAAGGTTTGAAAATGGATTTGAAAGATTTTTCTGTATCTGTAAAGTCAAAGAAGACACCTGAACTGATATTACCAAATGAAGAAGAAATTCGATGGAATATTAAGGATATATCAGAAAAAAATCATTATTCCGCTACAGTTGTTGTTTCTGGCACAACTCCGAATTTTGTTTTTTATGAATCCAGTTATGTTTTATAGAAACTTGAGCGCATTCTAATAAGAGATTAATTTTCAATTTTTTAGCCTCAGAAAATATTTTTACAGATAAAATATTTAACCTGTTTGTCAAATTTTCATAGTATTGAAAAATTGTTCAGATGTTTTTAGGATTTTTTTAAATACTTTCTGATATCCACAGACTGCATCCCCGCTCTGGCAGCCGCTTCAAGCCCCAGTTCCCCGTCTTCAAAGACGAGGCAGTCCTTCGGGTCTATTTTCATCAGCTGGGCGCATTTTAAAAAAGTATCGGGAAAGGGTTTATGATTTTCTACATCTTCAGATGAGACTAAAATATCAAAATAATTTTTTAATCCAATGGATTCGATCACCAGAGAAGCAAATTTTCTTTTTCCGCCTGTTCCCAGACTCATTGGAAGTTTTCCGAAATACTCCCAAACAACCTCAACAACAGGCAGAATCGGTTTTGCTTTTTTTAATTTTTCAAAAACAGCGTTTTCTTTTTCCTTCGTAATTAATTCTTTTTCAAGACTATATCCATACCTTTCATTAAAGATTCCAATCAGTTTCCAGGTAGGGATCCCTGCCATTTCATAAAAAAAATCTTCGGGGAAAACAAAATCAAATTTTTTCCCTACATCCTGCCATGCTTCATAATGTAAAGGCATGGTATCAGCCAGAGTGCCGTCAATATCAAAAATCAAGCCTTTTATTTTCGGGTCAATCGGAATTTTCATTTTTCAGTCCTATTCAAAAATCGATTCAACAAAAATATTTTTTTCAAAATAACGGATATCGGAAGCTTTTTCTCCTGTCCCGATAAAAGCCACAGGAATATTCATCTGATGAGCCAGAGTAACCGCAATTCCGCCTTTTGCCGTAGAATCCATCTTACTGAGAAAAACACCGTTGATCCCCACGCTTTCATTGAAATTTTTGGTCTGCTGGACAGCGTTCTGCCCCGTATTAGAATCCACTACCAGTAAATTGTAGCGGTTTGCCTCAGGCGCTTTGTCTGCTATGATTTTATTGAGTTTTTTCAGCTCATCCATCAAATTTTCTTTATTATGGAGCCTTCCTGCCGTGTCAACAATCAGCACCTGAGATTTCCGCGACAAGGCAGCGTCCAATGCGTCAAAAATAACGGCTGAGGGCTTGCTTTTCCCAAGGTGTTTAATACAGTGAACCCCCAGTCTCTGACTCCAGATATCCAGCTGCTCCACTGCCGCTGCCCGGTAAGTATCCGCTGCCGCAATAATGATGGAAAGCCCCTGCTCGTTTAAAAGATTGGCAAGCTTGGCAATAGAAGTGGTTTTTCCTACCCCGTTTACTCCAAAAACAAAAATAATATTCAGCTTTTTCTCATCCACATCAAAATTATTTTCAGGAAGAAGAGACTCAATAATGGTTTCCAGCAGTTGAATCGAATCTTTATTGGTGATTTTCCCCTTCTGCTTTTCTATCTGTTTTTTCAGAAGTCCAATCAGTTCCATGGTTGTTTCAACTGAAACATCCGCCATAACCAAAGCTTCTTCAAGTTCATTGTAAAATTCAGTATCAAAATTACTTCTTGAGAAGAGTTTTTTTATTTTTCCGCCCAGAGAAAGTTTGGTCTGTTTTAAATCTTCGTAAAGCGATTTTTCTTCCGGTTTTTTCTTTTTAAAAAATCCCATAAATGCTCCCTATTTTTTAAGTCTTTATTGTTAATATAATCTCATTTTGCATTTGCTTTTTCTTTTGAATTAAAATTTATCAAAACTCGTTCCTTAATGCTAAGTTTTTATCCCCTATTTTTATTTTCCAACCATTCTAGATAATTTGAAGATTGTAAGAGTTTGCCCAAAAGTTCTTTCTGCATTGAGAGCTTTGCAATTTCAGAAAGCATCTGCAAATGGCTTTCAGAAGATTTTTCTTTCGGGGAAAAGAGAATAAAAATGATTTTAGGTCTTGCTGATAGGGATTCCAAAACAAACGATTCTTTATGGGAGGCAAGATAAACCTGATATTCAGACACATGATAGGTATGAATATGAATCAGAACGATTTCGTCTGTGAGCTCTGCGGGGTATTCATTTAAAATCGCTGTCAGCTGGGAGTAGATTTCTTCATAAACAGACGGAAAGTCTCTTTGGCTGATTTGAGATAAGAGCGCTTCCACTCTGTTTTCAGGAAAATGAAGAAAAAAATTCTTTTCAGGAAGCGTGTCTAAAATACTGGCTGTTTTAAGAAGAGAATCCTTTTCCTCTCTATTCTTTTCTTCTATTAAATATTCAAGATTACAGTAAGGATAAACCGCCATAATATTGTGCACCGGAAAATTCTGTTTGAGTTTATAAGCCATCCTGTAATAATGAAATTTCCAAGCCAGTTCGCCTTGTCTGGCAAGCATCTGAATCAAAAGATCTTCTTTTTCGGCTTGATTTTTAAGCATATCAAAAACATTTTTCCAATTTTTCACCAGAATCCATTCAAAAGGAAAACCTGAATGCTTTTTTTCAACAAGATTTTTAATTTCTTCCAGAGTTTTATCATCTGTAATAAAAATAATCTTGGCAGTGATGGAAAGGGAAAAATGAATCAATACTCCCAAAGAATCTTGAAAACCGCTTTGCTTGGTCATAAAAGAGGGAATAATTAAAAAAATTTTCTTTGCCAGGCTGATCGGATGAAAAATCCGGGCAATAAACACCATTTCACTGCTTTTTTTGATAAACTGATCGAGTATGGTGTTAAATAAATTGGTTTGAAAATCTGAGGATTCATTCCATCCTAAAATGACTTTGGAGATTCTTTGTTCTTTGACTGATTTTAAAATAGCTCCTGCCACGCTGATATCAATACGGATAAGGGGGATTGTTTCTTTTGAAACTGAATTAGAACGGGAGACTGCTTTGGTCAAAAGGCTTTCACCCGCTATCATTTCTTCTTCGGAATCCGAACCTTCGATAACAACATTCAGGGGATAGAGAGGTTCGTGGCTGTTTTTGGGATGGAGAAAAAAAGCTAGATCCATGAGATGGTTTAAGTTGTGGGGGTTTTTCAAGGGAATTAAAATTCTGTCCAAAGTTTTGCCGCTTGGAAGATCAAAAGATTCTTTCCCTTTCATAACCAGTTCCTTGGAATATTTCACAGTCAAAACAGCGCCCAGAAAACAGGTGGCAACAATCATCATGATTGTTCCTGTCAGTACAGTTTCACTGAAAATACCGACCTGAAAACCAATCAGCACCGCTGCCAGAGTCGCTGCCGCCTGATTGACCGAAAGACCGAAAATAAGGTTTTTTTCCTCTTTTTTAAAATGTACGATTCTTCCAAAAAAATGAGCGGCAATCCATTTGGATAGAATAGCAATAATAATCATCACCAAAGAAATTTTAAGAGTTTCAAATCCGCTCAAAAAAACGCCCGGATTAATCAGCATTCCTACCGAAATCAAAAAGAAAGGGATAAAAAGCGAGTTGCCTACAAATTGAATCCGGTTCATTAAGATACTTTTTTCCGGAATCAAGGGGTTTAATGTCAATCCTGCCAAAAAAGCTCCGATAATCGGTTCAAAACCTGCCAAATGAGAACAATAAGCGCTTATAAAAAGCACGGTAATGACAAAAACATATTCCTCAATCCCTGATTCAGATGAAAAATGCCTGAAAAACCATCCGCTGATTTTAGGAAGAAAAAATAGAATTACAAAAGAATAAGAAATCATGAGCCCAATCAATTTTGTCCAGAAAAAAAGATTGAGTTCCCCATGGTTTGCTCCAACAACGACAGCGAGTATCAAAAAGGCGAAGGTATCGGTGATAATCGTCCCGCCGATGGTCGCTGTTACTGCCCTGTTTTTGGCAAGACCCATTTTACTGGCAATGGGAAAGGTCAAAAGGGTATGGGATGAAAACATGCTTGCTAAAAGAATCGAAGCCATCAGATTCATGTTTAAAATAAAATATCCTCCCAGAATTCCAAGAAAGAGAGGAATTAAAAAAGTCGAAAATCCAAAAATCAGGCTGTGGTGCTTGTTTTTTTTGACCTCTCCGAGATTAATTTCAAGCCCTGCCTGAAACATGATGTAAAGCAGCCCGATCGTTCCGAGAAGCTCAATAGTTTTGTCCCTTTCCAGAATCCCAAAAAGATGGGGACCAAATAAAACTCCAAAAAACAAGAGTCCGATAATGCCGGGGAGTTTTAATTTTTCTGCCAAAAGAGGCGCAATCAATACAATCAGCATGACGATTGAAAAGATTAAAACAGGATCATGAATAGGCAGTTGGATCATAAAAGCTCCTTAATTTTAAAAAGAAATATCGGTCTGGACAAAGAGATAAGATTCCTGCTCTCCTTTATCATTATAGCTGAAAAGCTTTCTGACCACTAAAGAAGCGATATCCGCCATCTGATACCCTACCTTTAAGTCAAGCACAGCCTGATCTTTATAAGCAGTGCTGCTGTTAAATATTTTTGCAATATCTTTTTTTTCATAGTCCAGTTCAAACCAGAAATTAAAAAGAAAATCTTTTTGCGTTTTCAGATGAAAAATAACCCGGTTGTCATTTTTTAAAGCGCCTATTTCAGTATAATAGCCAATTTTCGCTTCCAGAAAATCCAGTTTCGTTCCCAGCATAATTTTCCCGGCATTCACATCTCCCAGATTCGGAGTCATGACCCGGGTGATTTTTTCAAGACGGCTGATTATGGTAAATTTATTAAAATAATCCGCTACAAAACCGGAATGAAGATAGGAATAACGCACTTCGTAGTCAAAAAACTGGGTAATATTTCCTTTGACTCCAACGGAAACCGCATAGTTGTCATTAATATGAAAATGGCTGAAATTAGTTCCGTCTGCCAGATCCGCAGGTCTGGAATCCCAATCTTTATAATAAAGCCCCTGCTTGGCTACATCTCCAAAAATGGAAAGCCCGAAAGCTTTCAGCCCAAAGATAGGAAATACCGAATCAACCCCAATATTAAAAAAAGTAGGGTTGCTGAAATTATTGAGAGGATTTTTGTCTGCCGCAACTTGAAACCCGATCTGAACACTCCCTAAAATCGGCACACCAAAAAGCGGCCGCAGAAAAAACCGCCCGCCCATAATTTCAGGATTATACACATCATTGGTAAAAAGCGAGAGCCCCGCCATTCCCATGTCAAAACCGCCTTCGGCTCCCATAATTCTTTGAACCGGAAACAAAGGAGAATTGGCAAAACCATCCACCATAAAACCGCTTCCAATGACGACATCTTCCAAATTTCCAAGGAAAACATAGAAAATATCTCCTCTTTCCTTGATTTTAAAATATTTAATTTTAAACAAAAGATCATGGGTTACATCTTTTTCATCTTTAAAATTCCATTCATCGTAATTTCCCCAGTTTTTTACTGAATAAAAATTGGAATGCCCGTCATAAAGAACGGACAGATAAAAAGCGACCCGTATCCACTCCCCAAGATTAATTTCCGGCATATAAACAATCGAGTGGTAATAATAACCGTTTTTTTTCGTCCCTCCCACTGTAAATTGAAAGAGTTTAAACCATTTATTTTTTTCTTCCACTTTCTGTTTTTCTTCTTCCACTTTTTTCAAAGCTTCCGCTTTTTCTTTTTTTTCTTCTATCTTCTTCTGGTCATTATTTGTTTCATCCGCTGTCTGAAGACCCTGATCCACTTCCTGCTCTGCGGCTTCCTGCATCTTCAAAGCATTTGGATTTTCCTTTTCTTTCGGCATGGGGGTATTTTCAGCCAGCTGAAATTCCAGATCCAGATCATCCGCATTCCGGATTAAATCTTTTGAAAGCACTTCTTCTGAAGGAAGCCACTCCAGTTTTTTCCCTTCTTCGACCATAACCGCTTCTTTATCGGGATAAAAAGGACTTGTCACCTCCACCTTTCCTTCATAAACCACCACTTTTTCTTTTCCCTCGGAATTAGCCGATACTTTAAAAAGAGTACCCCGAACCCCCGCCACCATAGAGGGAGTACGAACGCTTAAATTCTTTCCTTTCAATACTTTAAACTCAGAATCCCCCGTTAAAAGCTGTATATCCCGTTTTTCTTCTTCCAGAACAGAAAGATTCAAAGTGGAATTTTCCATCATAACCAGGCGGATACCATCAGGCTCAACCAGTTTTACCATGGAGGATTTTCCGGTTCGAACCACATCTCCCGCTTGAATGGTCATATCTTTTGTCAATTCCTGATAAGAAACTTCTTTGGATTTTTTGATCTGTACTTTTCCTAAAATAAAATCAACTTGAAGGATTTTTCCAGCTGTCAGCAAAGTCGGAAAAACTATGAGCAATAAAATAAAAATCTTTTTCAAGGGAGTCCTCCTCTTTTAAAACATCAGGTTGGTCTGAATCTCTGTCAAGCCTTCTTCTCTATTAACCCCGTCAAGTTCCCTGTAATTCTTAATATACCTGAACCCAACCGATGCATTCTGAGTAATTTCATATCCAATTTCAACCAGCATTAAAACATTGCTGCCCGTCGATTCCATATCCAATGCGGTTACAATCCCTGTGATATCCCGTCTTTGATAGTTAAACTTGATATAAAGCCTTTTCACAAGACCCGGTTTTAAATAAAGGTAAAGATTTAAAAGAGGTTTTTCCCCCGCGTTATCCGAAAACTCAACCCCTGCCTTAAAAAGATTTTTAAAGGGATTGACATAAAATCCAATCATATACCCCCAGCCGTTGGGAGCCAGTGCGGAATCGGAAAACTTCATACTGCGGATCTCTCTGACATCATAGAAAGAGTTAAAATAAAAAGGGGTAAAGCCTCCCCAGCTGTAATTAAATTCCCCCTTATATTCCAGAAAACCAAAAACTTTTCCTGTAAATCCATAGCCGAAACCGGCTCCAATTTTCTGGACATCCCCATACTGAATATAATTATTGACTGAATAGTTTTCAGTTTCAAGAAAAGTAAGGCTGATATCCGCTGCGTATGCTCTGACAGGAGTAGAATCAGGGTCGTCTTTTGAAAGAACATAGTTTCCGGCTACATTATCCTGATCCAAAGGGTCGGTATCGGTGATAAAACTCAATCCGAAAACAAACTTTCTCAAAAGAAACTCAGGAATATCCTTATTTTCGATTCCATAAAGGGGTCTCATAAAAAGCCTTCCTCCAAAAAAATCAAGATCAATGATATCTTCAACAAAAAGCTCAAGCCCGGTATAGCCTAAATCATACCCGCCGATAAACCCCGCTTTTTTTCTTGCGGGATAATAAACATCATTGTTAAACCGGTTGACTAAAATCCCGTATCCGATTGAAAAATCATTGATCGCCCCAAACCGGAAATAAGCCGGCATTTCATCTTTTTCCCCATACCCTAAAAATCCGATTTTTTCAATCCATGCTCTTGCTGAATTCCAGTCCGACTGTTTGATCGCCCCGCTGGGCTCAAAATTAAATTCAAGATCCAAGGCTGCATAAAAATCTAAAAAACTGGCATAAGGTTTAAAAGATATGAGAATATTGCTGCTTTCACCCATAACACGGTTATAGGCTCCGGCTTTTACATTCCATTGAAAATCGGATGCGAAAACCCAACAGGGAAAAATTAAAATAAACAGGATGAAACCAAGTTTTTTCATGAGAGATTCTCCTTCTTCGTCTTTAATCAAATTTTATTCCGCAGGTTATGAGGAAATAAGTTTTTTATTTTTTTTTCCTTCAATTTTCCCCAGCCGATGGGATATCCTTGATAGGTTATTATTTGAAATCCTTCCTTTGAAGGGATTTTTGTAAGATTATCGGTTTTCAGCTCGGCTCCCCTTAAATATTGAACCGTATTTTCTTCATCCAGTTCGATTGAGACACTATTTTCAAGTTCTTCTTTCAAAAAACTCAGCGCAAGAGGATATTCGGGCTCTATTCTGTTCTTTTTCTCACATCCTGCCAGAATCCCGAGATAAACAGGCCGGATTAATGGAAGAACCGGTAAAACAGTATTTTCATCCAGATTTCCCCATGAATATACTCTATAGCCTATTTGAAAAAGATTTTCCAGATTTTTTATTTTAATCTCTTCCTGAAAACTTCTGACCAGATTTTTATTCGGCTGTCTGATAAAAGCATTTTTCCGGCTCAAAGAAGGGCTTATTTCTTTTTTTTCATCCTTTTTTACAAGTTTTGCCACAAAAAACGCTTCTGAATCTTCTACTTGAGGTAAAATTCTTCTGGTTTTTTTCACTTCTTGCGAGTATTGATTTTTTTCAAACTCAGTGATTCCCGGTTTTCCAAAATAAATTTCCTCCAGTTCGAAAAGCCCTGGGTAAGTTTTTAAAATCCAGTCCACATTTTCTTCGTTTTCTTCCGGAGCCAGCGTGCAGGTGGAATAAACCAGTGTTCCGCCTGGTTTTAAAGCTGGAATCAAATCCCGTAAAATCTTTTTTTGCGTAGAAGAGCAGGTCTTCACATTGGAAAGACTCCAGCAGCGCACTGCTTCTTCGTCTTTTCGAAACATCCCCTCCCCCGAACAGGGCGCGTCAATCAGAATTTTATCAAAAAAATGAACCATACTGCTGAAAGAAGAAGTCGGCTGATGCGTAATCACCGTATTTTTCGCTCCCCACCGGCTCACATTCTCAATCAGCCGTCCTACCCGGTCATGCTGAAACTCATTGGCAATCAAAACCCCCTGATTTTTCATTTTTGCGATCATCTGGGTTGTCTTGCTCCCGGGAGAAGCGCAGGCATCTAAAACGATCTCCCCGGGTTTCGGGTTCAGAATTTCGGCCGGAAGCATGGAGGAAGCTTCCTGAATATAAAAAAGCCCCGCATGATAAAAAGGAGTTTTTGTAAAAACGCTTTTCCGGTCAATAAAAAAACTGTTTTCTGCCCAGCTGACTTTTTTCTCAGGTTTTGAAAAAAAACGGAAAAAATTTTCTTCATTGATTTTCAAAGAATTGATTCTGAGTGAAGGCATAAAGGTTTTTTCAAAAGATTCCCGATAAGCTTCAAATTCAGTTTCATTCAAGATTTTTTTTACTCTTTCCAAAAATAAAGGAGGAAGCTTTTCAAACATTTTTTTTCCTTTTTTATTCTGTTTTTCCGATAAGATTTATTAATTTTTATAGTGTTTAAAAGGTTTAAGGTTCAAATTTTAATATGAAAAAATTTATTCTTATCTGTTTATTAAATATAATAACAAGCAATTTTCTTTTTTCAAAAACCTATCAGATTGAGTTTGAGACCCTGATTGAAAGGGGAAGTCTGATTTATCCTGATTTAAAAAGAAAACAGTTTGAACTTTCTAATGTTATTCTCCAAAAAGAAGAAGTAGATTACAGGAGGCTTCCAAGCATAAGCGGAGGGTTGGGATTCAGTTATGTACCCTACATTTACCGTGATGGTGGCACCATAAAAATTGATTCTTCCTTTCCGGCAGACTGGTCTATTGTCCTTGCTCCCAGCTTAAGCGTTACCCTTCCGATTTACACTTTCGGAAAGATTCCGAACGGCGAAAAGGCAGCTCTTTACCAAGTAGAGCTGAAGAAAGCAGAACTGGAAGAAACGGATTCCAATGTCCGATACCAGATGAAACAGGTTTTCTGGGGCTATCTTCTGGCAAAAATTATGATCGACAAAATTTTAAAAGATGTTTTAAAACAATACGATAAATTTGTTTCTGAAAAAGAAACCGATTTTAGTCAGGGAAAAACCACCCGGGCTTCTTTGGAAAGTACGAAAATCGCTTATTATGACTATCAGCGCCACGAATCCGATGCCTATCTTTCCCTCAATCAAACCTATTATCTGATCCGCGCAATTTACGGCGCATCCAAAGAAGATACAGTCGAAACGCCTTACAAACGCCTCCTCCCGGTTGAATTATCGATCAAACCCTTTGAAGATTATCTGGAGCTTTCGAAAAACTTCAATTATTCTTTTAAAAAAGCCCATTTCGGCTATCTGGCGCGCAAATACTATTATGAATACCAGAAAGCCACCTACTGGCCGGATATCGGTCTTCTATTTTCCACCAGCTATGTTTACCGGAAACAGGATAAAATGTTTGAAGAAAATGGAAGTTATATCCCGAAAACAACCCTGCTTCCTGAAATAGGATGGACTATCTCACTGGGATTCGGCATGAACTTTGATTTTACATTCTGGAGAAAAAACAACGCCCAGGAACAGTACCTCAATTCTTTCAAGTTTGATGTGGAACTGATGAAAAACGCCTATGATCTTCAGGAAATCGAAGTCCAAAAAGCCTACGACAACATGGTGGAAAGCAAGAAAAAGCTCGATCTTGCCGATGAGCAGTACAAAGCTGCCAAACGATGGCTTTTCATGTCGATCAATGCGTATAAATCCGGCACAGGATCAATTGACGAGGCTCAAGGCGCCTATGGTTCAATCTATTGGAGAAAAAGAGATTACTATACCATGATTTACAACTACAATATGGCAGTTGCCAATTTTGAACGCCTTCTCGGAGTTGAAATTGTGGACTATCAGAAATTTTTTAAGAAACAGCTTGAATTTGAAAAGAGTTTAAATGATGAAACCGATGATGAATAAAATATTAATTTTTCTCTTTCTTGTTTTTCCCCTCTTTCTTTTTTCAGAAGAATTGACAAAAAACTATGAAACTTCTTATTTTGAGGAAATTTTACTGAAAAATGCGGATCAGAATGAAAAAACAGTTTTATTGAAAATTTATTACAAAAATAAAAAGAAGTCTCACTACCTGCTGATTAAAAAAATCTCTCCGGAATTAAAAGACACTGCCTTGAAAACAATTGCCTCAATACAGGAAAAAATTCTTCAGAAAGAAGAAGAAAGAAAAAAAGAGGAAGAAGCGCTTCTTATCGAAAAACAAAAAGAAGAGGAAGCGAAAAAGAAAGAAGAGGAAGAAAAGAAAAAAGAAGCTTTTCAAGAAACAATTCTGGAAAAACTGGATTTGCTCCGATACGCAGAAACCAAAAAATCCAAACAGGAAGCTTTGGACTTTATCATAGAAAACATTGAAGCTGTTTCTCATTATTTTATGAAAGAGCTTCTTGACCCCGACAATGAAGACAATTTTCTTGCCAATATTTTCTCTCTTTTCAAATACTCCGAAAAACCAATGGATCCAGACCAGCTTCTACAATCAGCGGAGATTCAAAAACAAAAAACATTTTACCTCTCTTATCTCATCTCCTGGCTTTATCAGAAGAAAAAAGAAGAAACTGTCATTTTTGTCTCTTCACTGATTGATTCAGAAAACCTGAATGAAAACAACACTGCCATGCTTTTAATTCAGAAAAATAAATG
>Ga0154385_1087_pt1 | contig 12715 bp, 12 predicted proteins | sample RifGroB1_FD_105628 | JGI IMG/M metagenome (GOLD analysis project Ga0154385, IMG submission 105628) | Spirochaetes bacterium GWB1_36_13 | reverse complement strand
GGTAAAAAATCTTTAGGGTTTTCCAGGGTTGACAAACAGATTGATAGAACAAAGATTCCTAATCCTTGCCACAAAAAAAATTGCTACCTGTTTTCTTCTGATAATAATTGAAAAATTGGTTTTAACTTCTTTTCATGATAAATTTAACTGCAATTGAAAAAGAACGGGAGAGCGGATATGTCTGTTGATATTATGAAAGATATAATGAATTTATCTAAAAACAGGGGGTTTGTCTTTCAAAACTCTGAAATTTACGGCGGGCTTGCCAATACTTGGGACTACGGACCTCTGGGGAGCGAGCTGAAAAACAATATCAAAAAAGCATGGTGGAAATTTTTTATTCAGGATAGAGAAGACATGGTGGGGCTGGATGCTGCCATCCTGATGAACCCGAGAGTCTGGGAGGCTTCCGGGCATGTGAGCAATTTTAACGACCCTCTGGTGGACTGTAAAGAGTGTAAAGAACGCTTTCGAGCCGACCACCTTGTGGAAAAAACCTTAAATATTCCAACCGCAAACCTGACTCTCAAAGAACTCAACGACCTGATTCAGGAAAAAGATGACATCGTCTGCCCTTCCTGCGGAAAAAGAAATTTTACCCCGGCGCGGACTTTTAACTTAATGTTTAAAACGCATCAGGGAGTGATTGAAACAGATAAAAATATTATCTACATGAGACCTGAAACAGCTCAGGGGATTTTTGTCAATTTTAAAAATGTCTTAAACTCCAGCCGGAAAAAAGTACCTTTCGGAATTGGACAAATCGGGAAAGCGTTCCGGAATGAAATCACGCCCGGAAATTTTATTTTCAGAACCCGAGAGTTTGAGCAGATGGAGATTGAATTTTTTGTAGAGCCAGGCACAGAATTGGAATGGCATGAAAAATGGATGGAAGCTTCCAAAATCTTTTTTACAAAAATCCTGGGAATCAAGGAAGAAAACCTTCAATTCAGGGAACACGACCCGAAAGAACTGGCTCATTACGCCAATAAAACAGTGGATATTGAATATAAATTCCCATTTGGATGGGGAGAGCTGGAAGGAATCGCCTCCCGAACCAATTTTGACCTTTCCAGACACTCGGAATTCAGCAATGAACAACTCAACTACCATGACAGTAAAACAGGCAATACTTATATTCCTTATGTGATTGAGCCTTCTTTCGGCGCAGACCGGACTTTTTTAACTGTTTTAATCGATGCCTATACTGTAGAAACCCTTCCGGACGGGAAAGAGAGAACGGTTTTAAAATTCGCAAAAAACATTGCGCCTGTCCAGATCGCAGTTTTCCCCCTCAAAAAAAACGAGCCTTCGATTGTCAACCAGTCCAGAGAAATTATCAAAATGCTTCAGAAAAAATTCACTGTCGCCTATGACGATACGGCCGCAATCGGCAAACTCTACCGCCGCCAGGATGAAATTGGAACGCCTTACTGCATCACCGTGGACTTTGACACAGTTGAGAAAGACCAGAAAGTTACGGTTCGAAACCGCGACACCATGGAACAGGAAAGAATCGCTATCAAAGACCTCCCCGCTTACTTTGAAAAAGAATTTGAAGTGGAGTGGTAGGGTTTTTAAACTCATTCCCTTCTTCTCTTTTTAAGAGAGAAGGGATTTTTTTAAAAATTTATTTTTGTACTTCTTTTTTCAAATCTTGACTCGTATTGTATCTTTAACTAAATTTAGTTTTATGAAGATAGTAAAAAAAAAATACGATGAAGCGTACAAAATCCTTTTTGATTACCCGGGAATGGTGAGACAGCTTTTAGAAAACTTTATCTCTATGGATTGGGTAAAATGGGTCGATTATCAAAAACTAGAAAAAGTCAATGCTTCTTTTGTCCGGAAAAATTATAAAAAAAAAGAATCAGATGTTATTTATAAACTCAACTTTGAAGGTCAGACCGCTTACCTCTATCTGCTTTTAGAGTTTCAATCTACTGTTGATCCTTCCATGCCTTTTCGTATTCAATCTTATGTTAATGATTTTTATGAATCCATGATCAAAAAAGAAAAAAAAGACCGTTATCCGATTGTTTTTCCTGTTGTTATTTATAACGGGGACAAACCCTGGACGGTTCCTGATAATTTAAAAGACAAGATCGAGATTCCAAAAGATTCCAACTTACTTCCTTATATTCCTTCTCTTAAGTATTTCAAAGTTATTATCAATGAATTTAAAAAAGAATCTCTTTTAAAGATTCGAAACATTCTGTCAACGGTGTTTTTAATAGAAAAACTTAAGCCGGAAGAACTTGAAAAGGAATTTGGGAAGATAGCTAAAATTATATCAGATGAAATAGATTTAGATTTAAAAGAAGCGTTTCAAAACTGGTTTCAGATGTTTATAGACGGAGTCAGTCTTCCAGTTTCTGAAACATTAATGAATGCAAGCGAAGAGGAGGTATATACCATGTTTGCCAACACACTAAAAAAAATGGAAAAAAAGTGGGAAAAAATAGGCGAAAAGAAAGGTGAGAAGAAAGGTGAGAAGAAAGGTGAGAAGAAAGGCGAAAAAAGAGGTGAAAAAAGAGGCGAAATCAAGGGAAAAATTGAAACAGCCGTTAATATGCTTAAATTGAAAGCTGATATTGATTTTATCCATCAGGTCACCGGACTCTCCTTGGAAGAAATAAAAAAATTGTCTGCTGCTTTAAAATAAAATTTCTGTTTGTTTCAAAAAACTGCTATCTTTTAGCCCAAAAAAACAAGGGGAAAAATACCTCTCGAAAAGGATACAAGCATGTTTAAAAAAATCTTGATTTTAATTGCTGCTCTTGCAGTTATTCAGGGATGTTCCAGCCGTCCCTTTATTTATGAAAAAAAAGGATTGACTTATGATCAGATCGATTACGGATTTGATATCAAAACTTTTGACGGCGGAGACGGTATTGGAAAAATAGCTTATATTGATGAAGGGAAAGGTGAAAAAACAATTTTAATGATTCACGGAAGAATTTCTTATTCAAAAATTTTTCAATCTCAAATCAACGCGCTGAAAGAAAAATACAGAGTCATAGCAATAGACCTTCCAGGATATGGAAAATCTGAGTTTAACGATAAACTTCCTTACTCAGGTCTCCTGCATACTCAGGCAATTCTGGCTTTTGCCAAGTCTTTAAAACTGGATAATATTATTTTAGCAGGACATTCTTATGGAGGGGCTCTGGCTGTTGTTGTTGCAGGATTAAACCAGCTGGATGTCAAAAAAGTGGTTCTTGCGGCTCCCGGAGGGCTTCAGGATTATTCTGATGAAGATTTTAAGATTATGAGTGAAAATCTTTCTTTTTTTACCACTGAAAATTATGACCCCGATCATTTTATCAACGCATGGGATACTTACGCTGTTTCTAATCATACTGTTCAAACCGATAACACACTCCGGGAATACCTTGGGCTGATTTTTTCTAAAAACATTGAAAATACTTATAAAACCAGAAATAAAATCGAGATTTCCGGAATCCAGATGAAAAGCAAGGTTATTTCTTTTTTTAAAGCAATTCAAGCGCCTATTCTCATCGTAGCAGGAAACAAAGATCAGACTGTCCCTTCTCTTTATCCCACTACAGGGCAGAAGCCGGATGCGAAAGATTTTTTTGAATCAGTTGCAAAACTGAATCCAAACGCTTCTCTCATCCTGCTTCAAAACTGCGGGCACATGATCCCTGTTGAACAGCCCGAAGCTTTTACCAAAGCAATGGAAGATTTTATCGCAAAATAATTTCAATCAAAATAAGCTGCAGGATTGACCCTGCGGCTTTTCTTAAAAAACATTTTATCCCTTTTCATTTTAAAATCATGCTTATCATTGTTAACTTTTAAGTGGCATATTTCAGCGAAGGAGTAAAAAAAATGAGTAAACCCTCTTTTGGACAAAAGATCGAGATAAAAAATCAAAAAGTCACGACACCCGATAAACCGATTATCTGTTTTATTGAAGGAGACGGAACCGGAATCGATATCTGGCCTGTGACCCGGAAAGTGGTGGATAAAGCGGTTGAAAAAGCTTACGGCGGAAAAAGGAAAATCGACTGGATTGAAGTGCTGGCAGGGGAGAAAGCCCTGAAAGCAACCGGTGAATACCTCCCCCAGGAAACATTGGATAAAATCAAAGAATATAAAGTAGCCATCAAAGGTCCTCTCACGACACCGGTCGGCGGCGGAATCCGAAGCATCAATGTGGCGCTCCGCCAGATTTTTGATCTTTACGCCTGTGTCCGCCCTGTGAAATACTATCAGGGAGTAGCCTCTCCCCTGAAAAAACCAGATGTGGATGTTGTGATTTTCAGGGAAAATGTGGAAGACCTCTATGCTGGTATCGAGTGGCAGGCAAAAACTCCTGAAGTCAAAAAAGTCCTTGAGTTTTTGAAAGACGCTATGGGAAAAGATATCCGCTTGGATTCAGGAATCGGAATCAAACCAATCAGTGAATTTGGAACCAAACGCTTAGTCCGAATGGCAATTCAGTTTGCAATTGAGCAGAAAAGAAAATCAGTGACCCTGATGCACAAGGGAAATATTATGAAATACACTGAAGGCGCCTTTAAAACCTGGGGATATGAAGTGGCGAAAGACGAGTTTGCCTCTTTCACTTATCAGGAAGGTGAAGAAAGCAAAAAACAAATCATGATGAACGACCGGATCGCGGACAATATGTTCCAGCAGATTATTTTACGGCCTGCCGACTACGATGTCATTGCCTGCCCAAACTTAAACGGCGACTATCTTTCCGATGCCGCTGCCGCTTTAGTAGGAGGGCTTGGAATTGCTCCCGGCTCCAATATCGGCGAAGATACTGCTATTTTCGAAGCGACTCACGGGACTGCCCCAAAATACGCAGGACAGGACAAAGTAAACCCCGGCTCTCTCATCCTCTCAGCGAAAATGATGCTGGACTACCTCGGATGGAACGAAGCGGGAACCCTGATCGAAAAAGGATTTGAAAAAACCCTTCTTGCCAAAACCGTGACCTACGACCTGGCAAGAGAAATCGAAGGCGCAAAAACGCTGAAATGTTCTGAGTTCGGCGATGCACTGATCGGAAACATGGGATAAAATAAAAAAAGGACACTTCGGCTCCGCTCAGTGTCCTAGATTTCCGGGTCGTTGAGCGGAGCCGAAACGACCCGGAAGTTTTCTAATGATTGGGGTTTCTCCATTTCTTGATATCTTTATAGATTTCTTCAGTTGATTGCTGTCCGAATATTTCATTTTTTAATTCTGAATAGTCCAATTTTTGAAAAAGGTTTTCTCTGATAAAAAAATCGTTTTTTTTTATGTCCAGTTGTTTTAAAACTATTTCAAGTACTTCACTTTTAATATTTTTTAAATTAGGCAATAAATTGTTTTTTTTCATATTTCACTCCTTTTTTCTGTTGTAATTTAATATGATAGAGTTTTATATTTATTAATTTTTAAACTTAATTATCAAAGCATTGTTATACGAGTTGTTTTTTATAAATACTCCATTCCCAAAATCAAAATATTCTGTCCTTAATATTCCTGTAGCATAAAAAACTCCAGTTTGTTCGAAAGATAAACTGTGAATTATCATTGCATAACTAGATGCAATGCGTTTGGCCCATTCTGCATCGCCTGATGAATTGTATTTAAAGAGAATTTGATCTCCATCCCAAGAAGATGTAGTTATTGAAACATTATTTCCAAAATCATTTATACCTGGTCTTTGAATAATTCCGGCAATATAAATATTATTATTATCATCCACTGTTATTGAATACCAAAAAGAATGACCTGAACTAGAATAAAGAGTTTTTGCCCACTGAATTTCTCCTTGGGGACTTATTTTAATTAGTACACCGTTCTGAAAATCATTATTATTAGAAATAGTTATGTTATTACCAAAATCATAAATTCCAGCTCCAAATATCATTCCAGTCAAATAAATAAAACCATTTTCATCAATTGATATTTTGTTGTATTCAGAAGGATTATTTGATAAAGTTAATATTTTTCCCCATTGAATTTCTCCTAAATTATTAAATTTTAATATCATTGGATTTCTTTTTTCGGAAACAGCTGAGATATTTAATCCGTTATTAAAATTATAACTTCCTTTTCCTTCAGAAAATCCAACTATATAAATATTTCCTTCCCCATCAGTTTTTGTATAATGAAAAAAAAGATTTTTTGAATCGGCTAAAACTATTTTTTCCCATTCTTTTTCTCCTGTTGAATTAAACTTTACAATTCGAAATGTGTTATTTAGATAAAACACAAAGGAATTTCCATTCAAATCAACTGTTATTAAAATATAAGTAAGTTCAGAAGCTGTGAATACTTTTGCCCATTCAATTTCTCCAGAAGGTTTATATTTTAGAAAAATTTTATTATTAGTAGAAGCATCTATATTTAATTTTATATTATTTCCAAAATCATAATTCCCTCCCCCTGTTGATCCTATTACATAAATATTTCCACTCCTGTCAATTTCAACAAAATTGTATTCTGATGAACTTTTTTCTTCACTAATTACACTTTTTGCCCATTCAATTTCTCCTGATGAATTATATTTTGTTAATAAAAGATTTGAACTATTAGGAGCACTTCCTGAAACCTTTACACCATTACCAAAATCAACTATACCTGAACCTGTTATATTTCCAGCAGAATAAATATTTCCATTTTTATCAGAGACACTTGCAATATATATTAAGTTGTTAGATGAAGATAAAGCCCCTTTTGCCCAAAGTGTTATGGGAAGTTTTTGATTGCTTTCCGAAGAAGGTTCGCTTGTTTTTTCTTTTTTACAGCTTATCAATGCAGTTATAAAGAAAAGTAAAAGCAGTAATTTTTTTTTCATTGAATTAATCCTTTGTGTTTTATGATTTTAAATCAGTTTTGATAAAATATAATTTACATTTATCTCAAAATAAAATTAAACAATAAAGAATATCATTATTTTAAACTTTTTCCAAAAAACCGATTCTCTCTTCATATCATTATAGTTATATTATAAATATCAATTTAAAAAAAACAGGAAATTCTATATGAAACTATCTGCTTACCAGAAAAAATACTTAAAATCTCTTTCTCACGCAATGAAAGCCAATACTCAGATTGGAAAAGAAGGGCTTTCTGAAAGCCTGATCCAGAAAATCGATAAGGACTTGTCCGACCATGAGCTTCTCAAAATCAAGGCGCTGGAATCGGCTGATCTTGAGATAAAGGAAACCGCATCGCTTCTGGCTGAAAAATTAAACTGTACGGTTATTAAAGTGATCGGTAGAACCATTGTCCTTTTCAGAGAAAATCCTCTCAATGAAAAAGATACCTTCACAGCCTGCGGAGCATACGGTAGCAAAAACCTGCTTCATAAAACCGAAGCATAAGGAGGAAAAATGCTTGAAATTAAAAATTTAAGCGTTGAAATTGAAAATAAAAAAGTACTCAACAATATCAACCTCAAAATTCCTGAAGGAGAGACTCATATTCTTTTCGGACCCAACGGTTCCGGAAAAACCTCCCTGATTATGACAATTATAGGCTACCCTCAGTACAAAGTAACGGGCGGCAGCATCCTTTTTAAAGGCGAAGATATTACTTCCAAAAGTATCGAATACCGGGCTAAAATGGGTATCGGGCTTGCTTACCAGAATCCCCCTGTGATTAAAGGACTTCCTTTAAAAAAACTGGTCGGACTGATTCAAAAAGAAAACTTTAAACTTGAAGCTTATATTGACAATCTGAAAATGAGAGAACTGTATGAAAGGGAAATCAACCTTGGTTTTTCAGGCGGTGAAAAAAAAAGAAGCGAACTCCTTCAGATTTTAGCCCAAAACCCTGACTTTCTTTTTCTGGATGAGCCTGAATCGGGAGTAGATATCGAAAACATGGATATTATGGGAAAGGTTTTAGCCAAATTTCTGGAGCGGGAACACATTAAAAAGAGAAAAAAATCAGGGCTGATTATTACTCATACCGGCTATATCCTTGATTACATGAACGCTGACAAGGGGTATATTTTAATTGACGGACATATAGGCTGCGACGGCAACCCCTACCAGATTTTCGAGAAAATTAAAACAAAAGGTTTTCAGGAGTGTAATTCATGTCTGATTTAAAAAAAGGATTAACAAAAGAAGATTTAAATAAAATTACAGAAGCCGGAGTCGAGCTTGATTCCCATAAAAAAACCTATTTTCTTTCCAATGGCAGTTTTGATATTCCTCAGGAAAATAAAGACGAAAATGTCATTCTTCTTCCCATTCAGGAAGCCTTGGAAAAACACCCCTTTATTAAAGAGAAATACTGGTGGAAACTGATTTCTCCCGATAAGGACGAGTACACCAAGCTTGCCTCCCAAGAACTGGATGGAGGCTATTTTATCCATGTCAAGAAAGGGCACAAGGAAAATATGCCCCTTCAGGCATGCTTTTACATCAAAGAATCGTACTATAAGCAGAAGGTTCATAATATTATTATCCTTGAAGAAGGCGCTGAACTTCACATCATCAACGGCTGTGTCTCAAGTCACGGCTCGGATAAGGGGCAACATCTGGGAATCACCGAAATCTATCTTGAGAAAGGGGCTTTTCTTTCTTACAGCATGGTTCACAACTGGAACGAAAGCACCGAAGTTTTTCCAAGAAGCGCAATGAAACTGGGCGAAGACTCTCAATTTATTTCCAATTACATTGCCTTGAAACCCACAAAAATTGTGCAAAGTTATCCAACCGTGTATGTGGGAAAAAATGCGAAAGCCTCGTTAAATTCGATTATTTACTCACACTCCAACTCAGTTTACGATGTCGGCGGGCGGGCTGTTTTAGAGGCTGAAGGTGCCAGAGCCGAGATCAACAGCCGGAGCGTTTCTTCCGGAGGAGATATTATCGCAAGGGCGCATATCAATTCCAAATCCGACAAAACCTTCGGGCACATGGAGTGCAGCTCCCTCATGCTCAATAAAAAAGGCAAGGTTCACGCCATCCCTGAGCTGGAATCCAATTCTCATGATGTGGTGCTTTCTCATGAAGCCATGGTGGGAAAAATCGCCGATGAAGAGATTTTTTACCTGATGTCGCGCGGGCTTTCTGAAAAAGACGCGGTTTCTCTGATTGTTCAGGGATTTTTAAACATTGATATTAAAGGTCTTCCTGAGGTCATCAAAGAACAGATCAACCAGACCTTAAAACTTTTAGAAAACAGCAACGGAATTTAATTTCCTTTCGAAATCTCTATTTTTAAAGCCGAGTCGAAATAATTTGTTTCGGCTTCGCTTTTTATCCTTCGTTTTTTAAAAAGAACACCAGCCCAAAAACTGTAATAGCCGCTGCAATAAGATACATGTAGGGATAACCGATATGATCGGCTGTAAATCCGAGAAAGACAGAGGAAATCGAGTGCCCCAGATTGAAAAGAAGAATAAAAACTATGGTTGCCTTGCCTCTTCGCTCAGGAGTCTGTCTGAGAAACAAAACACTGACCGTGGGATAAAGAAAACCATGAGCCATTCCGTAGCCTGCTCCGATCAAACCCAGAAATAAAGGGAAAGAAAAACGGGGAAGAAAATACGCTCCGGTCAATACCAATAAAACCAGAAAAAATGAAGAACGGATCGTTTTATGAATATTCCAGCTGTTCATTTTATCAAAGAAAAAAAGACGGATCAAGATCAATATTCCTGTATAGGAAAGATAAAAAGCTGAAATCGGCACAATATGATATTCTTCGGCATAGTGGCTGATAAAAGAGAAAAAACTTGAAAAAACCATCCCGAAAAGAATCGCTGTCGGAATAATTTTAAGATAAACGCTGATAGGAGCTTCTGAACTGGAATCCTGTTTTTTGGGCTTTATTTTCACATAACCAACCTGAAAAATAAAAAAAAGCCAGAGTAAAGACGAGACAGCCGCAGCCAGAAAAATGTATTTAAATGAAGCGTATTTGATAATCTTTTCCCCTACAAAAGGTCCGAATGCGTTGGTCAGTGCCCCTGAAATCCCGAAAACAGCCACCAGCCCCACCAGTTTTTCTTTTGGAATAATTTCCACTAAAATGGCGGCTGAAAAGGTAAACCCTATGGTATAAATCACTCCCTGAAGCATTCTCCAGAAAAAAACAGTGTAAAGATTGGCTGTGAAAAAATACCCGACATAAATCAAGGTTGCCAGAAGCGCGGAATAAATCACAAATTTTTTTTTATCTAAAAAATCGATTTTATTTCGAAGCGACCAGGAAAGGAGCACCATCAGACCGGTTGTCAAACCCATCACAACACCGATATAAGTCTTGCTTCCGCCGATTTTTCCCAGATAAAGGGGCAAAAGATGAAAAAAAGAATTTCCGGCAAAAAAGAAAAAATTGGAAAAAGCTAAAAAAATAAAATTCCTTTTATAGGAAAGAGTATTTTCATTCATTAAAGTATCTGGCTTAAAAAAGCTTTGGTACGGTCGTTTTTAGGGTGATAAAAAACATCTTTCACACTCCCCTCTTCCACAATCTTCCCCTCATCCATAAAAAGCATCCTATCCCCCACTTCTCTGGCAAACCCCATTTCATGGGTCACCACCATCATGGTCATTCCTTCTTTCGCCAGATTTTTCATCACTTCCAAAACTTCATTGACCATTTCAGGATCAAGGGCTGAAGTCGGTTCATCAAAAAGCATCAGTTTAGGCTGCATGGAAAGCGCTCTGGCTATCCCGACTCTCTGCTGCTGTCCGCCGGAAAGCTGGGAAGGATATTTGTCTTTCTTTTCCCAGATGCCCACTTTTTTCAAGTATTTCTCAGCCATTGCATAAGCCTTGTCATAAGGCGTTTTTTTGACCACGGTTTGAGGAAGAATAATATTGTCGATGACGGTTTTATTCGCAAACAGATTGAAAAGCTGAAACACCATCCCGATGTCTTTCCTCACCAGATTAATATCTACTTTTAAATCCAGAATATTGACCCCTTCAAACCAGATTTCACCGTCATCCGGGTCTTCAAGCTTATTGATACAGCGAAGAAGAGTTGTCTTTCCGGAACCCGACGGTCCGATTACTACCAGTACCTCTCCCTTATAAATTTCAGAAGAAACACCCTGTAAAGCTTTGACATCATTTTCAAATGTTTTCACCAGATTTTTTACAACAACTATTTTTTCTTTTTCCTGATTTGTGTTCATCCGAGTAACCTTTTTTCTAAGTAGTGAGTGAGGGCTGAAAAACTTGAAGTTAAGACAAGATAAACTCCTGCAGCCGCAAACCAGATTTCAAAAGTGGCAAAAGTAATGGTAATACTCTGCTGAGCGGCAAAGGTAATATCATTTAACGAAATAATCGATACCAGAGACGAGTCTTTGATCAGTGAGATAAACTGTCCTGCCAGAGGAGGTAAAATCCGCTTAAAGGCCTGAGGCATAATAATATGGCGCATTGCCTGAAAATAAGTCATCCCCACAGCGCGCGCCGCTTCCATCTGACCTTTATGAATCGATTGGATCCCTGCACGGATAATTTCAGCCACATAAGCTCCCGTAAAAAAAGAAAGAGCTGCGATTCCGGCTGTGAGATTGGAAATACTTAAAATTTTCCCGATAAAAAAATAAAAGACATAAATCTGGACGAGTAAAGGCGTTCCCCTCACTATTTCAACATAAGCCTTAGCCATAAATTTCAAGAGAGGATTGACCGAAAGCCTCCAAAGCCCCACAATTGTCCCCAGAATAATTCCCAAAAGAATCGAAATCGCTGAAATAAAAATGGTCAGGAGTGTGCCTTCCAAGAGAGGGCCCATCTGCCAGCCGATAATTTTTAAAGATATTCTTCCGCCGGGTTCAATTGTGAATGTTTTTGGGGGGAGAATGTTTTTTAATACGATTTCTTTCCCGATTTCCCATTTTCCGCTGATCTGCGAAGCTTGAATCTTGAAGTTTAAATCTGAATTTTTCAAAGTTCTCAAATTGAGAAAATACTCACTTTGATTTTCAGGCAAAACCTCTTTCGGCATCAGTTTTAAATCCTGATTTTCTATATTATAATCAATCACTTCTGCTATTATTTTCCGGTTTTGTACATCTTGAGTGTCTTCCCCGTAATAGACAAACATCTCAGGAATGATTTTCATATTCCAGTTATAATCCATCCGGCTGAAAACCGATACCCCCGCATAAATTAAAACCGCAAGTCCTGTAAATCCAATGATTTTATTTTTGTGTTTTTTTAAAAATTTCTCATAAAAAACATGAAAAAAAGCTTTTAAACCAGACTGGTATTTTATTTTAGTCTCTTCCAATGGCAGTGCTCCTTATTTCAGGATGAAAAACACTATAAATTTAATGACAAAAAACTGAAATCATAAATAAAATTTGTTTTTTTTAAAGAGCCTTCTTATGATTTTCATTAAGATAATCGATTAGCACGACACCCCGGCAGATACTCCCGTTGTAAAAGCAATCTGAAGATTAAAACCGCCGGTATAAGCATCCAGATCCAAAACTTCTCCCGCAAAAAACAAGCCGGGAACAATTTTCGATTCCATGGTTTTCGGATTTATTTCTTTCAGACTCACTCCTCCGGCTGTAATAATCGCTTCAGAGACAGGTCGATAGCCCTTAATTTCCATCTTTAAATTTTTTAAAAGCCAGACCAGGCGCTTGCGTTCTTCTTTTCGAATCTGGTTGACCAGTTTCCGATCATCGATTTCTGAAAGCTCAATAATAACAGGAATCATTTTCTGAGGTAAAAGATCATTGAGGCTTTTCCCA
>Ga0154385_1106_pt1 | contig 13991 bp, 12 predicted proteins | sample RifGroB1_FD_105628 | JGI IMG/M metagenome (GOLD analysis project Ga0154385, IMG submission 105628) | Spirochaetes bacterium GWB1_36_13 | reverse complement strand
TTCTTTCAAGCCGAGGAGACTATTTAACAAACTGATTAAAACTTCTTTTTTCTGATCATTGCCGAAGATTTTTTTAAATGCCACATCGTTGGTGGGGTCTAAGAATTTCATAATGGACTCCTAAAAGGTCATAATTTAAATTTAAGCATTTTAGGAAGGGGAATAAACTAAATCTGACAAGACTTTCAATTATATTTTCGGATAAAGATGAGGAAAAAATTTTACCAAGAAGAGGCAGGTTTACACCCACCCCTTCCTGAGGAATTGATAATTTCTTATTCATTTGATTGTTTTATGATTTCACACATCCATCCACATGCTGTTTGTCCAGCGGTTTTGAAAACAGGCTGACAACAATATAAACAACAGCTGATATTGGAAGCGCTACTAAAAGCGGGTCAACCATAGACCAGACGCTTTTTCCAAAAATACTTTTTCCACCCCATTTGCTGATAGTGAAGACATGCACCAGAAGAAGCCAGAAAAGGCTCACTGCAAACCCAGTGATAATACTTGCAATGGCTCCGGTACGGGTCGCTCTTTTCCAATAAAGTCCTCCGACATAGGCAGGGAGGAAGGTAGCGGCACAGAGGCCAAAGAAAAGCGCAGTTCCTGCGGCAATATACCCTTCAGGAAGGAAATATCCGATAATCACAGTGATTAAAAGCATTACTGCAATCCCGACTTTGGTAATGACAATCGATTTTTTACCACCCACTTCTTTCACAAACCCGAGGGTTTCAAAAATATCCCGGCTCAAGGCTGTGCCCATTGCGTGAAACTGGGAAGAAAGAGTGGACATGGCAGCTGAAAGTAAAGTCAGCATAAAAATATAGTTGAACCAGGATGGAAGAGCCGAGGTCAGGAAGGTAGGAATAATCAAGTCTCCGTTTCCTTTGGCTGCAATAATCGAAATCATCCCTTTTGTATTCGGATTGACATCGTAAAAATAGACATTGGAAAGCGCTCCAACAATAAAAGCAACCCCCGTCATCACCAGAATAAAAATACCGCCGATCAAGACTGCCCGGTTCAGTTCTCTCTTAGACTTGACCGTCATAAAACGGACAGAAAGCTGAGGCTGAGCCAGAACGCCGATACCGACTCCCATGATAATGGTGGATACCAGAAGCCACCAGAAAGGAGATCCGCCTTTCGGCATTTTTGTCCAGCCCTGATGTCCGGAATCTTTGAATTTGGAAAGGGCAGCCAGATTACCCAGATTTTTTTTGTATTGTTCACCCATGAGTTTAACAGCAGGTCCAAAGTACTCTCCCAGTTTGATCCCGGTTGCAGTCTCTGCATCCTGAAATATTTTTCCTGAGATTGCTTTTTTATCTTCATCTGATTTATCTTTAGTCTGATACAAAACTTTTCCAAAATATGGAACCAGCTCCAGAGCTTTGGCATCATCTAAAAGAACCGCCGCTCCGCTGGCATTATAAGCGTCTTTAAAGGCGACCACAGCCTCTGCGTAAGCTTTTTCATTCAGCTCAGCAAGTTTTTCATGCCCTTCCTTGACTCCTCCCACTTTTGAAAAAGTGAGGAAAAGCAGAAGAAGCATACCGATAAACATGATGGTTCCCTGAAATGCGTCTGTGTACATGACCCCTTTCATTCCGCCGGCGATAACATAAATAATAATGATCAGCGCAAAAATGAAAAGAGAAATATCAAATCCGATTTGAAAAGTCTCCTGCAGATATCGCGCTGCTCCGATTAAGACGACAGAAGCGTATAAAACCATGGTCAGGATAATAGACCCTGAAAAAATCTGAATGAATTTTGATTGGTATCTTTTTCCAAGGAGTTCCGGGAAAGTGTGCGCATCGAGATGGTGTCCCATGCTCCGGGTTCTTTTTCCCAAAAAAATAAAAGCAATAAAAATCCCGACAAAAATATTTAAAAAAGTCAGCCATAAAAGCCCGAGACCAAAAATACCCGCTGCCCCTCCAAATCCGATAATCGCGGATGTGGAAATAAATGTGGCTCCATAAGACATTGCCATAATGTAAGGATGCGTGTTTCTTCCAGCTACCAGATAGTCGGCTGCTGTTTTTGTCTGCTTATAACCGATCCAGCCTAAAAAACCGAGGATCAGAAGGTAAGCTATTGTAACAATAATCATTGTGATCATTTTTTCCTCCTATTCAAACTCTTGTTCAATTTTCTTTTCTTCTTCTACCCAGTGCTTATCTTCTTCGGTCACCACATCAGCGCCTTTGTTCCAGTTGATAATGCCATAGACTACACAGGCAATGCTGGAAAGGATCATCAGAACATAAACCAGTATGATTTCAAACCCCATCGTTTTCCTCCAATTTTTAATAAAACCGTTTCTATCAATAGAAATTTAATTTTTTTATACTAAAAAGAAAAATTATTTTAATGAAAATACTTTTTTTTTCAATCTATTACTTCCCTTTTCTCCTGATACCTGAAAAAAACTGAAATCCTGACAAAATCTCCGAGACAGAAAATTAAAAAATTTTACTTTTAGTAAAATTTTTTCATTATTATTCAATAAATATTTTTTTAAAAAGGAGGAAAAATGAAAAAATTATTTTTTCTGAGTTTAATGTTTTTAATAGGAGGGATAGTATTTATGGGATGCGGAAGCAAAAAATCAGACAATCCTTTAGTGGGAGAATGGAAAATTGTAGAAGCAGAAGGAAGTATGGCAGACTTAAATAAAGGAGTCATCTATACTTTCAATGACGATGGAAGCATGACAATCAAAGGAATGGGAATTACCACAAAAGCAAAATACACTCAGGAAGGCGAAAAATTAAAAATCGTCTTTGAAGTCGGAAACATGACTTTTGAAGCAAAAATTGAAATCAAAGACAAAACAATGAAATACGAGCTTTTAAACAGCGACCAGAAATTTGTCATGGAAAAACAGTAACCCTATCTTGATTTATGGAGAGAGAATTTAAATTTTTCTCTCCATTTATACTGAAAAGATTTTAAAGTGTTTCATCTATAAAAACCTGTTAAGTTCAGGAAAAAAGTGTAAAAATGTCCGATTTTCATTTATTATTAAAAAAAACAGCTCCGATTTTCGGAGTCGGCTCTAAAATTCAATTTAACGAACATGAAGAATATCTTTTAAATCGGGAAATCAATCAGGAAAATATTGAATTTGAAGGAAAATGGAAGAAAAAAATGGATCTCAGGAATAGCCTTCCAGAAGTTTCTTCTTATCTGGTATTCGGTTTCCCCTATCCTGTTTTTCAGCCTAAAATCCAAAAAGCTTCTTTTTCTGCCTACGCCTCCATCAATGATTACCATCTAGTGGTTTCAGAAAAATTAAATCAATGTGTTCAAATTTTAAAAAAAAAGCGCCCGGAAGAGACTTTTCTCCCTCTTGTTGACTCAGGGAAGGTTTTTGAGAAAGAACTGGCTATAGAGGCAAAAATCGGCTTCAGAGGCAAAAACACACTGGTGGTCAATCCTGAATACGGCTCTTTTTTTTTTATTGGAATCATTCTTTCATCTTTACGATTTGATTCTTTTTTTTCTCACTCGATTCATACAGACTGCGGATTATGCGAACGGTGTTTAAAAAGCTGTCCCACTCTGGCTCTCACGCCCTACCGCCTTTTACCAAAAAAATGTCTTTCTTATCTTACTTCTTCAAAAAAGATTGAGGCTATGAAAAGTTTTTCACTTTACGGATGTGATTTATGCCAGATGGTCTGCCCTTACAATTTAAAAAGAAATTCAAATCCTCTTGAAGATTTTTATTATAATTTTCAGATTAAATTAATCAATCCTGATTTAACAGAAGAAGAATTTAAACATTATACCAAAAATTCACCCTTGAAGTGGATTGGAAGAAAAAAATGGATTACAAACCTTCAAGTTCCTTATCAAAACCCGGAAATGCCTTTAAAACCGGATCAAAAAGAGGATCTCCCAGAATAATTTCCTTGGAAAATTTCTTATAAAGAGCCTGCTTGATAAACTCTTTGGCAAGAAAATAATTATTTGACATCGCATAGACTTGCGCCAGATGATAATAATAAACTCCATAATCCGGCAAAAGTTTGATAGCGATAATATAAGAATCCACCGCTTCCTCATACCTTCCCGAATTGGTATAAATAACAGCCAGACTGATGTATGGATAAGGAAAATCCGGCGTAAGCCTTTTTGACTCCAGATAAACCGCCTCAGCTTTATCAAAAATGCTTTTTTTTTCGTAGAGTTTTCCCATATTGTAATAAAATGAAGCGTCCTTTTCAAGGTCGGAAGATAAGATTTTTTCTCCATATTCAGTGGCTTTATCATAATTTTCAGCCAGAATAGCAAACTGAAAAAGCCAGAGAGTAAACCGGTCTGTTTTGTTCCGGTCATGATAAAACTGAATCACCAGCTCAGCCTGCTGATAGTTTTTAGTCAGATAATAAAGCGAAACCAGATTGGACAAAATATCTTCATCCGGATAAAGCAAAAAAGCACTCTCTAAAAGCATGATAGATTCTGCCTGAAAACCCGCCTGAAAAGCAGCCGCTGCTTTCATTTTATAGTCTTCCTTGGAAACCGGAGGAAGAGGTAAAAAGATTTTCCACGCTTCCTCATATTTTCCTAACTGGTAGAGAACAAAAGCATAGAGTTTGATAAAAAGAGGCACACTTTGATTTTTCTTAAAAACCTCCTCCGCAAATGGGAGTGCTTTATTAAAATCTTTTTTTTGATAAATGAGGATGTATAAAAGATGAAAATAAATATCTTCTTTTGAAGAAGACTGAGGAGAGTTCAAAAGCTTTCCAAATATTTCCTCTGCCTTTGTAGGCTGTGAATTTTCTGAAAGAACCCCTGCATAATTATACCAGAATGGATTGGAAACATCCTGAAAGTTTTTTAAAAGATTGGCAATATTCATAGCCTGATAATTTTTATTATTTCTGAGCGAAACAAAAAAATAGTTTTCATAAACTGAAAGTAGAAAATCATCCGGCATGGATTTAGCTTCCTGAATCAGTTCTTTGATATGAAACTCGGATTGGATATAGTTTTTATCGTTATAATAAAGAACAGAAAGAATAATCCTTAAAAGAGGATTTTTTACTTTGATTTTTTCAAAATAAAAAACAGCTTCCCCGTTTTTATTCTGTTTTAATAAAACAATCCCAAGATTCAGATAAAAACTGTCTTCCAGTTCTTCCTTTGTTTCAATTCCTTTTTTATACCATTGTTCAGCCTCGTCATAGCGTTGTGAAAAGGCGGAAAGGTTTCCCAGATAAAAACAATAAACTGCTTTATGCTCTTTTTCATACATTTGAAAAAAAACAGCATAAGCCTCTTTATTTTTTTCAGCTTTATAAAACTCAAGACCCGATTCCAGATTAACAGGAATTGCTTGTAAAGAAAAAGGGAAAAGAAAAAAAATGAAGAAAAACAGCTTTTTTGTCATAAAATTTAAACCTAACAAGGATTTGAAATGATTATCGGTAGAGCCGAAGACCGGCTTGAAAATTATTTCCCGCTTGCCTGAAATCTTGCGAATGTAGATGCGGTAAATGACGCAATCATCTCATAAATAGGCTGTTCCCAATTTTCCGGTTCTTTTGTTGTCGCTAATACAGAAAGATACCCTTGAGTTTTTCCAAGATAGTTAATCGGCGCAAAGTGATATCTTTCCGTCTCATTAAAATCTTCGAGAGCCAATAATTCTTTCCAGTTATAATCTTTTTTTCTGAGGTTTTTTCCCTCTTTCTGCATAATCAAAGAACGAATTTCTGAAGTAGTCTCAAAAATAAATTTTTTATGGGTCTCTTCTCGGCAGCCGTATCCTTCATAAACTGAAAACTGATTTTTTTCATTTCTCAAGAGAATTAAAAGCTTGTGAATTCCCAGTTTCCGTTCCAGAATTTCAGAAATCAGAAACAACCCTTCGGCCAGATTAGAAGATTTATTCAACAATTCGCCCACTCTTCGGACTACTTCAAAACGGTCAAAAACTTTTTCCACTTTTATTTTTTCAGAATAAGCAGTCCAAGCCATCGCTATACTATTGGCTATTTGTTCATAAATCGGCTGTTCCCAGTTTTCAGACTCTTTTTTCGTACTTAAAATACAAAGATAGCCCTGGGTTTTACCAAGGTAAGCAATCGGCGCGAAATGAAATTTTTCTACTTCGCTGAAATCTTCGGGAGCCATCATATCCTGCCAGCTGTAGTCAGATTTTTTTAAATTTTTTCCCTCTTTTTGCATAATCAGAGATCTGAGTTCTGACATGGATTCAAATTTAAATTTCTTATGGGTCTCTTCGCGGCAGCCGTATCCTTCATAAACCGAAAAAACATTTTCATCATTTTTTGAAAGGATGAGAAGTTTATGAATATTTAATTTTCTTTCCAGAATTTCAGAAATCAGAAAAAGACCTTCATTCAGATCAGAAGATTTATTTAATAATTCACTGACTCTGCGTACTGACTCAAAATATTCAAATACTTTTTCATTTTTCGATTTTTCATTAAAAACAGCCAGAAAAGCGGCTATTACCCCTGCAATCTGTTCATAAACAGGCTGTTCCCATTCTTCTGAAAGTTTTGAATTCTTTAAAGCGACAAAATAACCCTGAGTTCTTCCCTTATCATTGATCGGAGCAAAATTAAACCGTTTGGTTTCTTCATAATCTTCTTTCGCTAAAAGATTTTCCCATGGAAAATCCTCTCTTAAAAGATCTTTTCCTTCTTTTTGCATAATCAGAGAACGAAGAATGGAAGCAGAATCAAAATGAAAAAGTTTATGAGTTTCTTCCCGGCAGCCATAGCTGTCAAAAACGACAAATTGATTGGCTTCATTTTTCATTAAAATAATCAACTTGCTGATATTTAATTTTTTTTCCAGAATATTGGATATTAAAAACAATCCTTCGCTTAAGCTTTCACTTTTATTAAAAAATTCAGAAATTCTTTTGACAGTTTCAAAATATTCATATGTTTTTAGATTTTTCTGATTTTTAGAAATTTTTTCTTTTAAAAGATATCTTTCAATTTTCAAAGAAGACATAAATAAAACAAATTGAATAAACGCTTTTTTAGCCGTAAAATCGCTTTGAGGATTTTCATCCAGCGCAATTAAAGCAATAATCTGATTATTGATATAAAGAGGAAAAACATTGGAAAGAGCATTGATGTAATGATTTTTAAACTCTTCCAGATGTTTTAAATTTTCATTTTGAATTTGAGTTAAAAGCTCTTCCTGAATTCCTTCATGAGCTTTTAAGACAAATGAATTGTTTTCTTTAAAAAGAACAACTCCTTTTCGGCATCCTGAATTTTTCAGGAAAAAATCAAGGAGAAAAGTAAAAATTTCATCTAAACCAGAACATTTTTCAAGAGATTTTGAAAAAAAAAGAATTTGATCAAATAAATTCTCTTTCGAAAGATAAACTTCTTTCAAAAGCTTCATATCATGCCTTCTGTAAAAAAAAGCCTGATCTTTCAACCCTTTATATCTTAATGACTTTGCTCTTAATCCGGATGAAATCATTTAAAAATCCTTTTTTTACAGTCCTAAATCATCAAACATTTTGTTATACAAATCATAATATTTAGATTTTGCAAACTCTTTAATCTTATCTTCCGGCAGATAACCAAAAAGCGAATCCAGATAAGAAAGGATTTCTTTCATATCATCTTTTTTCAGATCTTCTTTTCCCTCTGTTTTTTCTGACAATTCACTTTTTTGAATCTCAAGCTCTTTCTTTTCTTCAGAAGTTTCAATATTTTCAAGCTCTCTTTCCGCTGGAGTTTCTACCGCTGTTTCATCTTCCATTGAAATCTCTATCTCAATATCTTCCACTTCTTCATTGCCTATCACAAGTTCCTGATTAATTTCAAGATTTTCTACTTTTTCTTCTAATTCTTCTTGCTGAATCACAACAGGTTTTTCACCAAAAAAGTTCTCAGGAGTTTCCTCTTCCTCATCTTCTTCAAGTAAAATATCTTCTTCCTCTGGAGAGGTATTTAAGATTCCTTCTTCCGTTATAATGAGTTCTTTTGTTTCTTCCTCTTCCTCGTCTTTTGTATCAATTTCTTTTTCTTCATGCACTTCTTCCAGAATAATACTGTCTTCAGTAATAATAAGCTCTTGAACTGTAGATTTTTCTTCAGTTTTAATAGTCAATTCTTCTGTACTTGGCTCTTCTTCCAGGCTGATTTCATCCTCTGCCTTCACTTCTTCTTCGCTTTCCAGCGTCAGTTCGTCTGTACTTGATTCTTCTTCCAGGCTGATTTCGTCTTCCGCCTTCACTTCTTCTTCACTTTCCAGTGTCAATTCGTCTGTACTTGGCTCTTCTTCCAGGCTGATTTCGTCTTCCGCTTTCACTTCTTCTTCACTTTCCAGTGTCAGTTCGTCTGTACTTGGTTCTTCTTCCAGACTGATTTCATCCTCTGCCTTCACTTCTTCTTCGCTTTCCAGTGTCAGTTCTTCTGTACTTGGTTCTTCTTCCAGACTGATTTCGCCTTCCGCTTTCACTTCTTCTTCGCTTTCCAGCGTCAGTTCTTCTGTACTTGGTTCTTCTTCCAGGCTGATTTCGTCTTCCGCTTTCACTTCTTCTTCACTTTCCAGTGTCAATTCGTCTGTACTCGGCTCTTCTTCCAGGCTGATTTCGTCCTCTGCCTTCACTTCTTCTTCACTTTCCAGTGTCAATTCGTCTGTACTCGGCTCTTCTTCCAGGCTGATTTCGTCTTCTGCCTTCACTTCTTCTTCACTTTCCAGTGTCAGTTCGTCTGTATTTGGTTCTTCTTCTTTAATTTCAATTTCTTCCGATAAGGTTTCTTCATCAATATGGATTTCATCGTGAATCTCGATTTCCTCTACCACCGGTTCAAAGACAGTGTCTGAAACAATTTCTTCTTCCTCTTCCTCGTGATTTTTTTCTTCTACCAGTTTAAATTCTGAAAGAGGTTTTTCAACCTGATTAATTTTCATAAGATAAGCTTTTTCCAATTCTTCACCGGTTGTCATAATCAGACTATTTTCCAGTGATTCAGCCTCTATTTCATTTTCCGGGGCATCTTCTTTTTCCGACCCGGCTTCTTCCACCTCGATAGTCGAAGTATTTAATATATTGTTTAATTCATTTTCAGATAAGGTAATCTCTTCTTCTTCATCAAAAAATCCGTTTGCATTTTTTTCTTCGCTCATTGATGCTCTCCTTGCTTCTTATCTTTAAAGATAAAAAATTTCATTCCATCTTTTAAATAATAATTTTTTTCAGGCATAATTCCAAATGAAGTTATTCCGCCGGCCTTATTTATGAGATCATACACCTGATCTTTCTGATACATTTTATATTTACCGGGCTTTTTTACTTCTCCCAAAATTTCGACAAAAATTATACTCCTATATTTAATCGTAAATTCTTGTCCGTTTTTTAAGTAATAATTTTTTATTTCTTGATTTGCTCCTTCCCGAAACCCGGAAGCAAGTTTTATCAAATCATAAAGCCGTTTTCCTTTTTCAATTTCATAAACTCCTGGATTCTTGACAGCGCCTTGGATTTTCACTGATATTTTCTCAATCTTTTTTGAATTTTTAATAAGATTTATATCATTTTGATTTTTTTTTAAATTGGTTTCTACTGTATTTTCAATTTTTGCAATTTCTTTATTTTTTTCTTCCGGATGAAAAAAATAACCAAAAACTTTTCCCAGCAAAACTCCTGAAAGAATAAAAATTGAAGCTTTGAGGTAGTTTTTATTCTGCATCCTGATCCTCTTCTTCCTGAAGCAATATATTTCTTTTATTCTTAATAATATAATGGATTCCTGAATAAACTGAAAGAATCGTTGATATTCCCAAAAGAAAAGACGGAGTATAAGTGATAAAATAAGCCCATCCTCCAAAATAATTAAACCATATCCGGTCAAAAGGAACCCCGATAATTCCCCCGATTTTCGGAATCACTCCCCGCTCTATCAGATAATCTTTTATAATTAATAACAGAATAATCAGAAGAATAGTTAAAAATTGAGCCATTGTTTTTAATTTTCCAACGAAAAGAGTTTTCACTTTTTCCTTCCCCTGGATTCCTGAAATTCTCAGTCCGGTAATCACAAATTCACGGGTCACAATCATCCACACCATCCAGTAGGGAAAAATAGTGGAATCAATCTGAAGAAAAGTAATCAGAACTGAAATAATGACTAATTTATCTGCCAAAGGATCTAAAAAATTTCCAAAATCGGATACCGCATTCCATTTTCTGGCGAAAAAACCATCCAGATAATCTGTAAGACCGCTCAATCCTAAAAGGAAAAGACAAACTATTTTCTCGCGGTAAGATCCAAAAATAAGAATATTGATGGGAATGATCAGGACAATTCGAAAAAGCGTCAAAGAATTGGGAATATGTTTTTTAAAATTCATACTTCCCTCCCTGAAAGATTATGTTGGTCTGAATCCGTGATTAAAATATTTTTAAAATTATTTTCTGTCTTTTTATCTGATTGAAAATAGACCAATCCGTCAATTTCAGGCGCTTCAAACTCTGTTCTTCCGTAAAACGCCTCTTTTTCAGGATCATACCCTTCCTCTAAAACCTTGTAAATTTTTCCGATTCTTCCTTTTAAAATTTCTTCGCTGATTTCTTCCTGAATAAAGGAAGCCTGAGAAATTCTTTTTTCTTTTTCCTCTTCCTCCACTTTTCCTTCAAGTCGGAAAGAAGCGGTTTCCGGTTCGTCGCTGTACGAAAAAAATCCTACCCGGTTAAACTGAAATTCATCCAGACCGCCAAGAAGCGTTTCATAATCTTTTTGAGTCTCTCCCGGAAATCCCACAATGAAAGAGGTTCGGATAGAACTTTCAGGAATACGGGATCTGATATTTGAAACAATGTTTTTATATTGTTCATAAGAACCCCATCGTTTCATCTTCTTCAGAATCGGATCGCTTAAATGCTGAAAAGGAATATCAATATAATTACAGATATTGGGGCGGGATGCGATTAAATCCAAAATAGAATCAGTCAGGTTTTCAGGATAAAAATACATGACCCTGATCCATGGAAAGTCCATATCGGAAAGATAAGAAAGTAAATCATAAAGCTTGGGAGTTTTATAAGAATCCATTCCATAAAATGAAGTATCCTGACTAACAATAATCAGTTCCTGAACACTGCCCTCCATCTCTTTCGCTTCACTTAAAATATCGTTTAATTCCCGGCTCTTATGGGTTCCTTTAAAAAGGGGAATCGTACAGAAAGCGCATTTCCGGCTGCATCCCTCGGCAATTTTCAGGTAAGAAAAAGCTCTTGTCGTAATCACTCTGCCCTGAGTTAAAAAAATTCCTTTATTGGAAAGAAATTCAGCTTCCGGTATTTCTTTTTCCAGCTCTCCGCCATACTGCTCAAGAAGACAGCCGCTCACAATAACTCTTTTATCAGGAAATTTCTTTTTGTATTCTACAAACTCAAAAATAGTATCAATTGATTCTTCTTTAGCAGGAAGAATAAAAGAACAGGTGTTGATAAAAAAAACATCCGCTTCTTCAGGATTGGTAACAATTAAATAATTTTTAAAATGCTCAAAAAGAATTTTTTCAGTGTCTGCAAGATTTTTCGGACAGCCTAAACTGACCACAAAGATTTTTTCCATCATTCAATCCAAGATTTAACATTTTAAAACACGAAATATATTTATTTATCTTTGAAAATACTAACACTGTTTCATCTTTCAGCATTCATAAAAAAGAATGCTTATTGAGAAACACTCGCCCATTTCAGGGATTTTGTATTATTTTCCTCAACCAGTGAAAAAGAAAGATAGCCTACAGTAGCGTTCTTTTTATCAAATTCAACCTTATTGCCGTTGACCTCAATTTCAGCTGCATTGACATCACTGAAATCAATATTGTCATAATTCAGGATATTGTTTTCTAAAATAGGCACTGTAATCTGCGCGCCCGGTTCGAGTTTTTTGAGTTCTTCTTTCGGATTATCCCCGTTTCGTGTCAGCCAGACTACCATATCATAATCTTTTTTATTTTTAATTACAACAGAAACACTTTTAAATGCTTCTTCCCTGGTTTCCGTTTTTGTTTCAGCAGCCACAGTTTTTTGACTGGTTCCAGTAACGAAACGATCCTGATCTTTCAATCTTATTTCCTTGACTCTGGAAAGAATTACAACCGCTTCCCCATCGGAAATTTTGCTGACATTCATCTGGATATCAAAATATCCGTCATCATTAAAATCCAGTTTAAAAACATCATTTTTTGTGATCACAATGGGTTTCAGGTTTAAATTATTTCCCTCCGGGATCATATGAATCAGAGTTTCATTAATCTGATCCACTTTAAACTGAAGATTCCCATACTCTTCCGGAAAAATGAGGTTTTGATTTTTTTTAATGTTCATTTCTTCTTCAAAAACCATTACTTTTTCTTTTTCATTCGCCAGATTAGACTCTTCAGGAGTTGATGTTTTGACTTTGTAAATAATAATAATCACTAAAAGAATAAAAACAGAAATACTTAAAAAAAACAGGGGATTGACTTTCTTTTTATTTCTTCCCACTTCCTGACTGACATGCATAATTTCATCCAATGGCGGATGCTCTTCAAACCGAAGCTGTTTTGCCAGTTTTTCCATCAAAAAATTTTCTTCCATTTCAAGATAAAAACCGTATAACCGGACAAAACCTGTAATATGAATGCTTCCTGGAAGTTTTTCAAAACAGTCTTCCTCAATAGCAATGATAAATTTTTTCGCAATATTGGTTGCGGAAGCTACTGTATCTAAAGATATTTTTTTTTCTTCCCTTTTTGCCTTTAAAAGTTCACCGATGGTCATTTTTTCAGTATTATCCATTTTTTTCCTCTATTATATATCTTTATCAATGCTTTTATTTTTTACTATTTACAAATACATTTCTCAAAATCTGAATTTCTCCGGATGGTTTTACTTTAAAATCTTTTTCAGTAAAAACAGGATTTTTATTTATATTATAACGGTAAAATGAAATATTTTGACTTTTATTTCCCTGTTTCATTTTTCCCTTCAGAATAGGCACAAAACCTTCCTCGTCGATATAAAGGGTGATTTCTTCATAAGGAAGATTCTTGTTTGGCTTTTTCAGATTCAAAACAATCAGTTTTTTATCGTTTTTTACTTCTTCGGACAATTCCAATTCTTCATAGTTTGAAAGGAAACGGAGCATCCCCATTCCCAGCACGCCGATATCTTTAAAATATTCAGGAATCTCCTGCTCCACCAAAACTTTCTGATAGGGCAGAAAAAGCCATAATGTATTTCCATCTGTTAAAATATAACGGAATTTTTCAGGATCATCGGTTTTTTCAGGTCCAAAAAAAAGCTTGAGCTGGGATGGTCCGTTGAAAAAAAAATAACCTCCGCTCTCCTGCTCATTAATATAGAGTTTAAAATACCCTTTCAGCTTCGGATTTTTATTGTAAAAATTATTGACTTTTTCAATCAGCTGAGTCGCTTTCTCAATCTCTTTCGGCGTCAGTGAAAACAAACCGGATGAAAAAATGGTCAGTAATAAAACGAGCAGTATTTTTTTCAATTCTGTTTCCTTTTCTTTATCATTTCATATCAGCTTATGCCGTTTGAATTATTTTTATTTTAAAGACAGCAATAAAAAATTTACAAAAAAAAATGACAAAAGAAAATAATTAATTCACGATTTCATCTGAAAGATATGAATATTCTAAGTTTAGTTTACAGTTTAATAAAATTTTGATAATTTATTAGAATAAAAGCGGGAAACGGGATTTGAACCCGCGACCTTTTCCTTGGCAAGGAGACGCTCTACCAACTGAGCTATTCCCGCATTTTATGAATTTAAGTGAATTAAAATTTAATTTTTTTTCAAGAAAAAGTCAACCAATTTTTTTTTAAAAATTAGAATCCTGAATTTGGGTAGCAATTTTTTTTTGTGGCAAGGATTAGGAATCTTTGTTCTATCAATCTGTTTGTCAACCCTGAAAAACCCTAAAGATTTTTTACC
>Ga0154385_1117_pt1 | contig 14825 bp, 11 predicted proteins | sample RifGroB1_FD_105628 | JGI IMG/M metagenome (GOLD analysis project Ga0154385, IMG submission 105628) | Spirochaetes bacterium GWB1_36_13 | reverse complement strand
TAGGATTGAGCTTCACCATCATAAAATTGGCAGATTTTTGAGCCGCTTCCATGACTTTTTGAGCCGCAACCCGTTTTGTTTTAACCGCCGCATGTTCAGCCCATTCTTTTGGTTTTTTGATTTTTTTTGCTTTTTTATACTCCTCCCAAGTCTTTTTTTCTTTTTCTTTCAAATGATTGAGATTTTCGATGGCTTTACTCAATGCGTGATTGAGAGGCTCCATTTTTTTCCTCATATCTTCTTCCGCATCTTTTATCTGATCGTTGAGTTTTCTGACCTTGTCTTTTTCCTGATCCAGTTTATCCTGAGCATGGTTGATTTTTGCAGTTGCATCATTTTTCTTTTTCTCAAGCTTTTTATTAATCTCTTCCATCTTGTCTTTCAGATGAGTGTTGACCAGTTTATTCATTTCTTCGGCAAAATTGCTTTCCAGTTCGATTTTTGCGTAAAAGTTTAGATTTTTCGGGTCGAGGTTCATACTTCCCTCAATTTTCGCTTCATAGAGTTTAAAAAGCTTTAACTGCCCTTTGAGAAACACTTCTTTTTCCTGAAATTCAAAAGTAACGGCTGCCAAGACTCCGAAAAGCTTGACTCCTCCTGAAAAAATCATGTGGTTTTGCGCAAGATCGCTGGTCAGGGCAAGGTCAATCAGAGGTCCTTGTTTTTCCATTCCAGGACCGCCGGTTACTTCCAGAGGGCCGAGTTTGAAAGCTGCAATATTTTGTTTGATAAAAATACCTTCTGTTGAAGATTTGAAATAAGTATCGGAAATCAGTTTATTGTTGATATACAAAGCGCCTTGAAAAGAAATCCCTTCTTCTATCCCGACCGTTTCAGAGCCTCCGGCTGGAGCAAAGCTGACTGCCAGATTCCTAAACTCAATATTACCAACCGGTACTTTTCCCATTGGAATCTTTTTTCCGGTCGCTTTTTCCATCATTTTGCTGGTCATATCCAGAATATCTTTTAATCCGATAGAATTGAGGGATGCTTTAAAAGCAAGCGAGCTGACATTCGGAGTAGCAGGAAGGATCGCTGCCAGTTCTACTTTTTTTGAGCCGATATAGAAAGTCCCGCCCATCCCGATGGAAAGGTTGGCTTTCGCGAGAGCCGTTTCACCGGAGAGCACAATATCTTCCATGGCAAAGCCTTTAATACCCAGCGCGTTGTTCCATGTTCCGTTCATTCTTCCTGCTATGGAGAGAGTGAGGTCTTTGGCGCCTGCTTTCCCTTTCCCTTTTAAAATCGAAACATCCACAGAAAAAGTAACGAGGTCTTTTTTGGGAGGAAGCTCAACAGAAACAGGAATGGAAAGAGAAACAGAACCCTTTGCGTCCAGTCTCATTGTGAGCGAAGTACCTTTAAACCATTTTGGGAAAAATTTGGGGGTTTCAAACTCTGCAAACTTCCCTTCGATATAGTTTTTGGCTGTTTCAGGAGAAACAAGGGCGTGAAACTGGGTTTCCGGCTTGAGTGCAAAAAGTTCTCTTGCTTTATCGAGAGCCGCTATTCCTTTCAGGCTGGTTTTGGCAAAAAGATTGATTCCTCTTCCTGCTTCCAGAGTTTCCACTCCTTCCCCAAGGTGATCCTGAAGGAGTTTTTGCGAGTTTTCAGGAAAAACACCGGCAGGAAGAGACAGATTGGCATTGGAAAAAAGAATTCCAGAGTCTTTCAAAGACATATTTTTCAGAATCGGGAGTTTATTCAGTCCCGGAATATTTTTAAAGACATCCCACTCTCCGCTCACACTGCCCCAGATAAACATCCTGTATTTAGGTTGTTTGAGTTTTGTTTTTCCGGTAGTGGAAGAAGGAGTGGTTTTAGTGTCCGTGGTTGAGTTTTTCTGGTAATCAGGATTCTTGCTGATTCCGAAAACAATATTCATGTTTTTTTTAAAGATTTCTGCCTCACCGGTGAGGAAGATGATATTTTCGGTTTCGGTTTTTCTGACCTGTACCCCGACATTTTTAAGGCTGATTTTACCGGGGATTTCAAGGCTTGAAAACTCAGCGACTGCGCCCAGATTAATTTCCCCGCTTCCTGCCTCAGCCTGAAACTTGGTTGAAAGATTGTCGAAATACTCGTCTTGATCAGAAACCTGTGCGCCTGCATTAAGACTCATAACGGCTGTCATTATTGCAATGACAAACAAATGCTTCATGTGTTGAAACTTCACTTTCATATAAACTCCTTTTTAGCCTAAGCTTTTTTTCTATTGCGGACATTCATGAAAAAGAGTTTGACAAAAAAAATGAGTATCATCTAAAAAACATTTTCTTCAATAGTTTTTAGAAGATGCCCAAAGTTGATGAAACGATCTTTTTCTTGTTGAAAAATCTTAGTATTTAATTATAACAACTTGAAAATAAGAAACAAAAAAATATTTTTTCTTAAATTATTTTTACTTTTTAAAAACCCATACTTTTTAATTCTTTTTTTCTATTATGCAGTTTTTTATGAATTTGGATATCAGACAGGAGATACAGGGAACAACGATCGTTGTTTCCTATTCTATATTTATTGTTTTTTTAAAGAATTTTGTCTTTAATATCGTTGAAAATATTTTTTGCTAAGTCTTTTGCCATTTTGACAGGGTCTTTGACCGCAGCTTTAAATTTTTTCTTGTAGCGCTTTTTGAGAAAAACAAAATCAACCTCAATCTCAACTGCGGCTCCTCCGCTCATTTTTCCAATTTCTCCCTCAAAAGAGGCTTTGTTGAGGTTAAAAACACCTTCCTAAATTGAAAAAAATAAAAAATCAAAATTGACTTATGAACTTTCTTATATTAAATTTTATCCTGTTATTTATCAAATGCCCAGGTGGTGGAACTGGTAGACACGCTACCTTGAGGTGGTAGTGGGCTTCGCCTGTGCGGGTTCAAATCCCGCCTTGGGTATTTCTCTCTCAAATTATCAAAAATTTTTCAGGTTCAAATGAAAACACTTCGGCTTTTTACCGGAATCCCTATCCCAAAATCTTTCTTTTTTCAAATAAAACCTCTCTGCGATGAATTTTCAATCAAAACACAGTTGAAATATCCTTCTTGTGAAAATCTCCATCTGACTCTCCATTTTTTTGGAGGCAGCAGTCTGGAAAAAAAAGATCAAATTGCTCAAATCCTTTCCTTACCCTCTCCTGCACCTCTTATTACAATAGGAAAAGGCGGTTTTTTCAAAGACAAAAAGGGAAAGCCCCGGATTGTTTTTCTGGGAGTGGAAAGCCCCTCGCTTTGTTCTTTTTATCAAAAAACAGCGGAAATCTTAAAAAAACACAATCTTTATCAGGATGAACGATCCTATAAACCCCACATCACTCTTTTTCGAGTGAAAAATAAGATTCCTGATGATGATTTAAAAAATTTTATCGAAAAGACAAAAGATATTTCCTTCAGCTTTACCCCTGACGCTTTTTATTTGTATCAAAGCAGTCTTCATAATCAGGGAACTGTTTATCAAAAACTAGTCCAAATAAAGTTTGCTTTACTTTGTTCGCAATGACGGGATTCTGTATTTTTAGAACTCCCCATAAGTAGTCAACCCTGAAAAAGTAAAAAAAATCTTTCCAGTCAGGCTGTCGATTATTGTTTAAATTAACTCGGACACCGAGCGGAGTCGAGGTGTCACTTCGGCTCCGCTCAGTGACCGTACTGCTCTGATTGGACTCGAATCAGCTTATTCCAAGACTATTTCAGCGGGTTTCAAATCCAAACCCCTAACCCCTTATCCTTAAATCTTTAAGGACAAGGGGGAGTCCTCCGTGATTTTCTCCGTGAAATCAAGTCGGACGGGGAAACCCTGCATCGTGCAGGGTTAAAGAAATGAAAATCATAAACGAAATTTTGATAATAAATGGTTTTACTGCAAATCAGGAGGATTTGCATACGAGAATTTCAAACAGAAAAAAGATTTCCCGACTTTCGGCAGGACGCCGAACGGAGGGGCAGATGAATACTAAAATGAAAATAAAATTAAAACCTGAATAGAAAGAATTTTGAAATTAATTCCTTTTTTACCGTCAGGTAGTGCAAATAAATAGTTATTAAGAAACAATACTATAATTCCTAAAACTCCCCTTGTCTTCCTCTGGGAGATAAGGGGCTGGGGGTTTGTGGGCAAAAAATATTTAAAGTTTTTTAACTCGAAAATTGACTTTTTCAGGGTCGACTAAGTAATAAATAGGAGCAATCTAAATGAAAATTCTAGGAATTTCAGGAAGTCCGAATCAGAACGGGATGACTTCGGCTTTGATTCAAAGCGCGTTGAAGGGAGCGGAAAAAAAGGGAGCATCTACAAAGATGGTCTTTTTAAACTCGCTTGCTATCAAAGGGTGTCAGGCATGTTTGTACTGCCGGGGGCATGAAGGATGCAGTATCAAAGACGACATGCGGGAAGTTTACAAAAAAATCGGCGAAGCGGATAAAATAGTGATCGGAAGCCCGATTTATATGTATCATATCACAGCTCAAACCAAGTTGTTCATAGACAGGCTTTTCCCCTATTTAAAACCGGATTTTACTTCAAAAGTCAATAAAGAAACCCTTTTTATTTACTCACAGGGCAATCCTGATCTCCAGGCGCATCGGAAATGGATTGAAAGCAATCAGGAAGCATTAAAACTGCTTGGGTTTCCGGTAAAAGAAATTTTGATAGCCGGAAGCGGAATAGAAAAAGAAATACTGACAGCACAGGCTGAAAAAATGGGAGAACAACTGGTTTATTGATAGAGAGCAGTGTAAATCTCTTTATAAAAAAGAACTTTTTTGACATATTCACGGGTTTCAGCCATTGGAATGGTTTCTATTAAAAAAACAATATCAGGGTTTTCAGGAAAACTCTGGTAATGTTTTTGAATCCTGACATGACCCCCGTTGTAGGAAGCAAGCGCCAGAATATCCTGATAAGGAAAAGCAATATCTTTATATAAAGACTGGTAAAGCCATTTCAGGTGGTATGCTCCGGATAAAATATTGGTATGGGGTTCAAACAGATTTGTATTTTTGATGAGATTTCTTTTTGTCAAAGCTTTTAAGATGGGAGCCGCTGTTTTAGGCATCAGCTGCATCAGCCCTCTGGCGCCCACCCATGAAACCGCCGTAGGATAAAAAACGCTTTCCTGACGGATGACAGAAGCCAGCGTAAAAGACTCAATCCCCATCTCTTTTTGGGCAGTTTTTAAACTTTCACTGTATTTTAAAGGAAAAAGCTCATGAAAAAGATTTTTATAAAAAAGAGCATTATCGCATTGTTTTTGAATCATTGTATAGAAAAGATCGGAGTAATAGGCTGCCAGATCGGTTCTTCCCATATCGCGGAAAAGACGGATAAAAAAGAAATAAAACTGATTCAGGGTTGAATATTTATTTTTCAAAAGCTGGAATCCTTTATTGATTTCTCCTATCACGACAAAAAAAAGTGAGTATTCATCTTCCATGTCAAAATGTATTTTATCCATTTTTTCAATATAGGGACTCATTTTTTCGAGATTTTGAGAAAATTCCTTTTTCCATTCATTTTGAATCTCTTCTTTGTTTTGAAGAATATTGTAGGCCTGCCATCCGTAGAAATAGTAGGGGTAATAAACTGCATTGTGTTTTAAAAGGAGCGTGCCTTTTTCGTTTTTTCCGTCGAGGATCAATAAATAGCCCAGCCAGTAATTTAAAAGAAGCCTTTCTTCAAGACTTAAAGAGGCTTTTTCCAGTTCCTGAAGGTATTGAAGAATTTTATAGTACTTTTTGTCTCTCATCAGTCCAAACACCAAATCTCTCAGATAACCGGGGCGGTATTTTTTTAAAAGAAGAAGGTAGAGTTTTTCAAAATCCTCTTTTTCGATCAGATAGTTTGCCAGAAGCGGATAAGATTCTTCCAGATTCTTTCCCAGAAGAATGAGATCTTTTTGCGAGTGTTTTCTGATAGCCAGGCGGGAGCAGGAAGCCTCAAAGGAATCTTTCGGAAGGTATTTTAGCGCATTTTTATAGTCTTTTTCTTTAAAATAAAGAAACCCTGTCTGTTTCCAGTTTCTGAGGTCTTTGTAAATGCTTATTGCGACAGAAGTATTGAATTTTTCACAAATTCGCGCTGTTTTTTCAAGCTGGTTTTTCGGGATCAGTCTTTTGTAATTTTTTAAATCAAGAATCCTGACAGCGTCTTTTTCTCCCAGCAAAATGCTTTTCAGCAAATCTTTTTTATTTTTTGGGTCAGCTTGATAGCGTTTGAAATAATATAAGCCTAAATCTTTAGAATAACCGGGAAGATTCAGATTGGCAATGGTTTCTTCATAAACTTCTGAAATTTCATCGGGAAAAGGCATTTTTGAGAGAGCGGTTTTTTCTTTCTGATAGAATTGAAAGCCGTCGGAATAGAGTTTCCGTTTCATATAGGCGCGGAAAGTATAAAAGGCAATATAGGGGTAAAGAAAAGATTTTTTATCGTAAAGCTTTCCATAATAAATGACATGAATCCAGTCTTCCATCAGATAGAGGCTTTTGATAAAAAGATATTGTTCCTTATCATCTTTATTTTTCGGGAATCCTTTTTTTACTAAAGTAACAAACTGTCTTTCTGAAAAAAGTTTCATATTGTCAGTAACAACAATATTTGCACTTTCGTTGAAAGGGAGCGGGAGGTCAAAAAAAATAAACGCTTCCGCTTTTTCCCTTTCACAGAAAACAAGAAAAGGTATCCAGATAAAAGTTATAAGAAAAATTTTCCTATAACGAAGCATTCAATTCCCTTCGATTTTATTTCGTTCGCTCGCGTTCTGGCAGGGTCCAGTTCTTTGTAAACTTTATTTTCCCTGATTTTATAAAGGAGGAGACTGCCATTCTGCTCCTTTAAAATATACGAATCAATTCCCTTATCTTTTAAATATTTCTGAAAAAGCACTGCTCTTTCTTCAAAAGAAAAGGCGCCAAGCTGGATATAAAAAAGCTGGTTCATCTTTTCATTTTGATTTGGAGTATCCGATTTTGAATTGTTTACACTTTCTTCTTTTTTAATTTCTTCATTTTTTACTTCAAATTCTTTTTCAAGAGGGTCGGAAGCGGTTCCTTCCAGTTTTCCGGAAGTTTCTTTTGAAGCCTGAGTGTCCTTATTTTTTTCTTCCAGATCTTCCGCTTTCAAAGTCTGGATGATTTCATCAATCTTATCATCATCTGAAACAATGACTTCTTTTTCTTTCGGTTCTTCTTTTTTCACTTCTTTTGTTTCAGTTTGTTTTGTTTCTTTGGTTTCTTCTTTCTTTAAAACTTCTTCTTCAAAGTTTTTCGCGTTTCCTCCGGGCATAAAAACAACTTCAGCTTTAATATTGACCACGCCTTTTTTGATGTATTCGAGTTCTTCAGCCGCTTTTTTTGATAAATCCAAGATTCTGCCTGCTACAAAAGGTCCCCTGTCATTGACCTTGACCATGATCGATTTCCCATTATCAAGATTCGTTATTTTTAAGACAGTTCCAAAGGGGAGCTCTTTATGCGCTGCAGTAATTTTATTCATATCATAAATTTCACCGCTGGCTGTTTTTCTCCCGTGAAAAGGTTCTCCATACCAGCTGGCTTTACCAAAAAAAACTTTTTCATAAGAAAATGAAACATTTCCCAGTGCCAGAAAAAGCATAATAAAAAATGCTTTTTTCATCATTTCAGTATCCTCCGTAAATTCTTGATTAAAATCCGGTTTTCTTTTTGCGTTCCTACAGTAATACGGTAATAATCGGAAGAAAACCCAAAACTATAAGCGTTTCTTATTAAAATTTTTGATTCTTCAAGAAGTTTGTCCAGTCCGGGGCGGCTTTGAATAAAAATAAAATTCCCGCCCGATGAAAAGACTTTGATTCCTAAATCCTGCATCTGTTTTGAAAGAAAATCTCTCTCTTTTTTATTTTCCTGAATTACTTTCAAGGAAAACTCTTTTAACTCAAGCATCGTCTCGGCCGCTTCCTGAGCATAGCGGTTGGTATTGAAAGGAGGGCGCACACGATTTAGAAGTTCAATGGTTTCACTATTGGAGATCCCATAGCCGATGCGAAATCCTGCCAGTCCCATCTTGGAAAATGTTCTCAAAATAAAAAGGTTTTTAAATTTTTGGATCAAATTTTTTGTTTTTTCTTCAGAATAAATATCAGAAAAATGAATATAGGCTTCATCAAGAAAAATTCCGGCAGTAAAAGGGATTTTAGAAAAAAAGCTTTCAAGGTTCTCGTAAGAATAGGTGTGTCCGGTGGGATTGTTGGGGTTACAGAGAAAAATAACCGCTGTATCGGAATGAACACAAGCAAGAATTTTGTCCAAATCAATTTCCAGGGCAGGGGTCATGGAAATCTTTTCTATTTTACTTTCGTTGAGTAAAGCATAGATTTCATAAAGGCTGAAAGTATTTTCAGGAATGACCGCTTCTTTTCCTTTTTCACAGAAAGCAGATAGATAAAGCTGAATCAGTTCGCCTGAACCGTTGCCCAGTATGAATTGGTTTTCATCCAGTTTATGGAGTGAGGAAAGTTTTTTTCTGAGAGCCAATCCTGATCCTTCATGATAACGGTTTAACGAGCGGAGCTTTGCCGTTTTTTGGTAGAGTTTTTGAGGAAGAGGCAAGGGGCATTCATTGGCATTGAGTTTGATATACTCTTTTTCAGAAAGAGGTTTTCCGGCTACATAAGGTTTTAATAGAGTCAGATTTTTTTTAAGATCCATTTTCTTTTCCTTCTTTTTTACTTTTTATAAAGTATTTTTCCATCAGAAAATCAACTATTTCTTTAATTTTATTGTTATAGGCGATGATTTCTTTAATTTTATCCCTGCCTTTGAAAATCATTTCAAAGAAAGTCTCTTTGTCTTTTTCTTTCAGGCCGTCGGCAATCAGGGAAAATCCTTCCAGAAGAATATCCAGTTTAGCGATAAAATAAGATTGGATTTTTTTAAGCGGTTCATTTTCTATTTTCTCTTCGGCAATTTCATCACGGAGTCTGAGAGTATAGGGGAGAAGGAATGTTTCAATGTTTTTAAGCATTTCTTCGGAAGAAAAAGTTTCACCTACAATCAGGGAATTGTATTTTTGAATAATCCGGTCTTCTTCTTTCAGCCAGTGATTCAGTTTTAAATTGAGAAAGGCTTGAATATCTTGATTTTTTTCATATCCATCGTAAATCTCGCATGATGAAAGAAGTAATAAGATAAGAACAGCTGAAATTTTATTTTTCATACTCTTTTCTTGAATTTTTTTTCTGATTATCGGTCAAAACGCAAGAGATATGAGAGATAAAATAAGAGTGAGGTTTGAAGCAGATCAGCGGGTAACCTTATTAACCGTAATCGTATTATAGCCTTTTGCCAGCCAGCTGTTGATGCCTCCCCCAAGCTCATAAACTCTTTTAAACCCTGCTTTTTCCATCATTTTCATGGTTTGTCCGCTTCGGTTTCCGGAACGGCAGTAAATGAAATAGGTTTTATTTTTATCCAGCGCGTTTAACTGCTGCGCAAATGTATCTGAATAAAAATCGAGTAATTCTGCATTTTGAAGAGCGCCGGACTTATATTCGGGAAGGGTGCGGATATCTAAAAGAACGGTTTGCGGATCCCCGGACATTTTTTCGAGTTCTATCTTAAAGTCTTCGGCGCTGAGAGTCTTTAAATTTTTCTCAGCATTGTTCCCAGTACCGCTGCAGCTCAAAAGCAGCAGGGTCAATAAAAGAGAGAGTAAACTGATTTTTTTCATTTTCGACTCCTGTTTAAATATGTAATATTTTCTATATTTAAATATAATATAGTTGTTTTTCGAAATAAATAATTTTTTTTGCTATCCTGAAATGATTTTAAACTGCAAAAAAACGAACCCTTTCTGTCATTTCTGCGAAGTCTTTAACCTGTTGGAAATAAGTATTTTAATTTACAGATTCCGGTCTTTTGCAAGCAAAAACCGGAATGTCATGTTTGCATTTTATATTCAGTTTCGTATAGATAAAACGGTCAATATCTTAAGATTTCTCATTTTGTTCGAAATAAACCGTCTTTGTTTTATTTTCTGCGCTTATTTAAACCCGTTTGAAACCGGGATCCGTCTTCCGCTTCCGAAGGCTTTATGGCTGACTTTCAGCACAATCGGAGCTTGGCGGCGTTTATATTCGGAGATGTGAATTTTATGAAAAACACTGTTCACCAGTTCCAGATTAAATTTTTCTGTTTCAGCGATTTTTGCGGCAGAGTAGTTTTCTTCCAGATAAAGGTAAAGAATCCTGTCCAGCACATCGTAGGGAGGAAGGGAATCCTGATCCACCTGATTTTCACGAAGTTCCGCGGAAGGGGGCTTTACAATGCTGTTGACCGGAATGATTTCACCGTTTTTATTGAGATGGCGGGAAAGCTCATAGACCTGGGTTTTGTAAATATCCCCGATCACGGCTAAAGCGCCTGCCATGTCTCCGTAGAGGGTGCAGTATCCAGTGGAAAACTCGCTTTTATTTCCCGTATTCAGGGCAAGGGCGCGCATTTTGTTGCTGTACGCCATGATAATGACTCCCCGGAGTCTGGACTGGATGTTTTCTTCGGTGACATCAAAAGCGGTTCCTTTTAAAACAGGGTCGAGGGTGTCGATCATGGTATGATAGGCGTTTTTAATCGGAATCACAATGCTTTGAATTCCCAGTTTGTCGGCAAGAGCTTTGGCATCGGTGATGCTGTGATCGGTGGAATAAGGACCGGGCATTAAAATCCCCATTACATTTTCTTTGCCCAGCGCTTTCACTGCAAGGGCGCAGACTAAAGCAGAATCGATTCCTCCGCTGATCCCCAGCACGGCTTTTTTAAACCCTGTTTTGGCAAAATAGTCTTTTATTCCCAGTACTAAAGCTTCTTCCAGTTCCTGATAAGGGTCTTCCTGATAACTCAAGGAGCTTTTTTTACTCTCGAATTCGTAAACTTTAAAGTCTTCCTGAAACTGCTCTGCTAATAGGCTTAATGTCCCGTCTTTTTCCATGGCAAAGGAGCCTCCGTCAAAAATAAGCTCGTCGTTGCCTCCCACCATATTCACATAGAGGGCAGGGCAGTTTTTTTCTCCCACAATTTTTTTGACAAGGGAGATTCTCTTATTGAGTTTATGAAGCTCAAAAGGGGAAGCTGAAATGTTGATTAAAAGGTCAATGGCTCCCACTTTTTCATGGGGATTGAAAGCGTATCCGTCCCAGATATCCTCGCAGACGGTCAGAAAAAGTTTTTTTCCTTTGAAATCAATCGTGTTCCACTGGTCAGCAGGAAAAAAATACCGGTCTTCGTCAAAAACATCGTAGGTTGGGAGGAGGGTTTTATCCTGATAAAGCATTTTCCCCTGATAAATAAAATAAGCCGTATTAAAATGAGGTTTCCGGATAGACCCGAAAATAACCCCGATTTCTTTGGGAAGGTTTTTTAAGAGTTTTTGAACATACTCTTCATTGACATCCCAGAAAAAAGGCTTGTCTAAAAGATCCATCGGCGGGTAGCCTGTCAGGAAAAGTTCGGGAAAAATAATCAGATCTGCTTTTTCTTCGGCCGCCTGAAGCGATGCGTCCATGATTTTCTGGTAATTTTTTTCAAAATTTCCGATATGAGAGTCTAATTGTGAAATTAAAATTTTCATTTGATTGAAAACCTCTTTTTTTTTGTTATTATTTAATAATATAATAATTATATAAAAAAGTAAAAATATTCGATAATAAAAATCAGATTTAACATAAAAATCCGCTCAAGTTTTTTATGGATGATTGCGTCGTGAACGGAATGGTAAGATTTCTTAAAAGAGGTTAAGAAAATGTCTTTCAGGAATAAATTTATTTTTCTTTTTCTGTTGTTTCTCTTTTCTTGTTATTCAAAAAATCCTTTTTACGGGATCGATGAAGAAGATTTGATTCCGCCCAATATTTTCGTGGATTATCCCGCATCGGATCAAGTGATGACAGGAACTTTCAACCTGATCGGGCGTGCAAAGGATACGGGCGGCGATAATACGGTTTTAAAAATCGAAATCAGCACCGATAACGGTCTCACCTGGAAACTGGCAGGGGGAACTACTGACTGGTCTTATACAATTGACTCATTATCAGTGTGGGGAGCGGTCAATGCGGATGAAACGATTTTAATCCGTTCCACCGATACGGATTATAAACACAACCAGAAAATAATCAGCGTGACCTACCGGATCAACAATACCAACCCGAATGTCCTTGCCGATATCAGGGATTCTAATGATACGGTCGATTATGACGGAAACACTGCGGCAGACGGGTATCATAACAGTGCTGAGACCAGTACTTTAAAATATACATGGCTTTATGACTCAACCGGGATCAAAGGTTATGAGGTGGTGATTTATAATGTCAGCGACTCAACCCGGGATATTTTTGTGAAAGATATCCCAGATCCATCCGTTTCAACAACTTATAGCGGAGCTGAAATCAACCCCGGTACAGCCAGTCAGGGGATATTAAACTCAGGCGTGTCGAATGTGAGCTATCAAAGAGACGCCTCAAATAATATCTTTTTTCTTTTTACCGCTCAAGACAGCAAAAGGTATTACATTACGGTCAAACCTTATGACTCCACCGGTCAGCGCGGACCTCAGAAAATCAGTATGGAAGAAATTGTGGATACTGTTGTTCCTCCTGATATTCTTAATTTTAAAATCAACGGACTTGCCAGCGGTTCCAGTCATAAGACAAGAACTGTTACCTTTCAGTGGGATACGGTAACCGATCTGCATACTTCCATCCGGTATTATAAACTTGATCCGGGAGACGGGAATCCGGTGGTTACGATCGGCGGCGGTTCGACCAATTATTCTTATACCTACAGCGCAGACGGAACCTATACAGCACAGATCAAAGCAGTGGATATGCCGGGAAACTGGAGCGCAAACTGGGTTGTTTTAACCGGTTTTATTCTGGACACAGGTCTTCCTTCTGATGTCGGCACCATTTCAGACACCAGCGCAGACGGGTATTATAATATCGCCGAAACCAACGCGGTGACCTACAGCTGGCAGAATGTAACAGATCTAAACTTAAGCGGATATGATATTCAGGTAATTCGAATTAATGATAATCAAATGGATACTTTTACGCCGGCAGTTCCGGCAGACGGAGCAAGCACAGTCTTAAGCAATGGAAGTACAACTGGAATCACTTCAGTGAGCATCAGCCGGACTGGAACCAATATTTATTTTCATTTTACAGGGCTGGATAATTACCGATACCAGCTTCAGATCAAAGCCTATGATATTTCTGCAAACCGTTCCGCTGTCTGGGCTGTTTCGGGTTCTGTCTTTATCGACCAGACCCTCCCGGCAAATGGAAGCGTTTCCGACTCTGGAAGTATCATCAATACCACAGCCGTGCCTTTCAGCTGGACAAACTTCTCAGACGGGCAGTCTGGACTTTCCTATTACAAAGCTTATTGTTCCAATGACAACGGTGCAACTTATTCCGCAAGCGGAACCCGTTTGTCTTCCTTGGGCTCTGCTGAATTGGGAATCACAGGGTTGACTTTATCCGACTTGGCTACCTCAGCCGTCCTTTTGGGCTGCGGCGGAGTGACCTTTTCAGACTCTCAGACAGTGCGAATTAAAATCACTGCTGTGGATACGGCTGGAAATGAATCAACAGGGGCAGTAAGCGATGGAATCACGATTAACAGCGGAACTTCTTTAATCACAATCACTTCTATCGGCTCCGGCGCAGAGCGGATTTACAACGCCAGTGAACTGACTGCTGAAAGCAATAAGGTGAATTACCAGTGGACCCATGTATCAGGGTCTGTGGGGTATGATATACAAGTCATTCGTGTGGACGACTCTAAGATAAAAACTTACAGTAATATCGCCAGTGTATCCGACGGCACCACTGCTTTGACTCTGGATGCCAATACGGGGATTACAGGTGTCGAGTTTATCAAAACAGGCACCACCATTAATTTTAAGTTTACCCCGACCGACAACCACCGGTATCAGATCAGTGTGAAGTCCTATGACTCCACAGGCAACCGCGACCCTCTCTGGAGCAATGCCCCCGATGTGTTTATCGATCTCACAGTTCCAGTCAATGGAACAGTGTACGATTCTGGAAGTATCATCAATACCACAGCCGTGCCTTTCAGCTGGACAAACTTCTCAGACGGGCAGTCTGGACTTTCCTATTACAAAGCTTATTGTTCCAATGACAACGGTGCAACTTATTCCGCAAGCGGAACCCGTTTGTCTTCCTTGGGCTCTGCTGAATTGGGAATCACAGGGTTGACTTTATCCGACTTGGCTACCTCAGCCGTCCTTTTGGGCTGCGGCGGAGTGACCTTTTCAGACTCTCAGACAGTGCGAATTAAAATCACTGCTGTGGATACGGCTGGAAATGAATCAACAGGGGCAGTAAGCGATGGAATCACGATTAACAGCGGAACTTCTTTAATCACAATCACTTCTATCGGCTCCGGCGCAGAGCGGATTTACAACGCCAGTGAACTGACTGCTGAAAGCAATAAGGTGAATTACCAGTGGACCCATGTATCAGGGTCTGTGGGGTATGATATACAAGTCATTCGTGTGGACGACTCTAAGATAAAAACTTACAGTAATATCGCCAGTGTATCCGACGGCACCACTGCTTTGACTCTGGATGCCAATACGGGGATTACAGGTGTCGAGTTTATCAAAACAGGCACCACCATTAATTTTAAGTTTACCCCGACCGACAACCACCGGTATCAGATCAGTGTGAAGTCCTATGACTCCACAGGCAACCGCGACCCTCTCTGGAGCAATGCCCCCGATGTGTTTATCGATCTCACAGTTCCAGTCAATGGAACAGTGTACGATTCT
>Ga0154385_1064_pt1 | contig 16904 bp, 17 predicted proteins | sample RifGroB1_FD_105628 | JGI IMG/M metagenome (GOLD analysis project Ga0154385, IMG submission 105628) | Spirochaetes bacterium GWB1_36_13 | reverse complement strand
TGTCAAAAGAAATAGAAAATCTTGCAAAATTTCCGCTTCTTTTTTATGATTTATTCTTTAATGCAAAGGATTTTTTGACTTTTTCAGGGACAACTAATTAAATTCTTGGAAGGAGAAATACTATACTCTATATCAATGTTCTGAAAACACAACATCCCGATGATAAAAAGAGTTTTCATTTTTTCTTCCATTTTTCAATTTTTTCTTTCAGTTTTAAAATTTTTTGAAAGGAGTCATAAATCATCGGAAGGGTCAGGCTGCCGTTTTTCAGATTTTTTAGTACCAGATTTTTAATCTCTTCCGACTGGTCTTTTTTTCCTTTTTCAAGACTGTAAAAAAGAAGAATATTGCTTCCGGCAGAAATTCCTTTCACCACCACTTCTTCCAGAGAAAAATGTTTCCTGATAGCACCCATTTCCAGATCATCGGTTATCACCACGCCGTCATATTTCAAATATTTTCGAATGATTTCGCCGATAAATATTTTAGAAAGTGAAACAGGGTGAAAAGGATCTATTTTTCGGTGCATCAGATGGGAAACCATAATAGAATCCGCCAAATCCGATGAAATAAGCGCCTGGAAGGGAATGAGTTCTTTAAGCTGCCACTGACCGGAAATATCGGTCAGATTTAAATGAGTGTCTTCTTTGGATGAACCATGCCCTGGAAAATGCTTTATGGAAGTCAGGACATTGTTTTCACGGTGGGCTTTTATAAAAGCAGCTGCATAAAAAAGAGTTTTAACGGGATTTTGGGAAAAACTTCTTTTAAACTTTGCAATAATAGGATTTTTAGGATTGATCTTCAAATCAAGACTGGGAGCCAGGTTGTAATTGATGCCTGTATCTGAAAGAATTTCTGCCATTTCCGAATAAAGGGCAAAAGCTTTGAAAATATTCATGGTTTGTGCTACTTTTTCAGCAGGAGGAAAGTCTTTGAAGCCGTTTTTCGAAGACAGTCTTTGAATCAGCCCCCCTTCCTGATCAACACTGATAAAAAAAGGATACACACTGTCTTTCTTGAGGAATTGGATCAGAAGAGCAAGCTGTTTTTTACTTGAAACATTATTTCCAAATAATAAAATACCCCCAATCTCCGCTTTCCTGAGATGTCTGGCTGCATTTTGAACCCCTGGGTCTTTTTCTTTTTTTCCCTCAAATCCGAAAATCAGCATCTGTCCCACAGCTTTGCGGACTATCCATTCTTGAAATTGCTCAGCTTTTTGAATTGGGGAAAATGAAATCGAAGAAAAATTGAATAAAAGGATCAATGATAAAAACATAGGTTTTTATTTAAAAATGGTAAATTCTGTCTTACCGATTTTAATGACATCTCCGCCTTGAAGTTCTTTTGTTTCGCCTTTTTGAAGAGGGTTTCCGTTGACATAGGTATTGTTGGTGCTGTTTAAATCTCTGATATAACAAATTTCTCCGATAATCTCAACAAGAGCGTGTTTTCTTGAAACCAGAGGATCGTTTTCAAGAGTAATGTCATTATCAGGATTTCTTCCAATATAGATTTTTTTAGTGATGTCCACACTTTTATCTTTAAAGCTCAGCTTTACCGATTTTGTCGGCACTGAATCGCTTAATACTTTTGCATTGGGACTTCTTTTATAGACCGTTTCATCAGCCATGGAAAAAAACACCTCGCTTATTCTCAATTAAAATAAATATAATACCAAATTCGTTTATTTACAAAAAAATAATCGGAGAAGCAGGGTATTATTTGCCACGGTAAAGTTTTTCAAGAATTTGAAGAATCTTATCGCCATAGGAAGGATCGCTTGCCCATTTTCCGGTTAGATCAATGACTCTGGGAGCGCTGCCTTTGGTTACGAATTTCATTCTGGGGTCCACAATATCCTGCTTTATTTTTTCCTGCGTGGCATAAGCTTTCAAATGCTGGATATGAGCCCTGATCCCGATTTGCGGATTGGGAAAGGAAGCTCCTTCTTCACCGCTGTCAAGAGCGCCGAGACCGGCAAAATTATGCTGTTCTTTTTTAACCTGATTCCCGTATTTTAAAAAACCTGTTTCCAGACACATCTGAACAAAAGCAATATCATGATCCACCCCTTCTTTATCCGCTTCTTCGATATAAAGCGAGGCAATCTGAAAAGCTGTCTTCGGATCCACTTCAGGGTTGTATTTCACTAAAAAACCGGCAAGGTCATTCACCTGTGCTGTTCCGCTTCCCATAATCCGCTCGTTTCTGCTGATTTTTCTCTCTGTTTTAACAAGATGAGATTGACAGGCAGAAAAAATCACTGCAAACAGGATTAAAACTAATTTTAATTTCATCTCAAAAATCCCCCAAAACTCTGGTAAATTGTATTTTTTTATCGTTGAATAAATAGGTAAAAATTAGCTTTTTCTTGATTTTAAGAGAGTTTTTTCAAAATCCGAATAATTTTTTTATGAGTTATTTTTATTTCATCTTGATAATCAAGTTTTTTCATTAAATATCGGGTAAGATGAATTTGAAGAATCTCATTTTTCAAATCTCTGGATTCATAAATAGCTTTTAATTCCTCTATTCTTTTTTTCAGACGGCTGACTTGAATCCATCGCGTTTTATCTAAAGATTTTTCTTTTTTTGGAATTTGATCGGATGAATAAAGTTCAGCTCCAGGAAAAAAAGCGGTTTCGGGAGTTAAAACAGAAAAAGTGTGGCTATGTTTTTTAGATTCGATTTTTTGACAGAAATCTTTATAATAAGTCATCATGCTGATATTGGTTTTTATTTTTTTTCCTGAATGGGAAAAAAGGGAGGAAGGAGAATCAGGATAGACCCATTGGAATTGTTTTTGATCGAGAGGATATTTTTTATCAGACAGGTAAATGAGTTCATTTTCAAGAGGGTTCCCTTGATAATGATAAAGATTATGAACAAAGGAAAAATCAAAACCAGTTAAAATGATTTGACTGGATAAAAGCGAGGCAATTTCAATTACAGTATTGGCAGCGCTTCCTGAGACGGGGATAGGAGGAAACTCAGGAATCAGAAGCTGGTCAAAAGGAAGAAGGGAATTCATGAAATAAACCGGACCTTTCCAATACTTGATAGAGAGAGCCGAGCTGTTTAAATAAGTGAGCAGAGGGACATTCATTTCCTCAAGATAAAACCGGTTGGCATAGCCTGAATCCACCATAACCACAAGATCAGGCTGAATCTGGTATTGTTTGAGTATTTTTAAAACCTGAGGAATAGCAATGAGAATAAATTGATTTTGATTGTCTTGGATAAAAGGAAGAGTTTCCGTAAGGCTGGAACCGCTTCCAATAATAAGCGCTGGGGACTGGTTTTTATTTGAAAAAACTGGAAAAGAAAGAGGGCGGAGAAGATTTTTAAGAAGATTTTTTATCCATAAAACTCCAAAAGCAGCGTCAGTAATAAGGTTTAAAAGTTTTTTTTCCTGCCAGTTTTTTAAAAAATCAAGATAGGGCTGATAGAGCTCAGGACGGATCCGAAGACTTGGCTGATGAGCCTTAATCACAACTTCTTTCATATCCTGCCAAGGAATATCGGTTTCAAGATATCTTGAGATTTCATGAAAAGAGCCTGAAAGAACTGTTATTTTTTTTAGATTTTCCAGCCCCTCTTTTTGGAAGAAAGAAATCAAGCTGGTATCAGGTTCAATCACAATTATTTTTTGCCCTGATTTCTGGGCTTCCAAAAGATGGTACGCAAATCCAAGCCCAACAACAATAAGAATTTTATTTTTATCCTGATCAGAAAGGAAATGCAGACTTTCTTTAGAGGGATCAATCCGGCTGTGAAGAGGAGTCCCTTTGACAACAGGCACTTTTAAACCGTTTTTCGCAGTTATTATTTCCAATCAGAGCCCCATTGATTCTCTTTTTTTCATATTGGCGGAAATTTCAGATTTAATAAGAATAAAATTTCTCATAATATTGAAAAATTTTTCAAGAAGCATATAGGTTTTATCCAGAGCACTGATAAAACTGTAATTGCCAAGATGAGGCAGCTGCCGGATATTGGCAAGCATTTCCGGATAGTTTCTTTTTATATCCTGAATCACAATTTCAAGAAAATTATAAAGTTTATAAAGTTCTTCAATAATCTTTTCAATAGAACTGATAATAAAATTATCATAATAAGCAAATTTTTCTTTCAGCATTTTGATTTCTACCGGAGTAAAATCGTGTTTGTTTTGAAGAAGTTCAATAACAACATTTTTTTTCAGATCGTTGGGAATCAGTTCTTCTTTAAAAAAATTCTGGAGTCCGTCTATCATTTCATCCAGTCTGTAATAACTGGTAGAAAATTCTTCACCTTGAAGTTTTTTTACAAAATTGCCTTTCACAACAATTGTATTAATCACTTCCCGGATAATTCCATTGTAGTATTTTTCCAGAAAAGTCAATAAAATTGATAAAGGTCTTAAATGATTTAAAAGATCAAGATCAGATGATGTTTTTAAAAATCTTTTCGTATCATGAGTATAAATTCCAGGGAAAACAAGCTCTCTTTCATTTGCAATTCCAAAATAATCATTAATATTTTTTAAAAGATATTCTTTTGCTTTTTCATCTTCCATATGATTAAAAGCCTTTGTACTGTCATTTACAATATGGTTAATATAGCGGTTCAAAATATATTTTTTAGAGCGCGTATATCCCGTAATCTGGGATTCATCCATTGTAATATATTGAATCAAAGAGTCTAATATTTCAAATTTGATTAATTTACGAAGCATTTTAAGGGAATTATTGACCGCTTCCACAGGAAAAACTAAAAGGTTTTTATCTCCGGGATTTTTATTTTTCATGGATTCATTGACTGATTGAATAATATTGATAATCTGGGGCGCTATTTCCTGATCCGTCACCATTTTAGCGACTGCCCCCAGTTTTTTTAAAAAAGGAACCATCTTTTCCGCCTCTATTTCAGGATACTGAATTTCCACTTTATCGCCCAGCATTGTACCAAACTCAGAAAAGAAATTGATAAAATCAAATCCGTGATAAACATTAATCAACTGTTCAATCGTTCCTAAAAAAGACTGAATCTGCTTTTGCTCTGCCTTCAAGGTATCCGAAAACTTTTTCTGCATGGTTTTTAAATATTCTCTTTTATTTTGAATATTCTCATCATCAAATATTTTTTCAACATTTTCTGCTAAAATTTCCCGTAGAACCGCTAAAGATGAATCTGGAAGAATTTTTTCGAAGAATAAAAGAAAATACTGGTCATAACTTTTTCCCCCTTTAGGATTCATAAAAAATTCATCACAAATTTTTGCGCCTTTATAAATATCCAGTACAAAAAGAGCAAACTGAGAAGTCAGGGCTTCGCTTTTAAAATTGTAAAAAGATATTCCAAGGCTGTTCAGATGTTTTTTTATGCTTCGGATACGGGAAATAGATATATTGGCATCTTTCTTAAAATTAATTCCATAAATTAAAGAAAGAATAAAATTCCAGAACATCCTGAAAAAAGAGGGAGTACGAAGCTCCCGAATCTGCTCTTTCAAAACAGATTCAGAAATCTCTTCATCCTCCGTATCACTGTTTGAATCTTTTTGAGATAAATTGTCTTTTGTATCTGAAAGTTTTCGTTTTAATTCTTCTTTTTCTTCAGATGACATTTCTACAATCGATTCATCAAAATGATTTTCAAATATTTTTTTTGCCATTTTTCCTGTTATTGAAAAAGGATTCTCTTATTGAGTCTTTTTCTTCTTTTTATTTTTTGATTTACTCAGAAGATCGTCTGTATTAAGGTCTGAGTCCATTATATCGTCAATTTCTTTTGATTTTTCCTTCACCAGTTTTTCTTGTTCTTTTGATTTCTGTTCAACAAATTCATCAACTTTTTTAGTTTCTTTTTCCTGAAACTCATCCTGTTTTTTCGTCATCTCATTTTCAATCACTTCTTTTTTTTCTTCTTCTTTTGTCTCTGTTTTGGTTGTTGTAGTTTCAGGTTTTGTTTCTTGTTTTTTTTCTTCTTTGATTTCAGTTTTTTTAAGCGCGTTGACTTCTTCTTTTGGAAGTTTTTTCTCAATCTCTTTTTTTTCTTCTACTTGAATTTTCCAATCCTCTTTTGTTTTAGCCGTTTTTTTCAGTTTTTCATTATCAGCGGCATAAACAATCGCTGATTTTCCAGATTCAACCACTTCTTCAGGCACATCGGCTTCCACATTTCGCTTTATCCATACGCTTCCCTCATTGACAGAAACAATGTCTTTTTCAGAATCAGTTGCCAGAGTAAATTCAGTTCCCCTGACCCCTGCCACCATTGAAGGCCCCATTACTTTATAATAACTTCCCGATGTTTTTAATTTTTCTACAGAACAGTCCACCGTTCCTTTCGCAACTTTCATAGCAAATTTCTGCCCTTCTGCCAATTCAATGACTTTGACTTGAGTATCTGATTTGACTAAAAAATAGGACGCATTCCACATTGTGATTTTAGCCACTGAATTGCTTCCTGTACGCACCCACTCATCTGCTGAAACTTTTCCATTCAGTTCAAGCTTTACCCAGTTTTTTTCATCAGAGGATTTTTCAGCAGAACCCTGAAGAAAGCTGATGGTTGCTTCCATTTTGGTTACTGTTTGAGCTTCTTCTTTTGAACAAGAAAAAGCAGTCAATCCAATGAGAAGGGTAAAAAATAATTTTTTAACCATGATGTATCTCCTAAATAATTTTTTTATCGCACAGCTTTAAGAAAAATCCAGTCTTCCTTACTTTCTTCATAAACAAGCTGATATCCTGCTTCCACTAAATGCTTTATAACAAAATCTTTTCTTTCCCGGATAATGCCGGAAAGAAAAAGAACCGGAATTTTCTGGATTTTTTCCAGTTTAAGAATCTCAACAATCACTTCCGCAATAATATTAATCAATGCAATATCGTATTCTTTTTGCATGCAGTCAGGATTTTCAAGAATATCTTCATGAAATACCTTAGATTTTAAACCAACTCCGTTATTTTCTAGAGTTTCTTCGCAGGATTCTATAGAAGCATGATCTTTCTCAAAACAATCTGCCCACTGTGCTCCCATCATTAAGGCGGCAGCCGCCAAGATTCCTGATCCCGCCCCTATATCTGCGACAGTTTTCGATTGTAAAGGTTCATGAATCAGATTTTTCAAACAAAGATAAGTGGTGGGGTGCTGACCGGTTCCAAAACCCATTTTGGGATCCAAAATAAGATTGATCCATCCTGCTTTTGAATCTTCCCAAGGAGGTCTGATCCTGATTTTATTTTCTATTTCAATGGGGGTAAAATATTTTTTCCAACTTTCATTCCAGTTTTCTTCCTGAATAATTTTTTTTTCAATGAGAAAATCAAATTTTTCCAGTTCTTGCTGTTTGAGTTCCAAAGTAAAATGATCCAGCTTATGATGAAAATGATTTTCATCTTCTAAAGGTAAATAAAATCTAAAAATAACAGAATTTTCCTTTATTTGATCGTCTGCCAAAAACTGGTCTAACTCAAGCCAATCTGTTAAAAAATAAGTAAAAATTTCTTCAAGGTTTTTTCCGGCAGTTAAATTTATTTCTAAAAGACTCAATTCAGACTCCCTGATAAAAGTATTTATTTTTATTATTATACTGAACTGAATATTAAATGCAAAATTGTCATTCCGGTTTTTGCTTGCAAATGACCGGAATCTGTAATTTAATTATTTTATTTTCAATAGATTCCCGCCTTTGCGGGAATGACAAAGAGAATAAAAAAACGGTCAAATTTTTGCAATTTAAAATCATTTCAATATACAATAGTAACATTTTTAATAAAAATCACAATAAAAATTTACTATCATAACTCCTAAAGAAGGGAATTATTTTTATTTTTTTTTCGATTTCATAAAATCAGTTGTATATTTTAAATAATAAACTAATGTTTTGAGGCTTTTCATGAATATTATTGTCTGCACCAATTCGAATATTCTTCAGGTTTCACTGGCTCATAAGATGATACCTCAGGGAATTAATTTAATCAAATTGAACACTCTGGAAGAAGTTGCAGCCTCTATCCCGGTTCACTCCGATATCGCATTGATCGATGATACAAATCTGGATCAGAAACAAATGGTCAAGATGATTGTAGATATTAAAAAAGATGAAAATAAAAAATCTGCCAAACTTCTCTTAATTACAAAAAGTTCAGATATTGAATTGATTAAAGTTTTTACAAAACTCGGGGCTGCTTTTGTTCTTCAAAGCAGTCTTCATCCCGATACAATTACGGATAAATTTTTCTCATTTCTTCAACAGTTTGCTTCCCAACATAAAGAAAGAAGATTTGTCAGGATTAAACTGGAAACAAAAGAAGAAAATCTGATTAAACTTCTTTTGCCGAATAAAACCTATACCAATGGAATTATGACCGATATCAGCATGGGCGGTCTGGCGGGAAAATTTCCGCAAAATGATATTTCTTTAATGATGGAAACGCATATCTATCCCAACTGCCAGATCAGCATTGACGGTAAAAATATTTTAGCGGATTTAAGACTGGTAAAAAAGGGAGGCGATATTCTCGCTTTTTCGTTTGAAAAGATGAGAGATACTTTTAAAGACCATCTTGCTGAAATTATTTATAAAAGAATTCAGAAAAATCTGATTCAGGAACAGCAAGTTATTTCCCAATAAAATCACTGACAGGAAAACTGAATTGTAATCACATTGCTGGGTAAAGTCTCTATCTTTCCACTCAGGGAAATGGCGGTCACTCCAATACTATATTCTGTACTGATATTCAAACTGGTGGAATTGGGAAGCTGGGTAATATTGTAAGTGATTTTGGTCGGCTGAGAATAAAATCCAGGGTAATTACTTTCCAGATAGGTTAAACTGACAGAAGGAAGCTGGGAGTAGCTGTTTTTAACAATATAATTGTCTTCCACAGTCGTGCTGAATGAGCTTTGCCCATCCGAAGCCTGGATAATGTGGCTCTGTACTTGAATTTTAATTTCATTTGCCGGATCGGTTCCAGCGGTCATAATATAAACATTATAGCCTGAAAAAAAAGACTCCGGGTTGTAGCCGTAGAAGCTAATAGAGAGCGCAGTGGGGGTTGTGCCTGAACAAACCACTCCTGTCTGATTTTTAGAAAGACCCAGAGGCACATTCATATCTTCCAGTTCTTCAGAGCTGGGAAGCCCGCAGGAAGAAAAAATAACAATCAAACATAATAAGAAAAATCTTTTTTTCATCTAATTTACCCCGGTACAAGAAGAAGAGTCCACTTTAATAATATTGCTGATTTTTGATTCAAGAACATTGTTTAAATCAATTGCGGTAATTCCGATATAGTAAGAAACCGCAAGATTAAGTCCATTGCTAGCACCGTCATAATTGATTTGAAATTCAACCTTCTGTGCGCCGGCCGAAACCTGGCTCAGGCTATATGAAGGGATTGTGGGATAAGTATTTCCGCCCTGAACAGAGGAAATAATATTATTATTAATGCTCGATGAAAAGCCGCCGTTTGAAATGTGCTGATCAACCAGACTCTGCATCGAAGACCATGAAGAATGGGTTGTGCTGATATAAATATTGTAACCTGAAAAATCCGGTTCGGGATTATAACCGTAAAAATAAATCCTCAAAGGAAGAGAGGGCGTTGTATCAGTGCACTCAAGTCCCATCGGAATATTTAAATCGTTGGTCGGCGGGGTGCCCTTGCAGCTGTAAAAAAAACTCATGAGAATCAAAAGAAATAAGATTTTTTTCATTATAGATTCACCCCCACTGAAAAAGAAAACCCAAACTCATGAAAAGTGTCTTCCGTAAATTCAGTCTGGGGCTGTTTCTGCTTTTTATAGCGGTAAAAAACATCCAGCCAGTTGAAAGTCAGATACTCTCCAATCGTGCTGAATCCAAAACCGACTCTTGGATAGATAAGATAATTATTTGTAAAAGGATTCATATTGTCTTGGTAATGAGTTAAATTGCCATTGGCATATTCCTGAACTTTCCCATTTTTATTGTAAATCAGAATTCCTCCTCCTAAATATATATAGAGGATATCATACGAACTGGTAATCGACGAGGCTGAGAAATTCTCAAAATCACGATCCATTTCTGAAAACGGCTTAAAAATAACCCAGCTCAATTTAGCAAGAAGTGAAAAACTGTAGGTCTGATAGTCATTTCTTGATTGAACCTGTTTAGGCCAAGTAGAATCAGAAGGTTTATCTTTTTGCCTATAAAATCCATCTCCAAAAGCTGTGCCCCCTTCAACTGCAATAAAAAAAGAATGCGCCATAAAAAATCTTTCAGTATAATTAATCCCAATCTCCCAGTATCCTGAATCAAAATACTCTCCACTCGGATTATCCGCATCCCAATTTTTTGATTCAGTCAATCCGGGAGTAAAAAAGAATCCAATCGTCCGATCCGGGATAGGGAAAAACTTATCCGCAAAAAGCGGGGCGGCTAAAAATAAAAATCCAATCAGTAAAAAAAACTTTTTAATTTTTTTCTCCTTACCAGTCATAAAGATAGTCTAAAATATTAAAAAGAGTCTGTTTTAAATTTTTTCTTTCTACAATCATATCCACAAACCCATGTTCCAGTTGAAACTCACTGCTTTGAAATCCTGCCGGAAGTTTTTGCTTGATCGTCTGCTCAATAACCCGTGGTCCTGCAAACCCGACTAAAGCACCAGGTTCTGCCATGATAATATCTCCCAGCATCGCGAAACTGGCTGAAACTCCGCCTGTTGTGGGATTGGTTAGAATCATGATGAAAGGAAGTTTATATTGTTCCAATTTTGCAACTGCTGCAGAAGTTTTAGCCATCTGCATCAAGGAAAGCATCCCTTCCTGCATCCGAGCGCCGCCTGAAGTAGCCACTAAAACCAGAGGAATTTTATATTTTATTGCATAAAAAACCGCTTTTTTGATTTTCTCTCCCACCACCGAGCCCATGCTTCCGCCCAGAAACTCAAAGTCCATCACTCCGATTTCAATCGGGTATTCATAAATATTTCCTTTACCGATAATGATTCCGTCATTCTGACCTGTTTTTTCCTGAGCTTCTTTCAGTTTTTCCTTATAAGTGGTATCCAGATATTTAAATGAAAGCGCATCTACCGGGTAAATTTCCCGATCCTGTTCTTCAAAAGTCATGGGATCAATGAGAAGCTGAATCCTTTCCATTGCCGTCAGCCTGAAGTGGTAATTACAGTTCGGGCAGACCCGGTATCTTTGCTCCCATTCCTGGTTATAAATAATCTGTTCGCATTTTTCGCATTTTCTCCAGAGACCCTGAGATTTTTTTTCAACCAGTTCTACTTTTTCTTTTTTCTTTCTAAACATCTTTCCTCCTGCTCTTCATCATCTTTTCAATTATGAGTAGTAAGTTATCCGGGTTGTAAGGTTTGACCAGATATTCATCGACTTGAAGCTTTAGGGCTTTTTCCTGATCTTCCGGACGGTTTCTGGCTGTCAGCATAATCACTGGAAAATTTCTTAATTCCTTTACGGATTCCAGAATCTCAAAACCGGTCATATCTGGAAGAACCAGATCCAATATTAAAATTTTAAGAGAGTGGTCTTTAATTTTTTGAACCGCTTCCTTGCCGTTTTGCGCTGTTTCCACTAAATAATTCTTGCTTTCTAAAATATATTTTAGAGAAAGAAGAATATTCATTTCATCTTCTACTAAAAGAATATCTGTTTCACTCCTCATAGTCATGGAGCGAACCCCCTTTTTCAAAAAAGATTATAGTAAAATTATCAAAATATTGATTCAAAAAAAAATACTAATTCTTATTTTTTGTTTTTTCCTGATAATTTTTTCTTAATTCATAAAAAACAATCCCGCCTGCTGTTGAAACATTGATCGAGTTTTTTTTCCCGAAAAGATCAATATGAAATACCTGATCACACTGGCCTAGTACTTCTTTTGATATTCCAAACTCTTCATTTCCAAAAATCAGGAGAAAAGGAAAGCCGATCTCTTCTTTGCCAAGCGAGCGGGAAGAAGAAGTTTTTTCAATTCCATAAACAGAAAAACCCTTTTTTTTATAATCTAAAACAGCATTCTCAGTTTTCTGATAATAGGCATAGGGGACAAGAGCTTCTTTGGCCGTTTTTGCTACTTTAGGATTTTGCTCCGGCGCTGGCGTAATCCCGCACAAAACAATTTCTTCTATTCCGAACGCTTCTGCTGAACGAAAAAACGATCCGACATTATACGGAGACCGGATATTATCTAAAACGACAGTTGCCGGAAAAGGAGTTCGGATTCTTTTTTCATCATCAACCGGAACTTCTTCCAAAAACAAGTTTTCTCTTTTCATAACCTGAAGGAGTTTTTCTGAAAAAATACCCCATTCATAATGATTGGAAGGTTTTAAAAAACAATGATCTTCCTGACTCCATTCCCAAAGAATGAAAAGTTCTTCCGCTGTTTTTTTTCCTGATAAATATTCCCGGACAGCAAAAAAAAGTTTTTTCAGCCGGTTGTCTTTTGTCAATTTCTTAAATTTTTTTTCTGTAAAACTCAATCTGTTCTCGTTTTTATTTTAAATTTGAAAAATATCTTCTTTTAATCCTGTTAAAATCCGGCTTCCTTTCTCAGTAATGAGAAAAGTGGACTCAATGCCGACCCCTCCAAACTCTTCATCAAAGATTTTAGGTTCAATCGCGAGGGTCATCCCCGGTTCTAAAACAGTCTGAAATTTACGGGTCAAAACCGGAAATTCATCTACCTGTATTCCGATACCGTGTCCGATAAAGCCGACCCTGCTCTCTCCCAACCCCATAAAATGGTTTTCATACCCCATTTTTTTCACTTTTTCTAAAGCGGAAAGATAAATTGCCTCACAAATGCTGCCTGGCTTCATCTCATCCGCAATAAAGCGGTAAATTTCAAAAAGATCCTGATAGGTTTTCAAAACTTTTGGAGGAATCTCTCCAAAAATAAAGCTTCTGGTATTATCATTATGATAACCTTCAAAACTTCCTACCGAGTCCACCATGAAAACCTCGCCTTCACGGACAATCCTGTTTGAAGCGCCTACTCCCATAGCCTTCGCAGTTCCTGTTCCTCCATAGGGCGTATCGTGAACAGCTGCTTTAGAAATGTTAGCGCCTGAAAGAACATAGGTTAAAAGACCAATCTGATTCAATCCTCTGAAACGGTTTTCTCCGAGATGCCCGTTCTTTTTTAAAAGATACTCTACCTCAATGGCAATTTCATATTCCGTCATATTAGGCACAATCGAGTTTTGAAGTTCTTCGTAAGTATTTTGGACAATCAGCCCCGCTTTCCTGATTTTTTCTATTTCATCAGGGCTTTTTACCATTTTAAAGAATTTGAGATCATTGGAAAGGTCATAAACTCTTTTTTCATCGATTTCAAGATCAGAAAGAATCTTTTTATAAAGTCCTGCCGGTGTCGCATCCAGAAGAAACCCCGTTTTCTCCCCCAGATTCGAAAGATAAGGCTTGATTTCTTTAAAACTGGAAAAAGCAACCGCCTGCCCAGTTTCGATCTCTTCCTTGGTACGCTGAACAGCTCTCCGCGTGAAAAGAAGGCTTTCTCCCTCCGCTGGAACATAAAGCACATTTCCATGAATCGTTCCGGTAAAGTAAAAAATATCCACAAAATTAAAAATCAGCGCAGATGAAATATTTTTTTCTTTCAGAAATTTCTGAAAACGGGTCGTTTTTTCAGACGCAATCATCGATAAGCTCCTTAAAACTCTATTTTTTCAGCATCATACCAGAGTTTGTGAAGTTCATAATAGTCTCTTGCTTCTTTCATGAAAATATGAATAATGATAGGACCGTAGTCCAATAAAATCCAGGGATTCTCAGGAAAAATATTGGCTTTATTCATTCTTTTATATCCCTTTTCTTCCAGAAGATTCATACTGTAATCTTCCAAAGCTTTTGAATGGGTAAATGATTCGGAAGAAACAATCAAAAAAACATCCGCAATCGGAGTCAGTTTTTCAACATCCAGAAGGACTAAATCAATTCCTTTTTTAGAATCCAATAGTTTTGCCAGTTCGCAAGCATCTTTAATAATCTCTTGTTTTTCAATTTTTGTGAGCTTTTTTTCAGCCATAAGTTTTTCTACCTCTTTTAATATTACCTCATAAAATTTAACTGAAATCACAGGATATTCAAAGTCGGATTATTTTTAAGATTTTACGAATCAGTTCCTTTTTTTTAATTGGTTTCATAATATGTTCTGAAATTCCCAATTCTTTGATTTTATTTTTAATATCTGTACTCATATCTAAAGATGTGTAAATTAGAATAGGACTGCGCTGACAGTCAATCCATTTTTTATTTTTTTCTAATATTTCCAATCCGTCTTGATACGGCCTGTTTAAGTCAAGTAAAACAAGATCATATTTCTCGCTGTAGGCTTTTTTTAATCCTTCTTCAATATTTTGAGAAAGATCTATTTTCAATACTTCATTTTTAAGCAGCTTGTAAACAAGTTCTCTTTTAAGAGCATGATGATCTATAATGAGAACCTTTATATTTTTAATTGAATGTTCTTTTTCCGATACAACTGCATGAACAATATCAGCATTAACCGTAAAATAAAATCTTGTCCCATTTTCTCTGCTTTCAAATCCAATATTTCCTCCCATCAAATTAACCAATTGTTTCGATATGGAAAGTCCCAGCCCCGTCCCCTGATATTTTTTTGAATAGCTCGAATCTCCCTGCACAAAAGGAATAAAAATATCATTTTTTTTATTTTCAGGTATTCCTATTCCTGTATCTGTGATGGAAAATAAAAGTCCTATTTTGTTATCTAATTTGTATTCTTGCGTTATCTCTAAATAAATAGATCCTGTTTCAGTGAATTTGATTGCGTTGATCATTAAATTAATCAATATCTGATTGATTTTTCCCTCATCGCAAATCATTTTTTCAGGAATTCTTTCATCAATAGAATACATAATTTCCAAACCTTTTTTCTCCGCATTGACACAAAGCATATCCATAATTTTTAAAATCAATTCTTCCAGTTCTATTTCTTTGTATTCCATTTCAATCTTTCCGCTTTCAATTTTTGAAATATCTAATATATCATTCACAATATGAAGCAGTAAATTGGATGAATAATCCATAGCCTCTATATATTCTAATTGAGTTTGATTAGAAGCTTCAAGTTTTAAAAGTGACAATATTCCAAAAATCCCATTCAATGGAGTTCGGATTTCATGACTCATATTAGCCAAAAATAAGTTTTTAGCCTGATTTGAAGTCTCAGCAGCTTCTTTTGCAAGAACTAAATCTTTATTTAAATTCAGTATTTTTTCTTCTGATTCTTTTTTTGTTTTTATCATGTTGTTGGCATAATCTCCCAGTTCCTGAAAATCTTTAAAATTGAGCTTTTCTTTTTCCAGAACACTGAATTCTTTTTCACTTTTTTTAAAAAAATCCTTGAATAATTGAAAATCAGAAATTATTTTTCTGGACAGATAAAGCAATAAAAAAATACTAACAGCAAATATGATAAGATAAATAACCATTAATATTATGCTTCTCATATAAAATTTGTTTTTAATTTCAATGATTTCAGCTTCCAGTTCCAATTCAATATCATCTATGTATTCCCCTGTTCCAATATACCATTTCCAGTCTGCAATGGGATGAGAATAACTTAATTTTGCCCTTTCTTTCTGTGCTGTTTCAGGGGGCATGGTATATTCGACAAATCCTCCTCCCGATTTTGCGGCTTGAATCAGTTCTTCAACCACCTTTTTTCCGTTTTTATCTTTGACAAAAAGCATATTTTTTCCTTGTCCAGGACCCAAGAAGACATTTCCTTCCCAGTCTGAAATGAAAATATAATTTTTTTCTTCTTTTGATACTTTTTCGATTTTTTTCACTACTTTATCTTTCAATTCATGCTCAAAATAGTCTAAATATTCACCTGTTCCGATAAACCAGTCTAATCCTTTTACTTTCATAACAAAAGCTATTTTCAACTCTTCTTTATTTTGATTTTTGACTGGATTATTCCAATAATATTCGCTGTAACCTTCCTGATAATTTTTTGCAAGTTCGATCATTTCTTTCACGATTTTTCTTTTTTCGCTGTTTTCAAAGTCTAATGTTAATTTTCCTTCCATTTTTGGATTGTCCGGTCTTACAATCGCTTTTCCGTCAAAAGAAACAATAAAAAAATAACCCCTTTGGTTGTTATACCTCAAAGATCTTACAAAATCTTTTATTCTGGTCTCTATTTCTTTTCCCGACAATTTTCCCTCATATTGATTTATGAGAGTTGTGATTGCCTGGTTGATCGAATACACTTTTTCTTTCATTTCTGTTTTCAGATTTTCTTTCAATTGATCCTGTTCATAATGAATAAAATTAACATATTCCAGAATCTTATCCCGGAGTTTTTTTTTCTTTTTATTCAAAAGCTCGGTTTTCATTTCAGATAAAATTTTTTTATACTCTCTATACTCAAAAATGGAAAGAGAGAGAATAGAGAGAACAAAAAAAATAGAGATTAAAAAAAGAGACAGAGCGATAAAGTATTTTTTAAAATCCGTTTTGATTTTTTTCATCAATAAACGCTCCTGAGCTATGATATACTGAAATGATTTTAAATTGCAAAAAACGACCCCTTTCTGCCATTCCCGCGAAAGCTGGAATCTATTGAAAATAATTATTTTAAGTTACAAATTCCGGTCTTTTGCAAGCAAAAACCGGAATGACAATTTTGCATTTTATATTCAGTTTCGTATAAAAAAAATACATACTATTAAATAAATATATAACAAAAAAAGATTAAAAAAGAAAAAAATATTAGATTTATATTTTTATACCCAAAAAAACAATTTTATTTGATAATGAAAAAAATCAATTACGAAACGACACAGGCTAAAGCGATAGAATTAATTTTTGATTCTTCAGAATCAGATCGGGAAACA
>Ga0154385_1111_pt1 | contig 16932 bp, 19 predicted proteins | sample RifGroB1_FD_105628 | JGI IMG/M metagenome (GOLD analysis project Ga0154385, IMG submission 105628) | Spirochaetes bacterium GWB1_36_13 | reverse complement strand
GAATCCCTGAAGGAAAACCCCGTAAAAAAATATTTAAATCCAGATTTCCTAAAAATCCGTAAAGCCCGATTCCTGTTTTAAGGATATGATTTTCATTGGGAATAAACGACAGGTCGCCCCTGTATTGGAAATAGTGTTCTGAAGGTTTGATAATAAGATACCGGTTTGGGTCGCTGTAAAAATTGAGATCGGCATAACGGTAAATGTAGCCGAGGCTGTTTTCGAATATGATTTCAGGAGAAAGTGCGCTTGTGAGAGAAATCCCTTGCAAAGCACGGATATTCAGAAAACTTGCCTTGCTGCCCTGCTTGAAATTAGCAGATTCCTGGCGGTCTTTTCCAAAATCTTCATATTTTATATCGACACCCTCGTAAACACCCAGAGAATAAATTCTTAGAATATTTTCAGGATTGAGCTGGATTTTGAATCGGATATGGGTATCGTAAAAAAAAGGAAGCTGGACTCCCATATCATCAAAAAAAAGCTTGGCGGCCAGATCATAATAAGTTCTTCGAAAAGAAACCAGAAAAGAATCGTTGTTATTTTCATTGCCGCCTAAAGGACCCTCAAAAAGCGCGCTGACAGAAGTAATGGATAACTCCACAAAACCGGTAAACTTTTCTTTATCCCCATCCCTCATTTTCACATCCAGAACACCGCTCATCCCGTTGTTGAACTCCGCAGGAAAAGCTCCTGTATAAAAATCAATCTGATTGACAATGTCAGGGTTGAAAACTGTCAAAGCGCCGCCCAGAATATAGGGGTTGGTTAAATAGATATGGTCATAAAAAGAGCTGAATTCATAGGAATCTCCTCCGCGGATATACATTTCAGAAGAAAATCCAAGACTCACCACTCCCGGTAAAGTCTGAATCACTTTAACCGAATCTTCAAAAATACTGGAAGTCGTTTTTTTCAGCTCCTCTTTTTTCAAAGTCTGCTTGGAAATCGCCACTCTTTTCTCGTCTTTCTTACCTGTAACTGTAATTTTTTGCCCCTGTACCTGGGTTTCCAGTTTCATTTCAGCATAGATTTCATCCAGACCTGAAGTAAATTTCAAAGATTTGTAGCCCGGTTTCAAAACCTGAACGAACAAACCGTCTTTTTTGGAAGCGGTCAAGGAAAAATTGCCATTTGGTTTGCTTGTGGTTTTTTCGCCGTCTGGAAAAACAACGATAATCGCTTCTCCGATGCCTTCTTTGGTTACCTGATCCACTACTTTCCCATATATTTCAATTGTTTCCTGAGATTTTGCCAATAAAGGGATGAGTAAAATAAAGAATATAAAAACAATTTTTTTCATAAAAATCTCCCTGAATAGTATAATTAAATAATAATAATAACAATTTTTATGTCAATAAATTTTCACTTTGTTCTGAAGTGTCATATTTTATTTCAGAAAATATAGCAGAAATGTTTATATTTTAGAGTGAATAGGAGGTAATATGAAAATTTCTTCAAACTGTTACGCAGTCACAGGATTATACTATCTTCCTCCCTGGACATTAAACGCTGGCTTTATCGTGGGAAAAAATAAAACACTGGTGATTGATTCAGGAAGCAACAAACTTTCTGCTCAAACAATTTATGGATATGCGAGAGCAGTACGACCAGAAAACGAAATTCTTCTCGTCAATACAGAAAAACACCTGGATCATATCGGAGGGAATCGTTATTTTTATGAAAAAAAAGCTGAAATCTTGGGGCATAAAGCGATTCAAAGAACCCAAAACGAATTCTTGAAATCAGTTCGTTTTATCAATGATTCATTGTTTCATCCGGTACGAAAAAATTTGAATGAAGGGTTTTATGCGTTTGAAAAAACGGAAATTATGAATCCTATTCATTTGATAGATAAAAATATTGAAATAGATTTAGGAAATTTTTCTGCTCAAATTATACTCACCCCCGGTCATACCGATTCAAACCTATGTGTTTATCATCAAGACGATAAGGTTCTTTATAGCGGAGATATGATTTTATCTCAATTTGTCCCCAATCTTGAAGAAGGAGGGCAAAAAGAGTGGAAAGCATGGCTGACATCACTTGAAAAAATCAAAAGTTTGGATATTGAAATTGTAGTAACCGGGCACGGGGAAGTGATTTTGGGAAAGGCAGATATAGAAAAGGAAATCGGACGGATTGAAAAAATTTTATTCAAAGCAATTCAGGACGATAAAGCACCGACTGTCATGTAAAAACAAGGGGGAGAAATATGAAAAACTACAGTATTGATTTTGAAAGTCAAAAATGGATAGGAAGTATTCCAGGACTTCAGTTTAAAGAATGGATCATAGAAGATAAAAAAGTACGCCTTGTTGAGTTTTCTGATTCATTGAACGAGGAAGAGTGGTGTCAGAAAGGACATTTGGGTTATGTTTTGGAAGGGCGGGCAAAAGTAGTTTTTAGTCAGGGAATAGAAGTTTTGTTTCAAGCAGGAGATATGATTTGTATTCCAGCAGGGGTAAAAGATCAGCATAAAACGGAAATAAAAAAAGGAGAAAAAGCTTTGATTCTTTTTTTTGACAGTCTTTGATTTTTGAATTTTAACTATATGATAATTTGTATATAAATATTTTTACTTTTTAACAGACAATCTCATCTAAATATGTAATTTTACTTTTAAAGGAGTATTCTATGAGAAAATTCAAAGTACTGGCAGGAGTCCTTGTCAGCGGTCTCTTTCTTTTCACAGCCTGCGCAGCGCAAAAAATTGATGAATCAGCTTATAGCAGTGAAACAAGAAGTGCGGACGCAACCACGGTCACTCCGGATTCAACTGAAATTTGTACAGGAAGCGGAAACCAGAAACAGATGGGAAAAAGACAAGGAGCAAAAGACGGTCAGGGAAAGAAAAAAGGGAAAGGTCAGGGAAATGGAATGGGACAGGGAACCGGCGATCCTGAAACCTGCCCGAATAATCCGGACAACACAACCAGTGGTACTACTTCTATCTAAAAAATGTTTGAAAAAAGCTCTGGCAGGTTTCTGTCAGGGTTTCAGATAGATAAACTGGGAAAAACGCCCCGCCTGATCTTTCTGCATGCGGTAGGAATAAAGCGCTTTTTCTTCAAAAGTATCCAAGGGGCTGGATGCTATAAACTGGATCCCCATTTTCTCCAATTGTGTTTCATTTTCTTTCAGCAGATCAAAAAATAGTTTATTGTTTGCTTTGACAAAAGAAGTTTCAGGAAAATGGTTTAAAAGTTCGTTCCCCACTTCATAGTTTTTGACACGGATACTGGGACCCAGCCAGGCTTTGATGTTTTTTATTTCTGCACCGAGTGAAATCATTTTCTGGATTCCTTCACGGCAGATTTTTCCAGCAGTGCCTTTCCAGCCTGCATGGAGGGCTGAAATCACCCTGTTTTTTTCATCATAGAGTAAAATCCCCATGCAGTCGGCGGTCAAAATGTTTAAAACAAGACCTTTTTCCCGGGTGCAAAATCCATCAATGCCGTCATAGATTCCTTCTTTTTCCGCACAAAGAACTTTATTGGAGTGCACCTGACGGGCAAAAGTATGTTTTAAAGACTTTCCAATTATTTGAAAATATTCTTCGCGGTTTTTTTTTATTTCTTCCGGATTTTGCAGGGTGTTGACTCCCAGATTCAAGCCCCAATCAGGATTCACGCCCCCGTTTCGGGTGGTAAAACCAATGACGGTTGATTCAGATTCATAAAGAATTTCAACAGGTTGAAACGGTTTTGAAATCAATCTTTCATTCCGTTCTGTATTTTAAAAGCTTTCACTGTATTTTGCAAAAGCACAGCGATTGTCATTGCTCCGACTCCGCCGGGTACAGGGGTAATATAAGATGCTTTTTTTTCCACAGTCTGAAAATCCACATCTCCTGTCACACGGTAGCCTTTGGGGGAAGTCTCGTCTGCTACGCGGTTGATCCCTACATCAATGATTACGGCGCCCTGTTTGACCCATTCTTCTTTGACAAATTCGGGTTTTCCGATGGCTGCAACAATCACATCCGCTCTTTTTAAGTGCTCTTCAAGGTTTTTGGTCCGGCTGTGGCAGACAGTTACGGTTGCGTCTGCATAGGGAAATTTCTGGAGAAGAATTCCAGCGATCGGTTTTCCCACAATATTGCTTCGTCCCAAAACAACCACTTCTTTTCCCGATAAATCAATTTTGTATTCTTTAATCAATTCGTAAATTCCCCAGGGAGTGCATGGAAAAAAATAAGGTTTTAAATTGATCCACAGCTTACCAGTATTGTAGGGATGAAATCCGTCCACATCTTTTATGGGGTCGATCAGGTCAATGATTTTTTCTTCATTCAGGCCTTCCGGAAGGGGGAGCTGGACCAAAATCCCATTGATTTCCGGGTCTTGATTGAGTTTGAGAATCAGCTCCTCAAGCTCTGTTTCTTTCATATTTTCCACTTTATAAGACTTTGAGAGAATCCCTGAATGATGGCAGGCTTTTTCTTTACTGGCTACATAAATATGGGATGCCGGATTTTCTCCAACCAGCACAACGGCAAGACAGGGTCTTTTATTGGTTTTATCAAAAAGAGCGTCTGTTTCTACCCTCAAATTGTCTTTGATTTTCTTGCTTAAAGCGTTCCCGTCTATTATAATCGCCATCATTTCCTCCAAAAAACTCTTCCGATTTGAACAAATATAATATACTGAAAAGTCTGCTTTTTGTCAAAAAAGAAAGTTGCGGGAGGCTTGATAAACTTTTTGGAATGTAACCTTATTTCAGTTTAATCGTTCCATTCTCATTAAACTCATAGACTTTATCTCCGATGGTTACGGTGCCTTTGATTTTGTTGACATTCTTTTCGGATTCCAGAGTGTAGTCATAGACTGCTGTTACTTCATATTTCAGTGTGTCATTGACAATCCAGTCAAGCGTACCGGTGTATTTTGCCTTGAAATGAGAAGTGCTTCCGTCAATAAAATTCATGACATAGTTTAAAGATCCCTTGATAGTGAAATTCCCGTCTGAATAATTTTTGAAATTGATAGCGCCTTTCAACGATAATAATACAGCCCCGTCCATTTCCATTTCATCTTCCACGGTAATATTTTTCTTTGCGTTGATGAGTTTTCTTTGATAAGGGAGTTTGGTGTAATCGCTTCCATTATCGATCGTGCACTGCATGACAGCCTGTGAAATAGCTTTCTGCGCTTTCAACTGAATCTGCATCATTTTTTTATTTTGATCTTCCGCATCCTCTTTTGCGGTCAATAAAGCATTAAAACCAAAAAGAATCCCCAGTATAAGGGTTAAAAACGAAAGTTTTTTGAGCATAACAGCCTCCTTGTAACTTTTTAAGTTAATATTATATAAGATAATTATAACACAGTTTTTTCGTTTTGAAAAATATTTTTATTATCTTCATTTAAAATAAGAATTTTATTTCAGGAGGAATTCTTTGCAAAACTTAACTTTACTGGTGCATTTTTTTCTCTGTCTGGCTTCAGCTCCGGCTGATGTAAAGGATTTTAATATTTTTATTTCGCTTTCTCCCGGAATGCAGAGCGAAAAAATTGAAGTGCGGCGTATAAATCCCGATTTGTTTGAAATGTCGGTGATGAAGCACATTATTCTCTGTGAAATTCATGGAACTAAGATGAGTTTGATAAATAAAAACAATGATAAAGAGGAACTAAAAATCGATCTCAGCCGTTATCTTGATCTCAGCCGGAAAACAGATTTTCAGAAAATCTCTGAAATTGCAAGTCTTTCCGGTACAGGAAAAAAAGAAGGTTTTTACCGCATTATCCGTGAGGCAAATCAAGTTCGTTTTGAGTATTCGGGTTCTGATGAATCCGCGCCAGTCAGTTTTTATCTGACATACAGTACTACGCCTTCTTCTTCACCCAAATATACTCTCAATCTCTCTCAATGTTTTCCTGAAACAAAGACCATCGCATTTGGGCTGGGATCAATGCTTCTTCAGATTGTGGGAAAAAGTCAACACGGGTGTGTTGTGATGTATGGTATTGAAATTGAAAATCCAAGATGGGACGGATTTTTATCCCATTTATGCGTGATACCTAAGAGTATTGGAGTATATGAGTTTGGTGTTTCTGTCAATGGTCCTGATTTATCCTTTATTGCTCCATATTGTGTCAGTACTCCTGAGAGCTTGAGACCTCAAGAAAAAGATTGGCAGTGATTTAAATGAGAGTGTTAAAAATAAAGAATTTAATAAAACAGCCAATGAGTGAAGTCGTACACTTCGGCTTCGCTCGGTGTCCGTTCGGTTTTGCACAATAACAAAAAAAAGCTGTTAAAGATTTTATCTGTAGTCAACCCTGAAAAAGTAAAAAAATCCTTTACAGTAAAGAATAAATCATAAAAAAGAAGCGGAAAATTTGCAAGATTTTATATCTCTTTGTCAATAACCCGGTAAAAAATAGAAGTTTTTCCCAACACATTTTTTTTTGAACTGTCTTGAAGATTTAATCTGATTTGACTCGAATCATTTTATTTCAAGACTATTCCAGCGGGTTTGAAATCCAAACCCCTAACCCCTTATCCTTAAGTCTTTAAGGACAAGGGGGAGTCCTCCGTGATTTCATCCATGAAATCAAGTCGGACGGGGAAACCCTGCATCGTGCAGGGTTAAAGAAAAAAATCTTTGAGGTTTTTGAACTTGAAAAATGAGTTTTTCAGGGTCGACTCTGTAGGATAATTTATAAAATATAGAATTGTTATAAAAATTATGTTATATTTATGATTATTGATTTTCTTGGAGGATAAATGAAACTGGAACTCGATCAAAAAGCGCCTGAATTTTGTCTGGAAAATGCGAAGCAGGAAAGTAAGTGTCTTTCCGATTTTAAAGGGAAGTGGCTTGTTTTTTATTTTTATCCGAAGGACAATACTCCCGGATGTACGACCGAAGCAATTGAATTTACAGCATCATTGGAAGTTTTTAAAAAAGAGGGCGCCGAAGTGGCTGGAGTCAGCGCCGATACTTGTCAAAGCCATCAGAAATTTATTGATAAGCATGATTTAAAAATTCAGCTTTTAAGCGACACAGAGAAAAAAACCCTGACAGATTACGGTGTCTGGCAGCTCAAAAAAATGTGCGGAAGGGAATCGATGGGAATTGTACGGAGCACTTTTTTAATAGACCCCGAAGGCGTGGTTCGTTTTATCTGGAAAGATGTGAAAGTGAAAGGGCATGTGGATGAAGTGTTGAAAAAGCTTGTGGAACTGAAAGGATAAGCTGATTGTATCAGGAAAATCTTTTTCAGGAACTGATAGAACTTCATAAGAGGATAGAGCCTGAAATCAGGCAGAGGCTGGAAGAGTTTAAAAAAATCGCTGAGAGAAAAAATTCTTTTGAAATTTTCAAAGAACTGGTTTTCTGCCTGATGACGCCCCAGTCTAAATCACTTCATGCGTCTATTACCCTCGAAAAACTGGAAAAAAAAGACCTCCTCTTGAAGGGAAGCGCTCAAGAAATTGCCAAAGAACTGAATCTGGTTCGCTTTAAAAACAATAAGGGACGCTACATTGAGATGGCGAGAGAGTTTTTTCTGATTCAAAAAAAAGAAAATATTCTTGATTTTACGGATCAATCACAAAATGTCAAAGACCTTCGGGAAAGGCTGGTCAAAACGGTAAAGGGGATCGGTTATAAAGAGGCTGGGCATTTTTTAAGAAATATAGGGAGAGGGCAAGAGCTTGCCATATTAGACCGCCATATTTTAAAAAATCTGGTTAGTTACGGAGTCATCAGGGAAATACCTGTCTCGCTTTCCAGACAAAAATATTTAGAAATCGAAAAAGATATGGTTAAATTTTCTCATAGAATTTTTATTCCGATGGATGCGCTGGATTTTCTTTTATGGTATAAAGAAACAGGACAGATTCTCAAATAGGAGGGCTCATGCAGTTATCAAAAAATCAGAAACAAATCGGGATGCTGATCCTTTTTTTTGTTATAGCGGTGGTACTCTGGGACACTTTTTTCATTTATCCGGTGAAGCTTTTTGTTGTCATCCTTCATGAGATGAGCCACGGGATCGCCGCAATTTTTTCAGGCGGCTCGATTGTGAAGATTCAAATCGATTCACAAATTGGAGGATACTGTCAGTATCTTTCATCCGGGGGAAATGTCTCCGAGTTTTTTATTGCCAGCGCAGGGTATCTGGGCAGTCTTTTCTGGGGGGGCTTGATATTAATGCTGGCATCCAAAACAGAAAAAGACAGAACGATTTCAGCGGTGATCGGAGGCGTTGTCTTATTTTTAAGTTATTTTGTCATTAAGACAGGTGAAGCTTTTGGGATTGTTTTTACTCTTTTGTTTGGAATCTTCATGCTGGTATCGGCCAAATTCCTTCCTATGAAGTTTCATGATACAATGCTCAAATTTCTTGGGCTGACCAGCTGTCTTTATGTTATTATTGATATTAAGGATGATTTGATCGTCAGAAGCGGAATCGGAAGTGATGCGGACGCAATCGCAAATCTTACAGGAATCCCGTCTGTAGCAGTGGGGGTGATCTGGATTATCATAGCCTTGGTATCTTTATTTTTTATCTTAAGGTCATCATTACGGGAAACTCAAAAATCAAGCTAATACGGAGCATTCTTTGTTTCAACTGCCCCAAAGGGATTTAAAAAAAGAAGATATTATTGATATTCTTTCTATAAAGTCAACTGAAGATATGGAAGCTCTTTTCAGGGAAGCTTATCGGATCAAGGAAAAATACATTGGAAAAATTGTCTATTACCGGGGCTTGATCGAATTTTCCAATATCTGCGCGAAAAACTGTTATTACTGCGGAATCAGAAAAGACAATCCCCATAAACGGTATGAAATGACAGACGAAGAAATCCAGGAAGCCGCTTTATTTGCCTATGAAAATCGTTATGGTTCTATTGTTTTACAGTCGGGTGAAAGAGAAGACTCTGTTTTTATCGAAAAAATTATTCGAAACTTAAACCTCATCAGGCAGAAAACTGGCGGAAAACTGGGCATTACTCTTTGCGTGGGCGAGCAGGAAGAAGAAGTTTATCAAAAATTTTTTGAAGCGGGGGCGCACCGGTATCTTTTAAGGATTGAAACCAGCAGCCAAGATTTTTACAAAACCCTTCACCCGAAAGATCATTTATTTGAAAGAAGGCTTTCCTGCCTGAAAACCCTAAAAAGAATCGGCTATCAGACAGGGACGGGCGTGATGATCGGTCTTCCCGGGCAGACTTTAGAAAACCTTGCAGACGACCTTCTTTTTTTCAGGGAAATGGATATTGATATGGCGGGAATGGGACCTTACATCGAGCATGAGCAGACTCCTCTTTACGAATTAAAAAATTCTCTTGAAACTAAGGAAGAACGCTTTCAAATGGGCTTGAAGATGATTGCTTTATTGAGAATTATAATGAAAGACATTAATATTGCCTCGACTACTGCTTTACAAACTTTGGATCCTATCGGCCGTGAAAAAGGACTCTTAGCAGGCGCCAATATTCTGATGCCTAATATCACTCCCCAACAATACCGTGGAGATTATCTTCTTTATCAGGACAAGCCCTGCATCGGCGACACCAAGGAAGAGTGTAAAAACTGCCTTTCTCTGCGGATCAGCGGTATTGGAGAATCCATCGGTTATAACGAGTGGGGGGATTCCAGACATTTTTATCACAAAAAAATAAAGCATTAAAATTTCATAAAGATAAATAAAAACACTGTTATCAAATCAAAGAGAAAAACATGAAGTAAAAAAAAATGGTAAAAAATTTTTCTCCTTGCTATGTTCATCGATGACAAATTGGTTATATTTTTTATATGCAATAAAAAACTTAGAAAAAAAGAGGGCGGCGATGGTATTGAAAACCAAAATCAATGAAATTATTTTTATTGTTGAAACTGATCCTGAGGGTGGTTACACTGCGAAAGCTTTAAATGATTCAATATTTACAGAAGGTGATACTCTTGAAATTTTGAAAGAAAATATCAAATGTGCATTAGATTGTCATTTTGAAAATGATGAAGAAAAACCTCAGATTATCAGGCTGCATATTATTAGAGATGAGATTTATTCTTATGTCTAAAATTCCACGGAATATTGGTGCTAAAGAACTCATACGGTTGTTGAAAAATTATGGTTATCATGAAGTGAGGCAAAAAGGGAGTCATATTCGTTTAGAAAGTGTTGATAAAAAAAAGATTCATAAAATCACTATTCCTGAACATAACCCGATAAAAATAGGTACTTTAAATAATATTTTAGATAGTGTTGCCGTGTATCTCGGAATGACAAAATCGGAACTGGTTCAAAAATTATTTTAAAAGATGAGAAAAATCCATTATTTTACTTTATTATTATAAGTAAAATTAAAAATATAAAGCAAAACGATTTATTAAAAATTATTTTTACAAAAGAAACGATAATGAATTTGCATTTTTTTAATGAGGATCAGTATGAAAAGTAGTTTTAGTTTTCAATTTTTAAACTCTCCTTTTGAAGACAGCGCTTTATTAGCGGTTCAAAATAATTCAAAAGACGATCTTTTATTTGATCTGGGAGACTTAGGAAGGACTTCAACCGGTCAGATGCTTCGGGTTCGATGGGTATTGATTACCCATACTCATATTGATCATTTTGCGGGGTTTCCAAGATTTTTGAGGGTTGTTTTATCCAGCGGCAAAAAAAAACTTTCTTTTTACGGACCTTCCGGGTTTATTGAAAATTTTTCCTGCGCCCTTCATGCCTATCAATGGAATCTGATTGATGAATTTGATATTGTTTTTGAAGTATTTGAAGTGAATGAAAAAGAAGTTTCAAGAGCATTATTTGATTCAAAAAAAGGATTTGAAAAAGAATACAAAGAGGCGTTTGTTCCCAATCATCAAGTATTGCTGGAAACAGAAAATTTTTTGGTTTCTTATGAAATTCTGGATCATAAAACCCCTGTTTTAGGTTTCAGGCTGGAAGAAAAGGAAAAATGGGCAGTGGATAAAGAAAAACTTTTACAAGAAAACCTTTGCCCTGGTTCTTGGATCAAGGAAATTAAAAATAAAATTGAAAACTCATTTGATCAGGATCAAGGTACTTTAATTGAAAATGCGGATAAAAAGTGGACTCTAAAGGAGTGGAAGGAAAAAATCTTTATCAAAAAAGAAGGTAATGTTTTTACTTATCTGACTGATTTTAGATATGATGAATTAAATCGTCTTAAAGCGGTCCGTCTTGCTGACCACGCCAGAAAGCTTTTTATCGAAAGCAATTTTTTAAGAGAAGAAGAGAAAAACGCTTTTGAAACAGCGCACTTGACCGCTTTTCAGGCGGGAGAGATCGCGGGAGAGGCAAAGGTTCAGGAAGTCAGGCTTTTTCATTTTTCAAACCGGTATAAAAACAGGGAAGAGCTTTTTAAACAGTTTTACGATGAAATGAATGAAGGGAGGGCAAGCAGGTGGATATCGGAAGAAAAGAAATCTTTATAGCATTGGCAGTGTTCAATTTTTTTATTCCTTTTGCGGCTATTTTAAGAAATAAAACTATTTCCAAAGAAGAAAAAATCAAGAGGCTGGTTCGAGCAGCTTTAATTATGGGGGTAATCAGCGGGTTAAGCATTTTGTTTTTTCTCTGGCGCTATAGAGTGGATTGAGTAAAATCCTTTTTTTATACCCAGCAGACCTATTCCAATCGTAATAACCAAGAACACGAGCGGGAAGAGAAAGAATGCTTTGAGCGGGAGATAAAATTTTGTCATGCTTTGATCCTTTTTTCTTAAAAAATAAGAGTTAAAAGAGGCGTTTCTGTTAAGAAAGCGTGAAGTTTCAGTGACAAACGAAAATAATTGAAATAGATCGTTTTAAAACTTATTTGCTTGTATTTGTGAAATTATTTTTTTTATTGACTTTATCATTTTTTTATAATAATTTTTATGAAAAAGTCGTTCAGGATTAATGAAACAAAATGAAACAAATATTTACGATCATTTTATTCTTTTCTTTGGGAATACTTTTATCCTGTTCTGAAGAAAAAAAATCTCAGATTGAAGAAAAGCCTGCTTTGATACTGGAAAAGAGCAGGGTTTATAATATAGCGATTCTCGATTCAGAAAATCAAGAGCCCTATCAGTCTGCCCGTGCCGCTTTACTGAAAACTCTGAATGAAATGGGGCTAAAAGAAGGTCAAACACTTTCTATTGATTATAAAAACATTGATAATGATGATAAAAAAGCATCTCTTGCTCTCAAAGAAGCAATTTCCAAGAAACCGGATGTTATTGTCACTAATGGAACCATTATGACTCTGGCAGCCAAAAAATCGCCTTATTTTAATAACCCGGATTATCAATTTGTTTTTGTTTGCGTTACTGACCCTGTAGGGATAGGGGTTATTGAAGGTTTTGGAATAAAAAACTCCTATAATTTTACAGGAGTTTCTTATCCTGTTCCGGTGGATTCCAGATTAAAGTTTATTCAAAGGCTGATGCCGGATGTGAAAAAAATCGGGCTGATTTATGCTGACATGCCCCAGTCTGAAAGTTACCGCCAGTGGATTTTAAAAGCTCTTCGGGATAATCCTGAATTAAAAAATATTCAAATTATTTTCAGGTCTGTTCCTTTGATTACTGGCGTAAATGCTTCCATGCAAATGTCTGAAAAAGCTTTGAAATATGTCAAGGAACTTGATCCTCTGGTAGATGTTTTTATCTCTCCGAATGATCAGATGGGGGTTCAAAAACCATTTGCCGCAATGGTTTACCAGAATGCGTCAAAGCCTTTAATCGGGATTGGAAAAGCCGATGTCATGGATAACTGGGGCGCATTTGCCTCTATTTATCCTTCTCATGAAACTATGGGGATTCAGGCGGGAGAAATGGTAATGAAAATATTTTCTGGTATAAAAACTACTGATATTCCGGCTGAATGGCCCAGAAAAAACGGATTTGCTTTTGATTTAAAAAAAGCGGAAAAATTTAACATTAAAATACCTGTCAGTCTCATAGAACTAGCTGAAGGAAATATTATTCAATAATACTTCCGGCATTTTGAGGGGAAAATGAAATATCTGTTATTTAAGATTAGTAAGAGTATTAAAGTTAAAACGATTGTGATTATTTCCGGAATCCTTGTTTTTTCAATCGGATTGACTTTAGTGGTCAATATTTTTCATGTGAATTTTAAATTAAAAGAGGCTTTAGAAAGAGAAAGCTATGCTACCGGGCTTTTGGTCAGGAAAACAATTGATAACAACCTCCAGTATTTTCCTCTGGAAAGGTTTTCAGGAATGGCTGATTTTTTAGATGGAATTATCAGGATTAATCCCAATGTTTCCTATGTATATATCAGCAGTATTGATCAGACAATTCTTTATCACAGCACCCATTCATTTATCGGCTCTAAGACGGATAAGATTCTTTTTACACACAATCAAAGTCCTGAAAACTGGAAAACAGTCGCCAATCATGATTATTATGAAACAATTCTTCCCATTTTTAAAGATAATATCCAGATTGGAAATATTCATATTGGAAAACAAAAAAATTATATTGATTCAGAAAACTTTACGATTCTCTTAAAAACCTTGATTATTTTTTTTATTTCTCTTGTTTTGTCCATTTTTCTTCTTTTTTATTTTCTCCATAAAAAAATTCTTCATCCAATAGAAGCGCTTTCTTCTGAAATGCAGGAAATTACAAAGGATATGGATTTTAAAAAACAGGTGAGGGTAAAAGGAAATGATGAAATTGGAGTGCTTGCCCGCAGTTTTAATAAAATGATTTTACAAATCAGAAAATACTCGGAAAATCTGGAAGAAATTGTTTTAAAAAGAACAAAAGCATTGAATCAGGCAAACAGCGAGCTGGAAATAAACAACCTTCAGATGAAAAAAGACCTTCAAATTGCGGAAAAAATTCAGGAAACACTGATTCCGAAAATGCTTCCTTATTTTGAAGAAATGAGTTTTAAAACAGCGGATATTTCTCTTAAAAATTCCGGTAAGGATAATTTTGATATTTTTCAGATTTCAGAAAAAGAAATGGCAATTGTGATGATTGATGTTTCAGCCGAAGGAGTTTCTTCAGCGCTGATCAGTACAATGGCAAAAATAGCTTTTCATACACACTCCAAAAAAGGAAGCGCTTCTCATGAAATTGTGAAGAAAGTCAATCAGGAAATGTATAAAATGATTGGGGATGTAAAAGACACATTGACTGCGTATTACGCTATCCTTAATTTTGAAACAGGAGTTTTTCAATTTACCAATGCGGGACATTTTCCAGCTCTTTTACACCGCAAAAAGCTTTCAACAGTAGAAGAACTGAGTTCTAAAGGGTTTTATATCGGTATTCTTGAAAATGCATCATTTGAAACAGGGTCGGTTTATCTTGAGGAAGGCGACCGGATACTTCTTTTTACAGACGGGGTTACAGAATGTAAAAATTCTTCTCAAGAAATTTTTGGAATCCAAAGGGTGAAAGATTGGATGAAAGAGAAAAACGGACTTTCTGTAAAAGAACTGGTCAAAGGATTGATAAATAATATTTTTTCTTTTCAGGGTAATGTTTTTAAGAAAGACTGTGCCGTTCTTTCTCTTGAATTTATCAGCAAGCTAAAAGCGGAAACTGATAAAATGGAAAACTCTGTCGCAATCTCAGGTGAAATGCAGAAATCAAATATTTGATAAATTAATAAAAATAAATCTTTGGATATCTCTTGTTTTGTTCTTAAATTTGACTAAAAATAAATATAAGCTTAATAAATATGAAACTTTTTTATAAATAAAGTCTAAAATTTATATCAGCATAAAAGGAGTTGAAAAATGAAAAAATTTTTACTATTCCTCTTTCTTACTCTCTTTATTGTTTCCTGCGGCGGGGGCGAAGCAGTTAAACCTGAGAAAGAAACGCCTCAAACACAGGAACCAAAGAAAGAAGAAGTAAAAAAAGAAGAACCTAAAAAAGAGGAAATCGCGAAAGTAGAACCAAAAAAAGAAGAGCCGAAAAAAGAAGAAATTCCGGTTTTTAATACTGCGAAATTTTTTCAGGACAATGCTTTTAAAATCATTGTATCAGGTTTTAAGACAAATCAAAGCCGGATAGAATCCGCAGGAATGAAGTCGATCAATGATGCAGCAAAAAAAATTGACATTCTTTCTGAAATGCTTAAAAAAAGCGGTTTTTCAGGAAAAATCACGCTTTATATTGACGGTCATACGGATCAAATTGGTTCGGAGCAAAGAAATGATGCCCTTTCTTTAGAAAGAGCGGAAAATGTGATAGAAACTTTGAAAACTAAAATCAAAGATACTTCTTTTTTTGAATTTCAAAGCAATGGTCTGGGATATAAAGAACTTCTTTTAAAAGCTTCTCCTAAAAATGAGAAAAACAGAAGAGTTGAGATTTATATAAAAAAATAATCCTATAAGGCAGCAGATAAAATCTGCTGCTTTTTTGAATCATGACTATACTAAAAACGGGTTGTGTTTTTTTTCAAAACCAATGGTCGTTTCTTCCATATGTCCTGGAAAAACCTTCACTGAATCAGATAAAGTAAAAAGTTTATTTTTGATGCTGTCTAAAAGTGTCTGGTATGACCCGCCCGGAAAGTCTGTTCTGCCGATCGATGTTTTAAAAAGCGTATCTCCGCTGAAAAGATTGTCTTTAAAAAGAAAACAGCATCCTCCCGGAGTATGACCCGGAGTGTGGAATACTTTAAATTCGTTATCCAAAAAAGGGTAGGTGCTGCCGTCTTGCATTAAGATTTCAGGCTGACCGGGATAAATATAATCGATTCCGATGAAAGATGAAAGATTATAAGCCGGGTTTGAAAGATAGCCAGCTTCTTTTTCATGAACCGCTATTTTCGCGTCTGGATATTTTTTTTTCAGCGCTTTTAAAGCGCCGATGTGGTCAATATGAGTGTGGGTCAAAAAAATGTATTGAAGTTCCCTGTTTCTAATATTTTTTTCAATCACTTCAGCCTCATCTCCAGGGTCGATAACCGATACTTTTTTCTCGTCTCCCACTAAATAGCAGTTTGCCCCCAGGCTTCCCAACACTAATCTTTCAATAGTCATAATATCTCCCGTAAAATTTTCAATTCAGGTAGAGTAAACTGATTCTAAAATGACCTCCTGTCATTAAGCTATAGCTTAAAACACTCATGTTCTATAGATTTCAGCCTTCGCGGGAATGACAAAGTAAATATAAAAACGGTCAAAATAAATTTTGTTTTCTCTCTTTAAATTTACTGAATAATGGAATTAATTCGGTGATTAAATTCATAAAACCGGGTTTTTTTCATTGTTTGACTTTTTGTCGATCAATTCTTTTACAGCCAGGATAAGAAGGGTTTCAATGTCTCCCAAAGTGTATTTTTCAGCTGCCTGGGAAATGATTTCATTATGACTGAATTTTTCATAAAAATATTTCATTTTCTTAATTTTTTCACTTTCGATAAAGTCTTTAAAATGATTATGGAGAAAAACAAGATAACCTGAAAAATTGCCTCCCGCATAAGCTTTGGAATAAGCTTCCAGTTCAGGAGGTATTTCTTTTTCCAGGCTTAAGGTTTTTCTTTCATATTCGGGATTAAAAATTTTTTCTTTATTTTTTTTAATTTCATCTATTTTTTCCTGTGTAATAAGACCTTTTTTTAATCAGGCTGTCGATTATTGAAAACTATTTCCATCAATCATCCATCTTCTTATCATTGATATTTTGTAAGTTGATCAGAAAGTGTCATTAATCGAAGCCGTACGGTCACTGAGCACAGCCGAAGTGACACCTCGACTCCGTTCGGTGTCCGAGTTCATTTCAATAATAATCGACAGCCTGAATAATAAATAATATTAAAAATATAATTTAAATTCTTTTTCATTCTGTTTTTTTACATGTATGTTACTATTCGGTATTCTGACCCCGGGGTTTTCGGTTGACTGACCCCCTAAAAAGATAAACAAAAATTAACTAAAAGTAAAAATCATC
>Ga0154385_1114_pt1 | contig 17097 bp, 13 predicted proteins | sample RifGroB1_FD_105628 | JGI IMG/M metagenome (GOLD analysis project Ga0154385, IMG submission 105628) | Spirochaetes bacterium GWB1_36_13 | reverse complement strand
ACGCCCCTGATTTTTCAGAAGAAGCTTTAGAAGTTTTTAAAAATTTTGACAAATACAAGAAAAATAAAGAAATCAGAATTGTAAAACTCCCTGACATGACTTCTCTTCCGAAATACATCGGCAATGAAGCGATCCCGGAAATCAAGGTTCTTCAAGACGGAAGCCTGATTTTAGCTCTTCCCTATCTCACCCGAATTCAGGATAAAAATGACCTTCTCACCCCCTCTGCTGTCAATAAAGAACAGAAAAAAATCGAATGTATCAGAAAACCCACTGAAAAAGAATACGATGACCTTCTTTTTAGCTGGTATGTCAATATCGGCGTCCGCTCAAACGGAATTGTTATTGCAAAAAACGGCGTAACTCTGGCAGTCGGAACTGGAGAACAAGATAGAGTAGGAGCCTTGGAACAGGCGATCATCAAAGCAAAAAAGAAATCGAAAATCGGAGTCAGTCTGGAAGGAGCATCTATTTCATCGGATGGTTTTTTCCCTTTTAGAGATTCAATTGATTTGTGCGCTTGCGAAGGAATTACGGCGATTATCCAGCCGGGAGGCTCAGTAAGGGATTTTGAAGTGATAGAAGCCTGTAATGAGAAAAAAATAGCTATGGTCTTCACAGACGAGAGGTGTTTTTCCCACCATTAGAAATAATTTTTTTTTCATCATGAATAAAGTTCTTTTTTACAAATTTGTTTGCTATTAAAAAGCTTTGCTATTATATTTTAATTCATTATTTTTTACGAAGATTCAGTTCTTTTTTTTATCATGACTGAAAGCAAAAAAAATCTAAATGATTTGATTGAATAGAAAAAAATACCACTTACATAAAAGGAGTAACGAATGTCGTTAGCAAAAGAAAAAAAACAGCAGGTCATATCTGAGTTTACAAGGAAACCTCAGGATACCGGTTCGGCAGAAGTTCAAGTTGCACTGATGACAGCAAGAATTCAGTCATTAGTTGAACACTTAAAGATTCATAAAAAAGATGTCCATTCTAAAAAAGGACTTTTAACATTAATTTCTTCACGAAAAAAAATGCTCAAATATTTAAAAAACAACGATTATGATCGTTACAGAGAACTGATTAAAAAACTCGGCATCAGAAAATAAGGATGAGATTAATATAAGGCGGATTTAATGGAGCAACAGGTAGAATTAGAGTATCGAGGAAAGAAACTCATTATCAAAACAGGAAAAATCGCTAAGCAGGCAAACGGATCAGTGATGGTTCAGTATGGAAATACAGTTGTTTTTGCTCCTGCGGTCATGGGAAAAGACGCTATGGAAGATCCGGGGTTTTTCCCTCTTTCAGTGCACTATATTGAAAAATTTTATGCTGCCGGAAAAATTCCGGGCGGTTTTTTCAAAAGAGAAGGAAAACCAAGTGATCGGGAAGTATTGACTTCCAGATTTATTGACCGTTCTTTAAGACCTCTTTTTCCTGAAGGATTTCGAAATGAAGTGCAAATTCTTCCGATGACTCTGGCTGCCGACCATGAAAATTCGCCTGATATACTTGCCGTCATTGCCAGCAGTGCGGCTCTGACAATATCAGATATTCCTTTCGGCGGTCCTGTAGGGGCTGTCCGGGTTTGTCTGAAAAACGGCGAATATATCGTAAATCCCACTCCTCAAGAATTGGACAAGTCTGACTTAAGCGTAATTGTGTCCGGTACAAAAGACGGAATTACGATGATTGAAGGCGGTGCTTCTTTTGTCTCTGAAGAAAAAATGATTCAGGCTGTCAAAGAAGGCTACAAAGTCATCCTTGAAATCATTCAGCTTCAAGAAGAATTAAGAAGCAAAGCAGGAAAAGCAAAAAAAGAGGTTGCTTTATTTAAAAGACCTGAATCAATAGATCAGGAAGTAAGAGAATATGCTGAAAATTTATTTCAGCAGGCGCTCTCAGTTGGACAAAAACAGGAGAGAGCACAAGCAATAGAAGACACTTATAAATCTATTCAGAAACATTTTGAAGAAAAGTATCCTGAAGATAAATCTGTTTTAAAACAGGTGAAAGAAGCGGCTCATGATTTAGAGTATGACATGGTCAGAGAGAAGCTCTTTAAAGATAATCAGAGAGTGGATGGAAGAAAACCTGATGAAATCAGATTAATTGCTGTTGAAACCGGAGTACTACCGATGGTTCACGGTTCTTCCCTTTTTACCAGAGGCGAAACGCAGTCTCTGGGAGTCTTGACTCTGGGATCTGTTTCAGATCAGCAGAGAGTGGACGATATTGAGGGAGAATCCAGCAAACGCTATATGCTTCATTATAATTTTCCTTCATTTTCAGTCGGAGAAACCGGAAGAGTAGGCGCTCCCGGGAGAAGAGAAGTAGGACACGGGTATCTTGCGGAAAGAGCTTTAGAAGCTGTTATTCCAAATGAAACCGAATTTCCCTATACAATCCGTCTGGTATCTGAAATTATGGAATCAAACGGTTCATCTTCAATGGCTACAGTTTGTTCAGGATGTCTTGCAATGATGGATGGAGGAGTCCCTATCAAAGCTCCGGTTGCCGGAATTGCAATGGGATTGATGTTTAATAAAACAAAAGACGCTTATAAAATACTGACTGATATCCAAGGTTTAGAAGACCATTATGGAGATATGGATTTTAAAGTTGCCGGAACACTGGACGGAATTACCGCTTTTCAGCTGGATATTAAGCTGGATGCAATTTCTGTTGATCTTCTGGGGGAAGCTTTGGAAGAAGCGAAGAAAGCAAGATTTCATATTCTCGATAAAATGACTCAGGTTCTTGCTAAACCGAGAGAAGAAATATCTGATTTTGCGCCAAAAATACTGATAATAATGGCAAACCCCGACAATGTCCGATATCTGATCGGTCCCGGCGGAAAAACGATTAAAAAAATTGTGGAAGAAACCGGAGTTAAAATCGATATTGCGGATAATGGAGAAATTAAAATTGTCAGCTCAGACATTCATAAGGCTCAGGAAGTTTATGAAAGAGTGCTTTATTATGTCCGGGATATTAAAGTAGGCGATAAGATTCAAGGTATTGTCAGAAGAGTGGTCGATTTTGGAGCTTTTATAGAACTTGCGGCAGGAAGAGAAGGTCTTTGCCACATATCCAATCTTTCCAGCCAGAGAGTCCGAAAAGTTGAGGATGTCCTGAATGAGGGAGACTCGGTTTTAGTGAAAGTGATTGGGATTGACAACGCAGGTAAAATAAGCATAAGCATTAAAGATTTATAAAATTTCTATTGTTTCTTTTTCTTAATTTTCCAGAAAAGACTGATTGAATTCAGTCTTTTTTTTCTATTTTTTCATCTTTTATTTTAAAGCTAAAACTCCTTAATATAAAGGATTTATATGCAAAATGAATGGGTTGAAGTAGTTAAGCTTGATAATGGGCTTAGGGTAATTTTTGATTATATGCCCCATACAGAAACAGCGAGTGTCGGGTTTCATATCGGATGCGGTTCCTACACGGAAAACACTGAAATCATGGGATATTCACACCTTTTGGAACATATGGTATTTAAAGGTACAGAAAAAAGGGATTTCATCCAGATTAATAAGGATATTGAAAAGTACGGCGGATATCTGAATGCGTTTACAGATAAACATAATACTTTTTTTTATGTGAAAGTTCTTGCTGATTTTGTTTTGGAAGCTCTGGATGTTCTTGCTGATATTGTTTTCCAGCCTGTTTTTCCAAAAAAAGAACTGGAAAAGGAAAAAAAGGTCATTGTCGAAGAAATCGCCATGTATGAAGACAACCCTGAAGAGAATGTCATGGATCTGTTTTATGAGAGTATTTTTGAAAACTCTTATATCGGATGGCCGATTCTCGGAAAAAAAGAAATTATTCTGGAAAGTGAAAAAGATAAAATTCAAAAATACTGGTCAACCTGGTATAACCCTGACAATGTCATTGTTTCAGTCAGCGGAAAATTTGAAAAAGAAAAAATACTTGAATTTTTAAGTCTCATTCAACCCATGAGAAAAACTGAAAAGATTGAAAAAGAACCCTCTCTTTTTTATTACAGAACCGGGTATAAAGAAAAAGAAGTGGAGCAGGTTCATCTTATGGCAGGAATGGAAACCTTTTCCCTGTTTGATAAAAGAAAATACGCACTTTTGGTTTTAGACAGTATTTTCGGTTCCAACTCAACTTCAAGACTTTATCTTTCTATCCGCGAAAAAAAAGGGCTCTGTTATTCGATTCAAAGCTTTATCCAGTTTGAGAAATCAACTGGAATATTTGGAGTTTTAACCTCAACCCAGAAAAAAAATATATCCCAGATTTTTGAAAGCATTTTGAAAGAATTTCAAAATATAAAAGAAATTCCTGTCAGTGAGGAAGAATTAAAAATCGCGAAAGCTCAACTGAAAAGCTCATTGATATTCAATCGGGAAACAGTCAGCTATCGGATGCAGAAAAACGCAAACTCATATTTCTGGCACGGTCAGCTTCCCGACTATCAAAAGATGATCCGGGAAATAGAGAAAGTAAAAAAAGAAGACATAGAAAGACTTTATGATGAAGTTTTTGTAAAAGAAGGGAAACTGGCTGCCTATGCTGTTCTTCCCTATAAAAGCGGAAAGCTTTTCCCGAAAGAGCTTTCTTTTCAAAACAAAGAGAAATTGGAGATTAAATCATGATACAAGAAAATAAAACACAAAAAGAAAAACGACCCCGAAAACCAGCTTATAAAAACCGCGAATTCCCGATCAAAATTATTCCTCTGGGAGGTTTGGGAGAAATCGGAAAAAATATGATGGTGATTGAAAGCCAGAAAGAAATGGTGATTATCGATTGCGGAATTATGTTTCCCGATGAAGAATTTTTAGGAATAGACCTGATCCTTCCCGATTTTAGCTACATCCGGGCAAAAAAAGAAAAATTAAAAGCCATTCTCATTACCCACGGGCACGAAGACCACATTGGAGGAATCCCATTTCTTTACAAAGAATTCAGCCATGTCCCCATTTATGCTCCAAAACTTGCCATAGAGCTGATCAAAGGAAAACTCAATGAACACCGGATTGTCTATGAACAAGACAATTTAAGAGTTATCGGAAGCCGTTCTCTTGTTAAGGTCAGTAAAGATTTTGAGGCTGAATTTATTTCTGTCAACCACAGTATCCCAGACAGTTTTTCCATCGCTTTATCCACCCCTCAGGGAGTGATTCTTCATACGGGAGATTTTAAAATTGATAATGAAGGCAATGATCAGCATATTTTTGATTTTTTCCGTTTCAGCGCTCTGGGTGAAAAAGGCGTTCAGCTTCTTATGTCCGACTCTACCAATGTGGAACGCCGTTTTATGGATATGACTGAAAAAGATGTCAGCGAAAACTTAAAAAAACTGATTAAAGACGCACCCGGAAGAGTTATTGTTGCGACCTTTGCTTCCAATATATTGAGAGTGGGAGAGGTTGCAAAACTTGGGATCGAAATGGGAAAAAAAGTGGCTCTTTTCGGAAGAAACATGGAAGGCAATTTTGAAATTGCTAAAAAACTCGGTTATATTAATGTAGATGATGCGAATATTCTAAACTCAAAAAACTTGAAAAGCTATCCTGAAGATAAACAGCTTTTGATTACTACCGGCTCTCAGGGAGAACCGATGAGCGCCTTAAGCCTGATTAGCCAGGGGCTCCATAAATCCATTAAAATCAGACCGGAAGATACGGTTATTTTATCTGCTTCTGTTATTCCTGGAAATGAAAAAGTGGTTTCAAAGATTATCAACAATATTGTACTTCAAGGCGCTGAGGTTTATTATCAAGGAATTAAACAGATCCATGTTTCTGGGCATGCCACCCGGGATCAGCTTCAATTTATGCTTCGCATGATTAAACCAAAATTTTTCATGCCGGTTCACGGGGAACCGAGACATCTGATGCATCACTCAGATATGGTTATGAAACTCGGCTGGCCGGATAAAAATGTGATTCTTGCCAGAAACGGCAATGTGATTGAACTTTCACAAGACAAGGCTGAAATTGTAGATAATATCCTATTAAACAGCGTTTTTGTGGACGGGACAATGGTAGGGGATGTGAATAAACTGATCCGTGAACGAAAAACAATGAGCGAAGACGGGGTTATTATCGCTATCGCCGGAGTTCGGGTACTGGGGGATGAGATAGAGTGTATTCCAGATGTGATCAGCAAAGGTTTTTTTATCGGGAATGATTTAAAAAGCATTCAGGAAGAGGTAAAGGGAATTATCAGCAGGGTTGTGATTGAATATATCCACAATAAGGGGCTGGATTATAACGCATTGAATAACCTGGTGAAAAAAGGGATTGAAAGATATGTCCAAAGTAAATTTCACCAAAATCCCATGGTGATTACCCGTATTGTAGAAATTGAAAGTCAATAAAGAAATCTTTTTTTAAAGAATTTTAAATTGGATTTTATTTTTCCCCCGATAATAGTATAAATTTTAAAGCTAAACTGAATAAAGGGACAAATTCAAATGATCAATAGTATTGTAGGCGAATCAACCAAGCTGAAAGGCGATTTTGAAATAGATGGAATTTTAAGAATTGACGGTTTTTTCTCAGGAAAAATCAAGGGGAAAACTCAGGTTTTGATTGGAGAAAAAGGGATCGCTTATCTGGATCTGGAAGCAGATGAAATCATCATCGGCGGAAAAGTAGAAGGAAAAATCAAGGTCAACGGCAAGGTTAAGATGCTTTCTTCAGGTTATTTGAAAGGTGAAGTAACCGCTAAAAACATTATTGTTGAGGCAGGGGCATATTTTAACGGAAAATGCACCATGCTCAAAGGATAGGCGATGTTAGACGCTTTGACTCCTGAGGAATACCGTAAAAAATTTCAGTTGAATCAGAATAAAAATCAGGGGATACGGAAAAAAGATGATTTTAACAATTCTTCTGAAATCGGTTCAAAAAAATTTGAATCGGCGATTCAGGAAGTAGAAAATAAAAAATTTGTTTCAGATATTGATGAATTTTTAAAAACTCTTGAAAAAGCTGAGAAAAAAGTTTATCAAAATACGACAGAAACCTCTGTGGAAGAATACCGGAATCTCTTATCCGGATTTTTAAAGAAAATGAACCAGAACTACCGCTTTCTGGATTATCAGAAACGCAATAGAATGACTGGAAAAACAAATGTTTTAAGGATTTATAAAGAATTGGATAACGAGGTGAAAGATCTCGGACAAAAAGTTATTACCAAGCAGATTAATACGCTCATGATGCTCGATAAAATGAAAATGATTAAGGGATTGATTATAGATTTAAAAGTCGAAGGATGGAAATAAGATGAATTTAATTTATATGCGCGTGGGATACAATAAAGAAGTAGAGCTTTTTCAGTACGATGAAAAAAGCCTTGAAATCAAGCCGAATCTCCTCTACATTATCGAAACCAGGCATGGCAGGGATATGAGCTATCTAGAGCCTGCTGCGGTCAGTTTTGAATCTTATCAGGAATTTCAAACTCACCCTGAAAAGTTTCAAAAAGTCCTTAAACCTGTATCGAAAGAAGAGTTTCGAAAACGAAATGAGATGAAAACGAAATCAAAAGAAGCTTTTGAAGTCGGGGTCAAGAAAATCAAAGAGCACAATTTGGCAATCAAGCTGATTAATGTGTATTGTTTTTTTGAAGGAAATAAAATCCTTTTTAATTTTTATTCGGAAACCCGTGTGGATTTCCGGGAATTGGTGAAAGAGCTGGCAGGAATTTTCAAAACCAGAATTGAGCTTCATCAGGTAGGGATCCGGGATTTTTCCCAATTTTTCAACCAGATCGGCATCTGCGGCCGTCCTTTCTGCTGTTCAACGATTAAAACCCATAAAAAATCCATTTCCCTGAAAATGGCAAAAGAACAAAACCTTCATATCAACGCTTCAAAACTCTCCGGCGTCTGCGGAAGACTGATGTGCTGTCTGAATTACGAATATGATGCTTATAAAGAGCTTTATAAAGACTTTCCTGAAATCGGCGACACCCTTTATTTTAAAAAAGGAACTTATTTTATTAAAGAAATTGATTATGATAAGAAACTAATTTATATTTTCAACGAACAGGAAGAATTTGAGGAAATCAGTCTGGAGCAGTATCAAAAACTGAAAAAACCTTATAACAACAACGGAAGAAATTGATTTTAGACCGCCTGAAAAATTTTCAAGCGGTCTTTTTTAAACTCAGGGTGTTTCCTGAAAATAATGCGGAGGGTTTCCGCAGATTCTTTTGCTAAAGAATCTTACTCTATTTTTATATATTAACAAGTTTATAAAAAAAAACAACCTGAATTAAAATAATCGATCGATTTCATAAAAAGGAAAATCCTATGCGTAAGTTAAAAGAATTGTTCCAGTTTATGCCTGGAATCTGTGATGAAAAAAGAAGTGAAAAAGAATTGAACCATCTTGTTTACGATTCCAGAAAAGCAGAGAAAAACGATGTTTTTGTAGCCTTAAAAGGATCTAAAACCGACTCTCACCAATATATACCCGACCTGCTTAAAAAAGGAGTTTATATTGTTGCAGAAAATGGGCTTGCCTTACCCCATGAAAATATTTTTTTTGTGGAAGATACCCGAAAAGCGCTGGCGCTTTTATCCAAAGCCTATTTTCATCACCCTGATAAAGATCTTTTCATCGTAGGCATTACAGGAACAAACGGAAAAACCACCACCACTTATATGATCCGTTCTATTCTGGCTGTGATGGGAATCAAGACAGGAATTATCGGAACGATTCAGTATCTCATCGGAGATGAGTCAATAAAAGCGGAGAACACAACCCCCGAATCTTATGAAATTTTTAAAATGTTTCATGAAATGAAAGAAAAAGGGTGCAAAGCCGTTGCAATGGAAATTTCGTCCCATGCGCTTTCTATGAGCCGTGTTTATGGAATTGATCTGGATATGGCTGTTTTCACCAATCTGACGCAGGATCATCTGGATTATCATAAAACTTTTGAAGAATATTTAAAAGCAAAACTTCAAATCTTCACCCTTCTTTCAAAAAGTTCAAAAGAAAAAAAAATGGCTTTGATCAACCGGGATATTCCTGAATTTGAAGAACTGAAAAAATCACTCTCTATCAATCATCTGCCCTACCAGACTTATGGAATCCATTATCCCGCAGACTGGCAGGGGATTTCCTCTTCCATGAATATTTATCACAATCTTTTTCATATACTTTATGAAAAAAAAGATTATAGCATTGATACCCCGATGCTTGGTTTTTTTAACATATACAATGCCCTCACAGCGGCAGCAGCGGCTGTTTTTTTCGGAGCCGATCCAAATTCAGTGGAAGCAGGGCTGAAGGAGGTTGAAGTCAAAGGACGGTTTGAAAGAGTGGAAAACAGCCTTGGTTTTGGAGTGATTATCGACTACGCCCATACCCCTGATGCGCTTGAAAATGTCTTAAAAACGGCACAGGCATTAAACCCGATTAATATCATTACTGTTTTTGGAGCGGGCGGGGATCGTGATAAGGGGAAACGGCCTCTGATGGGAAAAGCAGCGCTCAAATACAGCAGTTTTGTTATTCTGACTTCCGATAATCCAAGGAGTGAAGACCCTCTTTCGATTATTCAGGATATTGAAAAAGCGTTTGATAATAAAGAACTCTATTCTGTCTTTATAGATCGGGAAAAAGCGGTTGAAAAAGCGATTGATATGGCAGAAGAGGGAGATTTGGTGATCATTGCCGGAAAAGGTCATGAAGAGTACCAGATTTTCAAAGATGAGACGGTTCATTTCAGTGATCGGGAATCGGCTTTGAGATATATCCGCCTGAAAGAAGAAAAAAAGAAAAAAAATAAATTTCTTTTATATTAAGTCTATTTTGAAACAATCAGGCTGTCGATTATTGTTTAAATTAACTCGGACACCGAGCGGAGTCGAGGTGTCACTTCGGCTGTGCTCAGTGACCGTACTGCTCTGATTAATAACCAAAAAAAGCTATGAAAGATTGCATAAGAAAAGACAACTACCTTTTCTAATAAACTTACAAATATCAATGATAACAAGGTATAGTTTTCAATAATCGACAGCCTGATTCAGTTGTGTATAAAATAAACTTAATAGGATTAGTTCTTTCTGTTTCTCTTGACCATGAGAAAGTAAAATTAAAAAACAGTCTTTACTATACGGCTTCTTTTTCCTACGCGTTCTAACTCCATTCTGTCTCATAGTATCTCCCATTTAATTTTTCAGAAGGAAGAATCCGGACCCTGGAGAAAAAATTCAAAAGCATTATTTTATTGCAAGAATCATACCCTGAAACATAATTGACTTCTGAGGGAGAAACCCTGAGAGTCAGTTTCTTGCTTTTTTTTTCTCTTTCTTCCAGAAGAGGAGAGAGAATTGATTTCCAGATTTCTGAATAAACCAGTTCGCGGAAAGAGGGATGAAAAGGTCCGCTTACAATGTCCCTGCCTGAAAGAAGCCCTTCAGAAGGATGAAGGCCGAGACGGATAACGGGAATATTTTTACTCTCAAAATATTGAAGAAGCAGGCAGCTTCTTTTTACAGCTTCATTCAGACTCAGCGGCAGATATTTTTTTTCATCAAATAATTTTTCAAGAACCGTATCCCGAATCACGACCACAGGATAAATTCTTGCCATATCTGCTTGAAGGCGGGAAGCATAAAAGGCTGTTTCCATTTCTTTTTCCAGAGTGCTTCCGGGCAGACCCGACATCATCTGAATACCCAGATTAAAACCCATCTTTTTCACCATCCGGCAGGCAGAAACAGCTTTCTTAGAATCATAGCCTCTTTTTGATTTTTCTAAAACCTCATCATCAAAAGACTGAATGCCCAGTTCGATTGTCTGGACTGAATAAGATTTTAAAAGACTTAAATTATTTTTATTGATAAAATCCGGTCGGGTAGAGATCCGGATTCCCGATATGCCTGAGTGAAAATACGGCGTTACAGCTTTTAAAAGCGTTTCCTGTTTTGCTAAGGGAAGCCCTGTGAAATTTCCGCCGAAAAAAGCAATTTCAACCGCTGATTTCTGAGTGTCTATTGTTTTTAAATATTTTTCGATCAAGTTTGTTATTTCTTTTTCGGAAGGGATGGACGCCTGCCCCGTTATCTTTTTCTGGTTGCAGAAAATACACTGAAAAGGACAAGCCAGTTCGGGAATAAAAATCGGAATGTTAAAGTGTTTTTGTTTCATGGAATTTAAAGGGAACAAAAAAGAGGGAAAAAAGCAAGGGAAAAATCCCTTGCTGAAAGAAAAAAATTATTGAACTGTGACTGCTGTAGGAGTTGCTCTATGCATAAAATTGACTGTAGAATCGAGAGCTCCAATGTTTGAAACGGTGGTATTGACAAAAGCATCGACCATAATATAGTAGGCTGCTCCTGCTTCAAAAGTAACAGAGGAAGGAAGTGTGTAGGAATTGGTTGTAATAGTGCCAAGGATTGCTGAATTGAAAACCATCTTGGAAAAATTCTCTTTATAAGCAGTTGGAGTCCCGGTTCCCCATACACTGGCAAGTGATAAGTCTTTAAAAATAGCGACGCGGTACCCATTTGCACCGGTTACGCCTGTCCATGTTACAACTTTTGTGTCTTTGTTATAAGAGATACCGTTTGGATATCCTGTCATAGGATCAGTCGATGAAGTCATGGTTAGGGTTTTGACTGCGTTTCGGCCTAAATTATCGGTCATTGTCACTGTGTAATCTCCTGCAAGAGTACCGTAAGCTCCTATATTAAAACCTCCGACCATAAAAAGTTTTACTCTCCAGTTTTCCCCCCACTGCATATAGCCATTATAAAGAAAAGTGGTGGAATTATACCCGGCTGCATAATCAATATTTGGAGAAATAGTCCATGAGGTTTGAGAAGCAGGTCTTGTGATCGTAATAGTTGAAATAGTTGAGCTGTCTGTCATATCCAGATACAGTCCTCCCCGTTTTGCGAGAAAAAGAACCCAGAAAGATCCTAGATAAGTCTGAGATTGACTTTCAAGATACGCTGCTTCATATTCTTTTTTCAAACTCATCACAAAAGCAGTATTAATATCGATGTCTGATTTGGTTGTACTGGTTGGAGTGTAGGATTGTTTAGTAGATCGGTAAATCAGGTTGGATGTGTAGAAACTGCCTCCTGCCCCATTGAGCGCTTCAACTTTAATAGCATATTCAGTTCCAGATTTCAGGACAATCTCGGAAGGAAGGGTGTGGGTGGTTCCTGTAATCATGGTTTTAGAAGAATTGTAAACCAGCTTTGCCCAGTTTTCATAATCTTTTGTTCCGTCTATTTTTGTTGTGGTTTCAAAAATCAGGACACGGTATCCGCTAACGCCCGATGCATTGGAAGGAGCTGTCCAGGAAATGACAGTCTGACCGCTTGTATTGACAACTGCCCCGATATTTGAGACATGACCCATTGTATCGCTGATATTTTCCAGATTAAGCGAATAAACTGCGGCTCCGTTATTGACATCAATTTTATAAATCCCTTTGTAGGAAGAAGCATTTGTAGTATTGACAGAAGTATCAACCACTGCAAAAAGTTTATAGTTATTGGCGGTATAGACAAAATACCCTTTATAAGGATTTGTGTTCACTCCCCAGACTGTGTTTGGGTCAATCACATACTCAGTGTTATCCGGGCGGATAATTTTAAGAGAAGTAATACTGGCGGTATCTGTCGTATCAAGAATATTCAATCCTTTTTTCAGGACAAATGAGAAGGTTAAAAATCCTTCTTTCCATCCTGTTAAATCTTTAAAATCTTCTTTTACCAGAATTGCTCCGACCGCTGGAAGAACGGTGATATTGGAAGTATTCTGAAGAGCAGCGCTCACACTCTGATTAACAAAAGTATAATTTGCAGCAGTTCTTTTGTAAATTTTTAACGCCGCTCCTGAAGTATAGTTTGCAGGTTTCCAGATTTCCAGCTGTATCTGACCTGATTTGACTCCATAGGCATAGCCTATAAAATAAGCTGAGTTTGCTGAAAGACCAGTCAAAGCAATATCAGAAGCAGGTCCTGAAGAGTTTAAAACCAGATAAGAAGCCCCCGCTTCAGCGCCTGTTACATCAATCACAATCAACCCGCTGGTGTTCAAAGTGTCTTCAATGGCTGTTTTGTCATTCAAGGCGCTTTCTGTAGTTGCAGTTACTTTTGTATCATAAGAATCCGTATAAGCAGAGGAAGCAGAACTACCAACCACAGGCATATAATTACTGCCATCAGAAGACATTGCCTGATAGGTCACCTCGCCTGTACCGTTTACTTCTTCTTTATAATCAATCGTATTCATGGTTCCATTCTGTTCTTTGGCAACGCGGGTTTCATAAAAAGCCCCGCTGTCATCCGCATAAGACTTGACTTGAACAGAAACAGCGCTGCCGTTTTCTTCGCTTCTGTATGCCATTGTTACTAAAGCGGCATTTCCGGTTGAAACACTGGAGTCTTTCTGTGCTGAAATTTCCCCCACCGTATTGGTTTCATCATTAATATACACCATTTTAGCCACAGAAGTTGAGTTATTGTAAGTAAAGATAAATTTCCCCAGCATATTGACCAGTTCTGTCTTCAGGTTTTTTTGGGTTGTGTGCCAGTAAACCGAAAGGGTAAACCCGTCCGTATTGGCGCTTTTTAATTCAAACTTCCGGTCATAAAGATTATTGGAATCGGAATAATTATCATAGACAAAAGCAGGAATGGTAATAGTCTTCCCTGTTACTGCCGTAAAATCATAGGTTGATTCAATATCATCGGGCATATAAGATTTGATTTTTGCGATCAGATTCGCATCCACTGTGATTGTTTTAGAAGAAACTTCTGTTGAGGAAGGGCTTAAACTATAGGTTGAAATCAGAGTATCTAAAAATCCAAGCCACTTTGCGGCGTGACCTTTCATTCTCTGGGTCAGTGCGGATATTTTTGTAAAAGCTGTTTTTCCGATACTGTCGCCGCTGTAAACGCTTCGGGTCACACTGGTCATGGAGGTGGGAAGCGCTATGGAGAAAGTATCGGGAAGTACGGTAGGAGTAGTACTGGTTGCGGCAGTTGTGCTGGACGCAGGACTGTCTTTTTTCTTACAGGCAAATCCTCCTATTAAAAGAATGATGAAGATTCCATAAAGAATTTTAGTTTTCATTGTTTTTTTCTCCTGATTTTAATATTTTTTAAAAAAAATCTTAAGATGAATAATAACAAAAAAATATTTAATAAACAAAATTCTGCACTTATTTTATAGGGAAGTTCTAAAAATGAGAAATCTTTATTCATATCAATATTTTCAGATTTCTCACTTTCTTTGAAATGAGTGAATTGGCTGTTTTTATTTATAAAAAATTTTACTCCAAAAGCAGTTTTTCAGCTTCGGCTTTTCCTAAAAGATAGTATTCCCATGCAAGCTGGTCGGCTTTTGGGTGAAGCGGATTCATTTCCAGGTCTTTCGGCTCCAGCGCATGGATTTTTTTATACACATAGCTTTTTTTATTGACCGTTAAGACCTGTTTTTTGGTTTCGCTGATCAGATTGTTGAGAAACAGGGCGGATTCCAGCTGGGTTTTATTGCAGGCATCAAAACTGATCTGCATGGAAAGTTCCTGCATTTCGATAAAATTGTCCATAAAACGGATCGGATTGGGCTGATAACACTTATCGATTGTATCATCATATTTTTGATAATGAGTAAAATCAATTAAAATCATTTCCTTGACATCCGGATTCATAAAAAGATTTTTCATAGGCGAGTTTTTGGTATATCCGCCGTCTATATAGTATTTTCCATTGATTTTAGGAGCTTTGCTTAAAGGAATCGTGCAAGTAGTGGCCTGAAGCACATCCAAGACTTTTTCCTCGTCTTTTTCTTCCAGCACAATCGGATTAAAATGGATCATTTCATTTTGCACCTTATCTGTAATATCAGTGACCGAAATATCCAGCCTGATTTTTTTAAGATTTTCGTAAAAAACATGCTTTTTGGCGAAAAATTCAAACTGCTCTTGTAAAAACCGGCGGTTCATTTCTAATACATATCCTCCGCTCATATTAAAAAAAGAAGGAGTAAACATATTTTTACGAAAAGTAAAAACAGTCTGCTGCTTTGCCAGATCTTTCATATACTGCTCAATCTCTTCTTCATTCTCAGCGGCAAGGTAAGGCAATGCCCCCGCTGTCGCTCCTCCGCTGGCAGCCGTAATATGGCAGACATTATAGCCGTGTTTTTTCAGCTGGTAAAAAAGCCCCGCGTTATAATAAGTCCGAAGCCCGCCTCCCGATGAAACAACACCTAAGCATATATTTTTATCAATCATTTCAAAATACCTTCAGTTTTTTTTCTAAATTCGGTTTTCAAATCCTGGGAAATGAGAAAATAATAAACTGCTTCTTAAATTTATTTTAAACTATTTTAAACAATAAGTCTAAATATTTTTATAATTATAGAGCAAGGACAATGCCTTTTTTTTGTTTGTTTGAGGTTGTTATTTAGACCTAAATTTCTTAATAAAAAAAATTTAGACAGTAAAATAAAAATCATTATATTTATTTCATACAAGAAAAAAAGTTTCAAACTTTTTTTCCAGGAGGAAAAAATGAAAGCATTAAAAAGAATCGTGCTTGTGGCTGCAGTTCTCTTTGCAGTCAATGTATTTGCAGAAGGATGGCAGGATTGGGAATGGAATGATTATTCCATCGATTTCAGCCTTCCAGACTCTCTTTCCGTTACTGAAGCAAGCGAAACCAGACTGGTCGCAACTGACAAGAAAAACTTTACTATGACTGTCGCTCCATGGAACGACGCGTCTTTGACTGAAAAACAAGTTGCATACAAAGGCTACAACAACTATACTGCTATCACTGCTAAACAAATTCTTGAAGAAGATTCTATGGGAGATTTCAACGGATTCAAAGGATATTATATCTACGGATACGGAAAATCTTCAGGAAAAAGCCTTTATTTCGTGATTGTCGGATTGATCAATCCAAACAGCGCAGCAAACTTCTACCTCACTTTCGCATGGTGGGACAAAGCAAGCCAAAATGCTGCATTCGAGCAAATGGCTGCTGATATTGCATTGACTTTTAAAGTGAAGGAATAATTTTATTCTTAAATCGAGCAGATCTTAATCTTAAGATCTGCTTTTTCAACATCTTTTTCTCAATCAATTTTTTATATCTGTTTTTTTCTCAAAATTAATTGACAATTTTTTTATTTAGGTTATACTATAATTTTAGGATTTTTTTACTAAAAAATAAAGGAGAAAAAAATGAAAAGCTTAAAAACTCTTATACTGAGCGCTGTTCTTCTGATAGCAGCTTCTCAGACTCATTTATTTGCGGAGGATTGGACAGATTGGGAATGGAATGATTACGCGATTGATTTCAGTCTTCCCAACTCCCTGACAGTCACCGAAGCAAGCGATACCCGCCTGGTAGCAACAGACAACAGGAATTTTACGATGACTGTTGCTCCATGGGAGGATGAAACTCTGACTCAAAAAGATGTTGCCTACCGCGGTTATCAAAACTACACTGCTATCACCAATAAAAAGATTCTGGATGAAGGCGACATGGGCGAATTCAACGGATTTAAAGGCTATTATATTTACGCTTACGGAAAGTCGTCCGGAAAAAACCTCTATTTTGTGATAGCTGGTTTGATCAATCCAAACAGCGCTGTCAACTTTTATATTTCTTACGCATGGTGGGATAAAGCCGAGCAAAACAGCTATTTTGAACAACTGGCGGAAGATATTACTCTGTCTTTTAAAGTTCAGTCAAAGACTCGGTAAAATCAGCTGGAATTAACACTGAAATTTATTATATGCACAACTGAATATAAAATGCAACCCTGTCATTCCGGTTTTTGCTTGCAAAAGACCGGAATCTGTTGCTTAAAACACTTATTGTCAATAGATTCCAGCCTTCGCGGGAATGACAAAGTAAATATAAAAACGGACAATTTATATTTTGTTAAGTATATTTGTAAACGGTCACTGAGCACAGCCGAAGTGACACCTCGACTCCGCTCGGTGTCCGAGTTCATTTCAATAATAATCGACAGCCTGATTAATTCATTTCTCGTTTTAATCGAATATTCTTTATTTCAGATTTTCCTGAGGGTGGCAAATCCAAACCCCCTA
>Ga0154385_1052_pt1 | contig 18571 bp, 21 predicted proteins | sample RifGroB1_FD_105628 | JGI IMG/M metagenome (GOLD analysis project Ga0154385, IMG submission 105628) | Spirochaetes bacterium GWB1_36_13 | reverse complement strand
ATAATGAGTATTATTCAAAATTTAAGGAGTTTAAAGATGTTGTGCGGGATTTCTTCGAGTATAAAATTCATCAAATACACGAAGAGCTTTCGACCCTGATGACCGAGAATTTTCAGATTATCACAACTCCGTAAAACCGGTCAGTTTATAATTAGTTCAGTATACAACATACCCTCTGTTTTTAAGAAAGAGGGCATAATCAAGATTGCTTACCTGAATTTCTCCGCCAATATCTTTGGCTCCTTGACCCCATTTAAGTTCAAGAATAAGTTTATCTCCATATTTTTCAATAATATATTCAGCAACACCATTTCGGGTGTCTTCCACATTCATTTGAACGATAATGGCACCGTATCCGTCATAATATTTCAAGAAAGTATCGATTCTTCTATCTAATTCAGGCGCTTTTTTCACTCTTCCTTTTTCAATAACAGCTTCTTTGTCGATTCCGACAACATTTTCACCTACGACAATTGGAAATCCCACCAAAGCTGCCCCAGCTGCAAAAGACTCCCAGTATTTTGCGGCAATAAAAGTGGAGCCTAATGCTCCTGTCATGATAGGAATTCGAGCTTTTGTTTTAATCTGGTTTCCAAATTCGGTTTCTACACTGACATTAGGAAAAATACAATCATCCGGCGAGCTGGAAAGACCGTTCGGAATACCTGTTGAACCGTAATTATAACCTTGAATTCTCAAACTGTTGTAAGAAACACCAATAGCATTCGTGTTGGTGCTGCCGGCTGTAACAGTTCCAAAATCTCGGGGATAAAGAATTTTTCTTCCTTGTTTAAGAATAAAAAACGCCGCAGGTATTTTTTTTACACTCTCCGCACTGAATACAATCAGGATGGTTGAGCTGAACGGCTGGATCCAGTCCTGCCGGGCAGGTGAAAGAGCAGGCTTTGCAGTCGGTGCAGAGCTTTAAATCTTTTTTGATCGGTTTAATGATTCGGATTTTGTTGAAAAAAGAAAAAATAGTGCCGAGAGGACATATTTTACAGAAAGGCCGTTTATAAAACAATGAAAAAACGATAAAAATTAAAAACAGTAAAATTTTTAACAGAAAGAAAATCCCCACCAGACCTAGGATTGCAGAGAATCCGAAAGGAAGAGAACCCGTCCATTTATTGATATACTCAATCAAAACAATCGGAATGCCTGCTTCCAGAGTACCGGCAGGGCATATTTTACAAAAGATCGGGGAAAGAAAAATAAAAGGAAGAATCAGAACAAAAATAGTTAAAATCAAATATTTTAAATAAGAAAACCAGCGGGCTGTTTTTTTTTCTATTTTATTGGTTTTAAAAAGCAGATCCTGAATAAATCCAAAAGGACAGAGAGAAGCGCAGTAAAAGCGCCCTAAAAGAATGCCGAAGAGAGTCAGAATACCGAGAGTAAAATAAGGAAACTGTCCCGTCATCACAAAAAACTGGAGAGTCCCGATAGGACAGGCTCCGGAAGCAAGAGGGCAGGCGTAACAATTTAAAACTGGAACAGGAACATTTTTAAGATAAACAGAAAGAAAAGGAAGATTGAAAAAAACAGCTGAAAAAATTTGATAATATCTTCGTTTCAGCCATTTCATGCTTACAATCCGATGCAGGAATAACAGAGTTTAGAGGCATTGTCATAAACTTTTCTCAAATCGTTTTTCAAAATTCCTATCATTATAAAAAAAGTTGATAAAAAAAAAACGATAAAAAAAATCAGTAATTTTTTATTCACCCTTTAACCCTTTATTGCGGAAGGCTTTCAAGACTTTTTAAAAACCAATCTTCACCTTTTACAGAATCGAAAGAAGAGTCTAACAAAATTTCTTGAGGAGTGATTTTTGCCGTTTTAATAAATTTCAGGAAAGCTTCTTTTCCTTTTTCAGTTTTTTTGGTCATAAAAAGGATTCTGGATAAAAAGAAAGAAGCTTCAGGGTTTTCCTCTTTTGAAAAAGTGGGTATGGCTCTTTCCTCGCTTTGAACCAGACAAAGAAAAACACTTCTTGTAAAGAGATCTTTTTTATCATTAGTGTTCCAAAACATTTGAAGGATTTCGCCCATTATCTGGGTGTATTCCTGTTTTTGGAAAAAGTTTTTATAAAGAGCCGCATCTTTACGGTAAAACTCTGTTAAATATTTTACAGCAGTATCGTTATCTCCATTTTGATAAGAACAGATTGAAATATAAAAAAGAGCTTCTTTAAAAAAGATGTTCAATTCATATGCTTTTTTAAAAAATTCAACCGCTTCCTGATTTTTTTTCTCTTTCCATTTCACAAGGCCGATATTATAATAGACATGAGCGTAATCTGGATTGATTTTTAAAGCTTTTTGATAATATTCCTCTGCTTTTTGATAATTTTCAGCAGCGTAGTAATAATTGCCAAATCCGTTTAAGGTGGAAGGGAGTTGCGGAGCGGTTTTTAAAGCTTTTTCATAGAAAGACAAGGCTTGTTTTAAATCATTTTGATCCAGATAAAACTTTGCGATTGTTAAAAGTCCGTCCGGGTTTTCAGGAAAATCTTTTAAAAACTGATCTAAACGGGTTTTTGTTTTTTCTTTATTTTTTTTCTGAAAAAGGATTTTTAATTCAAGGAGGCGGGAATCAATAAAAAGAGGGTCTATTTCCAATGATGTTTGAATCAGTTCAAAAGCATTGTCGATTGCAGCTGTTTCAAACTTGAGATTTGCCATGTGATAATAAGTTTTAGCTGATTTTGCTTCAATTTTAACAGTTTTTTCATACCAGACTGCCGCTTCATTTGTGTTTGACAATTCAAAATAGATATCGCCTATTTTGAGATAGGCCTCTAAAAGAAGAGGGTCAAGCTCAATCGCTTTTTTATAATTTTCAAGCGCTTTAAAGTAATTTTTTGTCTGAGTAAAATTTTCCCCGATTTGGAAGAAAATATCTGCTTTTTCTTCTCCCAGTTTAATAACAGTCTCAAGAGATAAAATGGATTTGTTAAAGTTTTTCTGAATGTAATAAATTTTTGCCAAAACCAGATGAGCTTTTATATTTTCAGGTTCTTCTTTAAGAAGGGAAGTTAACACTTCTTCTGCTTTTAAGTAATTTTTTTCAGAAATTAGCTTTTCAGCTTCTCCCAAGCGGTCAGGCTTTGTTTCAATCTGTTTTTTTTCTTCTGTCTGATTTTGTTGAACTGTTTCTTTTTGTGTTTTTTCTTCTTTGATTGTTTCTTTAGTAGTAGTACAGGAAACAATAAATAAAAAAAGAAAAAGTGAAATAAGTATTTTTTGCATCGACAAGTCCTTTTTGTTTTGAATATTCTAATTATTTATAAGGGTATGCGTCAATAAACAGGTAATAAGAATAAATAATAGACAAGATTTCAGGAGTGGTTTTCCCTGAATTCATCTCATCTTCACAAATTTTAAAAGCGTCTTTCGGATAGTAGAATTTTCTGAACGGCCGGGCTGAAATCAAGGCATCAAATTTATCGGCAATTTTTAAAATATGGCTGGAAAGGTTGTTGTTTTTAATTTGTCTTGGAAACCCGCTTCCATCGAGGTTTTCATGATGGTTTAAAACAGGATCGATCAGGGGATGATTTGCGTCTTTATAGTAATGAGCAATTAAAAGGGCAGAGTAAATGGGATGATAGTTGACAATATTTCTTTCTTTATCATCAAAACGCCCCAATTTCTGAATAATATTCTGAGGAATATGAGCGATTCCGATATCATAAACCAACCCCATTTCCGCAAGCTCGGCAATATTTTCATCCTCAAAAAAATAATCCCGCGCTATTCGAGTCGCTAAAGCGGTAACGGCTACCGTATGATGATAGTTATAAAAATTTCTTTCTTTTAAAAAAGAAAGCTCAGAGATAATATGTTCGGGTACTGAAATAGATCCGACATAGTTTAAAATATCTTGTAAAAACTTCAAATTTTCAGTGATAAAACCGTATTTTTCTATTTCATTGGTTAAAACCTTTTCGAGATCCTTAATAAAGAAAGTATCTTTCACTTGCACTTTATTAAAGTCTTTCCCTATCCGAGCGGCAATCTCTAAAAGGTCTTTGGAGAAGACAGCGCCTTCTCTAGCAATAATTCTATTATTCCAAGTATTTAAATACAAAGGAATTTTTAGTTTTTTAGAAAATAGTTCTTTAAATTTGTTAATAAGCATACAAAAAAAGTAATGATTTTTTAAGTCTTTGTCAAACTCTTTGTATTATATTTTAATGATATTTAGAGCAGTTTTTCAAGGATATATAAATTATCCCTTAGAGTTTATGGAGTGAGTATGAAGGTATTAATTTTAATCATAAAAAAATTTCTTTCTTCCGCAAAAGATAAAAAATATATTTCAAAAATGTCTTTTTTTTCTTATATTCTGGTTGCTCTTTCAATAGCGGTGCCTATTCTGGTTTTATCGGTGACAAATGGATTTCAGGGGATTGTAAAAGAAAATATATTTGATTACGAATACCATTTTCAGGTTTTTTTTCCGGAATTGATCAATTTTGAAAATATTCAGGATTTTGAAGGAGTCAGGTCGGTAGGATTTTACGAAGACAAATGCCTGATAAAAAGCAGAACCTCAACAGCGATTACTCAGCTTCGAGGATTCAGAAAAGAAGATTATGAAAAATATAAACTTCAGGAACCTTTTCTATCCATTGTTAAAAATAATTTTACCCAAAGCTCTAAAATTGAAGAAGATAGAAGGTATCCCAAAAAAGATGGAATTGTTTTGGCAGAAAATCTGGCGATTAATCTGGGAGTTGGACTGGGAGACAAAATTAATTTGATCGCAATCGACCATTCTGTAGGATATAATCATTTTTCACAGAAAGAATTTGAGGTAACGGGGATTGTTTCTTTGGGATATGCTGCTTTTGATACTACAGCTTCTTTTATTTTAAAAGAAGATATGAATGATCTTTTTGTTATTTCAGAGAATACAATTAATAAAATAGCATTAAAATTAACTCAGAAGACCTTGAAAAAAGGCTTTTCAGGATGGGAAAAAAAGATTACAGACAGTTATCCGCAAGGTATTTTTTACAGTACAATAGACAATAAAATTTTCAGGGATTTTGAAGAAGAAAAAAAATCGCTTGCCGCTGCCATGTTTTTTATTATGATTATTGCATTTATCGCAATTTTTATCACACTCAATGTTGTTTTGGCGGATAAAAGAATTGATATCGTTCTTTTAAAAACTCTGGGTATGAATAACTATAAAATCTTGAATGTTTTTCTGGGACAGGGCATTTTTATTGCAATAATAGGTAGTCTGGCGGGCTTTTTTCTTTCAACACTTGTTTTAATCAATCTGGATGATATTATTGTGGTTATTGAGAAGATTGTAAACGGGATACTGGTTTACAGCAATTTGATAGGAATCACGGAAAATCCTCCTTGGTATCAATGGAAGATGATGCCGGAAGAAGTTTTTTATGTTTCTTCTCTCCCTTATCGGCTTGAAATGAAAGATTTTTTTATTCAGGGGTTAGGCGCCTTTGCTTTTGCTCTGGCAGCTTCTTTCAGCCCTGCTGTCAAGGTTTTTAAAGCAAATCCGGCTGAAATTTTAAGAAATGAATAGGAGATTTATTTCTTTTTTACAATAAGAACAGAATTTCCTTTTTCATTGTAAACGACTTGATCCATATATTGTCTGGTCAGATAAATTCCTCTGCCGTGAGTAAAAATTTCTGTTTCGTTTTTTTCTATTAAATCAATTAATAAATCAAAATCAAGGGTTTCTGGAACAACGGAAGGAGAAAAACCATCGCCTTCGTCTTGAATGAAAGCTTTAAACTCTTGATGGCTGATCTCTATTTGAATGAAAAGATTTTTGTTTTTATTATTTTTGTTTCCATGGATAATTCCATTGATGCACATTTCTTCAAAAGCAATTTCGATGAGATTTTTTTTATCTTGTTCAAATTGAAAAAAATCCAGATTTTGAATTAGTTTTTCTTTTACATCGAGAATTTGATTTTCATTTTGAATGACAAATTCAAGTTTAATTGAGTTCATCTTTATTCCACTTTTTTAAACTGATTTTTTCATACCATTGGGTAAAAATTTTTGTAAAACCAATGAAGAAACGGTACCAAGCGGGAAAGATCAATTCCCGTCTATTTTTTTGATAGGCTTTAAAACATTTTTCGGCAAAAACGGAAGAATCTGCTTTAAAGGGAGTAGAGGGGGTTGTGTTTCTGCTGCCCAGAACTCTTTCTCCAAATCCTGTTTTAATTCTTCCGGGGCAGACATTTAAAACCTTTACCCCTTTGTTTTTCAATTCAATCCGTAGAGAGTCTGAAAAATAATTGACGGCTGATTTTACGGCTGAATACGGACCCATATAAGGAAGAACGGTTTTTCCTGCAACGGAAGAAATATTAATAATTGTTCCCTTTGTCTTTTTCAGATAAGGGAGAGAGAGCTGAGTCATCCAGACTAATGAAAAAAAGTCCAGATCAAAAGTTTTTTTCAAATCTGTTTCATTGACTTTTTCCCATGCTTCATAATAGCCGATTCCGGCATTGTTGATTAAAACATCCAGATTTCCGCATTTTTCAATGATCTGAGAAAAAGATTTTTCTCTTTCTTCTTTGACGGTGATATCAGCAGGATAAAAAAAATCAATTTCAAAATCGGGCTTAGTTCTTGAAATTCCAGCTATTTGAAATCCTTTTTTCTGAAATTCAAGGGCAAGAGCTTTACCGAGTCCTTTTGAAATTCCGGTGATCAAAACTGTTTTTTTCAATTTTTTATTCTCCTTTAAAGCGGCCGTAGAGGTTAAACCCGCATTTTAAGCATTTTCCTGAAGCAAAAGAACGGGTTATTTCTGTGTGGTAAAAAGAGCGTTGAATGAGGATGGTGCCGCAGGAAGGACAGAAAGTATGCGCTTCTCCATTCGTTTCTATATTGCCGAGATAGACGGAATCCAGTTCTTTTTTTGCCAGAAAATAAAACTCTTTCATTTTTTCTATCGGAGTGGGATCCTCATGATAGCGGTAACGGGGGCTGTATCGGGATATGTGAAAAGGAATTTTTTTGGATATTTTTTTTATTTCTTCGAGAACCCATTTAAAAGACCCTTCCAACAAGACTCCTGTAACAGCCAGAAAAGTGACTTCCACATGGATGTTGTTTTCAAAAGCGAAACGGATCGTTTTTAAAACCGGCTCAACGCTTCCTTTCACAATCTGATGATAAAAATCGGGATCTCCTTTAAGGTCAATATTCAAAGCATCAATAAATTGGGAAAGCTCTTTCCATGGCTCTGGATTGAAATAACCGTTTGTCACAAGGATATTTCGAATCCCTTTTTCTCTGGCAAGCTTTGCTGTTTCTAAAACATGCTCGTACCAAATATAAGGTTCATTGTAAGTATAGGCGATTTGTTCTGTTTTTTCCCTGACAGCGATATCAATGCAGTCTTCGGGGGAAAGAAAGGGATGGTTGATTTCTGCTGCGGCTCTTGAAATGGAAGAATTCTGACAAAAAAGACATTCAAAGGAACATCCGAAACTTCCAAAAGAAAGAATACTGCTGCCGGGGTAATAATGGTAGAGAGGTTTTTTTTCTATAGGGTCATTGGCGATAGAAGCCACTTTTCCGTAGTTCAGGGAGTAGAGTTTGCCCTCTTTGTTTTTTCTGTTTTTACAGAAACCGCTTTCATCCGGTTTGATTATACAAAAATGAGGACATAAAAGGCATTGAACATTCTGTTTTTCTACCTGACGGTAATACAAAGCTTCTTTCAATTCAGAGGTCCTTTTTAAACCTGATCGGTTTAATTAATTAATTTTATGACAGAAAAAATTTTTTCACCTTTGATTTCTTTTGCGCTTATCTTGAGCTTTTCCTGAAAGATAGAAGTGAGTTCTTTGGTTTGATTGCCTTTATAGTATTCGTAGGTTTCAGAAAGCGAATAAATCTTTCCAAAAATCCGCACCGTCACTTCCCCAGATTTCAAGTCTTTGATTTCCCAGTTTCCATCAGCCACTATTTTTTTCTGATTGTCTTCTACATTTGTATTCATCCAAAGGACAAAACTGGAATTGGATCGGAAAATAAGAGAGGTTTCATAAAAAGACATATCCCCTTCAAATTTCATGGCAATTCTTTTATCCAAAAGTTTTTCCATAGGTGTGTTTTTTACCTTTTGAGAGATATTTTCTTTTCGTTTTGTTTCTTCGCCGCTTCTGATTTTAAACCAATTGGAACCATTGTAAAAACTTATCTCGCTGATAACCAAATCTTTGTATTTGCTTCCAGAATAAATATCGCTGATTTTTAATTCAAACCGGCTGCCATTAAGAGGTTTAGCAAGAGTAATGAGTTGAGGATCCATAGAGTCTTTTAAGGAATACGATTCTCCTTTTTCTCCAGTCAGTCCAAAAAGGATTTTTTTAACTTTCTCATTTGCCTTAAAATGTTCTTTCGATCGCTGGTATCCGTTCCAGAGCTTGATTTTTGTAATTATTACCGGTTTGTCAAGCTGAAAAAGGAGATTCTCGTTTTTTCCGTTTTTCTTTTCATTCCCGTCTGCCCAGCCGAATTCTTTTTTAGAATCAAAAAGATAATCCGTATGATAGGCTTCTTCGGGTTTTAACATTGAAGAAGCGGTTACTTTTCCCGAAAGAAAAAGAGGGGCTTTAATAAAAATTTCATTCTGATTTTTATCAAAAAAACTTATTTCTTCAATGCCAGAAGAAAGTGTAGAGTCATAGACTGAAACATCTGCTTTGACATCCTGGAGAGACTCAGGATTTTCAGGAAAATCGATTTTGGACTCTTTTATTTTTCCAGCTTCTTTAATCATGATATAAAGATTTTTAACATCTTTTTGAATTTCAATTGAGTTGGAAACTGGAAAATCTCCTAAAAGAGAACCATTTGCAAAAACGGACACTGTTTTAATTTTTTCAAGATTTTGATCTTCCGATAGTTTGATTTTGATGAAAGCGATTGCAACCGGTTTTTCAAAAACAAGAAAAACACCCTCATCCGTGGCTGCTCCGGGCATGGTGATCCAGGAGTCTTTTTTATGGTCAAAGAGTTTTTCAGCTCCAAAATCCTTTTCATTGAATACTGAAGTAGCATAAAGACCTTCCAGATAAACCGTTTTGTTTCCGGTTTCGGATAAAACGGGATTATTAAGGGAAAAAAGAGAAAATAAAAACAGAAGAGAAAATAAAGCTAAGTTTTTTTTCATCTGGAAGCTCCTTTTTATTTTTAATAAATTTACCCTCATCAGAGAGTTTTTACAAAGTAGATTCATAAAAATGAATTGAATTAAAATTTTTTTATCCTTTAAAAAATAGATATTTTTAAAAAACAAATCTCCAGTTCAAAGGATTTTAGATGCCTTTTCTTCTTTTTCTCTCAAAAACAGCGGCTCTTCTTGTCCCTGATATTCAATTTTCAGGAAAATATATTTTATTGTTTTGTTTATTGCTACTTCTGGGGGGCGTGCTCTTTGTCCTGAAAAAGCAGGTTAAAATCATTCGTTTTTCTTTTTTTCTGGTTTTTTTTCTTTCCCTTTCTTTTTTTGAGTCTGAAATTTCTTTGGAAAAAGAATTTGTTTTTACAGGAAAAGTATTGGAGGTCAGACCTAAAAAAGAGAGACAGAATCTGATAGTGGAAAATGGGTCTTCCAAAGTATGGGCTTCCTATACGGGAAAAGAAGAAATTCTTGCCGGGTGGAAAATTGAAGCAAGCGGAAGTTTTTATCCTGTGAAAGAAAAAAACTGGTTTTATTCAGAAAACATCACTCATACAGGGTATGTGAAAAATCTAAAAATAATTGAAAAAACAGAAGAAAAAAATAGTTTTAAAGCGTATTTTATCAAACTAACCGGAGAATCTCTTTTTCCATTTCTTCATCAGGGTTTTTTTCTGGGTGAAAAAAGGTATATTCCTGAAAGCGTTTTGGAACTTTTTAAACAAAACGGAGTGCTGCATCTACTGGCTGTGAGCGGGATGCATATCGGGATGGTGGCTTTTTTTGTCTTTTTTATCCTGAAAAGTTTTCCCCTGCATCCAAAAATCACTCTGGTTCTTTTTCTGGCAGTGATTCATTTTTATCTGTATCTTCTGGATTATTCCCCTGCTTCTGTCAGGGCGGTTGTTTTTACCACAATGGTGTCGGCGGCTAAAATTTTAGAAAGGCGGGTAAAGCTTCTGGATATGGTGTATCTTTCGGGATGGCTGATATTAATGGTCAACCCGAGGATGCTTTACTCAATCGGTTTTATTATTTCATTCAGCGCTGCTTTTGCGATTATTTTCACGCTTCCTTTTACTCAAAAGATTTCCGCTTTTTTTAAAAACAAACTGCTGAAAAATCTTTCCGCTTCTTTTTTTATTGGTCTATTTGTGCAGATTTTTATCTTTCCCCTGATTCTTTTTGTTTTCGGGAGCTTTAATTTTTTATCCCTGTTTCTGACCATTCCCTTGAGTTTTCTTCTGTCATTGAGTCTGGGATGGCTTTTATCGGCGCTTTTGCTTTCTCTTGCGAGTTTTTCCCTTGCAGGAATTCTGATTTCCGCGTCTGATTCACTCAATTATCTGATGATGAAGACAATGGAACTGACATTGCCCTTAAAATGGTTTGAAATCCATACGGGGATTCATCCTGTTGTACTAGGTTTGTATTACCTCCTGCTTCTGGGAGGGGCTTTTTATGCTAAAAAAAAGTGGAAGCTGAAAGAAATTTTTGTTTAGAAAACCTGCAGTTTAATATATATAATGAAATGATTTTAAATTGCAAAAAAACGACCCCCTTCTGTCATTTCCGCGAAGGTGTGAAGATATTGAAAATAAGTGGTTTAAGTTACAGTTTTAAATATACGATGACAGGTTTGTATTTTATATTCAGTTGTGTTTATTATTAAAATATTAACTTTGAAAAGGAAAGAGAGATGATAATAGAAGAACTGGCTAGAACATGGAAATTAGTTTCATTTGATCTGAAAACCAAAACGGGAGAAGCATATCCGCATTTAATATTTATCTGCTGCAACCAATTTTTTAAAAACAGGTAAAAAAAAGAGAGAGGCGTTAAATTTTACTTAATAGATTGAGAGGTTGAAAAAATGGAAATTTATCAATGAAAATCAGGAAAGAATATACCTGCCCCTTGGAAATTATACACGATATCCTCAAAGGCAAATGGAAAACCGTGATTTTATGGCAGATCAATCACCTGAAAAAAGTTTCTTTATCCCAGTTGGAAAAGGATATTAAAGGTATCAGCCAGAAAATGCTTTTGGAACAATTAAGAGAATTAAGAGAGTTTGGTCTGGTGGATAAAATCAATTATGAAGGATATCCTTTAAGGGTGGAGTATTTTCTGACAGAGGGCAAAGGGGAAAAAATAATTGAAGCTCTGGAAATAATGCAAAAAATAGGGCGGGAATATATTGAGGAGCAGAAAAAAAAGAATACTGACAAAAAAGTGGGTAATTGACTAATTTTCATGTTCTTGTTAATTTTATTTCACATAAAAAAAAGGAGAATCATTTGAAAATCCAATTTATAAGAAACGCAACCATGAAAATAAATTACGCAGGGAAAACAATCTTAACAGACCCCATGCTTTCTTCTCAAGGAAGCCTGCCTTCTTTTGCAGGCATAGCCCCCAACCCGACGATTGAACTTCCTTTTTCTGCGGAAGATGTTATAAACGGAATAGACAGTGTTTTGTTAAGTCATACTCATCCAGATCATTTTGATGAAAAAGCCGGCGAAGTTTTAAAAAAAACGCTTCCATTGTTTTTCCAGCCGGGAGATGAAGAAAGAATAAAAAAAGAAGGTTTTCAAAATGCTTCCAGTATTGATTCCTCGGTTTTATGGGAGGGAATAAAGATTTCTCGGACAGGCGGTCAGCATGGAAGCGGAAAAATACTCGAGCATATGGGTAATGTATCGGGATTTGTCTTTCAAGCAGAGGGTGAACCAACCCTTTATTGGGTAGGGGACAGCATCTGGTGCGAAGAAGTAGAAGATACAATCAAAAAATTTCATCCTGATATTATTATTGCTCATACCGGAGGTGCCATAGTACCCGGTTACGATCCGATTATTATGAATATTGAGCAGGTTTTTCAATTAATCAAGGCAGTGCCGGAAGCAAAAATAGTTGCTGTTCATATGGAGGCTTTAGATCATTGCCCGGTGACGCGGAAAGAGCTTCGTCTCAGCGCAGATAAAAAAGTTATATCTCATGAAAAGCTTATCATACCCGAGGACGGGGAAACAATATCTTTTTAAACCATTTAAAATTCCTTTTCATTATAGTTATTATTAAAATATTAACTTTGGAAAGGAATTTGATATGACAGTAGAAGAACTGACCGGAACATGGAAATTAGTTTCATTTGATCTGAAAACCAAAACGGGAGAAGCATATCCGCTTTACGGAAAAACCCCGGATGGATATCTTATCTACGATAAAAACGGCATTATGTCCGGCATGATGTCGAAACACGACAGACCGAAAATCTCAACGGATGATCTGATGCATCTGCCTGAAAAAGACAAACAGATTCTTTCCGACGGATTTTACGCTTATTCGGGAAAATATGAAATTCAGGAAAATAAAATACTTCACCATGTCGAGGTGAGTTTTGTGCCGAATTTGGTGGGGACAGTAGAAGTCCGTTTTTATGAGTTTTCTCAAAATCAATTAACTCTGACCACTCCTCCAACGGTGATGAACAATATGGAGTTTTATTTCTGTATAGTGTGGGTGAAGGTCGAATAAGGTTTTTAATAATGAAAAACAAAGTTTCCGCAATTTTATTATTCATGGCGGTTTTTCTTTTCTCCTGCACCTATCCTTCCGCTACACTTCAAAAAGAAACAAAACCAGACGGAGAAAAGATATTAAAAATTACCTATCCTTCTCCTAAAATGTTTGCCTATGATATTGCTGGTGGAAAGGATCAATGGGGGATTGTCTTTGCAATCAACGATTATACCCAGATTTGTTTTCCTCCTCCCGGAACCATTATAGATAACCGCTGGTTTTACTATTTCGGGATAGTGGATCAGGATTTAAACCCGATTCTGAAAACCCCGTTTGTTTTTGAAGAAACAAAGAAATCAGAAAGTTTCTTTGCGGGTCAGTATATGGCTGTTTTTCCAACAGAAAAAGGGTTTCTGATCGTTTATATGATCGAAGGGTCTTTTTATTTCACCGAGTTTGGAACGGATGGAAAAAAAATCCGCGACAAAACCCTTTTTTATGGCAATCAGAAAGAAAATCCGGAAAGAAACTCTATTTTATCCATCCATTATCAAAACAACATTCTTTATCTTTTGCTGCGTGAAGCGCCGGAAGATATCTATACAGATAGCTGGAGCATAAACCTGATCAAACATGATATTGAAAAAGATCAGCAGGAAATCCTGAAAAAATTTATTCCGAATAAAGAAGGATGGTATCAGGTCAGGAAAATGGATGTTTTTTTAAAAGATGATTTTCTTTTTCTTTCGTGGATAGATGGAAAAGAATACAAAGAAGATCCTGAAAACTCTTCGTATAAACTCTCCCCAATTGTGTATTATGCGGCTTGTCCGCTTACGGAAAAACAATGTGCCGCTTATCAGACAGTACTGAAAACTAATAATTATTTTCAGTCGGATATCCGGTTTTTAGAAAAAGAAGGCGTCTTTTCTCTTGTGATTCGGGATGAGGAAGAGTTCTGGGAACAAAAAATCGGTGAGAAAGGAGCACTTCAGGGAACGGCGCTTCGAGTGAGTGAAGAGAGAAAAAAAATTGTTTCTTCGTTATTTGATAAAGAAAAAGAATATCCATTTCAGGTGATTTTCGAGGAATAATAAAAACTTGGAGGCTTCATGGAAAATATAACAGCTCAGGCAGTGCAAAAAATTATTGATCAAACAAAATACGGCGAATATGACCAGTATCATGAGTGGTCACCGTCTTATAGTCTTTCGGATAAGACTGTATTTCTTGAAAATATGCTCAAAGACTGGGAAAGAACCGAAGAAGAGGGTAAAAAGCTGATTCTTCAATTTGCAAAAGACTTGTTGAAAGAAGCGGGTAAATGGAATTCTGTGATTATAGAAAAATTGGAGCGTTATTCTCAGATTCCAGAAATAAAAGAGATTTATAACCATGCAGGGAGAAAATTATGAGCAGATTGTTCGTTTTATCTGTTTCTTTGTTGTTTTTTATTTTATTCGGTTCAATCGGATTAAAATCAATTTTTTCTGAAGAGGCAAAAGCGAATGCTTGTGATGTAACCGTTTATCTCAATGACCCTGATAAGAGCGGTACCAATGTGAGAGATAAACCCAAGGGAAAAGTGGTGAAACAGCTTCCAAAACAGGATGATTCCAATTTTGAAACAGGTATTTATCTCCATATCAAAGCTTCAAAAGACAACTGGCTCCAGATAGAGGAAGTTTATGATACAAACGATTCCAGCTATAAAAACACCTGGATATCTGGTAAACTGGCCGCAACCGGCACAGCAAACTATGACCCCAGTGTTGCTCTCAATATTTATGAAAAACCTTCCACAAACTCGAAATTTATTCAAAAAGTCTATGAAGAAATACAAATAACCGTTCTTGGATGTTCAGGAAAATGGGTTTATGGAACAGGAAAAGCGGGAGGCAAAATCATTACTGGCTGGATTGAACCTGAAAAGCAGTGTTCCAGCGCTGTAACCAACTGCAATTAATATATACTGAAATGAATTTAAATTGCAAAAAAACGACTCCTTTCAGTCATTCCCGCGAAGGCGGGAATCTATTGACAATAAGTGTTTTAAATTAAAGATTCCGGTCTTTTGCAAGCAAAAACCGGAATGACAATGCCTACCAGTATCAAATTCCAAAGAAAGAGTTTGATAAAATTGTTGATGATTTTATCAATAAGATGAATTTTTTCAAGCTTCCGGAAAAAATAGAGGAAGAAATAATGAAAATGGACGGTGCAACCAGTTTTGTGACTGTTTCTTATCAGGGAAAAACTCATAAAATCGGCGGATATAATGCGGATAGCTTTCAAGAGTATCAGGATGTTTTTCAATATATCCGTGAAATGATTAAAACAATTGAAAAAAATGGGATTTCTTCCGGACTGAATAATAAAAATTGAGATATTTACACCGTCTTAAAGACAGCCTGGATCATAACCATATAATAAAGGGTGCCTGAAAAGATGCTTAAAAGAGCGTTCCGTTTCCAAAGATGGAGGCCAGCGGTAAGAAGAATGGCGGAAAGCTCAGGGATTCCGTAGTTTTTCATCCACTGCACATCTTTGAGGCAGTAGAGGATCAAAATCATCATGATAGCGGGCGGCAGGTATTTCTCGATATAGAGAATGATTTGAGGCGGCTTTCTCCTGCTGAAAAAGAGGAAGGGCAGAAGCCGGGTAAAATAAGTGGCAAGACTCATAATAACAATTGCAATAACAATATATTCCATACGGGTCATCTGATTTTCTCTTTCAAAAGGAGGAGGAGAAGAAAAACCAGAGAAATAGAGACCAGCAGCATTTTTTTAGGGTCAACGGCAATAAGAGCCGCAATCCCAACCAGAAAGGCAAGAATAAAAGGAATTTTGACCGGATTGGATTGATACTGCTCAATCGCTAATACAACAAATAAAGCGGTCAGGGAAAATTCCATTCCGTCTGTTTTAACCGGAAGAAACTGACCGAGAAAAGCGCCCAGAAATCCGCCTGTGATCCAATAAAGATGGTTGAAAAGGGAAATGTAAAAATAGTATTTTTTTTTACTGCCGGGGGAACCGTCTTTATCGGCTGTAATTAAGGCATAAGTCTCGTCGGTGAGGGCAAAAACAGCATAGGGTTTGACCCAGGAAAGCCCTGAAAACTTGTCTAAAAGGGAAAGTCCGTAAAAAGAGTGGCGTGAGTTTAAAAGCAAGGTCATGGCGCCGATTTCAAAAAAGCCTGTCCCGTTTGCAAAAAAACTGACAGCCAGAAACTGCCCCGAACCGGCATAGATCACAACGCTCATAACAAGAGCTGCGACCCAAGAAAGCTCGGTCTGCTTGACTAAAAGAAAACCGAAAGCCATCCCTAGAGGAATGTACCCTAAAAGGACAGGCACGGTTCGTAAAAAACAGGTTTTGATCATTTTTTCATAGGGACGGTGACAAAAATGAACCGGTCATTGTCTTTTTCAATAAAAACAATCGGTTTTTCCGGCTCCCAGATTTTAATCATAATGTCGCCTTTATCCACAGCGTTCAAAATATCGGTTAAAAAACGGTAATTTAAAGCGATATCAAGAGTATCTCCCTCGTAGTCCACTTCCATGGATGCTTCGCCCCGTCCGATTTCAGTTTCCTCGGCGTAAAGCGTGAGTTTTTTATTTTGAAAAGAAAGAACCACTTTCAGCACTTCGCCGGAAAGAAAAGGGGCGATCGATCTGATTTTAGAGGCAAAAATTTCTTTCGGGAGAAGAATATTGTAATGGGTTTCTTTTGGAATTACCATTTTATAGTCAGGAAATTTTCCTTCTATCTGATTGGATATTAAAGTAATATTTCCGTAAACAAAACCTGTTTTCTTATTGAGGATCTTGATTTCAAGTTCCTGATCTCCCAGAATATCTTTAATGATCCGGGCTGTCTTGACAGGAACCAGCATGGTAAAGTCGGCGATTCCTTCATCGATAAAGGTTTTGGCAAGCGAAAGCCTTTTGGTGTCGGATGAAACAGTTTTCAGTTCCAGATTTTCTTTTTCAAAATAAACGCTGTTGAAAGTATAGCGAAGATCATCTTTAGCGGCAAAGGGAATGTTTTTTTCAAGCATTTCCCGGAGAGTAGAGCCTTGAATAAAAAAAGAAGGCGCTGTGTTGAGCTCTTCAATATTGATGTGGGGAAAATCGTCTTTGGAAAGTGAGTGGAGTTCTGCTTTAAAACTTCCGGCTTTTAAATAAATTTTTCCAGCGGATTCTTCAACAAATTCAAAGGTTTTTTCATCGACTGATTTGACAATATCTCGGATAAGTGAGTTTAAAACAACCATTTCACCTTTTTCAATCACCTCGGCATCTAAATCGATGATAACAGAGATTTCAAGATCGGTCGCGCTGATTTCGATCCCGCCTTCTTCTCTGGTTTTGATGGAAATGTTTTGAAGAACCGGATTCACCGCTTTTTTTGCGACGACTCCGGCTGTAATATCCAGGGCTTCGGTCAGTTTGTTTTTATCGACAATGAAACGCATGCTTCACTCCGTTTTTATAAAATTTTTATCGTTATTTTCTAATAAACTGGAATTTTGTGGAATTCTCTTTAAAAGATAATAATATTTTTGGTAATATTGGATTTTTTCTTTAAATTTAACTCAGTCAAATTTGGGGCAGTAGCTCAGCTGGGAGAGCATTACGCTGGCAGTGTAAGGGTCGTGGGTTCAAGTCCCATCTGCTCCATTTAACCAAATTATTTTCCCTGTAAAAAATCTTCATAATCCTGATAAAGAAAATAATCCAGAAGAATTGTAGAATGGCTTTTATGGTATCCGATAATATTTTTGATCTTATATTTTTCCGCAAATAAAAGAACCGACTGCTCGTTAATCAAGGAGTCTTCTTTTGCATAAAGAATCTGGGTTTTATCCGGCTGAATGGGAAGAGTGTAGGAAACAGGGCTGATCAAAGTCAATGCTTTATGAATCGTTTCTTTCTTAATGCCGCTTTTTTCTACATCTTGAATAATGTTTTGCCAGTACTCATTTCCTGAAAGGGTTTCGTACCAGTCTAATACAGGGATCATCAGTGTCAGTTTTTCAAATTTTTCATGGGTTGAAGCTAAAAGAAGCATGGAAGCCCCCATTGATCCGCCCCATCCTGCAAACGCTTCTACTTTCCTGTTTTTGAAATACTGAATTCCAGTTCTAATTTCCCGTACAGACTCAAGGAAAATAAATAGATTTTTTTCAATATCCCGTGTGAAAAATCCTTCGCCTCTTTCTTTTCCCGTTTCAATTCTGTCCAGATGAAAAGGCGGAACGAAAACAGCCAGGTCATAGCCTGAATCCACAATGGGAGCGAAAAAAAAGCTGAGAAAGAAAAAAGCAAGGTCAGACACTCCCATGCCGGGGACAAAAAGAAGAAGTTTGTTTTTGCCTAGATTTTCATGTGTGTAAAGATAAAAAACAGCTTCGTCCTTCCTGTCGTGATGACGGATTTGAGAGGGAAAAATAATTTTTTTTGAAATCATTTTCTTGCCTAAAAGCCATCGATCCAGAGTTTCAATGCGTATCGGTTTTTCATAAAGCGGTTTGGTTTGTTCTTCCAGTGAAAAGGTTTGAATTGTTTTCTCCAGCGCTTCTTCCGAATTTTTCATTTCAGTTTGACTGACCTGATTTGCCATTTTTTTCAAAAAATAACGGTCAGCCGCTTTTTGAATGGGGGGAAGCAGGTAAATGGAGAAAAAAAGAATGATTCCCAGAACAAACAAGGTATAAATAATTCTAAAAAAAATAGCGAGAAACTTCATCTTTATTTCCTGATAATCAGATAACTCACATATCCTGCATAAGAGAGAAAGAAAACAAAGGCTTCCCATCGGTCAATCCG
>Ga0154385_1086_pt1 | contig 19303 bp, 25 predicted proteins | sample RifGroB1_FD_105628 | JGI IMG/M metagenome (GOLD analysis project Ga0154385, IMG submission 105628) | Spirochaetes bacterium GWB1_36_13 | reverse complement strand
AGTGGAAATCCATATCCGGGACGAATATAGTACTTTCAGCTGGATCTTAAACGGAATGATTGAAAATGCAGGTTTTAAAATCGAAAAATCACGAACAAACGATGGGTTTATTACAGAATACCACTGCGTCAAGATTCAGGATTTGGATGGGTTTAAATAGTGGATTTAAATCCAGAACCCGTCCCCCTTATCCTTAAGTCTTTTAAGGCAAGGGGGGATTTCTCCGTTATTCAACTCTGAAATCAAGTCGGACGGGGGAACCCTGCATCGTGCAGGGTTAAAAAGAATTCAAATGGAAAAAAAATTCCAAAAAAATAAGCACAGGTTGTATATTTTAAGATAAATGAAATATGAGATATTTTTTAAACCAAAATCAATCAAAGATCTGAAAGAGTTACCTAAAAAAGAAAGTGAAAAAATTCTCAGTAAAATAGAAGAACTGGGAAATAACTTAAATGGAGATGTAAAAAAATTAACTAATCATACTCCAGAATATAGAGCAAGAATAGGTAATTATAGAGTTTTGTTTGAAATAGAAAAAGACCAGATTGTTATTTACAGAATAAAACACAGAAAAGATGTTTATAATTAAAGGATAAATAAATGAAAGTAGAATTACATCCCAATTTTATAGAAAAAAATGGAAAAAAAGAATTTGTTGTTATTGCTTATGAAGAATATATTAAAATAAAAGAACAATTAGAAGATTATGAAGATTTAATCGATTTAAGAAAAGCAAAAGAGAAAGAAAAGAATAAAATCGGAAAAAGTTTAGAAAAAGTCAGAAAAGAATTGGGGTTATAAAAAAATTAAAAAAGACCGTTTCGAGAGTCTCAACGGCCGAAAAATAAGGAGATCAGCTTGTTTTTCTGGAAAGAGTAAAAAAACAATCTATATTCCTTGTTTATCGGTGAACCAGTATTTTGTTTTCTTCTAAATGATATGTTTTAATTTGATTTAAAACTTCATTTATTTTATATTTTTCTTCTTCAATATCATAATGAGATTGAATGTTTAACCAGAATTCTATTGAGTTGCCGAAAAATTTTGAAAAGCGTAAAGCTGTATTTACAGTAATGCTTCGTTTTCCTCTAATTATTTCACTAATTCGGGTCTGATCAATTTTTGTTTCTTTTGCTAATTTATAAGCAGAAATATTCATAGGTTTTAAGAAATCTTCTAATAATATTTCGCCTGGATGTATATTGGGTATTTTTTTCATTTTAGTACCTCCTCGTGCGTTAATGGTAATCTACAATTTCCACTTCAAGTGCATTTTGCTTTTTCCATTTAAAGCAAATCCGGAACTGGTCATTGATGCTAATGCTGTATTGCCCTTTCCTGTCGCCATCAAGCTGATGAAGCCTGTTTCCTGGTGGAATCTTTAAATCATTCAAATCAATAACACTATGAATATGGATCAATTTTCGTTTCGCAGTTTTTTGAATATTTGCTGGAAACTTTTTTGAATAAAAACCATTCCAAATCTTTTCTGTTTCTTTATCTTTAAATGACAAAATCATAATAATTAATAATAATGAATTGTAATACTATTGACAAATAATATTATTAAAAATTTCAGCATTGATTTAATTATTCCCAGCGGTTTCAAAACTAAACCCTCTAACCCTTCAATAAAAATTTAGAAAAAGTCAGAAAAGAATTGGGGTTATAAAAAAATTAAAAAAGGTTGTTTCGAGAGCCTCAAATATCAAAATTTCGCTAATTTTTTTGTTGGAATTCGTAAAACAACTTTAACGGGTTCCGCCATTCTTCGGCTGACTTCCAATTTTTCTTTGTCTGCCATGACAAGAAAAAGTTTTCCGCCGGGAATTTTTTCTATGTTTTTGACATGATGGATATTGACCAGAGAATTCCGGTGAATTCGCAGTAAATCTTCAGGGAATTTTTTTTCCAGTTCAATCAGGGTATAATCGGACAAATAGCTGCGGTCGGCGAGGTAAACACGGGTGTATTTTTCTTCGGAACGGATATAAAGAAGAGAGGCAATATCGATAAAAAACTGAGTGTCGGCTGTTTTAATCTGGATTTTTTTTTCAGGAAAGGAAAATAAGAGCTGTTTTTTTTGAGGAACGAAAAAACTTTTTAAAAACTCATGGTCTTTTTCTGAAAAAAGATGTTCTGATGAGAGAAGCTTAAAAAAAAGATAAAAATAAGGGATAATGGAAGCGATAGACATAAAGAAAAGAAAGTATTCCACTAGTGGAAAAAAAACAGCGGCAACAGAAACAATCAGGATAATAACGATTAATCCCTGAATCAGGGTCTGAAGCCAGCGTAATGAAACAGGGTGAATTTTGTCGGTTGATTTTTTAACGGATTGATTGTGATTTAATACCTTTTTCCGGCAGTAAAAAAGATAGGACAGAGCCTGAATCACAAAAGGGATTTCCAGAAAATCAGTGAAGAGGAGTCCTTGTTTGGTTTGAAGATGATTTAATAAGTAAGTCCATTCTGTTTTTAAAAAAAGAGTCAGCATAAAGCAGAGAACGAGAAAAGAAGGAAGAAAATGAAGAAAAGTCTTTAACCGGAAAGAAATCTTCCGCCCTGTCATCATGCGGACATAGAAAAGAATAACAGGCGGCCATAAGTAGATCAAAATATAGTCTAAAGCAATCAAAAAAGAATAATTGCTGAAAAGACCTGCATAGCGGATGGAAGCAAGAAAGATGGAATAAGCCGGCAAAATCAGGATAGCGGCTATCAGCCAGTTTTTTTTGCTTCGTATTTTTTTTATAATTAAAACAATAGACAAACCTATCATATTAATAACGGCTACAGCGCTTAAAGCTAAAAGCCAGGTTTTCATGGATTCTCCCGTCGTTTCTGAAAAACCAGATTCATATCTGTAAAAAACTTTGAGTATTTTACTTCAAAAATAATATTAAAAAAAGAGAATAGCAAGACTTAAAATTTCAATGTAACAAACAAAAATAGAATTTTGTGTACTTTTTTAAAAGAATATTCTGATTGTAGTTTATTTTATTAATAATAAATATAATCAATGTCTTTTAATTTTTTTCAAAGTAAATATTTTTAGTTTTTTTAAAAAGCCTGGTTATATTTTTAAATACTATACAAATTGAGGGTATTTTGATGAATCGAAAAAACTTTGAGTCCACTCTAAAAACCCTATTTTAAGCCATTTTTCGCCTTTAATGTAATTGATAATCAAATATGAAATTTTCAAAAAATGCCTTTTTAGAGTGGACTCTTATTTGGAAGATATGAAAGCAACCGATCAATGGAATGCTGTTTTATCTTTAATTGATTCAATTAAAGTGAATAAAGATGCCTCTGCCAGAAGCAGTATGTACAAAGCGATTTCAGAGGTGAAAATAAAACCTTCCGACGGAGCGATTGAAGGAATCCTTAAAAATGCGGTAAAAGACAAAATAGCAGATGCTATGAGAAAAGAAAAAGATGCTGCTGCTAAAAAGAGTCTTTCAGCTGTGGAAAATCAATTTTAGTCATTGGACAGATAAATGAAAAATATCATAAACGATCATTGACAGAAAAGAAACTTTATTTATTCCCCGGAGTCTGTGCTAAACAGGATAGCCGGGGAATTTTTTCATAAAATTACAAATCTTTCTCCATCCAGACTACACTGAAATCTTTTCCAAATTTTTTTCCTGTGCGGGAAAATTTACCGCATTCTTGAAAGCCGTTTTTGAGATGAAACTGAATACTAGCCGGGTTTTCAGAAGAAATATCCGCCAGAAGCTTTCGAATACCGATTGATTTTGCGGATTCTTCAAGCTGTTTCAAGGCTTTTTCCCCGATTCCGTGTCTGGTAAAATCTTTATGGATAAAATAGGAAACTTCTGCTGTTTGTCTAAAAACGGGGAAAGGATTGTAAGGTCTCAGCAGGCAGAATCCGATGATTTTTTCCTCATTTTTAATGGCAAAAGCAGGATAACCAGCGGTTATTTCCATGAATTTGGAAAAAAATTCCTCCGGCAGAGGATTTTCAGGATAAGCGGCAAAGCTGTACTGAATATAATGATTAAAAATTTCCATTACTTCTCTGCCGTGTTCCTGTGAGAGTTTTTCAAATCTGATTTTCATACAGACCTCCAAAAAGTATTGGATTATAATATATCTCTGGAGATTTTTCAAGTATTGTAAAAATCGGACATCTTTAAAACAGCGAGAGGGCTCTGATTTAAAAAAGACTGGAAATCTTTAATCATATGGGATTGATCATAATATCCGAGATCGGGCTTCTGGAAGTTTTTTCCAGAAGCCAGTAAAAACTTCAGCTGGCTTTGAAACCGGACAATCCGGATAAATTTTTTGGGAGAGATTCCAATATCATGCTTAAAATACCTTGAAATCTGTTTTTCTGAAACAAAAAAGAGATCGGAAAGTTTTTCAATTCTGATATTTCCGTACCTTTTCAGAATCAGATCCAGCATGCCCGACAATTTAGGGTGAATAGTAAAATCAGAAAAAAAACGGAGCAGTTCATCGTTAAAAATCTCTAAAATAGTCTGATAGTTGTTTAAATTCAATACTTTTTCAACCATTGTTTTTAAATTCGGACAGACAGAGGCTGTTTCAAAACCGTTGTAAAGAGAACAACGGTTTGTCAATTCAAGAGCATTTGTTTTCAGAAGAAAAGGGATCGCTTTCGGAAGAAAACGGATTCCTGCAAAATCCCTCCCTCCTGAAATCACAAAATCACTGGTTTTGTCCCAGAGCCCTGCAACATAAGAGCTTCTTTTCTTCAGATCAAAAACAATGTCAACGCAATTATCCGGTAAAAGTTTCTGATTGATGGAAAAGAAAGAGCCTTCCCTGCTTTTTATCACCCAGTAACAGGCGACCAGTTCCCTCAGTTCTTTCCGCGGAAAAAACTCCTGATGGATAATCCTGTCTTTCAGAAGGTCGTTTTTCAGGGTCTGAATCGGTCGGTATTTGAGAATTTTTTTATTTAACTTTTTTTCCATTTCTTCGTTGGTAAATTAAAAAATTAATCAAGTGGTCAGATAGGTGATAAACATCGGTTTTTTATCGTCATGCGCTTCAAACCCGCATTTTTTATAAAAACCTGTTTCACTTTCATAGGCAATCAATACTTTTCTGGCGTAGTCTTTATAAATTTCAAGCATTTTTTCCACCAGTGCTTTTCCTATGCCCTGATGGTGATATTCAGGTCTGACCAGAAGATAATGAAAATACACGGTCATAATTTTATCCGACAAAGCGTTCATTAATCCGATTAAAACATCACCTTCCCAGACAGATACCACTGTATCCGAATTTGCCATTGCTTTTTTCAGCTTTTCAGGATATTTACCCGAAGACCATTGAACCGAGAGAAACAATTCTTCCAGATCTTTTTCCTGAAAATCTTTTATTGTTTTGTATAAAATCATCTTTACCTCACAGGTCTTTCGTTACGAATTTCCATCCAGAGCTCCGGATTTTTTACAGGCTTAAACCCTGCTTTTTTATATTGTTTTACAGGCTTATTTCCGTCTTGGGCGCGAAATTGGTTTCCATTGTCCAAGTCACCGCTTTTCCGCCTTTCAGCCGATAAACCTGAAAATTGTTGTAAAAATCATCCAGTGTCCCTGATTCTCTCCAGCCTTTTAAAAAAGCCCGGGTGGGATGCTCGCAGATTTCGTCTTTCATTGATTTGTCATTCACAATTTCAAGGTTTCCCGAAACTCTGACCTGAACTCCTTTCTGAAAATCGTTGAAGCAAAGCTCCACTTTCGGATTCTTAATAATCTGCTGATGCACGGGTTTCATAACCCCGCTGTGAAAAACAATACCATTCCCGTCTGCCCGATAGAGAAACATTGCCCGGCAGCGCGGCTGGTCTTCTTCCACAGTTGCCAGATGAAAGGCTGGATTTGCTGTCATTAAAGCAAATAATTCTTCTTTTTTCATAAAAAACTCCTTTTTATTTATTCTTTCCACTCATATTTTCCGAATTCAACTCTTATTTTGTCTGAATTTTTTATCATTTTAAATATATGTAAAATTCAAATTTTTACAAACCAAATTTGTTATTGTCCGACTTGACCGGACAATCTATTGAATTGATTATCTTTCTTAATAGATTCCACGGTCAAGCCGGGGAATGAATTGTCATCTTTTATCAGATATTTCCAAAGAATTTCCTATTTGTATTTTTTCATCTTTTATCTGAATAAACAAAATGAATTTTATAACATCTCCGCCATTGAGAAATAAATTGACAGCGTAAGAAGCGGGTAGTTTTGTAAAATCGAGGGTTGTTTTGAGAACAGAGCCTTTTTTTAATGGAATTATTTTTCTGGCAGAATAGGTATTGCTGGTGATCATCTTCAGTTCTTTGCTGGAATTTTTTGACTTTCCAAGACTGCTGGTTAAAATAAAATAACCATCCCATAAAACATAGCCGAAATTTTCATCCCAGGGGATAGAAATATTCTTGTTTCCGGTATATTTTATTTGAATTTCAAAAACAGGATATCTTTGTTTTGACACATAATTAATATCAGAAGAGATTTTACAAGTCATATTTTTTGAAAAGTATTCCCAATCCATATTTTCTTCCAAAATATCGCCTCCCGCAGAAAAAGTACTATTGAACAGAAATAAAAAAATGCTGATGAAAATTTTTTTTTTCATAAATAGTCCTTTTATTTGTTAATAATACATTAAATATAAATCCAATTAAAACAAACTTGTTATTTTTGCTTTCACTGTTTCGTGTTTTTCCAGTGTTTTTTGAAAAACTTCTTTAAATACTTCAGGGAGTCTCTTTTGTAATACTTTTGCCCCTTCTTCCGTGATTCCGCCTTTGGTGGCGACTCTCTCCAGAGTTTCTGAAAAACTCATTTTTCTATCATGAATCAGTTTTGAGGTGCCGTAAAGTGTTTTAACCACCATCTCCGCAGCTTCTTCTTTGCTGAAGGAAGCGAAAGGAAGAGCGGCTTTGACAAATTCATCAAAAATGGCGGCTATTAATCCGGGAGCACAGCTTGTCAAATCTCCGGCAATTTCAACATCTTTTTCCTGTATTTTTTTCACAGAGCTGATTTTTTCCAGAATCGTTTCTAAAAGATCTTTTTCTTGTTTTGTGACTTGATTATTATGGGTCACAAGAGAAATTCCTTCAAAAATTTCTGAGGTAAGACTCGGTACGATTTTTGATAGTTTACCCTTGATTTTTTTTTCCAGATTTCCTATGGTGACACAGGCGGCAATAGAAACCAAATGAGTTTTTTTACTGAGGCTTGGAAGTATTTCGTCCAGCAACAGACCAACTTCCATCGGTTTCACGCAGATAAAAAGCAAGTCTGAATTTTTGGCAACATCTGAATTGTTTTCAAAAACAGTGATATCAGGATATTCTTTTTTTAATTGAGTCAATTTTTCTTTTGTTTTTGTAGAGACAGAGATTTTTTTTTGATGTACGATTTCTTTCCGGATCAGACCATTTAAAAGCATTTTTCCCATACTTCCGATTCCGATAATGCCTATTTGTTTATTCATTTCTCTTTTCCGGCTCCTTTTTTTAAAAACAATAATACAAATTTATTTATTCTACCCTATTTATCAAAGGGAGTGAAAAACTATTTTGGATCATAAAGTTCTCTATAGGCTTCTTTCCGATCTACCAGCAAATAGTCACGATAACTTTTATTATCAATGTATTTCCAGAGAGTGATTTTTTCCGGTGCTACTTCTATGACGCGTTCATTTTTTAGATGGGAATAGAAATCAAAAGATTGAGGATGTTGTCTTTTAAATAACTGACAGAAAAATTCATTTTCATCTTTCGAAGGATGACCCATAAGAGTTGCTTTTCCCTCGATCTGGATATTTTTTATACAAAGCGCAACTTTTGGGTTTTTTTCTATTTGTGAGTATTTCAGCATTTCAATGTCTGTCTGAAAATAAAAAAAGAGTTCCTTGTGTACACAACTCATGATTCTGGCTGTTACATGATCCTGATAAGAGGTAGCCAGAACAAAATACGGGTTTTGATCCAGCAGGTCTGAAATTTCTTGTTTCAATGATTCATAATTCATTTTCATCTATTCTCTCTCTTTTTACAAAACTTCTCCAAAAAAAATAATGAAAAGATTATTGAGAGTAAAAATTTTATCTTTTAGAATAAGTTAATTTTTGATAAAACACAAACAATGAAATATTTTTTAATTATGAAGTTTCATACATGGAATCCAGAAAAAAATAAAATTTTAAAAAAGGAAAGAAATATTTTTTTTGAGGATGTTGTCTATTATATAGCCGACCCTGAAAAACGCAAATTTTAAAACAACCCAGCCCGCAGATTTTTCAAAAAAATACAGCTTTGAAAATCATTTTTGTTTTTTCCGTATGTCAGCACCGATTAGAAATTTCCTAAAATCGCTGAAAAAATTGATTTTGAACTTAAGAAAAGAATGATTCCTTTATCAATTTTTGGTTTAATTTACCCAGATAAGAAAGAAGAATAATTCGAGTAAAGTATTTGATTAATAAGATAAAAGAAGAATTATTTTATTGATTTTTTTCCCCAAACCCCATAATCTCCCTGATATAATCCGCATTCTGCCGTGAGGTCAGCATCTCCAGCAGAAGAAAGGCTACCTCCATCGCAGTAGAAGGATTCCAGGAAGTAATCATACGGCTGTCAGCCACAATCGGCTGGTTTATCACATCCACCCCGAAACTTTTCAGGGTTTCCTGCCGGACCGGTTTTTGATTGTAGGTCGTGCCTTTTTTCCCTTTCAATACACCGCTTTTCCCCAGCGGTAAGGCTCCCACACAGATCGAAGCAATGATTTTATCCTGTTTTTTAAACTCCCGTATCAGGCTTAAAAATCTCTCGTCATAGGCATCCTGATAAAAACCGTATTCCTCAAATCCTCCGGGAATTGCCAGCGCGTCAAAATCTTCGGCTCTGATTTCATCTATCAAATAATCTGCAATTACTTTCTGATCAAAAGAGGTTTTCACTTCTTTTTGAAACCCGCACGAAAAAAGCTTTGTGCTCTTGTCCCCGTCCACCAGATTCCATCCGATCACATCAATAAAAACACTGGCTTCAAGCATTTCAAAACCATCCGCCAAAAAAAGCAGCACTTTTTTCATAGAGACCTTTAGCTAACAACTAGCGATTTGAATTTTTTAAATTTTCACCTTTAAAAAAACCCTTTCAATTCTTCATAAATCGGCAGAATCATGTCTTTGCGGTTCATGATATAGAAATGGAGCCCTCCGATCCGTTTGCTTTTAATCAGATCTTCACTCTGCATAAGAGCATGCTCAATCCCTATTTTTTTTAAATCTTCCGGTTTGTCCTGATATTTAAGAAGGTTGTCATGGAATTTCTTCGGAATTTCCGCATTACTGAGCTCTGTGATCCGTTTCAGCTGGTTGTAGCCTGAAACCAGAAAAATTCCGGGTAAAACAGGAATTCTGATTCCCGCTTTTTCGATTTTGTCCATAAACCGGTTAAAAGCCTCATTTTCAAAAAAAAGCTGGGTCACAATAAAATCAGCTCCCGCATCGATTTTTTTCTTGAGGTTTTCAATATCTTTTTCAAGGCTGCCCGCTTCAGGGTGTTTTTCAGGATATCCCGCCACTCCAATAGAAAAATGATTCTGATTCTGGCGGATAAAGTCAACCAGTTCAGAGGCATAGGCAAATCCGCCTTGTTTCACCTGAAACTCTTTCATCCCGGCTGGAGGGTCTCCCCTTAAAGCCAGTATATTTTTAATATTGGATTCTCTGAGGTCGTTAATAATCGCGCTGATTTCTTCCTTTGTGTTTCCCACACAGGTTAGGTGCGCCATGGATTCAATACCGATTTTGTTTTTAATTTCCGATGCGATTTCCCGGGTCATGCTCTGAGTAGAGCCTCCTGCTCCATAGGTAACAGAGATAAAATCAGGATTGAGTATTTTTAAATCTTTGATTACTTGAAAAAGTTCCTTAACATCCCCTTCTTTTTTCGGTGGAAAAACTTCCATGGAAAAAGAAAATTTTTGAGACAAGACTTCTTGAATATTCATTTGCGCTCCCGGTCATAAAATCAAGGTATAAATTTAATGAATTTCGTATAAATTTAATTAAGAAAAATCAGATAAAACATAAAAAAAACCGCGTTCCATTAAAATGGTTTTGATTTCCTTTGATTCCATCATTTCTTTTAATAGAGACATTAAAAAATCAGGATTTCCGAAAGATTCTTTCAAATCATTGAATGAAGCGGGTCTTCTGGTCAGATAGGAAAGAATTCTATTTTTCAGTTCGTCCTGATTGAGGGTTTCGTTTTTTTGAAGGCGGTATTGATACTGGCTGACGATCGTAGTGTTTTTCAAATTCCAGTAATTTTTAATCTGCTCAAGCAAGGCTAAAGAAGCTTTTTCTACATTGCTTTCTGTTCCCGGACGGTCTAAAGAATTAAGCTGAATTTCATCGGGGTTGATTTGAAGGAGAGCTTCTTTAAACAAGTCTAATTCTTTTTTACTTGTATTGATTTCAGGAATAATAAAAACTTCCAGTGAAATTTTTCCATGGTATTCTTTTCGAAAGTCAATGAGTCCCTGGATAATTTTCTCAACATTGACTCTTTTTTCAGGACGGTTGATTTTCTGAAAACTCTCCTCCAGCACAGAATCGAGTGACGGCATAACCAGATCGACCAAAAGGATTTCCTGTCTCAAAGCTTTATCAAAAAAAAGAGAGCTATTGGTAATCAATGCAAGTTTTGTGTTTAATTTTTTAGGAACAATGATTTGAATCACTTCTCCCAGATTCAGGGCAAGCGTTGGTTCTCCTACTCCTGAAAAAGTAAAAAAATCCGGGGTATTTTTGAGATAGTCTTTTTGAAGGTAATCTTCAAATTCTTCGATAAATTTTTCTGTCGGAACAAAAACCTTTCTTTCTAGAGTTTTTTCTGTTGTTTTCCCGCACTCACAGTAAACACAGTCAAAAGAGCAGGTTTTGGGTAAAATCAGGTCGATTCCAAGTGAAAGCCCCAGCCTTCGGGATGGAACCGGACCGAAAAGACAAGGACTAACAGATTTTTGATTCAGTCTCATCTGTTATTACTTCAAGCTGTTCTTCTATTTCTGATTTTTTTGATAAAGAAAATTCCACTCTTTTTCTAAACTCTTCTTTTTTCCCTTTGTTCCAGAGTTTAGTAGGTCTATAGAAACCAACCACACGGCTGTAAACTTCTGTTTCCCGATTACACTTCCTCTTATCCATAAATTCCTCCCCATTTATCTGCTTTTTTAAATTTAACTATTTTTTAGAATAATTCTAATTATTTTAGAAAGATTTTAAAAAAATTGGTTTTGTTCAATAGTGTTTAGGTTTTTTCTCTGTTGCAACTTTCCTGTAATAAAATATACTGCCTCAAAAAATAAAATCCTAACTTATTTTTCACCCGGAAAAAGAGTTTTGATAGTTTTCAAACAACTGTTTATTTTGTTTAAAAACAATTTACTAAATATTAATAATAAGTATTTGTTCAAACTTTTTCTCCTTGGAAATAATAGAATATCAAGCTTAATTTTTTTTTGATAAAAGTCATTTTTTTCTCTTTTCTTTATTTGAAAAAGGCTGAATTTTGAATATCTTTTAATTTCAAATATTTTAGTTTATAACAGCTTAGCTGGTTATTTCAGGAGATTTTATGAAGGCTCATTTTCAATGTATAAAAGGTTGTGAAACTTATTCTCTCAATGAAGTGGTTTATCAGTGTAAAAAATGCGGCTCGCTTCTGGAAGTCGTTCATGATATGAATTCTCTCAAACAAAAAAGCGGCTCTGAATGGAAAAAACTCTTTCAGGAAAGAAAGACAAATCCTGATTTTTCCGACCAATCCGGAATCTGGAATAAGCGGGAATGGGTCAACCCCATGATGGACAAAGACTATATCGTGACTCTGGGTGAAGGGAACAATCCCCTGACCCCGATCCCTCCTGCTGCAAAAGAATTGGGAATGAAAAACATCTGGATCAAGCACTGCGGCAATACCCATACCGGTTCTTTTAAAGACTTGGGAATGACTGTTTTAGTCTCTATGGTCAATCAGATGATTCATAAAGAAAAACAGAAAATCAAGGCTGTTGCCTGCGCTTCTACAGGAGATACTTCTGCGGCTCTTTCAGCCTACGGGCGTTATGCCGGTATTCCGACCATTGTTTTTCTTCCCAGAAATAAAATATCGATCGCGCAGCTGGTTCAGCCGATTGCCAATCATGCTCTGGTTTTAGCTTTGGATACTGATTTTGACGGTTGTATGAAGATTGTGCAGGCTGTCACAAAAGATAATTCCATTTACCTTGCCAATTCAATGAATTCTTTAAGAATAGAAGGACAGAAAATTGTCGGGATCGAAACAGCAGAACAGCTTGGATGGAAAGTACCGGATTATTTTGTGATTCCGGGCGGAAATCTTGGAAATGTTTCGGCGCTGGGCAGCGGTCTCACGATGATGAAAGAACTGGGACTGATTGACAAAATGCCGGTCATTATCCTGGCTCAGGCAGAAAACGCAAACCCTCTTTATCTGTCTTACCAAAACCAGTTCCAGTCTTTTGAACCGGTAAAAGCAAAAACAACTTTGGCATCTGCGATTCAGATCGGGGACCCGGTCAGCCGCGATAAGGCAATCCGGGAACTGAAAAAATTCAACGGTATCGTGGAACAAGCCAGTGAAGAAGAATTGGCAAATGCTTCTGCCAAATACGACCGTTTCGGAATGTTTACCTGCCCGCATACGGGTGTTGCTCTGGCAGTGATGGAAAAACTGGCAGATCAGGGAAAAATAGAAAAAAACTCGGATGTGGTTGTGGTTTCTACGGCTCACGGACTTAAATTCGCCGATTTCAAGGTCCGCTACCATGAATCCCAGCTTGAAAATATTGTTTCAAAATACGCCAATAAACCGGTTGAACTGGAAGCTGATGTGGAAAAAGTCAGCAAAGTTCTTTATGAAAGGCTGAAATAACATTGAAAAAATTATTTTTTCTTTTCTTTCTTTTTCTTTCTTCTCTCTCTTTCGGCGGAATTATCACAATAGATTTCGGAGGGAGTCAGGACTTTCTCGATTACGAAGGGGGGATCAAAAAGAAAACTTTTACTCCCTTTTTTGGTTTTTCAGTAGGCGGCAAAGAACCCGGCTGGCATATGAGACTAAGAATCTCAGGCGGATACCGGGATTTTAACCTTTCCAATGAACAGGGGTTTGAAAAAGACATTTCTTCCACTCTCCGGATGATTTTAGGTCCTCAGTGGATTTTTGAATCCGATTCAAACCTTTTCTTTTTTGTCTATGCCGGTCTTGAATACCGTGAAACAGAAGCAAAATATAAAGTAACCTACAGCAGTTACTGGTACGACTACCTGTTTTTCAGAAGATTCAGCATTCCCGTATCTCTTGGGATGTTTTACCGGATGGATCCCTTTGTTCTTTCAATAGAAGGCGAGGCGGGTGTTATTCCTCTTTATTCAATGTATCATAAAAAAATCAACGGCACCTCGCCTGTCTGGTACAATGAATTTAACTTTGCAGTTTATACCAATATCGGGATTGTTTACTAAGATGAACCTCAAAAAACCAGAATGGCTTAAAAAAAAATATAAAATTGAAGAACTGCGGGAAGTGAAAAAACTCTTAAAAAAATCAAGTCTTCACACCATCTGTGAAGAATCCCGATGTCCCAATATCTGCGAATGTTTTTCAAAAAAACAGGCTACCTTTCTGATTATGGGGAATATCTGCACCCGGCTCTGTTCTTTCTGTAATGTGACCAAAGGCAAACCCCTTTCCCTCGACCCGGACGAACCTGAAAGGGTTGCGGAAGCGGTTTATAAAATGAAGCTTAGACATGTTGTGATCACAAGCCCCACGCGCGATGATCTGGAAAACGGCGGAGCCCTGCATTTTAAAAAAACGGCCGAGGCTGTCAGAAAAAAAAATCCGCTAACCACCATTGAACTTTTAATCCCTGATTTTCAAGGAAATACTGAAAGTTTGAAAATTGTTTTAGAGTCAAGTCCGGATATTCTCGGGCATAATATTGAGACAGTACCCTCTCTCTATCAAATCAGAAAAGGCTCTGATTACAAGCGTTCCCTAAATATTTTTCAAACCGCTTTCCCTTACTCAAAAAAAATTAAATTAAAATCAGGTCTCATGCTGGGGCTTGGAGAAACAGAAAAAGAAGTGATTCAAGTTTTAAAAGATCTTTTTGAAAACGGATGCCGGTTTCTTTCTATCGGTCAATACCTTGCGCCCAGTAAAGCCCATTATCCTGTAAAAGAATATATAAACCCTGAAATTTTTGATTTTTATAAAAAAGAAGCATTGAAAATAGGTTTTGAATATGTAGAAAGCAGTCCTTTTGTCAGAAGCTCTTACCATGCGGATGAATATCTGAAATCATAAAAAAATGGGACTAAGAGGAATCGAACCTCCGGCGCGCGGTTTAGGAAACCGCTGCTCTATCCTACTGAGCTATAGCCCCAAGTCGGCTTAAAATTTAATAAAAAGAAACTCAATATCAAATTTTGATTACTCTTTTCCCGAAGGAGTAGAATACATAGTGCCAGTAGTCATAGCTTCTTCTTTTATTTCAATTGATCCATCAGAATTAAGCTTTACCTTATCCGGATCAAAATCAATATAAGTAAAATGAAGCCGCTCCGATGTCACTTTACTGAGTTTTGCGATCATAGGTACCGGTTTATCAAAAAAGTTTCCGAGAATAGCCGCATTTCCTCTTTTTTCGTCAAAAAAATAAAGCCTGATATCCACTTCCGGAAACGCTTTATCATACCCTTCGACTGTTAAAAAAGATTTATCTGAAGCTACTGCCTGGAGTGTTTTTTTATTTTCATCCGTATTTTTTGTGACGAAGTTTATTTTGATTACTTTATTTAAGATCCCCATATCTGCCGGATTTGCCTTATAAGAAGCTACAATATCCTGAATTGTCATGGTTTTTTCTGATTCAAACGATTTTGTCATCATATTTTTAACAATCAGTTTTTTGATATTTTCATCCCACTCCTGTTCCGTAACAATAACTTGAACCACTCCTTTGTCTTTTCGGATATCCAAAATCTTATAAGCGTAGTAAAGATGGTTGTTGAAATTATGCTGACGGTAGTTTTCAATCCGGATAGGCTCTGTTCCGTCGGCTGTAAAATAAATTCTGGAATAAGATTTGAATTTTGCCCTTTCCTTCGGTCCGATCAAAGAATTCTGGTCAATTTCAAAAACCTTTTCAGGTTCCTCTATCGTCATTGAAAAATATTTAAAAGGAGTTTCAGGTGTAAATCCCTGAGGGTTTTTCTCATCATACTGATTTTGAATTTTCGAACAGGCTGAAAATAAAAAGAAAAGCGTGAACAAAAGAGTTATTTTTTTCATATTCGACTCCATTTTTGACTTGTTATGATAAAAAATTTAATTTAAAAAGATAAAATTTTAAAGTAAATCGGAAAAAACTTATGAAATTATTATATTTTTATTGCTAAAATAATAAAAAAGGAGCTTTATATGCCTTTTATTTCAGAGATTAAAGGAAGAGAAATACTCGATTCCAGAGGAAACCCGACTGTTGAGGTTGATGTTTATTTAGAAGACGGCACCATCGGAAGAGCTTGTGTCCCATCCGGAGCATCCACAGGTGAAAATGAAGCGCTTGAATTAAGAGATAAAGACGATAAAAGATATTCAGGAAAAGGGGTTGAGAAAGCGGTTGAAAATATCAATACCCTGATCTCAGAAGAGTTAATCGGATTATCCGCTCTCAATCAAAGAGAAATCGACAGCCTGATGCTTGAATTAGACGGCACCGAAAATAAGGCAAAACTGGGCGCCAACGCTATTCTTGGTGTTTCCCTTGCAGTTTCCAGAGCGGCGGCTTCTTTTCTCGGACAGCCTCTTTACCGATATCTGGGAGGAGTGAATGCTCATATGCTTCCTGTCCCTATGGCAAACATTATCAACGGGGGAGCCCATGCGGATAACAATGTTGATTTTCAAGAATTTATGATCATGCCGATTTCGGCTGAGTCTTTTAAAGAAGCGCTTCGAATGATGACCGAAGTTTTCCACAGCCTGAAAACCATTCTCAAAAACAAAGGATATTCTACCGCAGTAGGTGACGAGGGAGGCTTTGCTCCAAATCTGAAATCCAATGAAGAAGCGATTCAGGTGATTATCGAAGCAATCGAAAAAGCAAAATATAAACCGGGTGAAGATTTTTATCTTGCTATGGATGTAGCTTCCAGCGAGCTTTACAATAAAGAAAAAAATAAATACATCCTGAAAAAATCCACCAAGGAAGAATTAACCGCCGACCAGATGATCTCCCTCTATGCTGACTTGGTTTCAAAATACCCGATTCTTTCTATCGAAGACGGAATGGCTGAAAACGACTGGGACGGATGGAAAAAACTGACCAAAGCTATGGAAACAAAAAATGTCCAGCTGGTCGGGGATGACCTTTTTGTCACCAATACCGCCCTCCTTCAAAAAGGCATCGAAGAAGAAACCGCAAACTCTATCCTGATCAAAGTCAATCAGATCGGAACCCTGACTGAAACTTTGGAAGCAATCGAACTGGCAAAACTCTACGGTTATACCGCTGTTATCTCCCACCGTTCAGGAGAAACCGAAGACACTACAATTGCGGATATTTCCGTAGCGATGAATGCAGGGCAAATTAAAACAGGATCCCTTTCCAGAACCGACCGGATCGCAAAATACAACCAGCTTTTAAGAATCGAGGAAGAACTCGGAAAAAGCGCGGTTTACCCTGGACTCGGCGCTTTCTACAACATTTTTTACTAAGAATTTTTTTATCATTCCCCGGCGCTTGTGCTGAACAAAGCTGAAGTATTGCCGGGGAATCTCAATAATCAAAACCGATATGAAAGTTAAAAACCAGTACGCATTTTACTCTCCTGATTTATCCCAAACCCTTGTTTTAGATGATAAAACCGTTTTTCAAATCCTGAAAGTCCTCCGCCTGAAAGAAAACCAGATGATTCAGCTTCTGGATGGGAAGGGGAAAAAAGGCACCTATAAAATTGAAAATATAGGAAAAGACTTTGTTTCTGTTGTTCAATTTTCCATCGAAGAGCAAAAAGAACTCTCTGATTTTGTCCTGGCTTTCGGGGTATTAAAAAAAGACCTGACCGAATGGGTGATTCAAAAATCTGTTGAGCTGGGCGCTTCCAAAATTTTTATTTTTCAGGCTGAAAACTCAATTGCTCAGATCAAGGACATGGATAAAAAAAAAGACCGTTTTCAGATGATTCTAAAAGAAGCCTTGGAACAATCAGGCAATTTCTACCTGCCGGAGCTTAAAATTTATCCTTCGCTTAAAACCTTGATAGAAGATTCAAAATCCTACCCCCTTTATATGACCGACCCAGACAGCCCTGATACATTTAAAACCTGTGGTTTGAAAAATAAAGCTCTTTTTATTGTAGGTCCGGAAGGAGGACTTTCCCCCAAAGAAATAAAGCTTTTAGAAGAAAACAACGCTTTTAAAATCAGAATCAGTCAAACTGTTTTACGCGCTGAAACCGCTTGTCTTTCTGTTTTATCTCAGGCTGTTTTAAGTATTTTATAACAAGAGGTTTTTATGTTTGAAACGATTTCTATCCCCATCAAGCTTCCCATCAAAAAAACAAATTCTACCGTCATTTTTGACGAGCCTCTCTCCATCATCGACCCAGGTGTGAAATCTCTCAATACTCTGAAAATGATCGATGAAACCCTTCAGAAAAAAGGAAAATCTTTAAAAGACATCAGAAGAATCCTCCTCACTCACGGCCATATCGATCATTTCGGCGCTGCCATGGATATTCAAAAAATCAGCGGAGCAGAAATTTTTATTCACCCCCACGATTTTGAGAAGATTCAGAGAAAAAACAGAAATGACGATGAGTTTACTTTAAGATACAAAGACATCCTGACTCAACACGGCTGCCCTGAAAAAGGTCTTCTGGGAATTGACCGTTTCTGGGATTATATCAAGGATATGTATGACCCTATTTTAGAAGTCAGTTTTTATCAAGACCCTTTTATCAAGTTTGCAACTACAAAGCTGGAAATTATCGAAACTCCCGGTCACACCCGTGGAAGCGTGGTGTTTTTCCACCCCGAAACAGGATTACTCATCAGCGGAGACACCGTAATCGACGGCATCACTCCAAATCCTGTCATTGAGTTTTTAGAAAACGGAAATCGGTTTGCTTCCCAATCCTGTTTCAGGGAAAGCATTCAAAAAATATCTTCTTATCCTGTAAAAAAAATTATTGGCGGCCATGGAAAAGAGAATGGCGATCCAAAATCTTTATTCAAAAGCTATCAGGAAGAATGGTCAAAAAACGAAACCAAACTGATTTCTCTTTTTGAAAAACACGATTCGCTCTCAGCCTACGAAGCCCTGGTTCATATCTTCGGCGAGCTGGAAGATTTTAATATTTTTCTCGGTATGTCTGAAATGATCGGTTCTTTTGACTATCTGGAAAGCAAAGAAAAAATTATTTATTTTGAAAAAAATGGAAAAGTGAGAGCAAAGATGCTCGGTATTACAAAATAAGAGATATTGTAATTTTTTATTAAAATATCTTTTTCTATAACAATATTTTTGTATTAATTTTTAAGAAAAGTATAGGAGAATTTTTAATGATTTCATGGTTTTTAGAGCTTCCACCTCAAACACAAGCTGCCATTATTAGTTCCTTGACAACCGTTTTTCTTTTTATTATTGGTGGGGTTGTTAAATATTTTTACACAAAAATATCTCTAAAATATAAAATGAACAAAGAATATACTTTTAACCAAAAGAAAAATATCAAAGAATTATTAGCTAAAAGTAAAACACCTTTAATAAAAGCCGCAGAGGAATTAAATTATAGATTATGGAATCTTAATAGATTTATTGATAAAAAATGGCATAATATTCCAGAAGTAAAATGGACCGAAGGATCAAAACATTATTTAAAAAGTTTTGTTTATAGATTTCTTCTTTTTTTTTATTGGATTATTAAAGCTGAAGATTCTATATATAGTTTTGATTTTACATTATCTGATAAAGAAGATGCCTTATATTTAAAATACATAAAAACATTAAAAAATTTTTTCTGTGAAAGTTCACTTTTTGAAGAATTAAATTATGATGGAAGTAAAAATACTGTCAGCACCGATTTAAATTTGCCGGAATTCGCCGATTAAGATTTTCCGCTTTTTCTTCTCTAAATATATCAAACAAATTCTTTCAAACCAACT
>Ga0154385_1074_pt2 | contig 20275 bp, 21 predicted proteins | sample RifGroB1_FD_105628 | JGI IMG/M metagenome (GOLD analysis project Ga0154385, IMG submission 105628) | Spirochaetes bacterium GWB1_36_13 | reverse complement strand
AAAAAATCGAAGGCGCTCAAAAAATAGAAAAAAAGGAGAAGCAAATGAGAAAAGTTGCGATTTACGGAAAGGGGGGGATTGGAAAATCAACCACTACCCAGAATACGGTTGCTGCTCTGGCAGAGATGGGGAAAAAAGTCATGGTGGTCGGGTGCGACCCGAAGGCAGACTCAACCCGTCTCCTTCTGGGAGGACTGGCTCAAAGAACAGTTTTGGATACTCTCAGAGAGGAAGGGGAAGATGTTTCTCTGGAAGATATCACCAAAGTCGGATTTAAAGACACCATCTGTACAGAATCAGGAGGTCCTGAGCCTGGGGTAGGGTGTGCAGGAAGAGGAATCATCACCTCGATCAACCTTTTAGAACAGCTGGGAGCTTACGGAGAGGATAAAAATCTTGACTATGTCTTCTATGATGTTTTGGGGGATGTTGTGTGCGGCGGATTTGCAATGCCGATCCGGGACGGCAAGGCGGAAGAAATCTATATCGTTGTATCCGGTGAGATGATGGCAATGTACGCTGCCAACAATATCTGTAAAGGGATCATGAAATACGCTGAGTCCGGTAAAGTAAGACTGGGCGGACTGATCTGCAACAGCCGGAAAACAGACCGTGAAGAAGACCTGATTTCAGCGTTGGCTGAACAATTGGGTACTCAGATGATTTACTTTGTCCCGAGAGACAATATGGTGCAGAAGGCAGAGATCAACCGGAAAACCGTGATTGATTTCGACCCGACGGTAACTCAGGCGGATCATTACCGGAACCTGGCAAAAAAAATCGATGAAAACAAACTGTTTGTCATCCCTACACCGCTTTCTACTGAGCAGCTGGAAGCATTGTTGATCAAATACGGCATCGCGGATTAAAATTGAAGGAGAAAAAACATGCTGATGATAAGAGCAATCGTAAGACCTGAAAAAGTGGACTTTGTGATGGAAACGCTTATGCAGGCGGGATTTCCTGCCGTAACCAGAATCCCTGTCTTCGGACGGGGGAAGCAGAGAGGGATCAAAATCGGACAGATTACTTATGATGAACTTCCGAAAGAACTTCTTTTGATGGTGGTCAAGAACAAGGATAAAGACTTTGTGATTAAAACTATTTTATCAGTCGCCAAATCAGGAGACAAGGGGTCTTTCGGAGACGGAAAAATCTTTGTATCGGCTGTAGAAGAAGCTTATACGGTCAGTTCCGGATTTAAAGAGACCTCAAAAGACGAGGAGGGCTAGGATTATGAAAGAAGTCATGGCCATTATCCGTCCCAATAAAATGAATGAAACCAAAAGAGCCCTTTCCGATGCGGGTATTTCTTCTATCACTGCCAGAGAAGCATTAGGCAGGGGAAAGGGGCTTGTGGATTTTAAGACTTTGAAAGGCGCAGAGGCCGGTTATGAGGAAGCGATTAGCCAGCTGGGAAACAGCCAGAGACTGATCCCGAAAAGGTTTTTGACTATTGTGGTTCCTGATAAACTGGTGAAAAAAACAGTGGACACGATTATCAAAGTCAATCAGACCGGAAAGTCTGGAGATGGAAAAATCTTTGTCATGCCGATTCTGGATTCAATCAGAGTCAGAACGGGTGAAAAAGGGGAAGTGACCCTGGATGAAGGGTAAGGAGGTTTAAAATGTTGGGAAACAATGGTAAAATAGATGGTTTTTCGGGGATTAACCCGATTGAGTCAAAAGAAGAACTGATTAAAATCTATCCTGCGAAAGTAGCCCGGAAACGAGCGAAACACATTACCGTTTATGACCGGGAAGAGGGAGATCCTCCTGAAATTGAAGCTAATGTACGGACTGTACCTGGAATCATTACTCAAAGAGGGTGTTCTTATGCGGGGTGCAAGGGGGTCGTTTTAGGTCCGACACGAGATATTGTCAATATCACCCACGGACCGATCGGATGCGGATTTTACAGCTGGCTGACCAGAAGAAACCAGACCCGTCCGCCTTCCGATGAGAGTGAAAATTTTATCACTTACGCTTTTTCTACCGACATGCAGGAAAAGGAAATCATCTTCGGCGGTGAGAAAAAACTCAAACAGGCGATTCAGGAAGCGTATGATATTTTTCACCCGAAGGCGATCAGTATTTTTGCCACCTGTCCGGTTGGGCTGATCGGGGATGATATCCATGCGGTTGCCCGGGAAATGAAAGAAAAACTCGGGATCAATGTATTCGCATTCAGCTGCGAGGGTTATAAAGGAGTCAGCCAGTCGGCAGGGCACCACATTGCCAATAACCAGCTTTTCAAACATGTCATCGGGCTTAAAAACGAGAAAAACGACGCTAAATATAAAATCAACCTCCTGGGTGAGTACAACATCGGGGGAGATGCTTTCGAGATTGAGAGAGTGCTTGAAAAATGCGGAATCGAACTGGTGGCAACCTTCAGCGGAAACTCCACTTATGAAGGATTTGCCAATTCGCATGTAGCGGATTTAAATACAGTGATGTGCCACCGTTCCATCAACTATGTCGCTGAAATGATGGAGAAAAAATACGGCATTCCCTGGACCAAGGTCAACTTTATCGGGGCTGAGTCCTCTGCGAAATCGCTTCGGAAAATCGCTGCCTATTTTGATAATGCCGAACTGAAGGCAAAAGTGGAAAAAGTGATCGAAGAAGAGATGAAGGAAGTGGAAAAGGTCAGGGCAGAGGTCAAGGCAAAATGCGAAGGCAAAACAGCCATGCTTTTTGTGGGAGGCTCCAGAGCTCACCACTATCAAGACCTTTTTACAGAGATCGGGATGACCACCGTGGCGGCAGGTTATGAGTTTGGTCACCGGGATGACTATGAGGGAAGACGGGTTCTTCCAACCATTAAAGTAGATGCCGACAGCCGGAACATCGAAGAACTGGAAGTCTCGGCAGACGAGAAACTTTACAGCCCGAGAAAAACAGAAGCTGAAATCGAAAAAATGAAGTCTAAAGGGATTGATTTCAAAGAATATGAAGGGCTGATGAGCGATATGGCGAAAAACTCTCTGGTGATTGATGATATTTCCCATTATGAGACAGAGAAACTCCTTGAGATTTACAAACCGGATATATTCTGTGCCGGTATCAAGGAAAAATACGCAATTCAGAAAATGGGAATCCCCTGCAAACAGCTTCACAGCTATGACTACGGGGGACCTTACGCCGGATTTAAGGGAGCGATTAATTTCTACAAAGATATTGATCAGATGGTCAATACAAAAATCTGGAAAGAGATTAAGGCGCCATGGGAAACAGAACCCCAGCTTTCAGCCCGGTATGGGTCAGAATAAAAGGAAGAGGTGATAACATGCTTTTAAGACATACTCCAAAAGAAATAGCCCACCGCGAAGCGTTGAATATCAATCCTGCGAAAACCTGCCAGCCGATAGGAGCCATGTATGCCGCTTTCGGTCTGCATGGGTGCCTTCCGCACAGCCATGGGTCTCAGGGGTGCTGCGCTTACCACAGAAGTGCGTTGAGCCGGCACTACAAAGAACCGATCATGGCGGCGACCAGCTCGTTTACGGAAGGATCAAGCGTTTTCGGAGGGCAGGCTAATCTGGTCGAGTCAATTCAAAATATTTTTTCGATTTACAACCCGACGGTGATTGCGGTGCATACTACCTGTCTTTCTGAAACAATCGGGGATGATATTCCCCAGATTATCAGCAAGGCAAAGGCAGACGGAAAAATCCCGAACGGTAAGTTTGTGATTCATGCCAATACGCCGAGTTATTCAGGTTCCCATGTTTACGGTTTTGCCAACATGGTCAACGGAATGGTACAGTATTTTAGTGAAACCACTCAAAATAGAAAAAATCAAATCAACATTATCCCAGGATGGGTGGAGCCGGGCGATATGAGGGAAATCAAAAGAATCGCTTTGGAAATGGGAATCCAGACTATCCTTTTCCCTGATACTTCAGGGGTTTTAGATGCTCCCCAAACCGGAAAACATGTGTTTTATCCCAAGGGCGGCGTCCGGGTCGATGATTTGAAAACTTCAGGAGACAGCATTGCTACGATTGCTTTGGGCGATACAGCCTCTTCTCCGGCTGCAAAGACTTTGGACACAAAAAACAAGGTGCCCTGCCATATTATGGGGCTTCCCATCGGATTAAAGGCGACTGACCGTTTTGTCAATGCCCTCAGGACCATCGCAGGGGTCAATGTGCCTGAATCCATTTCTGATGAAAGAGGAATGCTTTTAGACATGATTACCGATATGCACTCGTATTTTTACGGGAAAAAAGTGGCTCTTTTCGGGGACCCTGACCAGCTGGTCGGTTTAACTGAGTTTTTGGTTACTTTAGATATGAAGCCCATTCATATTGTAACCGGTACGCCAAGCAAGACTTTTGAGAAAGATATCCAGGATATTTTAGGACCGGACACAAAGGCTAATATCCATTTAAGCGATACTTTCATGCTTCACCAGCTGATTAAAAATGAACCGGTGGATCTGCTTTTCGGCAATACTTACGGAAAATACATCGCAAGAGATGAAGATATACCGTTTATCCGCTACGGATTCCCTATTTTAGACAGAATCGGACACTCTTATTTCCCAACTGTAGGATACAGAGGGGGAATGAGGCTGATTGAGCAGATTCTCGGAGCGCTTCTGGATAGAAAAGAACGGGATTCATCTGAAGAGAAGTTTGAACTGGTATTGTAAACGATAAGGAGGAGAACATGGCGGTAGTCCTTGAAGAAAGAAAAGATCAGGTTTTGAGACTGGAAAACGGCGCCAAAGACATTGTCTGTGAAAAAGAAAGTCTTGCCGGTTCGGTGAGCCAAAGAGCTTGTGTTTTTTGCGGATCGAGAGTGGTTTTATACCCGATTGCAGACGCGCTTCACCTGATCCACGGTCCAATCGGCTGTGCTGCCTATACATGGGATATCAGGGGAGCTCTTTCTTCAGGACCCGAACTCCACCGGATCAGTTTTTCAACTGACCTGACTGAAACCGATGTGATTTACGGGGGAGAGAAAAAACTCTATCAAGCCCTTTCAGAACTGATAGACGAATACAAGCCCAAAGCGGCTTTTGTCTATTCCACCTGCATTATCGGGATCATCGGAGACGATGTCCAGTCTGTCTGTAAAAAAGCGGCGAAAGAAAAAAATATCCCCGTTCTGCCGGTTCATTCGGAGGGGTTTAAGGGGATTAAAAAAGACGGTTATAAAGCGGCCTGTGATGCGCTTTACCGGCTGATGGATGAAAACAAGGACGAAGAGTATCTGGAAGATAATCCTTTTACCATCAATATTATGGGAGATTTTAATCTGGCAGGCGAAACCTGGATGATTAAAGAATACTACCAGAAAATGGGCATTAAAGTGATCACTGCGCTCACAGGAGACAGCAGGGTAGATGAAATAAAAAAATGCCGCCATGCCAAGCTGAATATTGTGCAGTGTTCAGGCTCCATGATGTCGCTTGCCAAGAAAATGAAAGAAGTTTACGGCATCCCCTATATCAAGGTCTCGTATTTCGGGATTGAGGATGTTTCGGATGCGCTTTATCAGGTAGCGTTGTTTTTCAATGACAAAACAGTTTTAGAAAAAACTCAGGAGCTCGTGAGAAGCGAGATTGAAAGGATTTACCCAAAGATTTTAGAGTACAGGAAAGCTTTGGAGGGGAAAAAGGCGGCTGTCTATGTGGGCGGCGCGTTTAAAGCTTTTTCGTTGATCAAGGCTTTAAAAACAATCGGAATGAAAACAGAAATCGTCGGTTCGCAAACCGGCAATCAGGAAGACTATAAACTTTTAAGAGAAGTCAGCGGTGAAGGCACTATTATTGTGGACGATACCAACCCTCTTGAACTTTCAGGATTTATCCGGGAAAAAAAGGTTCAGATTTTAATCGGGGGAGTAAAGGAAAGACCTATTGCGTATAAAATGGGGATAGGTTTTTGCGATCATAATCACGAAAGAAAAACAGCTCTGGCGGGATTTCAGGGAATGCTGAACTTTGCCTACGAAGTCTATTCGACCGTAGAAAGTCCAGTATGGAAATGGACCCAGCCGGATTATTTATAAAAAAGGAAGGGTAAGAAAATGGAGAAAAAAACATTTGTTTCAACCCGCAATGCCTGCAAGCTCTGCGCCCCTTTCGGCAGTACCCTGGTTTTCAAGGGAATCGAGGGAGCTCTGCCGTTTATCCACGGTTCCCAGGGCTGCGCCACTTATATCAGGCGGTATATGATCAGCCATTTCAGGGAGCCGGTCGATATTGCCTCTTCCAGTCTCGGAGAATCGGCTACGATTTTCGGGGGGAGAAAGAATTTGTCGGCAGGGCTCAAAAATGTCATGAAACAGTACAACCCAAAAATGATCGGAATCGCTACCAACTGTCTTTCCGAAACGATTGGTGAAAATATTGAGCAGTATATCAAAGAATTTCAATCCAATGATAAAGCTTATTCAAAAATTCCTCTGGTCGGGGTGTCTGCTCCCAGTTATAAGGGAACTCATCAGACGGGCTTTCATGAAGCGGTGCGCTCAGTGGTCAAAACTCTGGTGAAGCGGAAAGGGGAGAGGAAAAAACTTTTAAGCATCCTTCCCGGTTTTGTTTCCTGCGAGGATTTAAGGCACCTGAAAGAAATTCTTGAGGATTTCGGGCTGGATTATACTCTTTTACCCGACTATTCAGAAACTTTAGATGGAGTTTTCTGGAACGAGTACCGCAAAATTCCCGAAGGCGGGACCCCGATCAGAAGAATCAAGGAAATGGGAATGTCGAAAGCCGTGATCGAGCTTGGAAAAAGCCTTTTGAAATCAGAATCGGCGGGAAGCTGGCTTTCTAAAGAATTTGATATTCCTTATTACAACCTTCCCCTTCCCATCGGGATTCAGGAATCAGACCGTTTTTTTAAGACACTGGAAAAAGTCAAGGGATTTCCCATGCCTGAAAAATACAAAAAAGAAAGGGGCAGGTTATTGGATGCCTATATCGACGGGCATAAATACCTTTTTGGAAAAAAAGCCGTGATTTACGGAGATGAGGATTTTGTGGCTTCTATGGCTTCTTTTGTTTCAGAGATCGGGGTGATTCCTGTGCTCTGTGCATCGGGAGAAGACAGGCTCAAAGAAACTTTAAAGACTCTGATTGACCCGAAAATCATGGATCAAATCGAAGTTTTACCTTCTTCCGATTTTATGGAAATCGCTGAAAAAGCGGAAGTTTTAAAGCCGGATGTTTTTATTGGAAGCAGTAAAGGTTATTTTATGGCTCGTAAAATGAAAGTTCCCCTGATGAGAGCGGGTTTCCCGATTCATGACAGGATGGGAGGACAGAGAATGCTTCACTTGGGATACAAAGGAACCCAGATGCTTTTTGACCGTCTGGTTAATATTTTTATCGAGGTCAAACAGGAAACCAGCCCTGTCGGATACTCCTATATTTAAAAAAAAGAGAGGTTAGCCCCATGGATTTAAAAAATCACCCTTGTTTTAATGATAAAGTCAGACACCTTTTCGCCCGGGTTCATTTGCCTGTAGCCCCGAAATGCAATGTCCAGTGTAATTTCTGCAACCGGAAGTTTGACTGTGTCAACGAAAGCCGTCCGGGAGTCTCCAGTGCTGTATTATCACCGGGGCAGGCACTGGCTTATCTTGAAAAAATGATGGAAAAAATGCCCAATATTTCAGTGGTCGGGATCGCAGGGCCGGGAGATCCTTTTGCCAACCCTGATGAAACCATGGAAACTTTGAGACGGGTGCGGGAAAGGTATCCTGAAATGCTTCTTTGCGTGGCGACCAACGGACTCAATCTTTTTCCCTATCTCGATGATTTAAAAGCATTGAATGTCAGCCATGTGACCGTTACCGTCAATGCGGTGGATCCGAAAATCGGGGCGCAGATTTATTCGTGGATCCGGGACGGAAAAAGACTTTACCGGGGGGAAGAAGGGGCAAGGCTTCTTCTGGAAATCCAGAAAGGCTCGATTCAGGGGCTGATTAAAAGAGAAATGACGACAAAAATTAACAGCATTATTATTCCGGGAATCAATGATTTTCATATCGAAGAAGTTGCAAAAGAAATGGCTTTTTTGAAAGCAGATATTTTAAATGCGATTCCCCTTTATAAAAATATCGGCACTGTATTTGAACATATTGATGAACCCACAAAAGAAGAAATTCATGAAATCAGAAGAAAAATTTCGGTTCATATTCCCCAGATGCACCACTGTACAAGGTGCCGGGCAGATGCGGCCGGAATTCTGGGAAAAGACGATCCAGAGAGCGTGAATCTGATTCAGGCTTTTGCAGCCCTTCCTTTAAACCCCAAAGAAAAAAGACCCTTCGTTGCGGTCGGTACTATGGAGGGGCTTTTGATCAACCGGCATCTGGGAGAAGCGGTGGAATTTTGGATTTTTGAAAAAACTGAAAACGGATTCGGCCTGGTGGAAAAAAGAAAAGCCCCTGCGCCTGGAAGCGGGAATCAGAGATGGGAAGAACTGGCAAGGATTTTCAAAGACTGCCGGAGCGCGCTGGTGGGAGGAGTGGGGAAAACCCCGAAAGAAATTCTGGAAAGAAACGGAATCAAGGTGTTTGAAACCGAAGGATTTATCAATGATGCCCTGGAACTGGTTTACAGCGGCAAAGAATCCAGGCTCAATATCAAGGCGACAACCTGCGGCTTGTCCTGTTCAGGTACAGGCACAGGATGCGGATAAAAAAAGGAGGAATCCCATGAAAATAGCCCTAGCATCATCGGATGGAAAAAGAGTGGATATGCATTTTGGAAAGGCGGATCAGTTTTTGATCTATGAACTGCCCTGCTGCTGTTCTGAAAGCTGCGGAAAAAAGGTTTTAATTGAAACGAGAGCAGTAGAACCTTTTTCAGACAATGTCAAAAACCACGATTTTAACCAATCCAGATTTGATAAAGTTTATGAAGCAATCAAAGACTGTGAGAAAGTCTTTGTGGTGCAGATCGGAGAGATGCCGAAGGCAAAGCTGGAGGAAAAAGGAATCGATACGGTGATTTATTCGGGGTCAATCGCAGGAATTGTATAAAGAGGAGGAAATAAAATGGAAAAACCAAAAAAACATATCTTTGTCTGCTGTAGTTTCAGGACTTCAGGCGAACCGAAAGGAGTGTGCAATAAAAAAGACGCTCCCGCTCTTGTCCAGTATCTGGATACAGAAGTCAATGACCGGGGTATGAACGATGTAATGGTCTCCACTACAGGGTGTCTGAAAGTCTGTGAAAAAGGGCCTATTATGGTGGTATATCCTGAGGGGGTCTGGTATGGCAATGTGGATGAAGGGGCGGTCGATGAAATACTCGATGCCATGGAAAACGGGGAAATAGCGGAAAAATTCGTAATCATGAAATAGGGAGAAGAGGATGGAGGACGGGATTGAAATTGTTTCCGCTGATTTTTGGAAAGAAAGAGACAGGAAGGTCTTTCTTTCCCTTTTAAATGCCTATATTGAAGATGAGATGGGCGGGGGAGAACTTTTTCAGGATGAAGAGCAGATTGAAAGACTCCTGGAAGGGGTCATTTCTCATCCTGCTCTCTTTGTCCTTCTTGCTTTCAAAAATGGCGAGGCAGCCGGAATGGCGGTCTGTTTCACAGGTTTTTCCACCTTTCAGGCAAAAAAGCTGATTAATATTCATGATTTTATTGTAAAGAAAGAGTTTAGAAGACAGGGCGTGGGAAAAGCCCTTCTTCAAAGAGTATATGAAGAAGGACAAAAAAAGGGCTGCTGTAAAATCACTCTGGAAGTCAGGAAAGACAATGAAAAGGCAAAAAAACTCTACCGTTGTTTCGGATTTGGCGAAGCCGCCGCCCCCTCGTATTTCTGGAGCAAAAAAATAGAAGGAGAAAAGCAATGAAAAAATTATTTCTTATTTTTTTCAGTTTTCTAGTTTTCGTTTCCTGTTCCGCTGAAAAAAAAGTTTTTATTGTGGCGGCAGCGGCCAATCTCCAGAACACAGCCAAAGAGCTGGCAGCTGTTTTTGAGAAAAAAACAGGGATTCACGCTGAGCTGGTTTTCTCGTCTTCAGGAAACCTGACAGCCCAGATCACCGAGGGTGCCCCTTACAGTATTTTTCTTGCAGCGGACTTAAACTATCCTGAAAAACTCTTTCAGGCAAAAAAAACAATCTCTTCACCAAAAGTCTATGCCTATGGGGTTTTAGCAGTGGCGAGCGTGAAAATCAAAGAACTGAAAAACTTGAAAGAAGTAGTGTTAAAAGCAGATAAAATTGCTATTGCCGACCCGAAACTCGCACCCTATGGAAGGGAAGCGATCCGTGTTTTTACCCATCTCGGGATTTTACCGGGATTGGAAGATTCAATCATCTATGCGGAAAATATTTCGAAAGCTGGGCATTATATTTTTTCAGGAACCGTGGATGTGGGGCTGACGGCGCTTTCTCTTGTGAAAAGCTATGCGGCGGGGCATGAAGTTTTTTACGAACCCTGCCCTGAGAATCTTTACAGCCCGATTGCCCAGGGAGGAGTGGTTTTAAACTACGGAGAAGAATATTTTCCTGAAGAGTCCAAAAAGTTTTTTGAGTTTATTTTTTCTCCCGATGCGAAAACAATTTTTGAATCCTACGGATATATGCTAAAATAATTTTATTTTATATCGGAGACAATGATGGATATCGATCTTTCCCCTTTTTTAATCAGTTTTAAACTCGCATTTCTCACTGTTTTGATTCTTTTTTTTATCGGTATGGCTTTAGGTTATTTTCTCGCTTTTTCAAAATCAAAACTCAAACCTGTATTTGAAACGCTTCTCAATATGCCCATGATCCTTCCGCCCTCTGTTTTAGGGTTTTATTTTTTGGTTTTATTCAGCCCCGATACTTTTATCAACCGTTTTTTTCATCTATCTTTCGCGTTTACTTTTGAAGGACTTCTCATAGCCTCTGTTTTGTTTAATCTGCCCTTTATGATCCAGCCTGTTTATTCAGCCTTAAAAAATCTGCCCGAAAGCCTTTCGGAAGCATCTTACACACTTGGAAAATCAAAATGGGCTACTTTTATTCATGTTCTTCTTCCCAACATCAAGCCCTCGGTTTTATCGGGAATTGTAATGACCTTTGCCCATACGGTCGGGGAATTCGGGGTGGTTTTAATGATTGGCGGCAATATACCCGGAAAAACCAGAACTATTTCAATTGCAATCTATAATGAAATGGAAAGCTTAAACTATACAAAGGCTCATTTATATTCAGGTATTCTTCTCGTGTTTTCTTTTGCGATACTTTTAATTTTATACTTGATCAATCAAAAAAAATCAAGGGGAGAAATCGGATGATAGTCTTTAATGCTGAAAAAAAAATCATCTCCCAATCAGGCGGCTGTCTTCTTTCATTGCAATTTGAGGTCAAGAATCGAGAACTTGTCTGCCTTAGCGGAGATTCAGGTACGGGAAAAACAATGCTTTTAAAAATTCTTTCGGGGCTTGTCAAACCTGAAAATGCCTTCATCCAAGTCAATGACCATGTCTGGCAGGATACGAGAAACCGTATCTTTCTCCCTCCTCAAAAAAGAAATATTGGTTTCGTTTTTCAAGACTACGCTCTTTTTCCCCACATGAGCGTAGAAGAAAACTTGAAATTCGGGATGAGGGGAGATAAGAAAACCCTTGAAGCTGTTTTAGAAATCATGGATCTGAATAAATTGAGGAATTTGAAGCCGGTCTATCTTTCAGGCGGGCAAAAACAGAGAACCGCCCTTGCCCGGGCTGTTTTACGAAAACCTGAAATCCTTCTTCTCGACGAACCTCTTTCTGCTCTTGATATGAAGATGAGATTAAGGCTTCAAGAAAAAATTCTTGAAATTCACCGTGAATTTTCTCTGACAACCCTTATGGTGAGTCATAGTTTAAAAGAAATAATGAAAATGGGGGACAGGGTTTTGATTTTAAAAAACGGAAAAATAGTCAGGACAGGTAAGCCGGAAAAGATATGGAAAAGAAAGAAAAAGCCTATTCCCTTCCCTCCTTCTGAATCAAATCCGCGGTTAATCCCTCTTTCCTCCCATTTTTACTAAGGAGCCTCTCATGAAAAAATGCCAATTGATTGACACGACGCTTCGGGATGGAGAACAATCCCCCGGAGTCTATTTTAATACAGAAGATAAAAAAAACATTGCCCGTCTTCTGAATCAGGCGGGGGTAGTGTGGATCGAAGCAGGAATTCCGGCTTCAGGTCCGCATGAAATCAAAAAAATACAATCTCTTTTATCCCTCGGTCTCAATGCCCGTTTTTTTTCATGGAACCGCCTGAAAATAAAAGATATCGATGCCTCGATTGAAGCAGGACTTAAATATATCCACCTTTCTTTTCCAGCTTCCCCCATTCTTTTGAAATACAAACTCAAAAAAGACCTGCCATGGCTTCTTTCTGAGCTTGAAAAAACGGTTGATTATGCCAAAAGTAAAGGACTGGAAATTTCCATAGGGGCAGAAGACGCTTCCCGCACCGATCGGAAAACCATGGCGGAAATCTTAAAAAAAATCAATTTGCTCGGATGCATCCGGTTCCGCTATGCAGATACGGTGGGAATTCTTGATCCTATAAAAACAGCCCGTATCATTAAAAATTTAAAAAATGAAACCGATATTCCGATCGAGTTTCATGCCCACAACGATTTCGGGCTTGCGGCTGCCAATTCACTCTGTGCGTTTCGCTCAGGAGCAGCCTTTCTTTCCGTCAGTGTCAACGGTCTGGGAGAAAGGGCAGGAAACGCAGCTTTGGAAGAAGTGGCGATGGGGCTTCGGTTTATCGAAAAAGCGGACAGCGGAATCGATCCCCGCCTGATGATAAAGCTTTCTAAAACAGTGGAAAAAGCATCGGGCAGAAAAGTATCGGTATCCAAACCTGTGGTGGGAAAAAAAATCTTCGAGCACGAATCGGGCATCCATGTGGACGGTTTTTTAAAAGAAAAATCTGCTTACGAGCCTTATTCCCCCAAAATTCTGGGACGGAAAAACCGTTTTGTCCTTGGCAAATCTTCCGGAAAAAACGCGATCCGCTATTTTTTAAAAAAGAAAAAAATCACTGGAATTTCAGATGAAAAAATTGCGTCCATCCGTTCCTACATCGTTTCTTTAGGTGAACAGGATAAAAAACTCTACGGAAAAAAAATGAAAAAAATGGATTTTCTGTCAAATATTGAATAATTTTTTTCTCATTTCAAGTGGGTAAATTGAAAATAAATGATGCTTTTCTCTATTTTCAGACCTATGGCTTACCCTGATATTTTTCAAGTTTTTCAAGAACTTCATTGAGCTTAACTTCCATCATATTCATTTTAAAAAGCATTTTCAAAAAAGGCTCTTTAGTCGGAATATTTAAAGTTTTCAGCTGCTGTTCAATGATTTTTTGAATATATCCAGCCGCTCCCAGCATTTCATCTCTTATTTCAGAAATCTGTTTGACAAGAGTTTCATTTTCGCTCATTTCTTTTAAATATTCAACCATATAATTCTGGTAGTTCTGGAAAATTGAATCCAAAAATCCTTTGTCTGAGAAGTCCATTTTATAAAACCTTATGATAATGATTTTGTTTCAATCTTCCAAAGAGATTTTCCTCTCTGGAAGATAGAAGTGATTAAAACTATGCGTCTGATTTCTTCTTTTTCAGAAGCTGGTCAATTTTATCAGATATATCATTCATTTTCGCTTCGAGCATAGTCATTTTATAGAGAGCCCGCTCGACTTCTTCTTTAGTCGGAAGATTCATGTTTTTCATAGTCTGAGCAACAATTTTATCAGAATAACTTTTCACATCCAAAAGACTGTCTCTAAATCTGGAAAGAGCCTTCACATACTTATCATCCTGAGTCATTTTAGATAAAAACTGCGCTGTCGATTCTTGAAAATACTTCATCATTTCACTGAATATATTTGTTTCCGGTAATAGATTTTCCTTTTCTGCCATAACTGCCTCCAATAAAATAAATAATGTAAACCCTTTGTTTGATTATTAAATAAATCTAATTTCCTATAAAAAAGTCAAGTGTTTTTTACAATTCATTTAAAAAATACAGAAAACAAGAAACCTCTTTATCAGATAAAATTTAATTATTTTTTGTTCAATTTTTTTTGTATTTTTTATCTTTCTTATAAAATTAAATTTGATTCAAATAAGAGGTATCAAGTGACCCTGATTACAGGAATCGCAGGATTTATCGGTTCTCATCTGGCAGAAGCCCTGCAAGGCAGAAAACTGATAGGGATAGACAATTTTAATGATTTTTACGATCCTGAAATCAAGAGAAAAAACTGGGCAGAGGTTCAACTGAATTCAGAGGCTATTCTCTATGAGGGAGATATCAGAGATATTTCGTTTCTGGATAAAGTATTCTCAGAAAATAAAATTTCTACAGTGGTTCATCTTGCAGCCATGGCAGGAGTCCGTCCTTCCCTTAAAAATCCAATGCTTTATGAAGATGTTAATATCAAAGGAACGATCAATATTCTGGAATGCATGAAAAAAAATCAGATTAAAAACTATGTTTTTGCTTCATCTTCTTCTGTTTACGGAGAATCAAAAGAAGCCCCTTTTCATGAAAATATGAAAATCGACCATCCTATTTCTTTTTATGCCGCTACTAAAAAAGCTGGTGAAGAATTAAACCATGTCTATGCTCATCTTTACGGAATTAAGACTATTAATCTTCGTTTTTTTACTGTTTACGGACCCAGGCAGCGCCCGGACCTCGCCATTCACAAATTCACCAGACTGATTTACGATGGTCTGCCTGTCCAAATCTATGGAGACGGCAGCTTTAAAAGAGACTTTACTTATATTGAGGATATTTTAGATGGAATTATAAAGTCGATTTATTTTACCGAGAAACAAAAAGGCTTTCTTTTTGAAACCCTGAATTTGGGTGAATCCATGACAACCGATGTAAACACGATGATTGCCCTGATCGAAAAATATTTGAAGATAAAAGCACAAAGACAATACCTTCCCCCTGAACCCGGAGATGTTCCTTTGACTTATGCAGATATTTCAAAAGCAAAAAAATTGATCGGCTATGCTCCGAAAACAAAAATTGAAGAAGGGATCGAAAAATTTGTCGGATGGTTTAAGAAAAAAAACTCTTGACAAAACTTGTTTTGTAAATTTAATAGTATAGGATAAAAGTTTTTTATTCTGTTGCAATGAATAGAAATCAGTCTTTTTGTAAAAAGTTAAAATGTCATTCCTGAGAAATCGGGAATCTGAAGATAAAAAAGACGAATATAGATTCACGCCGAGTTTATCCTGAATAAACATGAAGGGCGGGAATGACCTTTTGCAGCAATGATAAAATTTTTTCAATAATAAGAGAGCAAACTGGAGTTTTTATGACTCAGGAAGAGAACAGAGAAGAGATTATCAAGCTTAAAATACCAAGTAAAGCTATTTTTATCCGTAAAACCAGACAGGTCATTGATGAAATATGCGAAAGGGCTTCTTTTCCAAAAAAAAAGACCCAGCAGTTGAAACTGGCTATTAATGAAGCATTGGCTAATATCATTTCCTATGCCTATAATCATGATCCAGATAAAGTGATTTATATTTATTTTTTAATTATTCCGGAAAGAATTGAGGTTGTTATCAGAGACTTCGGGAAAAAACCGGATTTAGCCAGAATGAAACCCAGAGATTTAAATCAGCTTGACGACAAAGGATTGGGACTTTTAATTATGGAAAAATTTGTAGATTATATGGCCTTTGATTTTTCCCCTGAAATAGGAACCGAATTAAAATTTGTCAAAAACAGGGACTGAAAAATGCCCCAATTTTTTTATCTGAAACGATTGCTCAAAACCACTTTCCTACTCATCATTTTTCTGACATCTTCCCTTTCTGCCCGTTATGAAAATGAAAAAATTGATCTGATCCATGATTTTTATACTCCTTTTCAGGATAAAAAAAGACAGTCCTATCAATCTCTTAAAAGAAGATTTGTCAGCGGATTTGGTGCCTATCGAGGGACTTATATCAAGGGGCATCTTCATTCAGGAACCGATTTCAAGGGAAAATACAATGAAAAAGTCTATGCTATTGGAAAAGGAAAAGTCATTGATATTCATCTCGGATTCCCTCACCGTACGGTTGTTATCCTGCATAAACTGGAAAATGGAGAAGTCTTTTTCTCTTCTTATAAACATATTGAAGACATTCAGGTTGAGACGGGAGATTTTGTGGATGAAAAAACCTTGATCGGAAGACTTTTTAATAAACACGAATTAAAAGATTCAGGATTTCCGGTCTGCCACCTGCATTTTGAAATCAGAAAGTCTTTTGAAGATTTTGGAGAAAAAAGCTGGTCGAGTATGAACAAGAAAGAATTGAACCAGTATTTTATGAATCCGATGCAGTTTTTCAGGAACCATATAAAATAAAATTGCCGAGAAGGACAGTTTTAAACCTGCCCTTCTCGGTTTTGTCCTTCTTTCCTAGAAAGGTTTTTTAATCTTTTTCAGAGTGTTTTTCGCGTTTTTAGCAGCTTCAGCCGCTTTTCTGGCTGTTTCCTCAGCTTCCGCCTTTGCTTTTTTAGCCGTTTCTTCTGCCTGCTTTGCTACTTCTTTTGCCTTTTCTTCAGCTTCAAAAACCTTTTTATAGTTTTCGACAATACCACCGGTTTTCAGAGCTTCCTCTACCGCATCCTTAATTTTTCCGTCTTTGATTTTCGCCATCATGTTTTTAAATTTTTCAATAGTGTCTTGACTGACTTCGCCGCTTCCGCCGCCCAGGATCTTGTTTTTCACAAAATTCAAGCCGTATTTTACACCGAAATCTTTTATTTTTTCAGGAGTTAAAAGCGTGTTATTCAGTTTAAATTCATTCGTTTTCAGATTAAAGCTGATATTGAAAGGAATTTCAATTTTGTTGTCTTTCTTAAAAGGCTCCAGAATCCCCAGTTTGTCCAAAGAAGGGTCAATAAAAACAACAGAATCCATCTTCCCTGAATTTTTAAAAACATCCAGCTCCGCATTTCCCTGAATTCCAATTGAATCGCTCATCAGATCAATTTTTTGAACCAGTTTCCATTGAGCAAGTTCAAAATCAATGCTTCCGCCTTTAAAAGAAATCGCCCCATTGAGAAATTCAAGCCCGATTCCGCTTTTTTCAAGGCTGGATGCCCATTTTTTTAACTGATCGGCCGCTTCTTTCAGTGCCAGAGTAATCAGTTTGTCAATCTGAGATTTTGCGGCATTTTTTATATTTTTAATCTGATTTTCAAACTCTTCGTCTGCTTTTACGATAATCTTATCCAGTTCGGTGGTCAATGCTGTCCTGATTTTTGATTTAATTTTATCGGTTTGAGAAAGAATTTCATTTTTCGCTTTGTCTTTGAGCGGAGCAGGGAGTTTGTCTGCCTGCGATAAAACCGGATCAAGCCCCTGTTTGATGGCCGCATCGATTTTCTGTTCAAACTGCGCAATCTGTTCATTTTTTTCTTTGATCAGCGCTTCTTTACTGAGTCCTTGAGAATTTTTAATTGCTTTGATTTTATCTTCAATTTTATTCATCTGAGCGTCAATCTCAGGCTGAACTCTCTTTTTGATTTCTTCTGTCAGCAGAGGCAGGTTTTTGTCAATTTGAACAATGAGTTCTTTCATCGCCAGTCTTGTCCCGTTATTCACTGCTGTCTGGATAAAACCGCCATGAGAAAGAAAGTCTTTGACAGAAAGTTTGAGATTGACTTCAGGATTTAAATTATTTTGATTGTCAAAAGGCTTAATTTTTCCATCCACGCCTACAAAAAGATTAAAGTTTTTCCGTGGTTCCTGATTGGGTTTTAATTCAGAAAAAGAAATCTGAAAACTCCCTTTCAGCCCGAAAGGATTATTTCCGCTGGTCAGGTCAGTGATTTCAGCCGTTACTTTATCCACAACATACTCAGCTGTCAGAACCGGATTGGTATAATCTTTAAAAGAAGCCTTGAAATCTTCGATACCAACTTTCCCTAATGCAAAGGAGATCGGCATGGCAGGTTTTTTAAATTCAGGCGCCTTGAGTTCGCCTCCCTGTTTCTCCTCAACAACCTTTTCCTCTACAGCCGGAGTTTCACCAGAAACCGGAATCTGAGCCAGATCATCAAAATTAAACCGTTGTTTTTTATTGATCATTTTAGCGATCACATAAACTTCAGCGCCTTTTACAGTGGCTTCATTCAAAACAAATTTCTTTGAAAGCAGGGGTAAAAGGTCATAATTGACTTTCAAAGACGCAATTTTGACAAAAGAACCATCGCCAAATTCTTTCCTTTCTTTAATATCCAATCCCTCGATCGTTACACCCGAGAAAATATTAAAATCAAAGTTTTTTAAAGTCACTTCTCTTTTTAACTTCGACTGAAGATTTTCAAGCACAATTTCCTTCACAAAACTTGCAGGAAATAATACGCTTAAAAGTAAAAAAACGAGGATGAGAAGAAAAAAAACAATTCCTAATATCCATAAAGGAATTTTAACCGCTTTTTTCATATAAATACCTTCCTTTTGATTTTGATAATACAAGACTATTAAAAATATAATAAAAAAACAGCTGAAAAAAGAAAGATGATTTATTTACTTTTTATAATCTTTTGTAAGATATTTCTTTTGAGAAGGTTTTATTCAGCCTGATTTTAAAAAAAAACTATGAAAAACAATCACAGTATTTTAGGAAAAAATAAGTTTTCTATTAAATTTAAATAATGTGAAAAAATACAAGGAGTCAAACTTGTTTGAACCAAAATTAAAAGAAGAATGCGGAGTTTTCGGAATATACGGAAATCAGGAAGCAGCTACGATGACTTATCTGGGACTTTACTCCCTTCAGCATAGAGGACAGGAATCCTGCGGAATTATCTCATCCGATGGGAACCGGTTTTATAAATCTATCGGAATGGGAAAAGTGACCGATTTTTTTGACGGGGAAAAGCTGGAATCCTTAAAAGGCGATATGGCAATCGGTCATGTCCGCTACTCTACCACAGGCGGCACAGGCATCGTCAATGCCCAGCCCCTCTCAGCAGTTTATCACAGGGGTTATATGGCTGTCGCGCACAACGGGAACATTACCAATGCTTATAAAATCAGAAAAGAACTTGAGAAAGAAGGGGCTATTTTTCAATCCACCACTGATACTGAAATTGTTATTCATCTTCTGGCCCGTTCAAAAGCGGCCAATTTTACCGATGCGCTGATTGAAAGTGTCTCAAGACTGGAAGGAGCTTTTTCCCTTCTGATTATGACCAATAAAAAACTCATCGCTGTCCGCGACCCATGGGGTTTCAGACCTTTATCTCTGGGATTTGTGGACAAAGGCTATGTGGTTGCTTCCGAAACAACCGCTTTTGATATTATCGAGGCAAGATATATCCGGGATATTGAACCGGGTGAAATTTTAATTATCGAAAATAATACAATCCGTTCTGAAAAACCTTTCCCTAAAAAAAAGATTTCCCAGTGTATTTTTGAACTCATTTATTTTGCCAAACCCTCTAGTATGGTTTTTCATAAAAGTGTTTATGAGTTTCGAAAAAATCTTGGAAAACAGCTTGCAGAAGAAGACTCAATTGTTCCTGATATTGTGATTCCCGTGCCTGATTCAGGAAGAATGGCCGCCTTGGGCTATGCGGAAGCAAAAAACATCCGATTCGATGAGGGGCTTATCCGAAGTCACTACATCGGCAGAACCTTTATTGAACCGGCTCAGAAGATCAGGGATTTTGGGGCGAAAATCAAGTTTTCTCCTGTTGAATCAGTTTTAAAAGGAAAAAAAGTAGTGGTGATTGATGATTCTATTGTCCGGGGAACTACGGCCAGAAAAATTATCAAAATGATCCGGGCTGCCGGAGCAAAAGAAATTCACTTCAGAATCAGCTCTCCTCCCACAATCTCACCTTGTTATTATGGAATTGATTTTCCCAGTAAGGAAGAATTGATTGCCAATATGATGTCGATCGAAGAAATTGAGCGGTACCTTGAAGTTGATAGCATGCGGTATATTTCCTACGAAGGGATGATGAAAATCACAGGGGAATCAAAAGATTTATTTTGCACAGCCTGTTTTAATGAAAAATACCCGATAGAAGTGGAGAGAAAAGGAAAATCCATTCTGGAAGAAAACAAGGAAAAAAATAAAAAAGCAGAATGAAATTTTTCATCTTCGACTTGGAGTAAATAAAAAAGCTTGTGTGGAAAGAAAATTTTTTCCATTCAAGCCTCTGAAAATAGAGAATAGATTCAGATAATATTGTTTTGCCCGAATATAAAAATATTAATTTATACTGAAATGATTTTAAATTGCAAAAAAACCAT
>Ga0154385_1071_pt1 | contig 20388 bp, 18 predicted proteins | sample RifGroB1_FD_105628 | JGI IMG/M metagenome (GOLD analysis project Ga0154385, IMG submission 105628) | Spirochaetes bacterium GWB1_36_13 | reverse complement strand
GGAGATAAGGGGCTGGGGGTTTGTGGGCAAAAAATTTTCAGATTTTTTATTTGAAAAATGACTTTTTCAGGGTCGACTCAATAGCCGCAGATTTAAAAAAAATCAACGGCTGCGTTTTTCAGGTTATTTTATCTTCAATAAATCCTGATATTGTTTTTCTAAAGCTTCGGGGTCCATGCCGTAAGATTTCATTCCCCTGCCGAGATAGGTTCGGATTGTCATATCCTTTTCCTTGAAAAAGGCTTTTTTAAGAGCTTCTTCGATGCCCACAGGACGCAGCTGAAAAATGGTTTTTACAACCTGAAAACGGAAGGCTTGGGGCTTATCGGACATGTTTTCCATAAGGTTGATAAAATAATCTTTGGACTTTTCGTAATCAATTGCCGGAATCATCTGAAGAGCCTGGATATTCAGAGGGTCGGTAAAATCTTCCGCTAGCGATCTGATAGAAGGAAATGCCATCTGCCAGCCTTCACGGGTCAAAATCTGCATTGCCATTACTCTGAGTTTATTGACATTATCATAAAATCCTTTGATATTGTTTTTATCTGAGGCGATTTTCTGAATCAGGTTAAAAGTCAGTCCGTCTTTCATTCTTTCGCTCAATAAAACCAGAATTGCTTTACGGAGTTCCAGATTGTCCTGATTGTAAAAATTTTCTTCCAGCATAGGAAGAATAGCTTCAATATCCATTTTTTTCATGCTCTGAATAATAAACTGCTTGGCATAAAAATCGCCTTTTACCAGTTTTTCTTTAAAATACATTGTGACATTTTCCTTGCTGTCGAGTTCGGCAAAAACCTCATAGGCTTTTTTTCTGACTTTGACTTCAGGATCTTTTTCCATTATATACGAAATTATTTTGATGTATTCTCTGTCTTTTGATGCTTTTACAACATCCAGACCCGTTATTCTGACATTCATTTCACTGTCTTTCAAAGCGCTGTAAATATTTTTTTTGACAGCGTTTAAATCTTCTCCTTCCAGTTTTGTCATGGCAAAAATTGCCCGGATGCGGATCACATACTCTTCATCCTGAGCAGCTTTGTTGAGAATCTGAGAGACTTCTTTGCCTCCGATGTCAGCTAAAGCAATCGGAATGTACATTCTGATATATTTAGAATATCCGGGATTTTCAAGAATATCTTTGAGTCTTTCAATCGATTTTTTATCTTTAATTTTTCCAATGCTTTGAATGGCTTCCTGGAGAATTTCTTCTTTCTCATCTATTTTATCTAAAATTTCATAAAGCCGATCCAAGGCTTTTTTTTCTTTAATCTCACCCAGAGTAAAAATGGCCGCGATTTTAACTTCTGTGCTTTCACTGTCGAGCTCTTCCAAAGCTTTTGCGGAAACTTTATCGTATTTTAGCTTTCCCAGTGTTCTTAAGGCGGTTGCTTCAAGTTTCGGGTTTGTTTTATCTTCAATGATTTTTAAAATCTTTTCTTCCAGCCCTTTTATTTCAAAATCTCCTGCCAATCTCACAGCAATTTCAAGGACATCGGGATGGAGGTCATTTTCTATGACCGATTGGATCAAGGGATAATACCGCTTGTCTTTTTTCTGCTCAATGCTTTTTAAAACATCTTTCCGCCGGTCAGGAATTCCGAAATCCAGAATCTCCTGATAATCCTTAACCTCTTTTTCAACTTCCTCATCCTTGGCGTTATTTTCAGCATAGACAAAAAGAAAAAGAAAGACGCTCAAAAAAATCATAATAAAATTTCTATATTTCATTTCATCCCCATTTTCAACAAATTTTTTAAGACTTTGTATATTTATTTTCATCTTTTAAGAAAAATTAATATTTTTTATATAGAATATCGATACTTTTTATATAAAATAAAGGGAATAAAATGAGCTGGACTTCTAAACTATTCGGTGATCGGATCTTGAAAATTCTAGAAGAGCTTGAATTTAAAGATTTTAAGAAAATATCGAAAGATATTTTTAAAGCTGTTTTAAAACTTGGAAAAATTGAGATTCCTTTTATCATAAACATTCACTATTCCAAAAAGAAAATTATCGGCGAAGAAGAAATCAAGATGTTTTTTGCCGACATCAGCATGTATAAAGGGATGATGAAAGGAATTTTTATCGGTTATCCCGAATTTAGTAAAAAAGCCCGTGAAACAGCTGAAAAACTCGATATTATCACTTTAGATATTTTTGAGCTTTTAAACAGTCTGGCAGATATGTCTGAATACAAAAATACCCTTAAAAACATCTATAGCGAAGAACTGAAAAAATACATTCCCCATAATTTATCCAATAAAGAAACTCAATTTGATTTTGACGCTTTTATGAATTTTATTCTTAGAAACGAAAACCCTGTTTTTATTGAGGGAGAAATCGGGATCGGAAAAACCAGCCTTTTAAAATCCCTGACTTTTGCTTTAGGGAAAAAAGCAGTGAGTGAACCTGATGCCAAAGTCCCTTTTTATGTCGATCTTAAAAATTATAAATCTTTTCATAATCTTGAAGAATTTCTTTTTCAGGAAGTTTTCAGGAAAAACAGTATTAAAATAAAATCGATAGAAGCTTTTAAGATTATCTGTGAAGAAAAAAGGCTTTTTTTTCTTTTTGATAATATTGAAAAAATCGGGGTAAGCGATTCAGATGAACTGCTTGCTTTCGGAAAAGAACTGAAGAAACTTCATGATATGGGGGCATCTTTTATTATTGCATCTCCGGAAGGATATTTTGGAGTGGATTTTAAAAACAAACTCTATTTTACCCAGTTTTTAAAACTTTTTGAAACTTCTTTGCCTCATCTTTTTAAAATTGTTCACTTTACTCTCGGTCAGATCAAGCAGAGACTGACCCAGCCGAAACTTCAAAGAATTATCTCAAGAAACGAATTTTTAAAAGAAATCTGCAAAGTGCCTGTTTTTCTGGATATTTTCTCCAATCTTGAAATAGAAAAAGAAGAAACTCTGGTTAAGTTTTCTGATATTTACAAAGAATCGATTAAGCAGTGGGAGACAGATTATTTCACTTCTTTGGGAAAGGAAACTCTTTGCGAGGAAATGTCAAAAATCCTTTTTGAAAAAGGCGAGTTTGATTTAAAAAGAGATATTCCGAATTATCTTGAGAATTTTATTCAAAATCAGTATAAAGCCATTCCATTTTCTATGGAACTGGTGAAAAAAGATCTCAAAAAAGCATTTTTTATCAAGGAAGACGAACCGGGAAAATATCAGTTTATTCATTCCTCTTTTATTTATTTTTTTATTGCCAAAAGGCTGGTTGAAGAAATCAAAAAAAGCAATTTAAACAATATTCATCTTTTCCAGACTCCGCTGATCTTAAAATTTTCAGAAGACTCTATCGGAAAAGATAAAATTTTTAATACAATTATTGAGCGGTTTAACAGAGAGAGATTTCCAAGGGAAAAAGGCGAGATCTTTTTTCTGCTTTATAAAGTGGCAGAATACACGGACAGTATTAAGGAAATGCCTTTAAACCGCATTTCAACCCATAAATTGGAGTCGCCCAACCGGGTTTTAGTCAATCTGCAGCTTTCAGACATTGATTTCAGAGAATCTGATTTTAGAAATACGGATTTCCGTTTTTCCAAATGCCAGAAAATCGATTTTTCCGGAAGCCAGATGGAAAATGTCAATTTTTCTTTTACTGATTTTAAAAAATCAATTTTTAATTCTTCTAATATGAAATTTGCGATTCTGAAAAGCGCTAATTTGTCTGAATCCTTCTTTTTTAAAACCAATCTTTGGCAGACATCTTGTTTGAAAACTGATTTTTCCAGATCAACTTTTAATGCAACCGGACTTCATGGAATATTGGCTGCGGAAGCTGTATTTAAAAAATGCGAATTCAGAGGAAGCGAGATTTCAAACGGAGATTTTACCAAAGCAGATATGGAAGATGTTCAATTTGAAGACATGCAGTGCCGTTCGGGACTTTTTGCCTTTGCCCGCTTAAAAAATGCGAAAATTAAAAATGTTGTTTTCCCTTATTCTATTTTTCATCATACCGACTTTCAAAATGCCGAAATTACGGATGCTGACTTTCAAACATTAAACTGTTTTGCATCCTGTTTTGATAACTCTAAAATCACGAATGGAATTTTCAAGTATGCGGATTTAAGAAATGTGTCTTTTAAAAATGCTGTGATTGTGAATACAGATTTCAGCTGTGCAGACTTAAGAGGCGCTGATTTCAAAGATGCTAAAATGGATGAAGCGACTTTGAGCTCTCTTGAAAAAGCGTTGCGGTAATCTCAGTTATTTAATTTTTAAATTGAGAAAAACTATATTAAGTCTAAAATCTAACAATCAGGCTGTCGATTATTGAAAACTATACCTTGTTATCATTGATATTTGTAAGTTTATTAGAAAAGGTAGTTGTCTTTTCTTATGCAATCTTTCATAGCTTTTTTTGGTTATTAATCAGAGCAGTACGGTCACTGAGCGGAGCCGAAGTGACACCTCGACTCCGCTCGGTGTCCGAGTTAATTTAAACAATAATCGACAGCCTGAATAATATAACATCTATTTTTTTTATTCAATTTATATTTCTTTCCCATATAAAGAAAACCGCTTATTGACCGGCATCTGTTTTGCCCATGTAGCGGCTGAGATATTATCATTTCTCATTAAAGCGTGAATCACTTTTTTATACCCTTTTTCAAAAGCTTTCTCATGCATCAGACTGGCCGCATACACTCCCAGTCCCGCCAGCTCGGTTTTGGGTAAAATCCCGATGCTTTTCAAAAGAACAGTTTCTTTTTTAGGATCGTTGGCATCTGGAATTCCAAAAAGAAAACCGCATAGACCGTCTTCAGGGTGATAAAAACCGAAAGTCAGGTCTTTATCCACAATTTTAGGAAGTTTGGCTCTTCCAATAATATATTCTTCATAAGGAATGTCAATATAAAGAAACTGCCGTGACCAGCAGATGCATTCCGTTTTATAAAGTTCTTTCAGGTCTTTTTCATCGGAAAAATCTTTGTTCATAATTTTGATTCCGATTTTATCCAGTCTTTTTTTTGCTTTTTCACGCCGCGGATCGATCATAGGAGTATCTGTAATCGAAGAAATATACCCTGCTATTTCCTTAAAATGAAAATTTTCAAATTGCGCAATATAATAGTCTTTGTTATAAGGCTCCTGATAGACAGGATGAGTGGAAGAAGGATGAACAAAACGATAATCATACCAGGTAGCATAGTCTAAAGGTCCGACAAGATAATCGGTATTGATCTGCTTTGCGTAGTTTTGCGCATGAGATAGAAGAAAAAAAGAAGCACTTGGATCATCAATACACTCATAAAAGCCAAGAGTAGCAATTTTATAATTTTTATGCTGAATGATAGGATTGGGAACAACCGCCGCATGTCCGCAAAGCGTGCCGTTTTGAAACAAAAGAAAAACCTTTGTCCCCGGTTTATTGAGCCTGAAAATGCGTTTCAGCCTGTTTTCATTATTGGAAGCGACACTTTCATTGCCGTCATAGAGTTTTTTTGCCAAAAGTACAATTTCCTGCAGGTATTTTTCATCCCCTGTTTCAATAATTTCAAACATTTTTCCCCCTGAATAATGAAAATGAAGCAAAATCATAATAAATATACTGAAATAATTTTAAATTGCAAAAAAAAATCACCCTTTCCGTCATTCCTGCGAAAGCGGGAAGCTATTGAATATAAGTGTGTTAAGTTTCAGATTCCGATCTTTTGCAAGCAAAAATCGGACAATTTTGCATTTTAAATTCAGTTTAGTATATAAGCTGTTGATTAAATAAAAAAAAGAGGTTATTCCAGATAAAACAGCAAATGAGTTATAAAAAACAGGAGAGGTCACTTCGACTCCGCTCAGTGACCATTTCGTTCATTTAGTGATCAAAACAGTTTTTCTATTGTTTTAATTTTTTCATTTCCTCAAGAACTTTGGGGGGAACATATTTTGAAATATCGCCGTTATAATTAAAAACTTCTTTCATCAGATTGGAGCTGACAAAAGAATACTGGCTGCTGGCCATCAGAAAAATAGTTTCCTGTTCCGGATAAAGTTCCTTGTTCATAAGAGAAAGAGTCAGTTCATACTCAAAATCGGTAGTAGCTCTCAGCCCCCGGATAATGACCTTGATCTTGTTTTCCTTCACAAAATTCACCAAAAGCCCTTCAAAAGAAACTACTTTTGCGTTGATTTTATCGTCTTTTAAAAATTCTCTGACCATTTCTTTTCTTTTTTCAAGACTGAAAAGAGACTTTTTATTCGGATTGTGAATCACACCAATCACCAGATCATCAAAAATCTGGCTGGCACGGCGGATAATGTCAATATGCCCCATCGTAATAGGATCAAAACTACCCGGATACAGTGCTGTAGGCATTTCGTGCTCCTTGTCTTTGATATGAAGGATAAATATCGCTCACACTATAATAATCATAAAGACCCGCTATGCTAAACCCTTTTCCTCTCCGGATAGGGATGCGGAGATTATTGACACATTTATGGCAGTAACTATAGTCTCTTTTCACAAAATGGCTCCAATTCCTGCATTGAAAACAGTTTTGCATCAAAAATTCTGTAGGATGGATCTGGTCGTGTTCATATTGCATCCTGTCATTAAAAGCCATTTTTCACTCCTTTGAAATTATCTTTTCTATCTTCGGCAGAAATGAAAAAATATCAATCCTGAAATTTGAAAAAAAGCTATTCAAAAACTTCTTTAATGTCCTCAATTCTGGGAAGCTCATCCAGAGAAGAAAGCCCGAAATACTGTAAAAATTTCTCAGTTGTACCGTAAGTTTGCGGTCTGCCCGGGATTTCTTTTTTCCCGACCACTTTAATAAAATCTTCCTCTAAAAGCTGGCGGACCGAATTGGAAGAATCCACCCCCCGGATCGAATCAACCTCGCTTCTGGTCACAGGCTGTTTCCATGCAATAATGCTCATCACTTCCAAGGCTGCACGGGAAAACCGTTTTTTTTCTTTTTCCCCGTAAACAGAAAGAAGATACTGCATCATTTCCGAATCAGGCTTTAAAAGAACTTTATCTTCAATAAAATGAAGTTTCAACACGCTGTCTCTTTCCAATAAGGAATTTTCCAATTCGCTCAACAATCCAGAAAGCTCCAGAGAACCGGCATTTAAAAGCTGTTCCAGTTCAGAAAGGCGGATCGGATTGTTTTCAAGAAAAAGAACCGCTTCAAGCAATTTCTTCTTGTTCTCCATCCGCTGTCCTTTTGTTGTTTTCAATTGTAATGTCGCCAAAAAGCTCATCCTGATACAGGCTGATCTGGCTTTGTTTTGCCATTTCCAAAGTAGCTTGAAAAGTGACCACACTTTCAGCTCTTTCCAATTTTTCAGTCAAATTAAAAAAACTCACCTTGACCTTGTTTTTAAGAACTTTAGAAATCCACTTGATTTTCTCTTCCAGAGTAGAAATGGTTTCCTTGACCCGTTCAAAAAGTTTTTTCGCTTTAGGGCTGAAAAAAGAAAGATAACAGCCTAAAAGCTCTTTAAATGAAAACTCCTGATAAGAAACCCGGTTTTTAATCGTATTCAGATCTTCGCTTTCCTTTTTCAAAAGAACCAATTCTCCTGTCCTCTCCTGAAGAAACCCGCTCATCCTTTTTAATTTTTCATACTCTATCAGCTGATAGACAATTGAAGTCCGGGGATCCTCAATTTCTTCATCCAGTTCAATCTCTTTATGAATGGGGAGCGCTTCATTGGATTTGATAAAAAGAAGAAGCGATGCCATAGCTATAAAATCAGCGATCGCATGGTGCTTTATTTTTTTATATTCATCCACAAAACGAATAAAATCAGCCGTAATCAAAGAAATAGAAATCTCTTCAACTGCTAAATTCTTGCTTTTGATTTGATAGAGCAGTAGCTCTAAAGGTCCTTCAAACAAAGGAAGTCTGATCTGATATTGATCGATTGGATTATTGGGCAGTATCATTCAAGTTTTCCTTTTCCGTGGTTTCTTTTTCTTCTGCTTCTTCTTTTGCTTCCTTCTGAGAATGAGAAGGAGTAAAAGAAAAAACGGTTTCTGTATCGGCATCCGTGACCAAGACATTAAATTTCTCCTGAAAAATTTCTTTTTTCACTTTGAGAGAAAAAGTGATTTTAAAAAGTTTTTCTTTCTTGTCATAGAACCAATTGATCATTTTAAAATAAAAGTTATTTTCATCTGACAGATAAAGCATCGGATAATTAAAATCAAAAAGAATTTCTTTTTCCAGATTTTTCTGCATAAGAATTTTTTCAGCGCTTATTTTAGGGCTCTGATAAGAGTAATAAAGGATAACAGAGTCTCCTTTTTCCTCCTGACCAGCCAAAAAAAGTTTTTTAGGAAGCATCGCTTTCCATTGTTTTTCAGGAAGAAGATAAGGCGTATCGATAAATTTTCCATTCCCGTATTTTTTTGTAAAACATCGAATCGTAAATCCTGTCTGCCCGTCTATTCTTTCCAGTTCTCCATAAAAAGAATGGGAATATCCGTAAATCATTTTCTGTGGAACCATAATTTTGAAAGCTTCTCCAAAAAGAGGGTGTTTTTCTACTTTTGAAGAAGAGAGAAAGAAAAGATTTTGAAGATTTCCGATTTTATTTCCCTGATAAGTCAGTTCATTATTTTCATTTAATAAGCCTTCAGAACGAAGATAATAGGAAGGACTTTTGCTGGTATCCGTTACAAAAGCCACGGAACGGATATTTTCTTTTTTTCGGATCCACATAATAGAGTGAGATCCATCATATTCAATCAGAGTATCATAAGAAGTTAAAAAAAGAGTCTTTACTTCTTCTTCCTGCTTTTCATCAACCAGTTCTTCTTGCTGAAAAGGTTCGTCCTGTTTTGTTTCTTCTTTTTTTACTTCTTCATCTGTTTTTTTTTCTACTTCCTGATGATCCACTGCTGTTTTTTCTATAATATCCTGAACTGTTTTCACTTCTATATCAGAATTGTCTTCAGCAAAAAGAAAAAAAGGCAGAAGTAAAAGCAAAAAAATCAGTTTTTTCATTGGCTCTCCTCAAAGTAAGGATTTTTTTCAATCGCAGTGATTTTATCCAGTCTTTTCTGGTGCCTTCCGGCTTCATACTCTGTAGTAAGCCAGATCCCCAGATAGCGTTTTGCAAGATCCTCTGTCGTGATGCGCCCGCCGAAAGCGATCACATTAGCATTGTTGTGCAGGCGGCTGTACTCGGCAAGATATTCGCTTGTGCATAAAACAGCCCTAATCCCCGGTATTTTATTGGCAACGATTGATGCCCCTACTCCAGAACCGCAGACTACCACTGCTTTTTCAGTCTCCTGTTTTGAGACTGCCTGAGCGGCTTGTTTTATATAATCAGGATAATCCACACTTTCTTCGCAGAAACATCCGAAATCAATAACATCATAACTTAAAGAAAGAAGGTGTCTTTTTAAAATTTCTTTGAGCTCAAACCCTCCATGATCACTTGCCATCGCAATTTTCACAAGATTCTCCTTAATTTAAATAATAACAAAAATTGGCTAAAATAAAATATAAGCAGAAGAAAAAAAGAATCAGACAGGTTTTGAATTTGATTGAATCAACAAGATATACAAAAAAAACACTGAGAGCTAAAATTACCTCTAAATTACAAGGAATTTTAACTCTCAGGAAATTATATTTCTTTATTATCAAAAGAAAAAAAGAACATCAGCAACGGATTTTTCCCAATTTTTCTCCTCCTAAAATATGAAAATGGAGATGAAAAACTTCCTGTCCGGCTTCTTTACCGCAGTTTGAAAGCAGACGGTAAGAAGATGTCCCGCTTTTTTTTGCAATTTCACTCACTTTTAAAAGAAGACGGCTTATCAGCAAACTGTTTTTTTCAGAAAGACTGTTTAAATCCTCTATATGTATTTTCGGAATCACAAGGATATGAACTTTAGCCTGAGGCTCTCTATCTTTAAAAGCAAGAATCTGATCATCTTCATAAACAATTTCTGAAGGAATCGTTTTTTCAGCTATTTTACAGAAAATACAGCCGTCCATTTTTTCTCCCTAGTTTTTATTTCGCCCAAACAAGGCTTTCTTCCAGCCCATTTCCCCAATGTTTTTCTTCATCTGAAGGATTGATCCCATAAAAAGCACTCCGACAAAAACGCAGGAGATTATGCCGACAATTGAAATCTGCCCCATGGTCGCCAATCCCTTGTATTTTGCAAAAATAAGGGTTCCAAAACCTAAAATATCCGTCAGCCCCCCGATAAAAATGGCAAGTCCTGTGGTCACAACCACAAAGAAAATATCAGTCCGTTTTTCTTCTTTATACCTATGGAGGAAATGCACGCCATAGTCTATCCCCAGCCCCATAATCACAGGAAACATCACAATATTAAAATAGTTAAAGCTCCAGCCCATGATATAGGTCCATCCAAAGATCCAGACAATCCCGATTGTCAGAGGAAAAAGCGAAGTCAGAACATCTTTTATCGACCTGAAATCCAGCCATAAAAGAAATCCAATCACAAAAAGGACAAGAATAACAATAATCGGACCTTCAAAATTAATCAGTTTCAAAATATCGTTAAAAACCATGGCATCCGAAGAAATCATGAGTTTTTTATCTTTAAACTTATCCGCGAATTTATTCAGATCATCCACCATGATTTTTATCGTTTCAGGATTAGACATAGAAAGGTCATGTCTTGGGTAGTAAAAAATAAAATACCCCGGTTTTTTTCCAAAAAACTGCTGACTGAGTTCGACAGGCACATCTTTTTCTTCAATAAAAGGGGCATCCACAATATCGCGGAGCCGCTCTACCTTTTTCTTTTCGTCACCTTTCAGCTTGGTCAGAACCGAATCCCTTAAAAGGTTCTTGATTTCAAGCATCACCGCTTTTTTTTCTTTCTGATTTTCAGGAACATAATTGGAAAGAGAATCCAGTTTATCCAGTGAAAAAAGCTCGTTTTTACTCTGCAAAGCATTAATTTCTCTTGAAATATCTTCCATCGTTTTTTTATCTTCCGCATAGATAATGACGGGCCAAAGACTCATTTTAATCAGTTCTTCCGCTTTTTTCTCCAGTTTTTTTACCAGAGTATTATCCGCTGCCAAATCATAAAAATTGGCATTGAATTGAGTCTTAAAAATAGAGAAAACGGAAAAAACAGTAAAAGCTAAAGCGCTGTAAATAATAATCCGGTGATAAGGAAGTTTCTTTCCCCTTTTTTCATCACTTTTCCCTTCGGCTTTAGGTTTAATAGGCGATATTTTTTCTGAAATAATAATGATAGCCGGAAATGCAAAAAGAATTCCCAGAAGCATTAAAAGCATTCCAAGCCCTGCCGTATAACCGAACTGTGAAAAGCCTTTAAAATCTGAAATCACCAGAATGAAAAAAGCGGCCGCTGTTGTAGCGGTGGCTGTCAGGTTGGATAAGAAAGTAGTGTTGAAAGTAATCGTCAAAGCTTCGCTGATTTCTCTGCCCCGCTTCCTCTCCTCAATATAACGGGAAAAGAGATTAACCCCGAAGTCCACCCCCAGTCCCGAGAGTATGGCTATTAAAAACCCCGTGACAATATTGAAATAACCGATCGAAAGTTCCACCACTCCCGTAGCCCAGACCAGCCCGGATGCCAAAGGAAGCCCCACCACAAAAAAAGCCCTGAATTTTCTGAAATAAACAATGACCGACAATAGAATAATGCCGATTGCCATTGGAGTAATGATCTTGAGATCCCGCTTGATAATTTTCGCATCATCTATTTTTTTGACATACCTTCCTGTATATCCGATCGTCAGTTCTTCCGGAAAAGATTTTTTCACATCATTGGCCACTTCTGTCGCCGCGTCAAACAATAACTGGGCAAATCCTATATCAGTGGATTCTTTAGAAGGTTTAATCAGAATCAGAAGCCTGTTTTTTTCTTTATTAATATAATAGTCGTACGGTTTTTCCGATTTTTCAAAAAGATCGGTTTTACTGTCAATCTTAACAACTTTAGTCGATTTTTCATATTTATCCTGAATGTCATCAAAATCCAAAGTCACTTTTTCATCTACAAAAATAGCGGATGACAAAACCTTTCCCCGTCTTTCGTAATCGATTTTTTTCTTGATTCTATCTCTGATATCTTGAAGATCTGGAACATCAATAAAAAAAAGCAGCCTGTCTTTAATAAAATTACTGCTGAATTTATATTCAGAATAAGTCACAATCGGTTCAGCTTCTTTTCCAGTCTCAATCACTGCTTTCTTCTTTAAAAGACCTTCAGAAAGCTTTTCCGCGGCTTCTGTCAGATATTTTTCACCGCCCTCTTTCTCTACAATTGTATTGTAATAAAGCGTAAAAGCAGAATGATTCTGAACCAGCGAATTATAAACCTCAAATCCCGCATCCACGCTTTTAGGGTTTTCTTTCAGTTTTAAACTCAACTTTTCCAATTCGGGTAAAATCGTGGTTTCCATCTCATATTGGAGAAAAATAAGATATTTTTCTTTCGGGTGTTTTTTGACCTGTTCTTTTAAAACTTCACTTGAATCAATTTTTATCTCTGAAAATTCACTATATTTATCTTTCATGCTTTCTTCAAGCTGAATTTTTATTTCTTCTACTTTAGTCTCGTAAAATTCCTTGAGTTTTTCAAGCCTGCCTATTCCTGAATGCTTTTCTACCCAGTCAGAAAGACTTGCAGATTTATCCGCATCCGGTCTTTCACCTGCAACAAGAAGTTTCATTTCTTTGACTAAAAGATCGGTTTCTTTTTGAAGGTCGGTCAATGTATTGAGAGTTTCCCCATAAGCGTAGTTCCACTCAATAACACCGATCAGATATCCTTCACCGCCATAATAATCAACTACTTTTTTTAAATTGATCACACTTTCCTTATCTTCAGGCAGGAGATCGATAAACCGGGTGTTAATATCAATCTTGGTTGCCCTATAACCTAAAAATAAAGTTAAGATTAAATAAAATCCAAGAGCCAGCCAGTATTTCTTTTGAATAAAAGAAATATACCCCTCATTAAATTTTTTCAGCATGTTTTTAAACCTCATCCCTTTTCCTTTTTATTTAATTTTAACCTATTCAAAAAATGAAAAGCCACTATTTAAAATAATAAAATTATCTTCAAAAAAAAACAAAGACTCATGCCTCCCCCAATGAAAAAAAGGGTTTTAGAAAAATTTTAAATAATGGTATAGAATAAAACTGTTTTATAAACAAATTTTTTATTATATTTAAAAAAAAGAAAAACTAAAAAAGGGGTTCTCAATGGAGCTTCATGAAAAAGTAAAAAATCTGATTGAAGATATCCGTCCCAGACTTCAGGGAGACGGAGGAGATATTGAATTTATCGGGATAGAAGACGGGAAAGTAAAAGTCAGACTCAAGGGAGCCTGTGCAGGATGCCCGGGTGCAACCATGACTTTAAAAATGGGAGTAGAAAGATATATTAAAGACAAACTCCCTGAAATCAAGGAAGTAATCAATGTTTAAAAAAACACTGTTTTCAAGTTTTCTGCTTCTTGTATTTTTTGGGTGCAGCTCAGTCAATGTCCGCCCCCTTTCAGAGTTAAGCGATCCCAGATTGATTTTTGAGGAAGGGCTGAAATTGGTTTCTGCCAAAGAATATAACATGGCAATGGATTATTTTAATTTTATCCTGACAAACTACTCTCAGCCGGAAAATGAAAAATATTATTCATGGGCTCTTTACGAAACAGGATTCTGCTTTTATATGCTGGGAGATGACAAGCAAGCGCTTGACCATTTTAATCTGGTACTCGGAAGCGCCAAAACGAGAGGTCCGAGAAACTTAGCCAGTCTATTAAAAGACAAGATCAGCCGGGGCAACGGCTATAAAAATACAAGTTATAATTAATTTTTCAACAGGAACGAATCAATATGAGTGAATTCTATTCTAACCCTTTAGTAGAACGCTATGCTTCAAAAGAAATGGCGCATATTTTTTCTTCTCTCAACAAATACACCGCATGGCATGATCTTTGGATCGCTTTGGCCGAGTCTGAAAAAGAACTTGGACTTTCCATTACGGATGAACAGATTGAAGAAATGAAAAAAAACAAGGGCCGGTTTGATTTTGAAAAAGTCAAAAATTACGAAAAAACGACACGGCATGAAGTAATGGCCCATATTCAGGCTTGGGGTGAAATCTGCCCGAAAGCAAGAGCGATCATGCATCTGGGAGCAACCAGCGCCTTCGTTATGGATAACGGGGATCTGATTCAAATGAATCAGGGATTAAAGCTTCTCAGAAAAAGATTTTTATCCTTAATTCAGGCAGTATCGGATTTTTCAGAAAAAAATAAAGAAATACCCTGTCTGGGATATACCCATTTTCAGCCGGCGCAGCTGACTACTGTCGGAAAAAGAGCGGTTCTCTGGCTTTATGATTTACTTCTGGATTATCAGGATCTGACTTACCGCCTTGAAAACATGCAGCTTCGGGGAGCAAAAGGAACTGTGGGTACTCAGGATAGTTTTATGAAACTATTTGACAACAACCACGATAAAGTCAAGAAACTGGATCAGAGAGTTTCTGAGAAAATCGGATTTGAAAAAGGAAGTATTCCGGTCAGCGGTCAGACCTATACCAGAAAAATTGACTATATTCTTTTGACCTCCCTCTCAAACATTGCTCAGTCTGCCCATAAAATATCGACTGATATCCGTCTTCTTCAGGGACTTCAGGAACTGGAAGAACCTTTCGAGGAAAACCAGATCGGGTCTTCTGCCATGCCGTACAAAAGAAACCCGATGCGGAGTGAAAGGGTTTGTTCTTTGTCGCGTTTTGTTATGCAGCTCACAGGACTTGCGGGAAGCAATCACTCGGTTCAATGGCTTGAAAGAACACTGGATGACTCAGCGAACCGGAGAATGATGATTTCTGAAATGTTTTTAGCGGTTGACGCAATTCTTATTATCATGACCAATGTTTTTAAAGGTCTTAAAGTTTATCCAAAGATGATTGAAAAAAGAATAGAAGAAAATCTTGCTTTTTTAAGCGCTGAATATGTGATTATGGAAAGCGTAAAGAAAGGGAAAGACCGGCAGGATGTTCATGAAGCTTTCCGAAAAGCCGCCATGGAATGCGTTCAGAATAAAAAAGAAAAGGGAATTGAAACAGATTTAGTAAAACTTTTGATCCAATCTCCCGATATGAATTTATCTGAAAATGAAATCAGGGATGTATTAAATCCTTCCAAAATGATTGGAAGAGCCGTGGAACAGGTAAATGAATTTCTGGAACTGGAAATAAATCCGATTTTGGAAAGAGATAAAAAATGGATGAAAGACGAAAATATTGAATTAAAAGTTTAAAAAATTTGACATTGATATAAAAAACATATTATTTTAATATTTCATAGGATGAAAAAATTAAAATAAAAGACAAAAAACGGAAAGGATTATGGAAGATGGAACCTATCAACATTAAAGACACTTTGAAGATCAATCCTGTTAAAAGCCTTGATATTGAAGGCGCTATAGTTCTTGAATTGGAAGGTTATTTAGATACTTACAATTCCAAGAGTTTTCAGCAGTATATGAGTGAAGTGATTGATGAAGGATTTAAATATGTTGTGGTGGACTGCCAGAACTTGAATTATGTCAGCAGTACCGGAATCGGTTCATTTACTTCTTTTAACAGAATGCTGATGCAGAAGAAAGGAGAATTAATTCTGGTAAAAATGATTCCTAAAGTTTATGAAGTTTTTAAACTCCTTGGCTTTCTTTCTTTTTTTAAAATTTTCAGCACTTTTGACGAAGCAAAAGACTTTCTTAAAAATAAAAAAAGCGGGGGAGAGAGTACTCAGACTACTGTTTCTGAAGCAGTTTCAGAAAACTCTATTTTCCCATTGACATCCAACTGTCCGGTATGCAGCAAGGATCTTCGTTTTTCCAAACCTGGAAAGTTTCGCTGCCCTAGCTGTAAAAGCATTTTATCCGTCACTGATGACGGCAAAATAGAAAAAGTTTAAACTTAAAAAACAGGATATAGCGTGAGAGAAAAATCAATTAAAATAGGTTATGACAACAAGGGTGTCTATATAGAAATCAGGGGTGAAGGAACAGTGCGTCAGAGCAATTCCTTGAAAAAACTCCTTTTTGATATGATCGATCAGCTTAAAACTCTTTCACAGGTCGATTTCTATATGGATTTAAAGGACTGCCAATACATTGATTCTACCTTTATTGGTCTTTTTCTCATTCTGGATAAAAAAATCACAGAAACAATGCAGAAACATCTGGTCATTTTAAACTCAACCGGTTATGTTTTAGATGTGATCCGTCAAATGGGGCTTGAAAATATTTTAAGCCTTGAAAACAATGGACCTTCTTTTCCTGAAAACATGCAGAAACTGGAAGTGGAAAGCATTAATAAAATTGAGCTGGCAATGTTGATGTATATGGCTCACAGCGAACTTGCCAATTTAAATGATGATAATAAAAGTAAATTTGAAGCGGCTATCATGATGCTGAAAAAAGAAATTGAGAATGAAGGGATTGATATCAACAACATCCAATTATAATTTTAAACTTTCCCATTAAACAAATCTGGATATCCTATGATCAAAAATAAAGTATTTGTAGTTTCCCGCTTTGATGAAACAAAAACAAAAGTTCAGGAATTTTGTCAAAAAAACACTTTAAAATATGAAGAAAGCCCCACCATCGATTTGAATGAAGATTTTATATGGATCATCGATGAATCAATCTGGGAAGAATATCAGGAAAAAAATCCCATGGAAGTCATGCCTTGGTCATTCATTCTTTTAACTGAAGGAAAAGAAAATTTGAGCCGGAATCTGGTTCATTATCAAAATTTCAGCGTTCTTCATTATTTTATCAAATACCCTTCTTTTCTGCGTTACAAAAGAGTCCTTGTTTTAGATGACGATATCTACCAGCTGCGTCTGATTAAAAAAATTCTCCGGAATATCGGTCTTCTCCCTTACTGCATTCTTAAACCTGCCAGTCTTGAAAAAGCGCTCACGATCAAACCGAGTCTGATTCTTCTGGATCTTTACATGGAAGATAGGAAAATTGACGATATCTGCCTTGAAATCAAACGCCATCCCGATTATTCTGAAACCCCCATTGTTTTTCTTTCTGCATCTGAAAAAAGAGATGATGTGGTTGGAGCGCTGGAAAACGGCGCTAATGATTTTATCAAAAAACCATTTTTCTTTGAGGAACTGATCGCAAGAGTCGGGGTTCAGCTTCGAATCCAATATATGTACGATGAAATCAAATCCTTTTTAATTAATCAAGAAGGTCTTTCAAAAAAACTTCTGGATCTTCTCGAAGAAAGCCGGCTTCAAAAAGAACAGATTGAACGGATGAACAAACTTCTGAAAGTGAAATCGATTACAGACCCGCTCACAGAAATTTACAACCGCGGCTATCTTTTTAATGTCCTTCACCGCGAAATAGAAAGGGTCAAACGCTACGACGAAGACCTATCCCTGATTATGTTTGATATTGACTTTTTTAAAAGAATCAACGATACTTACGGACACATGGTGGGGGATGAAGTGCTTAAAATCGTGGTCAATACCATAAAAAAACGGATCAGAACTTCTGATATGCTTTCCCGGTACGGGGGGGAAGAATTTGTTGTTCTACTTACGAATACAAATAAAGACAATGCTCAAAGAGTAGCTGAACAAATCCGAGACAATATTGAAAGCATGACTTTTAAAACCAAAGACGGCGATAAAATCAAGCTCACGATTAGCGCAGGCATCACTGCTTATCAAAAAGGCGAAGAACTGGATGATTTTTTTGTCCGTCTGGATGAAGCGCTTTATGCCGCAAAACATAATGGGCGTAACTGTACGGTTGTCAAATAAAAAATCCTTACTCTATCATTGAACCAAGTGTTCTTTTTTTTATTATCTAAAATTCATTATATTTAATACTAAAGAATTTGAATAGTTTGATTTTTTAAACTTAAACTTACAAATAAAAACCAAAGAAGGATAAAATGTTTTTCAGAAAATCCGAATCAAAATATATTTTCATCCTTGTTTCAGCCGCTTTTTTCTGGGGAACAACCTTTGTTGTGGTTCAAGAAAGCATTAAAACTCTTCCTGTCTTTTTTTTCAGCGCCAGCCGCTTTATTGTGGCTCTTTTGATTGTTTTTCCTTTCGCTATTGGCAAATGGCAGGAGCTTAAGAAAAATTTTATCCCCGGGCTGATTGTCGGGTTCTGGCTTTTTTCAGCTTACGCATTCCAAACTTACGGTCTTAAATTTACTTCTGCGTCAAACTCTGCCTTTATTACCGGATTAAACTTTGTTTTTACTCCTTTAGTCGGGATACTTCTTTTCAAGCTCAAAGTCAAAAGAAGAACCTTTTACGGCATAATTCTTGCGCTGGCTGGTTTTTTTCTGCTGTCTTTCAATCTGGAAATGAAATTTAATACAGGAGATATTCTGACTCTTTTATGCGCGCTTTCAGTCGCCTTTCAGATTTTGTTTCTTGACCGTTTTTTAAAAAAAGGAAGCAGCGAGTTTTCGATGATTTTTTATCAGATTTTCTGGGTTGCTTTATTCAGCTCTGTTTTTTCATTTTTTACAGAAACCCCTTCTTTTACAGCCTTAAAAGAACCTTATATTATTTTTTCTGTTCTTTTCACAGGCATTTTCTGCTCAGCCTACGGTTTTTATGCTCAGACAGTGGGGCAAAAACATATCCCGCCCGCACGGGTTGCCCTGATTTTTATCGCGGAACCTTTTTTCGGCTCTATCCTTGATTATATCATTAACGGCATTCCAGCCCTGATCCGGGTTTTCGGAGGAATTCTGATTATTTTAGGGCTTGTCGTCGGAGAAACTGCACCAAAAACAGAAAAAGAAATTTCTTAGAAACAAGTTTACTGATTTCATTAAAATTCATTATATTTTTATAAAAAAATGTCAAAAGCATTGATATAATGAAATGAATTTAAATTGCAAAAAAAACAACCCCTTTCTGTCATTCCCGCGAAGGCTGGAATCTATTGATAATAAGTGTTTTAAGTAACAGGTTCCGGTCTTTTGCAAGCAAAAACCGGAATGACAGGCGGTCATTTTATAATTTATTTACTATAATAGCGTAATTTTTTTGATATTTTTTTCTCTATCACACCTTGGAGTTGACAATGAAAAAAATTTTCTGCATCTTTCTTTTGCTTTTCCCGCTTTCGCTCTTCCCGAACGACGGATGGTTTTCATCCCTCAATACTTCAGGCGGGAGTATTTATTCAGAAGCCGAACATCCTGCCATCAGTTTGAGAAAAGAAGCTCTTTTCTTTCTGCCTCTGAAAGAATATCTTCTTTGCCGGGTCAATTATCTTTTTCACAACAATTCCAGTAAAAAAGAAACGGTTCAGGCCGGATTCCCACTGATTTTTACTTATGATATGGAATATAATGAAAAAACAAAATCAGTCTATTTTTCTGAATACAATCAGTTTAGATACCTTCATTTTATCCAGATTTTTTACCAGAACCGTTTCCAGATCAAAGAAATGGATGAAGGATTTGAAGTGAAAGTAAAAAAAACCATTCAGGATTTCGCTTTCAATCAAAAATACAGTCTGGAAAATTTTAAAAAAAACCTTTTGCAGAAATCAAAAACTGCAAAAGACTGGTATGAAGATTTTTTTATTGACATTCCTCTGATTGTCCAAGACAACGCATCTGTTCCCATTACTCAGGTTCTTTTGAATGCTGAAATTGTAAATAAACAAGACAATATTTATACGCTGACACTCACAGTTCATTTTTTTCATGAGCTTATTTTCTCTCCTGAAAAAAACTCGGAAGTTCAGATTGAATGGCTCACTGATCATAAAAAGAGCGGCGGAGTCACCGACAAAGGGTACGAAAGAGATTATTCATGGAAATACATTTTCGACCCTGCAAAAGGATGGAAAAACAGCATCGGCTCCATTTTTCTTATTTTTCCAAAAGAGATTGAGCCTGTTCTCCCGAAAGCTTTTGAAAAAAGGGATACAGCGCTTCCAAAAGTTAATGTCTATTTTACCGAGCACTATGAACCGGAAAAAAACGACATGATCCAGCTGGACTATACCATTCAGACCGAAAACGAGACCAATAAAACAACCCTTGTTCAGAAAAACCTTAAAAAGAAAGGATTTTCAATATCCAAAGCCAATGATACTTTTTTTGATAAAGTCTATCAAGACTATCTCTCAATTCTCGATCCCGCCCCAAAATTAAGCGAAAAAGCTTACAAAGCCTATAAATCTAAAAAAAGCCTGGAAGCCCGTAATCTCTACGAATCTTTTATCAAATACTCCGATTCGGGCAAAGACTATTTTTACTACGGCAATGTCCTTTCTAATTTCAAAGACCGCTATCCAGATGCTCTTTCTGCCTACCTCAAAGCGATCAATCTGGGAG
>Ga0154385_1036_pt1 | contig 22280 bp, 26 predicted proteins | sample RifGroB1_FD_105628 | JGI IMG/M metagenome (GOLD analysis project Ga0154385, IMG submission 105628) | Spirochaetes bacterium GWB1_36_13 | reverse complement strand
AATCCCTCCCGCTTTGCGTTCTGTTTTTGATTATTTGGTTTGATGCCCCTCTGGTTTTTTCCTTGCGGAAAAAAAGGAGGGAAAGTTTTGATGTGTTGTTAAAATGATTATAAAATAAATCTTGATTTTGCAGTAAAACAAGTTATTATAGATAATGTTTATATTGAAATAAGGAGTCTGATATGAAGTTTTTTTATTTTTCACTGAAAGACTATCGGAAGGCGATTCAGGCTTTTGAAACGGCTTATCAGAAAAATGAGAATATTCCCAAAAGTCTGAAAGTAAGCTATCAAGATTTTCATTTTCAAATTAAGAAAAAATGAAAACCCAAAAACAAATTCTGGGCGCAAAAGGGGAAGGCGAAGCGCTTTCTTTTCTGATTAAAAACGGATATACGATTTTGGAAAAAAATCTTTTTTTAAGATTTACTGAAATTGATTTGATTGCGAAAAAAGATGAAGTAATTTGTTTCTTTGAAATTAAAACACGGAAAAACAATAATTTTGGCGAAGGGTGGGAATCTGTTTCCAAAAGAAAAATTTACAAAATTCAGAAAGCCTCCGAAATATATACTCAGAATAAATTTCAGGACAAGGATGTCCGGATTGGAATTTTATCTATTCTCTATACCGGAGAAAAAACTCAGATTGAGATTTTCTGGTATGAATAAACTACAAGGATGGTTGCCATGGAAAACGGATGTTCCAGCACCGTTTGGAGAATCAGGGAGAAACTCCAAAACGAGCACTATATGAAAAACGCTGTTTCTTTGATCGCTGAACAGCTGCTCTTCTACTTCTACAGCGAGTGGAAAGAGAATGAAGAACTGTGAATATCGGGGCAATTCTGCCCTCTCCCTTTCTTCTTATTGGTTAAAACTCATGAAAAACAAAATGATTCTTGGATCGGTTAAAAAAACGATATTCTTTTTTGATTTTTTTTGGTATTTTTAATAGAGAAATAAAGTAAAATTAAAGGATGAAGAATGTCTTTTATAGATATTCCAGCACAGATTCTGGATGTGACATTTTCAGATATGGGATTTATTGTTTTTTTACAGCCAGAAAATCAAAGGGATGAAAGCGTGGCGGTTCCCATTTTTATTGGAATTCCCGAGGCTCAGTCAATCGCAATTCAGTTTAATAAAATCAGAAGCCCCAGACCTCTTATTATGGATCTGATTTTCAATATGATGAATCTTTTAAAAGTGAAAATCAGCAAGGTTTTAATCTCTGATTTAGTCGATAAAACTTTTTACGGCAAAATCTATATGGAAGACCAAAACGGGAGTTTTTATAAACTGGATGCCCGTTCCAGCGATGCGGTGATTTTAGCTCTCCGCTTCAATGCACCTATTTTTATCAGAAGTACCATTATTGAAGAAGCGGGCATTCTGATCCGAAAAGAAAATTTTTCAGAAAAAAAAGAAACGGTTAAACCTACAAAACTCAAAACCCGATTAGAAACAATTGAAGATGAATTGAAAAAAGCGATTGAAGAAGAACGCTATGAAGAAGCGGCCAGACTCCGCGATGAAGTGAGAAAAATGAAGGGAGAAAGCAACTGATAGAGTATATTAAAGGCAAAGTCATTGAATTAACCCCTGTAACCGCTTTGATTGAAAATCAGGGGCTTGGTTATCATTTCTGGATCAGTCAGGAGACTTATCATCAGCTGAAAAATAAAAGCGAGGCAATGCTTTTTTGTTATCATCAGATGATTCATGAACAGTTTGTTTTCTTCGGTTTTGAATCAAAAGAGGAAAGAGATTTTTTCAGAAAACTGATTTTAGTTTCAGGAATCGGTCCGAAGCTTGCGATCCGCTCACTTTCACAAGTTCATTATCAGGATTTTATCCAGTGGATTTTGGCTGAAGATGAAAAAAGCATTTCTCAAATATCTGGTATCGGCAAAAAAACTGCTTCTAAAACAATTCTGGAATTAAAAGACCGTCTTCCTAAAATGAATTTAGAGGGAAAAAGGATTTCAGGAAATCAGCCTTTTCAGGAAGCAGGGCTTGCCCTTGAATCGCTGGGGTTTGATTCTCAAAGTGTACAGAAAGTTTTAAAAGACCTGGAAATCCAAAATGAAGTAAAAGAACTGGAAGATATTATAAAACAGGCATTGAACTACCTGAAAAAAAACAAATAGGGTAAAGAAGTGAAGTTGGAAATTGTTGATATTGAACTGATTAAATATAGCTCCAGGAGGAGAATCCGAAAAGATCTGGGAGACCTCTCGGCTCTCAAGGAAAGTATTCAAAAATACGGGCTTTTTTATCCATTGATTGTAACGCCTGATCTGGAACTTCTGGCAGGACAGAGGCGTTTGGAATCGATTAAAGCATTGGGATGGGAAAAAGTGCCGGTCATTATTCTCAATCCTAAGGGCAATCTTCAGAAACTGGAAATTGAGGTTGAAGAAAATATTGTCAGAAAAGACTTTACTCAGGAAGAAATCGAAGAAATGGTCCGCAGAAAGCAGAGTCTTCTTCAAAAAAATATTTTCAAAAAAATCTGGTATCTCATTAAGGAATTAATCCGCTGGATTAAAGAAAAGCTGAAATCTTCATAAGACTTTTAAATTTATTGAAAACATAGTTTTTTTTATTCAGTTTTTTATTATTTTTAAATTCAATTTAAAAAAGTACGAAAGAAAATAATGGGAATTTTATGTATTTTAAAGGAAATTTAAAAGCAAATGTTTTACAATTGGATTTATTTCCAATTCGAAAAATTCTAATTGCGCTAGAGAAAGAAATCAGCAGCATTGAGTTTGAAAAAATCATTTCCAGTCATTCTAAATTAAAAAAAGAAGTGTTGGAAAAACTGGATTGTTTGTATGAATATCAGGGCGATCAGCTGATTTTAGATACAGCTGAAAAAGTAAGCCATTTTATCTATAGTGATGATATTATTGAAGGGAAAGGCTGGATTACTTTTCATGACGGGCAAAAACTCCGTTTTCATATTTTGCCTAAAAAAGCCTATTATGAAGGCGAAGCAGTCCAGAAAATACTCCATAAGATTTTAGGCCGGTTGCCGAAAAAACAAGGGTCTTTTATCTTTAAATCGACATGGTTCGGAGTGAAAATTGTCTGGGAAGACCAAAACCTTGCTTTTTCAAGTTTTCATTTTAAAAAAGAAGTGGTCAGAGAGTATTCCGGAAATAGTTTTTTTTTAATTGATTTTTTTTATTCGATTATTTTTTTTCTCTTCTTAATATCTTTATATTTTTTACTCGGAAAAAATATTTTTCTTTTTATATTGGGGCTGGTTTTAATTTTAGCTTTGAAATGGCTGGGTAATAAGATTAAAATGAAGAGGTTTTATAAATCAATATGTCAAAAGTAAAAGAATCTGCAAAAATCTTATTAATCGACGATGATAAGTTAATTTTAAAATTGATGAAGACCATTCTTCTAAGCTATGGATTTGAAGTGGAAACAGTTTATAATCCTATGGATGCGTACGCTGTCGCAAAAGCTTTTAAACCCAATATTATTACAATTGATTTAATGATGCCCGAACTTTCAGGATGGGAAATCTGTGATATTTTAAGAAGAGATTCTGATTTAAAAAAGGTTCCAATTATCATTGTCAGCGCAAAAAATGACAATCAGGACAAAGAAGTCGCAAAATATCTTTTTAAAGTCAATGATTATATCACAAAACCTTTTGAAGCAGAAGAGCTGGTAAAACGGATCCAGTTTTCCCTGATGAGAAAAGATTCGCTTCAAAGACAGGAAAAAAGTTTTTTTGAAACCATTTCCGTGATCGGCACACTGGCAGAAGAATTGAAAATCAAGAACGAACACCTTGAGCGCCAGGTGCGGATGAGGGAAGAAACCATTATCAGCGTGATGAAGACTCTGATCCGCGCATTGGATGAAAAAGACCCTTATACAGCGGGGCATTCTGAAAGAGTTGCTGAAATTTCTTTAAAAATAGGCAAGGCAATGGGGCTTTCCCTGAATGAGCTCAAAAAACTCGAAAGAGGCGCAATCCTCCATGATATTGGAAAACTCATTATTGACCTTTCTTATATATCCAAACCAGGTCCCTTGACCTCAGAAGAATTTGAAATCATGGCTTCTCATGCTGAAGTGGGAGCGAGAATTTTAGAGCCTCTGGATTTTCTGGATGAAGAAATCATGATTGTGAAAAGGCATCATGAGGCATGGGATGGCAGCGGGTATCCTGAAGGGGTTTCCGGAGATGAAATCGGGCTTCTTCCTTCTATTGTATCGGTAGCCGATGTTTATGACGCTCTTACTTCTGACAGGAGTTACCGTGCCGCATGGTCCAAAGAAGATACTTTAAAAGAAATTCAAAGCCTGAAGGGAAGAAAATTTAATCCGATTATTGTGGATATCCTTTTTCAGATTTACAGCTGATTTCACGGTTTCTTCATCTTTTCTTCATAATTTCGTCATATTTTTTCTTTATTTTTTATTAAAAAAGAATCAGGAGAAAGCATGCCTTATATAGCGGTTGCAGATGATGAGAAAGACCTTCGGGAAATAATTGAAATCCAGCTTTCAAAACACGGTTATGAAATCAAGACTTTTGAAAGCGGAAAAGATCTTCTGAAATCCTTTTCTGAAAAAATACCTGATCTGGTTCTCCTTGATATTATGATGGATAATATGAACGGCTATGAGACTCTTTCGGAAATCAGAAGAAAATACTCTTCGGTCTCAGTGATTTTCCTCACAGCTAAAACCCAGACTATGGATAAAGTACTGGGGCTGGATCTGGGAGCGGATGATTATATGACCAAGCCTTTTCAGAAAGAAGAGATTCTTGCGAGAATCAAAGCTGTTTTACGGAGAAAAAAAGATTCTCAGGTTTTAAAAAGCTCGAAAAATCAAATTTACCGTTATCAAAAACTCGTTTTCAACTCGGAAGAGCGGAATCTCAGCATCGGCGGAGAGGGAATCGAAATTACAAAAACAGAATTTCTGATTTTAAAACTCCTTTCCTCTGTCCCAAAAAAAGTTTTTACCCGGGATGAGATTTTAGAAAGCGTCTGGAGTGATACGATCGTCAACGAGAGAACGATTGATGTCCACATCAAACGGCTTCGGAAAAAACTGGGGGAATACGAAGATATTATCAAGACTCACTCAGGGTTCGGGTATTCTATTCTTGCTGAAGAATAAATGCCTTAGCGCTTTTCATTCCGTTTTCCCAGTTCATAGGAGCAGCTTAAAATTAAAGCTGTTTTTTTGTCCAGTCCCGAATCGAGAAGATTTTTCATTCTGACCGAACTGATTTTTATCTCAAGAACCGCTTCAAGGAGATGAATGATTTCTTTCTCAGAGAGCTTTTGAAAGCCTTCTGTCAGGAGGGTTTCAAAAATATCTTTTTGAAACAGAAGAATCTTTTTCATTTTATGCCTCTTTGCTTATATTTTTTGTCATACTTAAACAAAATTTTTTTATGTTTTATGCCGATTCTTAATAAGTAAAAGTTTAAATTTTAGGAAAAAACCATGTTCAGAAATAAGTTTGTCTTCTTTTTGTTTCTTTTTCTTTCAATAAAGGGGTTTGCAAAACCGCTCGAAATCGTTCTCACTCAGCCTTTTACTATTTCCAAAGAAAATCAGAAAATTGTAGAAGATATTCTGCGTTACTGGATTCAGGCGAAAACAGTTTATACCATTCAAAAGAAAGCGGATGAAAAACTGATTGTCAATATCCGGCAGACGCTCAACAGTTATTTGCTGGAAGTTTCACTGGAAGATTCCAAAAAAAATGTGACTGCTCAGACTTCTTTGCCTTTTTACCATCTTTCTGAAATATTCGACGCTTTGAATGAAGCATTTTACAATACGATTCTCAAGGGGAAAATCCTTGATTTAAAAAGAAGCTATACGGTCAATCCGGGGCTATTGGATATGGCTTTTATTTTTGATACAACGGGAAGCATGAAAGAAGAGTTTCAGAATTTCAGGGAAGAGTGGAAAAATATTTTTTCAGTTTTAGTCTGGAACCATAAGACTGAACGGATCCGGTTTTCTTTTGTGGACTATAAATCGATCAAAGCTCCCTACAGGGCGCAAAAAACCGATTTCAGTGAATCCACGGCTGATCTGGAAAAAAGACTTTTTGAGATTCAGACCGTAGGCAAGGGAGAAAAAAGCGACTCTGTTTTTGCACTGACCTATGCTTTAACTTATCTGAACTGGACAGCTGAAAAAAGAATTATTTTGCTGGTAACTGATTCTTTTCCTGAAGATAAGACTTCTTTTTTAAAAGCAGTTGAAAAAGCAAGGGCGAGGGGAGTCAGGCTTTTTATCATCGGGTGCGAAGGGGTAAGGGAAAAAGAAGCTGATTTTTATAAAAAGGCCGCTTCTTCCACAGGGGGGAATTTCCTTTTTTTAAATTACAGTCTGCTTTATCTATTGAAAGATCGTTCTTTAAAATCTTTTAGTTTTGAATACCCTGCACTTTATGAGACAGGAAAGGTAAAAAAAGACCTGACTCTGGGACGGAAAATAGACTCTGTTTCTCAGGCACAAGAATTTTTGAAAAAAAATGATTATGATATTCTGGAACTGAAAAAAATGAAAATGAACTGGGAAGAAGTGATTCAAAAATTGACTCTTGCTGATAGAAAATCCATTCCCATCGCTTATTTTGAGTCAGATGATAAGCAGATTTTTCAGATAGGAATTCAGGATAAAGAGACCTATCATTTTTTAAACGCTCATAAAAATGAAAAACTGATTGTCGGGGGGCATTTTTTTCCTTATTTTGATTCGGTCAGTCTTTTTCCCTATACTGTTTTTATTAAAGCGGAAGAACCGCCCCGTCCCATTTTTCTCAGTATAGAAAAAATCCTTCAAAACCCGTTTTTTTATTTCAACCATGGGATTTTCAGACCTCCTTTCTGGTATGTCAAACTTCGTTTTAAAGGATTTCAATAATGGAACTGACTTTAGATCTTCACTCCCATTCCGGATATTCCGGCGGTGTGGGGCAGATTGATTTATCTGATATGATTCATGCTATGGAGTTGAAGGGGCTGGATATTTTCGGAACCGGAGACGCTTTTCATCCTGCATGGGGTAAATTTCTAAAAACCAATCTGAAAGAAATTCACGAAGGGCTCTTTTCATATCAGAATCTGTCTGACAGCAAACTTTTTATGCTTCAAAGTGAAATCATAGTTTCTTTTCCAATGGGGAAAAATAAAAGAAAATCTTTTCACCTTTTGATTTTACTGCCCGATTTTCACTCAATTGACCAAATTGTGAAGCTTTTTGAAAAATGGGAAGTGAAAAATACCATAGGAAGACCTTTTCTGGTTTGTGATTCTCTTGTACAGCTTGCTGAAAGGCTTGCGGCACTCAAAGAAATCAATCCCATGATTGAAATTATTCCGGCGCATGTCATGACACCTCAAGGAGTTTTCGGAAGTGTTTCGCCTGTGGATAGTCTGGAAGAGGCTTTCGGAAGTTTTTCAAAAGAAATCAAAATCATTGAAACCGGACTTTCTGCTGACCCGGAGATTTTAGAAATGATCCCTGAATTAAAAGACAAGACTTTTATCTCCAATTCCGACTGCCATTCCTCTGATCTCAGAAGGATTGGAAGGGAATATACAAAAGTCAGGGTCAAAGACAAGAGTTATTCATCAATCATTCATGCGCTTCGAAACGATGAAGTGGTTTATACAGGTGAGTTTTCTGTGTCTGAGGGAAGGTTTTTTCTGACAGGGCACAGGAAAGGGAAAAAAGGGCATGAGGAGAGTGGAATCTATTTTACCCCCGATAAAACTCCGGAAGATAAAAAATGTCCCGATTGCGGCAAGCCCTTGACAATTGGGGTTTTGGAGCGCGCTTATGAACTGGCGGTCAGACAGGGGGGCAAACCGAAACTTCCGAAGACGACCCGAAGGCAGTTTATCACCATGGTGCCTTTGATCGAACTGATTGCAGTCAGCATGAAAAAGACCCATACTTCAAAACCGGTTCAGGCGCTTTATCATAAAATTGTTTCAAACTCTCCCGAGACAGAGTTCTGGTTTATGGATGAAAAAACAATGGGCGGGTTTCTTACTGAGCTTTCTTTTGAAGAATCGATGATAGAAGATATTCTTAGTGTCAAAAAAGGAAATTTCAGTTATTTTCCTTTTGGGTATGATGGAGAATATGGAAAGCTCGTGATCGGGGAAAAAATTGATTTAAACTTATTTTCATCTGAGGGAAGAATATGATTTCCAAAGATTTTATCAAAAAATTTTTATCGATTATTGAAAGAGTGGATCAAAAACAAATCGACCAGTTTTTAAAAAATGTCATGGATGATCTGGATGTTTTTTACAACCTTCTTGATTTTTATTATGAAGGAATCTTGATTTTCAATGAGAAGATGGAAATAGAGTTTGCCAATAAAAAAGCTTTGGAAGTCTTTAAATACAATCAGGAACAGAGTTTTCAGGGGAAAACAATTGATGATTTTATTCTAAGCCGCAATTTCAGGCAGTATCTTTATCATAAAGTTGAAAATCATGAAGATATTGTAGAAGAAGAGCATATTATCGGAAGCCCTCTGGTGCGGGTTGTCCGGGTGAATCTCCTTTCTTTCCAGCAGAAAGACGGATTTATTTATCTTCTGACTTTTATGGACATTACCCGGAAAAAACTTGAGGAAATTAAAAACAGGCGCAAGGAAAATATCGCATCTATGGTCAACCTTGCGGCAGGACTCGCCCATGAGATCAAAAACCCTCTTGCATCGATTGATATTCATTTAAGGCTTCTTTCCCGTTTTTTGGGAAATGCTCCTGAGTTTCAGGAAAAAAAAGAAATGGATCACTTTCTGGGCGTCCTTCAGGAAGAACTTTCAAGGCTGAATTCAATTGTGCAGGATTTTCTGGCATCGCTTCGACCCATCAGTCTGGATTTAAAAAAAGTCAGTCTGGAACAAATTATCGATGATCTGGTCAGTTTCCTTTCACTGGAAATGTCTGAAAATCAAATTCTCGTTTCTGTAGAGGTAGAAGATTTGCTGCCCACTGTTTTAGGGGATCAGAAATATTTAAGGATTGTTTTTCTTAATCTTTTGAAAAATGCGATTGAGGCTTTTCCAGAAGATCAGAAAGACAGGGCTGTGAAAATAAAACTCTCTGAAAATTATCCCTTTATTGAAATCCTGATTCAGGACAATGGAAAAGGGATTTCTCCTGAAAACATGGAGAAGATTTTTGAGCCCTATTTTACAACCAAAAGCTATGGTACCGGAATCGGTCTTACCATGATTCATAAAATCATTATGGAACACAGCGGAAATATCAAAGTGGACAGCGGACTGGGAAAAGGAACCACTTTCACTGTCATGCTTCCCCAGTATAAAGGAGAAACTGCCAAGTATCTGGAATCGGGAGAAGAGTAAAGGGGTTTGTGTTCAATATACTTGAGATTTCCCCCGCTTTTTGAAAATCAACGGGGGATTGTAAGGACTTTCTCGTAAAAGATTATTTTTTTCTTTCAAAAGTGTATTTTTCATTCTCAAAATCTATGCTGATTTCATCTCCAAGACCGAAATCGCCTTTCAGAATCAAATAAGAGAGTTTATTGACAATCTCATTTTGAATCAAGCGTTTGAGAGGTCTGGCTCCGAAATCAGGGGAGTATCCGGTTTCGCCGAGTTTGTCTTTCGCACGATCGGTAAGGGTGAGAAACATTTTTTTGTCCTTGAGCCTTTGGTTAAGGTTTTCTATCTGAAGGTCAACAATGGATTTTAAGACTGATTTGGAGAGTTTTTTAAAGATAATGGTTTCATCCACCCGGTTTAAAAACTCAGGTCTGAAATGAGTGCGCAGAACTGCAAAAATTTGATCTTTCAAACTTTCATACTCTTCATCGGGCGTGGACTGGATCAGTGCGCTTCCCACATTGCTGGTCATGATCAATACCGAGTTTTTAAAATCAACGGTTCTTCCCTTGGAGTCGGTCAGTCGGCCGTCTTCCAGGATTTGAAGCATAATATTGAAAACATCGGGGTGAGCTTTTTCGATTTCATCAAAAAGAATGACTGCATAGGGTTTTCTTCGGATAAACTCAGTGAGCGTGCCCCCTTCCTCGTATCCCACATACCCCGGAGGAGCTCCTACCATTCTGGAGACAGAGTGTTTTTCCATGTATTCGCTCATATCCAGTCTGAATAAAGCTTTTTCATCATCAAACATAAACCTTGCCAAGGCTCTGGCTGTTTCGGTTTTTCCTACTCCTGTGGGACCTAGAAACATAAATGATCCAATCGGTCGGTTTGGGTCTGAAATCCCTGCCCTGGCTCTTCTAAGCGCATTGGAGACGGCTTCTAAAGCCTCATTTTGACCTACCACTTCTTTTTCCAGATAGGTTTCCATTTTCAGAAGTTTTTCCTTTTCAGTGGTGAGGAGTTTGGAAACGGGAATCCCTGTCCATTCTGATACAATTCCGGCTATGTCTTCTTCGGTTACTTCTTCTTGAAGGAGCCGGGTTTCTTTTTGAATCTGATCCATTTCCTCGTTTAAGGCTTGAAGCTTTTTTTCAGCTTCGGGGATTTTGCCGTAAATAATTTCAGCGGCTGTGTTGAAATCACCCATCTGCTGTTTTCTCTCGGCTTGAAGTTTTAAGGTTTCTATTTCTTCCTTGCATTTCCTCATATCAAAGATAATGTCTTTTTCCCTCTGCCATCTGTATTTTAAGGCTTTCAGTTTTTCTTCCAGACTGTCCATCTCGTTTTTAATTTTAGTGAGTCTTTCTCTGGATTCGGGGGTCTGTTCTTTATCTAAAGCGGCTTTTTCAATCTGAAGACTCACAACTTCTCTTTCTAAAGTATCGATTTCGATCGGCATGGAGTCGATCTGCATCCGGAGCCGGCTGGCGGCCTCGTCAATCAGATCAATCGCTTTATCGGGCAGAAAACGGTCTTGGATATATCTTTTCGATAATGTAGCAGCCGCTACAATAGCGTTGTCCCGGATTCTGACGCCGTGGTGAACTTCGTAGCGTTCCTGAAGCCCCCGGAGGATTGAAATCGTATCTTCCATAGTGGGTTCTTTGATTAAAACAGGCTGAAATCTCCGTTCTAAAGCTGCGTCTTTTTCAATGTGTTTTTTATATTCATCCAGAGTGGTTGCCCCAATGCATCTGAGCTCTCCACGGGCAAGCGCGGGTTTAAGCATATTGGAAGCGTCCATGGCACCTTCGGAAGCTCCGGCGCCTACCAGAGTATGAAGCTCGTCAATAAAAAGGATGAATTCGCCGCCCGATTTCTCAATTTCTTTTAATACTGCTTTGATCCTTTCTTCAAACTCGCCCCGAAATTTGGTTCCGGCAATCAGCTGCCCCAGATCCAGGGAGAGAATTTTTTTGTCTTTGAGCGATAAAGGCACATCTCCTCTGACTATACGGCTTGCGATGCCTTCCACTATAGCGGTTTTTCCGACTCCCGGATCGCCGATTAAAACCGGATTGTTTTTAGTTCTCCGGGATAAGACCTGCATCACTCTTCTGATTTCATTGTCTCTTCCGATTACAGGGTCAAGCTTTCCGTCTCTGGCGGATTGAGTGAGGTCGCGGGTATATTTTTCAAGCACCCTGTATTTGGATTCACCGTCTTGATCATCGATTTTGTTTCCGTTTCTCACCTTTGCCATAGCGGTGAGAATCTTTTCATAAGTAAGTGAAAATTTCTCGAAAACAGGGTAGGAATCTGCCTCTTTTTCTTTGGCAATTGCAAGAAGGATGTGTTCTCCCGACACAAATTTGTCTTTGAGGCGTTCCGCTTCTTTTAAAGCAGTGCGAAGCACTTTTGCTAAAGCGTTTGAAAGTCTTTCAGCGGCAGCGCCCTGCAAGATCTTTGGATTTTTTGATAACCGGGTTTCCAATGCATTTAAAAACTCACCCGAATTGACCCCGATGTGGGATAAAAGGGGGTTCACAATTCCTTCCTCCTGAGCCAGAAGGGATTTTAAAAGATGGGCGTCTGAAATCTCAGCATGCCGGTAGTCCAGCGCGATGCCCTGAGCCTCGGAAACTGCTTCCTGAAGCTTGAGAGTAAACTTATTCAGGTTCATACTAACCCTCCACACATTTTTAACAAAAATAGTAAAGCAAAAAATGTGCCAGACAGTTTAATTTCTGTTATTATCCCTGATAAAATCGATGGCAATGTAAAAAAGCAGGAAAAAGATGCAGCCGAAATAGAAAATAGCGAGGATGTCTGAATTATGCCAGATATAGGTAGAAACTTCGGATGTGTAACTTGCTGAATACATAGAATTTGAGCTAATATCATTCATGTTAAATTCCTTTAATTTAAAAATCTTAATTTATTTGATATAAAAAGTAGTGATTTTAAGAAAGGAATTCTATAAAACTAAAGTTTAATTTTTAATTTATAATAAATAAATTGTTAGAATAATTCTATAAAAACGATTTAATTGAAAATATAAATTTTAAAATACAGATCCCCTTCTTTTTCACACTTTTTCTATGCCAAAACTTTCAAATTTTACTTTTTAAAATAATAGATCAGATGAACACAATTGATTCAGTGAATGATTCGATACTGGAGTTTTTAAACTCTCAGGCGCTTTTTTTGAAAGCGGGAATCAATTTTATGTTTGAAATTTAATTTATGATATGAAACAGGGGTAGGCAGAATACTGAATAGTAACATTCCCAGCTTTAGTTTGTTTTCTAATTCAGAGTCTGTGAAAAAAAGTGTGTGTAAGCTTTCAGGAATAGAGGGCATTGATATAAAAACAACACATTTTTTTAATAAAAATTTTGTTTTTAACTGAAATAAAAATTATTTTTTATAATAGACCGACTGGTCGGTTTAAATAAAAAGGAAAACGGAATGTCTCCAAAAATTGTATTGATTGATGAGAAACTTGAGCAGATCAGGGAAGGTGCGCTTTCTGTTTTTGCTGAAAAAGGGTATTATTCTTCCAAAATGGAGGATATTGCCAGAGATGCGGGGATGGGGAAGGGCACACTCTATCACTACTTCAAGTCTAAAGAAGAAGTTTTTGATTTTATGGTGGAGCGTTTTTTTTCTGAATACGAAGGGATGTTTCAGACGCTTGAAAAGATGGGGCTGGATGAAGCGGTTGATTTTATGGTGGAAGCGGCTTTTTCGCTGACTGAAAAAGAAAAAAGAATCATTCAGCTTCTTTTACAGGTTTGGGGGCATGCGGCGCTTGAAAAGCAGACTAAAACTAAAGTTTTGATTCAGCAGGTTTACGCAAAATACATTGAGCAGTTTTCAGGCTTTATTGCCCGGGTGAAAAAAGGAGAAAAAAACGATTATAAAGCTCTTTCGCGTCAGATTTTTGCCATGCTGGACGGGATGATGATCCAGATTTTTCTCTACCCTGAAACAGCAGGGGAAAAAGAAGAAATGAAAAAAGCGATTTTAAAAATGATCCGGTAAAAAAAAGGAGGAAACATGAAAAAGACAGTTTTTTTCTGCCTGTTGACCTTGAACCTTTTTGCTTCTCCCAGCGCTTATGAAGTGATTCAAAAAGGCGAAGAGGTGATGAGGGGGAAGACGAGTTTTTCAAAGGTTGAGATTCAGATTGAAAAACCCCGTTTTACCCGCTCAATTCTTCTGGAATCCTATGACAGCCGGGATGAAGACAAGTTTTTTATCCGTATCCTCGAACCCAAAAAAGATAAAAACACCACTTTTTTAAAAATTGAAAAAAATCTCTGGCAGTATATCCCTAAAATCGGGAAAGAAATCAAAATCGAAGCCTCGCTTCTAGGCGATTCATGGATGGGATCTGATTTTACCAACGATGATCTGGTAAAGCAGAGCTCTATCGTAGATGATTATTCGCAGGAATTTTTAGAAAGCGAGGATAATGCTTTCTATAAGATAGAGCTTCTTCCAAAACCGGGAAGCACCGCCCCCTGGAGCCGGATTATTATTTTTTCAAAAAAAAGCGATTTTCTTCCTGTCCGTGAAGAGTTTTATGATTTTAAAGGAAGACTTAAAAAAGTAATGCTGTTATCGGATTTTAAGGAAATGGGAGGTCGAGTGACCCCTTTAAAAATGGAAATGCAGAGCATTGAAAACGGGGAGGCTGTTTCAAAAACAGTGTTGATTTATCAAGAAATCCGGTTCAATTTAAAAATTGAGGATTTTATCTTTACAAAAGCTTATCTCAGGAAATCAAAATGATACTGATGGCATTTCGAAATCTTTTCAGGAGTAAACGAAGATCTCTTTTTTTAATCATCGCTTTTTCCTTTGCTTTAGGGATCATTCTTTTTTCCCGTTATTTTGCTTCAGGCACTCACGAAGCCAGCATCCGCCAGACAGTGATTTTAAAATCAGGCTATCTTCAGATCGCGGCAAACGGATATCTGGAAAACCCGTCTTTGGAAAGAGCAATGGATATCAGACCTGAAATTTTTACAACCCTCGAATCAGAAGGTGTTTTTGTTTATTCAAGACGGGTGGAATCGGCAGGGTTATTGAGTTTTAATCAAAGCAGCAAGTTTGTCACCATTGTGGGAATCGATCCTGAAAGAGAGACACAAATTACTGAAATCCACCGGAAAATGGTTGAGGACAAGTTTTTTGAAAATAAACCTTCCTATTTAGTAGAAGATGGAAAAACAGTCTATCAGATTGTGATGGGGAAAAAACTATCCCAAACTCTGGGACTAGAGATTGGAAGTGAGATCGCATTGGTAACCGGCCAGTTTGACGGATCGGTGGGGGCTGTTTTGGCCCGTGTTATCGGTTTTTATCAGGCAGACGATACTGGACTTGATTTTTCAACTATTTTTCTGCCTTTAGATGCTGCCCATAAACTTTTCGGCACTTATTCTGAGGAAGAGGGGCTGGATCTTGCGACATCGATTGTGATTCAGGCGAAAGACAGCCATGAGGCTGAAAAGATAAAATCAAGGCTGAAAGAAAAATTTCCCCTTCCGCATCTTGGGGAAAATGAAGACAGGGGGCGTTCTAATAACTATGACCCCGTATTATACGACTGGCAGGAACTGAATCCTGGAATTATCCAGCTCATGAATTTTGATCAGGCAGGTACAGAAATCTCGCTTTTCTTTATTATTTTCATTCTTGCGTTTGGAATTTTAAATATTGTTCAGATGGCGGTTTTTGAAAGGAGGCGGGAGTTTGGAATCCTGATTGCGCTGGGCACGGCAAGGGGAAGGCTTTTTATGACTTTTCTTTTTGAGATGTTTTTTTTACTTTTACCCGGTATTTTCTTCGGGTTTTCGATCGGATACGGGGCAGGGTATTATTTTTATAAAAATCCGATTCTCATTACTGGAAAAGACGCTGAGGTTTTTACCACCTCCGGATTTGCTCCCATTTTAAAAACCAGTCTGACTTTGAGCGATACCCTTTTTGGGATATTGAGCCTTATTATTCCTGTTGTTCTTTTTATTGTGTTGTCATCACTCAAAATATTTAAAATCAATCCAAGAGAAGTGATTTCTGAAAGGTAGGAGTATGGGATGAAACAAAGGTTTTCTTTTGCGGTTCTTTTTCGTTTGGCATGGAGAAATATCTGGCGGCAGAAAAAAAGGTCTTTGATGATTCTTTCTTCGGCAGCGGTCGGGATGATCGGGATTCTTTTCACTATGGGGTTTTTAAACGGAATTCTGAATGGAATGATCCAATCGGGGATTGATTCAGGGCTGGGGTATATTCAAATCAGGCCCTCAGGCTATGCTGAAAAAAGAAAAAACGGAATGTTTTTAGAAAAACCTTTTGAAATTGAAAATAAAGTCAAAAATGCCCATCTGCCTGCTGGAGTTTCGTTTTCTTTACGCATGGAAAGAGAAGCGATGCTTAAGCTGGATAATAAAAGCCAGGGAGTGACGGTACTGGGAGTAGAGCCGGAAACAGAACTTGGGGTCTCTTCTTTTCATGAGTGGCTGAAAGGCGGCACTTTTTTAACCGATGTTTCTGAAAGAGAGCGGGAGCTGGGGATCATTCCCTGTCTCATTGGGGAGTACAATCTGAAAAAATTTGAGATAGAGGTCGGGGATTTTCTGATACTTACTATTTCAGATCAGATGGGGAGCAGTTCATCGGTCAGGGTGAAGGTGACGGGGTATTTTCAGTCTCCAGCCGAACCCATTGATAAATTCAGCGTTTTAGTCAAGAGAAAAGACTTATCCAATCTTTTTTCCGGAAAAAGCGATAGGGTGAGCTATCTGGTTTTCGGGCTTGAAAATCAGAAAATAGAATCCAAAGTGCTGCAAATCCTGAAACAAACTTTAACTGAATTTCAAGTGGCCGTGATGGGCTATGATGAGATGGAACCGGCAATCAGCAGGATGATTGAGATGTACGACCAGTTCAGCTACATTTTTTATCTGATTCTCATGCTGGGGTTTGGTCTTATTCTTTTTGATACTGTTTTTATGTCGGTGATTGAAAGAACTTATGAAATTGGAATTCTGCGCTCCATCGGGACGCCTTCGGGTTTTGTTTTTTCCATGGTTCTTCTGGAAGCTTTTTTTCTGACCCTGATAGGAGTTTTCATTGGAGGAGTCCTCTCTTCTGGAATTATTTTTTATTATGAATATCATGGGATTTCCCTTTCGTTTTTTGCAAAGGGAATGGAACTGATGGCAAAATCGGCCAGTACGATTTATCCCTCGCTGGATATTAAAAACTTTGTCAACGCTTTGATTTTATCTGTCATAGCCAGTTTTTTTGCCGGGTTTTTCCCAGCCTGGAAAAGTATCCGGATAAAACCTGTCAAAGCTCTTTTGCATCAATAAGAAAGGAGACATGAAATGGAACTGATTCGAGTCAATCATTTAAAAAAAGATTATCAGCAGGGTGTACTCAAAATTCCGGCTGTCAGAGGGGTGAGTTTTTCGATTCAGAAAGGAGATTTTGCGGCTCTGGTGGGACCGTCTGGGTCTGGGAAAACAACTTTACTCAATATGATCGGGGTCTTGGATACACCGGATGAGGGAGAAATCTTTTTGGAAGATCAATGCTTGAATACATTGAAAGAAAAAGAGAAAACAAGGTTTCGGCTTTATCATATCGGGTTTGTGTTTCAGTTTTACAATTTGATTCCGGTTTTCACGGCTCTTGAAAATGTCGAATATACTTTGATGCTTCAAGGAATGGATAAAAAAACAAGACAGGAAAAAGCGCTTTCTCTGATGAGTGAAATGAGAATCGAAGAGTTGAAAAACCGTTTCCCAAGGGAGCTTTCCGGAGGGCAGCAGCAGAGGGTGGCTGTGGTGCGCGCTTTGGTCAGCAATCCGAAAGTAGTTTTAGCGGATGAGCCTACTGCCAATCTGGACTCCGAGTCTGCGGATATTTTACTGGATATTATGCAGGAGATGGCGGTGAAAAAAGAAACTACTTTTCTTTTCAGCACTCACGATAAAAGGGTGATGGACAGGGCAAAAAGGCTGATTCGTTTGAGAGACGGGCGTCTGGAGGAAAATTAAATGAAAAGCAGTGTCTTTTTGTGGATGATTTTATTTTTTTTAACGATAGGGGGCTATACACAGGAAGATGAATCTTCTTTTTCTGCCGGCGGGTATATCCGAACCCTTTTTTTCGGGACAAAACCAAATGCCCCCGGCACTGTCCACGAGCTTTTTCTCTCCTCTGCCAACCGGCTGGCTTTCGAAACTCAGTTTCTCTCTTCTTCCTGGGAGTTTCACCTCAACGCGGACTTTGATTTTATTTTTTCAAACAGCATGAATGAAACCGATTTCAGGCTGATCTGGGGCAAAAAACAGCGAAACCAGCCCATTCCCTCTCTTTATTACAACATAAATCAGGATGGTCTTTTTCAAATCAATCTTAAGCGGGCTTTTGTCAAGTATCAGGGAGAATCCCTGATTGCCGTGATCGGACGGCAGACAGTCAGCTGGGGGGAGGGGAGGTTGTTAAATCCCTTGAATCTCATTACTCCGGTTTCTTCTTTTGCTCTGGATATTGAGGATGTGAGCGGGGCAGACTGTTTTTATTTTCAGTGGTACTGGAACGAATTTGACTCTGTGCAGTTTGTTGCTCTACCCTATGCAAGGGAGAATAAGTCAGTTTTTCAATCAATGAATGCGGAAGATGTGAATCTTTTTATCAGAACCAAAATAACAGCAGATACAACCGATCTGGTATTTCTTGCGGGGCGGCAGTTTCACTCCCTGGTTTTCGGGGCTGAGGCAAATATGGGAATAGGGGATGCTTCTTTACGCTTCAGTTATTTAGGAAGAAGAGAAGAAGAAAAAGTTTTTGATCATATGACAGCTCATCAGATAGCGGCAGGGGGAAGCTACGCTTTTTTCGGGGGAAAACTTCGAAGCAGCCTGGAATTTTTTTTCAACTCGGCTCCCTGGCAAAAAAATGAAATCTATCTACAGGCATTAGAAAATGAAACCCTGATTTCATCCGGTTTTGCCGGTTCTTTACTTGAAGACGCTTCTTTTTTTCTTTCTTCGGGAAAAATCATCACCCGAAACCCTTTTTTGATGGAAGCCTCTTTCGGGTATCAAATATCCGAACTGCTGGACTCAGAGTTTTTTCTACTCTTTGACCCGAAAGGAAAAAGCCTGTATCTCAGCCCTGTATTGACCTATAATCTGAGTGATGAAGCCGTCTGGACGCTGGGAGGAGGGTTTTATCTCAATCAAAAAAACTCTGACTCAGAATTTCAAGGCGCAAACGCTTTTTTTTACACCTATCTGAAATGGTATTTTTAACAAACAAAAGTTGCTGCTAAAACACAAAACTCGTATCGTCTTGAAAAACTTTATGATGTTTATTAATAAAGCGTTTGATGGGGAACTCTTTTCTCTGGATCAGGAGGTTTTTGAAGACAGCCTGCTCTTCTTCCTCCAGCTGAAAAAGGTAGCGGAGCCCGTCAGTGGAAACTCCGATGGTTTTAAACTCAGTTTTTGGAAAAACTGATTCCTGAAACCGGGAGTTTTCCAGAAGATGGGGAGAAACCATTTCAGGATCAATAAAACGGTAAATAAAATAGGCAGGATATTCAGAATGGTTGACATCTTCAATCATAATTTTATGATCAGGGCTTTCTTTGATCAAAATACCGTCTCCTGAAACAAAAAACCGGAACTCTGTTTCTCTTTCTTCCAGCAAAAGAATAGTAAAACTTAAATAATCCAGAAGGTCTTTTGAATCTCCTCCGATAAAATCGATTAAATCCTTAAAAATAGAATCGATCAATGGATAGGAAAACCCTTCTCCCGAAACAAGAGCTTTCTCAAGTTTCCGGCAGAAAAGCTTGGCTCCCACCTCACTGTGTTTTACACCCGAACACCCGTCCACCACGCATTTAAAACCCGGGATCTCAAATCCGAAATCCTGATTATTAATCCCGTATTCTATATGGTAATACCCCATTTTATTGATAAACATAGTTTTTCCCGCTTATATCGTGAAAAAATCGTCTGTCTTGTTGGTCACGGATTTTGAGTTTTCAATCACGGATTTACTCAGACAACTGAAAGCTTTTCTCAGTTCTGACTCGCTTCGGCCCACTTCCAGAACATTTTTAAACTTCAAATCAGTGGCAATCTTTACCGAGTCTTTACCAAAGGAAATAAAAGCTGTCACAATCTCATTTTTGTTGAGTTCGGTGATTTTTGCCTTGGCATCGGCAAGCTTGTGTTTAGAATCAGTATCGGCGCCGTCTGAAAAAATGGAAAAAACAGCTTTGACCCTCATGCCTTGTTTTCTAAGGTAATCGCGGTATTGGAGAAGTTTGTCGCCCCCTTCCACAATCACATCATAGAGCTTGGTCATGCCGTAGGTTTGGTAGGAGTCGTCGAATTCAGAGATTTTTTTGTACCCGCCGATCTGGATCGTGTCGCTGAAATTACCTCTGGCAGCCAGAATTTCATCCGCTTCCTTGGATTTAGCCACAGCGGTTTTAAAAGCCTGAAGTTCTGATTTCATATTTTTGATAAAAGCATCCATTGAGCCGGAACAGTCCACACCCACAAAAATCAGGTTGACATTTTCAGTTTCAAGCTCATCGACCGCGGTATTTTCCTGTTCTATTTCTTCGAGTCCGAGTATTGTTGCCATAGGTTCCTCCATTATAAGGTAAAATCGGTTGATTTTAAAATATTGACTTTAAATTGTTTTTTAAAATTGTCAAAAGCGTCTTCCGTAATTTTTTCAAATCCGGGAATGCCGGACATACAGTCTTCCAGAATATACACTTTTTGTGTTACATCCAGATTGGACTGGTAGTGGTCCAGAATCTGTTTGATGGATTCCAGAACGCAGTGGCTTTTGGCTTCTCCGGCGATCACGATTTTGTCAAAGCTGGAAAGCTTATTAAGAAAGTCGAAATTGACCCTGTTTTTAGGGTCGTATTCTGCTTTGATGATTCCGTACATTTCAGACATGGGGTCAAACCCTTTTACCATCCGGTCCATAATCACTTTTCTGGCGACCGAGTGAAAATAAGCAATATTTCCAAACTGATTTTCAAGCGCATTACCGGCAGTTCCCTGAAGGCAGTGGTAGGGCCAGATGACCAAAGTTTTTTTTCCAAGTTTTTCAAGGTTTTCCACATACTCCCGGCTTCCTTTCGGGTTGACCGCCGGAGCCCATTTTCCATCGTCCAGATCTTTTAATGGAATGGCGGTAAATGGGGCAGGGTTGTTGCCCTTTGCGTCCATCCACCAGCAGGGATGAAATATCTGAAACGGGTTGTGGGTATCAATAGAAGCAGTAATTTGAGTGATTTTTTCCATATTAGCGTAAATCCACCGGTTGAGTCTTTCTACATCGCCCAAACTTCCGGGTACTCCAAGCGCTCCGTTTTCCATAAAGTCCTGCTGGACATCGATGGCGATGAGTAACACACGGTCGGTGTCTTCAGAAGACGGTTTTAAGTTTTCTTCATTTGCTTTTTTTAAAATATCATTCATTTTGATTGGATTGTGTTCTATTCCAATCGATTTTACATCGACTATTTCCTCAAATTTTGTTTTCATCAAAAAACCTCCTAATAACCTCAAAAAATCATAGATAGAAAATAATACAATTTTTTTCCAATATAAAAATATTTTACTTATTTCTATAAAAAAATTGAGTTAGAATCTATTTTTTTTTGAGTATTTATTTTACTGGTTTCTAAAATTTTAATTTTCCCGTTATTTCGAACGCAGTGAGAAATCTTTAAAAATTCTTTTTTTATTTCCCGGAATAAGCTTTCCGTTTTTTTTCTTCTGAAAGATATTGCTTATAATTTTCAATCATCATATCATAAGCATTTTTCTGATAGGCATCGCGGGAGAGTTTGTCTTTCTGTTCTTTCTGGATATTTTGATAAAACTCATTGTCGGCCGGGTTTTCTTTTTCTTGGTATTGGCTCAGTTTTTCAAGGTCTTTCCCGGCTTTTTTGGTTTCGCCGTCTTCCTGATAAAGATGGGCGCGCTGCTGATAAAGGTAGAAGAGTTTTTTCTGATCCGGCTCAGATTTTTTTTCTTCCAGTTGGATTTCCTGTGTGAAAGCAAGAATAAAAGCCTCTCTCCGTTTTTCAGCCTGAACGGTTTTATTTTCGCAGGAGAAGAGAAAGAGTAAAAAAAGAAAAATAATAATTTTAATCTGACTATCAGTAAACCGTAATATAAACCTCATCCGCACTCCAATCGCTGTCTAAATTTTTGGCTCTGACGAGATACTTACCGGCTTTTTCCCAACAGCATACCCCACATAAAATTCTTGTACTTTCGATGATTTCTTTTGTACAATAGCTTGTAATTAATATGTCTGTAGATGGAAAAAAATTTTCACCATGTATTTCTAATTTTGCCCATGTTTCATTTTTTGAAGTAAAATCAATAATATCAGCCGGGGCATAATCTGTCTGGAGAACATTGACAGAATGAATTTTTGGGACTATATCAATTTTATTATTTTCGCATTTCAACATAAATACTGACAGCAGTAAAATGAATAAGACATTTTTGTATTTCATTTTTTTCTCCAATTTTTATATACAACTGAATATAAAATACAAACCTGTCATTCCGGTTTTTGCTTGCAAAAGACCGGAATCTGTAACTTAAAACACTTATTGTCAATAGATTCCCGCCTTCGCGGGAATGACAGAAAGGGGTCAAGTTTTTTCAATTTAAAATCATTTCAGTATATTCTCAGTAGAGACTGAGATATCTCTCATCTCTACTCAGATAAATTACTTATGATCTAAAGCGATTACTCCGTCCCAGTCGTCGGGAGCTCCGTTTTTCACAAAATAGCCGCAGCGTTC